>Ga0209641_10002146_pt1 | contig 17119 bp, 14 predicted proteins | sample RifCSP16_1_FD_184022 | JGI IMG/M metagenome (GOLD analysis project Ga0209641, IMG submission 184022) | Soil microbial communities from Rifle, Colorado - Rifle CSP2_sed 16_1 (SPAdes) (version 2) | ecosystem: Environmental > Terrestrial > Deep subsurface > Rock core/Sediment | place: Rifle...
CGGGCCCGTAGCTCAGTGGATAGAGCAGGGGACTCCTAAGCCTCTGGTCGGGGGTTCGATTCCCTCCGGGCCCGCCAGCCGAAACCCGGACAGGACAAGGGTTTCAGACGATAGCCGATCAAACGTTCCCCCTTCGTCGGAAGTCATTTTGCTATCCCCTGCTATCCCCAGCGTGGGGATGGAGGCCGTGACCGAAGAAGAGCGAGCGCGGCTTCGGCTGCCGCTGCCACCGCAGGTTTTCGCAGTCTCGCGGCGAAATCGGCTGAAATTTCTCCGGATCCTTCGCCTCTACGGCACTTGCGGCCGCTTGGTGCGCCGGCTGAACCATGACCCGGATCTGCTTTATCGCCTACTTGCCGAGTTAGGCGCCCGCGTGACTTACGAATCCGTGGTGCAGCGGGCTGTCCTCTTCACGTGCTACCTGGGTAACTCCGGTCTTCCGATTCGCGCAGCACACGTCTACAACGCGCTGAGATGGGCCTGCCCGAGGCCAGTATGCGCGCTGAAGCGGACCTTTTCGAGCAAGAAGCATTTTGCCTGCATTGGTGCGGCCATGGCCAGCATGTGTATATCGGGGATCGTCATGCTCAGAAGGCATGCTGTCTTCATGCGAAGGTCGCGCAGATAAAGCGATATCGCTTATCTTCGAAGCCGCGCAGCCGCAGACTCCGAGGAGAGGGGTAACAGACTGCGGCGGCGTATAAGGCGGTTAGTGCGGCCAAACATCCCAGGGAACTGCGGCAGGTCGCGAGGGCGTTCCGTGTGAATCGCTGGATGACCAGGGATCCCCACCCAATCCCCATGGTTGTCGGTTTCAGATATCAGCCTAGCGCTGGCTTGCCGGGTGGATGGGAAAGCCACTTCCTCGCCCAGTTGGGCCAGCACATCCTCGGTTTCGTTACAGGGCTGCACCCTGCCCAGCACGTTCAATCGACGTTCAACGCGAGGTACTTGTTTCGTTACGATCCCGCAGCCGTCGCTCGCGACGAAATCCGATCCCTGATCGCAAGTGATGATGCCCTCAAGGGGCTCGTCGGGGAAGTTCTCTGCTACTGGGCGCGGCAATCATTCAACCCACCTCTTCACATCGACGCACCAAAACCAAATCCGCGTGAACAAGGCAAAGACTTCCTTGAGATTTTTGTTGATAACGCCCTCGCATACCTCATCATCTGGGAAGCAAAATGCACCACCCAGAACCCCCTCGATGCTTCCAGTGAGGCGATCCGGTACTTTGGTCTGATCGAACAGAAACGCAGGCTAAGCGATCTAAATTACCGGCTAGGCAGAACCCTCGCAATAGTCAGAGGAATTCCCGCAGCGCAGCATTTTCACGGTCAACTGCAAACAATATCGAATAGGAAAAGGTACGGAGTGTTCGCTGCGTTCGACTCGACCGCACACGCGATTCCAGGAGCACTGAATACCTACCCACTAAACGTTACGGGAGTCGTGGCCCGCCGCCAGGCGCACTACGTTCCCTGGCCGGGAATCAACGGCATGATCAGCGAACTTCGGAGGGCCATCCTTGCCAACCTACCTTGATAGCCTGGCGGCCCTTCCAGAAGAACTGCTTTTGCGGTCGCGCGATGATGTAGAGGGTCTCATCCACCGAGCCCACGACAGCTTATTGCTCAAACTGTTGGGCGAAGATGGTGCGGAACCGGAAGAAGACGAGCTATTAGCTCTCCTCGATTCTGCTCTGCAACTGGACCTTGTAGCTACCTCGAGGTTGCTGGATAATTCTCAGACTCGGCAAGACGCATTATTCGTTGCCGCATTGATTCTCGAAGTTCTTGGCAGCCTGGGCGGCACCCTCGTGGCGGAAGAACTGCCAAGGGTCCTCCGGGACACCGCAGCAAATTACTATCTGCGGAGCGCGATCCTCTATTCGCTGGGCGAGTATGAGGCCAACTCCGTAGTCGTCGCGGGGAGGCTCTTCAGGAACCTGGAGAGCTTATCTTCGTCAATGAGTCAATCCAGTGAACCCGCTCCGAGAATTGCCTCACATGCAATCCTGGCACTAGTTGCATTCCTCGCTCGCGACTTCAACGCGCTCCGGAGGCACGTTGCGCGGGGTCTGGGCGACCTGATCGCTTTTCGGGAAAGTCAAGAAGACCGTACTCCCGAGTTGACGCACGAAATGAAAGAAGCTGGCACCCTAATCGGCATCGCCGACTCGTGTCGAAACCTAGCGGACTCCCTAACGTTTGGGAACCAGAATTTCTACGAGCTGGGAGTGCGTACGTTGCGGGATCTTAGCGATTGGAGCTTCAGAGCGGGCGAATCGTATCTGTACTGGGTGTGCTCACGAATCCTCATGCTGGCGGAAAGCATGAGTGACCGCAGCGTCTTCACCGTGTTCCGGGACACTGCATTACCCAGCGCTTATGCTCAGTTGCTCGCGAACGATGGCATCTTCGAGTTGTGGTCTTCCCAGCGCGAGGTGTTTCGATCCGGGCTTCTTGCAGCCGGTGGAGGAAGCGCCGTGATCAGCCTTCCCACTGGCGCCGGAAAGACGCTTGTCGCTGAAGCCTTCATACTGCGTTGCCTCTTGAAGAACCGCGGCTGGGGCGTCTATGTCGTTCCGACAAGAGCTCTTATTAGCGAAGCGGAGCGAGCCCTAAAGGCAAGATTGCAGAGCTTCGGGTGCAAAGTGCGCAGTTTCTTGCTGGGTACAGAAGCCCAAGCACTGGTGGATCAAGAGACCGTCCTCATATCGCAAGATCTCTCAGTCACAGTTCTGACACCCGAGAAATTGGACCTCTATTTTCGGTTACGACCGGAAACAATTGGACAATGTGGCTTCTGCGTCGTTGATGAAGCCCACCACCTAGGCGAAGGAGCGAGGGGGGCCCTTCTCGACAACCTCATCAGCAGGCTACTCCTCATGAACCCCTCCATCCAATTCCTGCTCCTCTCGCCGTTCATCAGTAACGTCGCCGAAATCGCCAGCTGGATAAGTGAAGGAACTTTCTGCTACCGATCAACATGGCAGCCGACGAGACAATTGAAGGGGTTGGCCCGCCTGCAAGGTGAGCCTCACCAGACACCTCGGGGCGCTTACAGATGGCCAGGAGGAATAGTCTTTGCCCGGCGGCCAGAAGAGGTAGCTTTGCGAAAGATAGTACTGCCCAAAATGTTCGAGGCCCACCTCAACCGGAAACGCGAACTCACGTCAACCGTTACTGACCACGCTACCCAAATAGCGATCAAATATGTCTCTGCCCCCGCCGGGACCGTGATTGCCTTCTTTCTTCAACCCTCGAGTGCCGAAAAGTGTGCCCGAGAAGTGGCGCAGGTGCGGACCGAAGCTGACATGACCTTTGAGCGGCAGCTGCTGGTGGGGCATGTCCGAAATGTTGTAGGACCCGCCCATGAATTAGTTGCGATGATCGCGAAGGGCGTAGCGTACCACCACGGGCGCCTGCCTCGTGTCCTCCGCTTAGCGATCGAGCGAGGGATCAGAGACGGTGACCTGAAGTTCGTCGCCGCAACAACAACCCTAGCGGAGGGCATAAACACACCGGCAACAACCGTAATTGTCGCAGGCACGACTCGGTATGATATAAAGCAGAAACGTGCGAGAGAGATGGATATTCGGGACTTCCTGAACATGGCAGGCAGAGCTGGGAGGCCCCTGCGTGATACTGAGGGTCAAATCATTTTGGTCCCTCATGACTTCACAGCACGTAGCACCAGACTAGCTCGGTCATATTTCTTCCCATCGGACGAAGCGCTTAAACTGAAAAGTGCGTTCGAGGAGTGCGAAGCAGCGCTCACTGAATACTACGATCATGACACCCCGCTTCCTATACACTATCAGGCAATGCTCCTGGCGCTTGTCGCGTCAGGATTCAGTACCGAGGAGGAGATTGGCTCCTTCCTAGGCAGGACGTTGGCCGCTCGGCAAAGTCGGCGCTCTCGCGAGAGGATCACTTCAGCCGCTTGGCACTACATCAGCAGCAAGGGGCAAAGGTGGACACCCGAGGAGTACCGCCTACTGGCCTCGACCGGCCTTAGCGCCGACGGAGCAGAGGTCCTGTATGACGAGACGGTGCAACTCATCGCGACGAATCCGGTCGCTTTGGAGTTAGTGGACCTATCCGATGAGACCGGTCCCGCATGGCTGAGGCAGATACTGGAGATCATTGCCCAAGTTCCTGACCTTCAAACTGATACCTTTCGTCCTGGCTCGACTTTCCCGCATGCTGAAGTTCTGATTAGTTGGATGAACTTCGCTTCTTATCCCCAACTCGCCGCCAACAATGCGTTCTCGGGGGAAGTCGAGAAGGTAGTCGAATACATAGGGGCCCACGCGGACCGTATTGCATGGGGTATAGGAGCAATCTACCTCGTGGCAAAGTACAGATCGGATCTCGAAGGTGTGGCTGTGGAGCCGCGGCTTGGCGCTTTGCCTCTCTTCTTGAGATTTGGCGTGAACTCGCTTCCAGCAAGCCTGCTGTGTCTCATAGGATTATCAGACCGGGTGGCCGGCCGAGTACTAGCTGACGCGTACATGCGAGACCACGACGAGGCGGACGCCAGAATTGAATCATTGCAGCAATGGCTAGAATCGCTCGATGAGGAAACGGTTCTTGGTCTATTTGCAGATGAGTTAAGACCCCACGCCACCGATGTCTTAGCTACATTCGGGATCGGATTGCCACGGCGGCTACGTCAACGTGCTCGCATCCAAGCCAAGCCGAGGAACCGGGCTTTGGTGGAGAGATTCCCCGAGGGGAGCCTGGTTCTGATTTCGTGGACTCAACCCGGCGTGGCGGCTAGTCTTAGCAACATCGTGCACGGGGGTCAGTTCGCCTTAGGCCCCCGGAACGTCTCGATTGCTGCCCAGATCACGAAGAGATTTGACCAAGCACTTGTTGGAACGGTTGTTTCTGTGGAGGGAGCAGCGTTCGAAATCGAGATTCATGGACAACTGTGATTTGCGGGTAAACCCACCAATAAGCCTGGCGACACAATAGTCCCCCTTTTCGGAGTCAGCTCCTGTGCGGTCCGCGTGTCCCCTCAGGGGACTGCCTTCGCCGACCGTTAACAAGGCGCAGAGCGACTCTAGCGGAAACCCTGTGCTACCCACACGCCACTGCTATCCCCTTGCTATCCCGCAGGGCCAAACTGCGCCACACTGGGCCGCACTGGGCCGCATGCGGGTATGCCTGAAACCCTTACAGGACAACGATTCCAGCTGTGGAGACCAACCGAGCCGCTCAGCGACTCTCGATCTCCTAAGCCTCTGGTCGGGGGTTCGATTCCCTCCGGGCCCGCCAATGCAGTCCCCATGCGGGTTTCTGTCGTTGACCCCCTCGCCGAATCGGCCGAAAAAGCCCATGCACACCCGCTGTCTGAGGCCGTCGAGGCGTTCCTGCTCACGAAGCGCGTGGCCGGCTGCACCGAGGCCACGCTGCCCTGCTATACCTGGTGGCTCGGACGACTGCTCGCCGACGTGCCCATTCTGACCCCGCTGGCGGTGCGGGGCTTCTTCGCCCGCCTGCAGGACCGCCGCCTCTCCCCGAACCGCCAGCACCAGGCCTATCGCACCATCAAGACTTTCCTGCGATGGTGCCTCGAGACGGGGGAGCTCCCAGACAATCCGCTGCGCGGCCTCACCATGCGCACCCCAAAGACACTCCCCGATGTGCCCACCGAGGACGAACTTCGCGCAGTACTGGCAGCAGGGATACCCTCGGAAAAGGGTACAGCCAAACTGCAGCCTAACGGGCGGAAATCCCTGTCCGACGGCGGACGTCGGCGGAAGGCGCAGACCGGCTGAAACTCAGCAGGGACGCCGCCCCTGGATGTTCACGGACGAACGCGGAAAGCATCCGCGCCAAACTGTGGCCCAGGAGGTCGCGGGTTCCAAGTTCCGTCGGTCACCCCAACGGAATTCAATGGTGGTGCGGGTTTGAGCCCCCCGGCTGGTCAAAAGGTAGAGCCCGGCGGCGGCGTTTGCGTGCACTTAGTGTGCAAATTCCTTTCCCTGTGTGCAAAGCAGGTGCTCTTCCGGGCCGTCGAGGAAGCCTGCCCGTGCCTGGGCAAACCGATCCTCTTCCGGATTCCCTGCCACCGGCGGTACCCGGTCTGCTGTTGCCGCGCGCTCCATAGAGGTGCCGGAGCCGAATCGGGCTTGGACGAGCTTCTGCGTGCGGTACCGGCATTGCGCCTGTGACAATCCGGTGAGCCCGGTCACCTTTGGGCTGCCGAACTACTGCGCGGCGCTGACCGACTTCCTCCGGATCAACGGGATGCCTCGTCGGGCCGGACACTCGCGGCGCTGGAGCATCCGGGATGAGCCCCGCGGCCTCCTCGCGCTAGGGTCGGAAGGCGCGCACTAGGCCAGTCGCGGCATCGATGGCTGCGTAGTCGAGGGGTGTGGCTGACCGGACCTGCTCCGGCCGCCCGGCCAGCCAGCGCACTGTTTGCTCCAGGGCGGCCGTCGGGGGGACGACGTCCGCGTAACCCAGTTGCATTCTGACCCCCGTGGTATCGAGCAGCAGGTGCGGCTGGATGTGGTAGGGATCGATACAGTACGGCAGCGCCTGAGACGGTTGATGCGGGGGGAGCAGGCTCTCCGGGAGGTCGATGACCTCCCACTGATGCTCCAGGATCTCGGCTACTGCGTCAATCATCTGCCGAATCGTTAGCTGGCCGACATCAGCGACGTTGAACACACGGTCTCCGGCAGACGGCGCATCGACGGCTAGGGCCACCGCATGCGCCATGTTCTCCAGGTACCCTCGGCTGAAGACGGCCTGACCGCCGTTCGGAGCGAGGACGATCCGCCGCCCGTCCAGTGCCTGCCGCACATAGTACCACTCCCGCGGCGTGGTGTCCCCGGGGCCGTAGATCGCCGGATACCGCAGCATGGTCACCCGCACCCCGATTTCGGTCGCCGCGCGCCGCGCCGCCTCCTCCATCAGGCACTTGTCGTAGCCGCCCTCCCGCCCGTACGGGAAGCGTACCGTGGCTTTGGGTGCGTCCTCGGGAATGGGAATCGGATGAGCGTACGGACGGTGGAACCACGCCGCCTCGTAGGCCGCGTAGACGTCGTAACTGCTAATGACCACGTAGTGGGCGATGCGGCCGCCGAGGCAGCGCATGACGGCGTCCACATCGGCGTCGTTCACCGCGATCATGTCCACCACGGTATCGACCGCCAGCCTCCCCACAGCTTCGCCGAACGCCGCAGGGTCCCGGCGGTCGGCGAGAACTTCCCGGATCTCCGGTGGCAGCGGGGCGCGGTGAATCCCCCGATGGAGGCAGGTGACGCGGTGGCCGGCGCGCACGAGTTCATGCGCCAGCGCCGGGCCCGATCGCCTCGTTCCTCCGATGATCAGGATGTTCATGCCGCTAGGCAGTGGCGACCCCGCAGTAGTAGGCCGCCGGCAGCGCGTAGATCCGCGCTGCCGTCACCACGTCGGCCCGGGCGATCCGCTCGTTGATGGATCACCCCTTCGAGGATGGTATGCCTGGTGGCGTACGCCCCCAGCATGATCCCCACCGCATCCAGCAGGTGGAGCTTCACCCGTTCGACCGCGTCCCGGGGGAACTCCTCAACCCGGGCCTGTTCGACGAACTCGGCCACGTGCCACGTGTACCCAGGTACCTTCATGGAGATTCCCCTTCACCCCACGACCTCTTCGATCACCCGCAGGGCGTTGCCGCCGACGATCTTCTGGACCTCTTCGTCCCGATACCCCCTCGCCACCAGCCCGCGGATGATGTTCTTCCACTCCAGCGGCGATTCGATGCCGTACATGAAGTTGGCAGCCAGCGTGATGCCCAACCGCTTGAACTCCTCGGGCCGCGCCGCCGCCAGCTTGCGGTGCATCGCCACTTGGTCGTGGAAAGTGTTGTCCAGGCCGATGGCCACATGGTCCACTCCCACGAGGCGGACGACGTAGTCGACATGGTCCAGCAAGTCGTCGATACCCTGGTCGGGTCTACTGGATAACTGGTTGGGAATGGCGGAGATGCCCACTAGACCGCCCTTATCCGCCACAGCCCGGATCTGCTCGTCCGTGATCAGACGCGCGCACAGGCGGTTTAGGGTTCGGGCCCCTGTGTGGTTGAACAGGACCGGGGCCGTGGAGGTGGCAATGGCATCCAGAGATGTCTTGATGCCGCAGTGCGACAGGTCGATCAGGACGCCCACCGCATTCAACCGCTCCACCAGTTCGCGCCCGAAGCGACTCAATCCGGCGTCCGTCTCCTCCCCACACCCGTCGCCGACAAAGTTTCTCGTGTTGAAGGTGAGGAGCATCATCCGAACACCCATACCGTAAAAGAGCTCAACCCGTTCCAGTTTCCGCCCGATGGCCTGGGGTTCCAGCTGGAACATCACCGCCTGCTGCCCGGCCGACTTTGCCTGGCGGATGTCCTCCGCGCGGGTGGCCAGCACAAGGCCGGACTGTCGCGCCACGACGCTCTGGTAGCGCGCCAAGAGTTCCACTGTATCGAAGAATTCCTCGGAGAGCGCCGGAACGGCTTCGAAGAAGCAGGTGACCCCGGTCTGGCGTACCGGGTCATAGTCGAAGGCAAACTCCAGAGACCCGAAGATGTGGGTGTGCAGGTCCACGGTAATCAAGTCCTGGAACAGGCGCTCGGCGCGCTGGTGGTCTTCCTCGCGCAGTTTGATCAGGCGTTCCTCCAGGGGAAGCCGCAAGTATTCCTCTCGGGACAGCATGGGTCGAAACCTCCTTCACTCTTCGCCCGCAATTGTTGGGTCCTACGTGGTTGAACGCGGCCTTCTCGGGAATCATGCGAATGCGATATTCCCTCCTGCGAGTCCGGAGGCACGGGGATCCCGTCCACAACGAGAGGCTGGCCAACGAGGAAGATGCTGGGCCACCGCATCGTCGCGTCGAAGTGCGCCCCTCCTCTCCATTCACGCCGCTTTGTGGCTTACAGCACCAGCTCTCCGGCACGCACGACCACCCTGCCATCGAGATGCACCGTCGGCTGCCGCATGGCGGCATCCCGGTGGGTCCCCTGCAAGATCTCCCCGCCGAGATGCGTGTTCCACCCGAACCCGACATGCGCCGATCCGGCGACGCGTTCATCTTCGACCAGGCTGCCGCAGTACACGGCGAAGGGGTTCGTGCCGATCCCGAATTCTGATACCAACCGGGAGTCGGGCGGCTCGGCGGCCCACTGCGCCTCCAGCCAGCGCGCGGCCTCGCCACCGGTCACGGCCGTCACTCGCCCAGACTGGACGGTGAGAAGGGCAGGATCGCTCACCATCCCCAGGCCTTCAATGCTACCGTCGAGCACCAGCCGGCCCTCGACCGAACCCAGCACAGGCGTAATCGCTACTACGCCGCCGGGCAGCCCAGAGGAGGTGCCGGGTTGATCGGCGACGCCATCGAGAAAGATGACCCGTTGGCCGCTGACGCCGGCGTGGACAGCGGTGCCCCCTGGCGTTGTGACGGTCAGGGTTCTCGCCCGCTCGAAGGCCGTAGCTACGGCGCGGGTCACCTCCGCCAGCCGGGCGTAGTCGACTTCGCCGGCCCGCTCTAACATGGCGTCAGTGACACCGCACAGGGAGAGCAGCCGCACTCCCGCCGTGAGCGCCTGCCTCCGCACCTCATGCGGGAGGATCCAGGGCGTGCAAACAAGGACGGCGTCGGCGGCTTCCAGTGCCGCCCGCGCGGCGCGGGGAACCTCCTCAGCGCTTCGGCAGGAGGGTAGTGATACGACGATGGGCACGCCGCCAGCCTGCCGCGTGGCCGCGACAAGCCCGGGATGCAGCCTCTGCCCCTGCTCGTGATCGCGAACGATGAGGACCACCTCGCCGGCGCGCACGCCGAGGCACTCCCGCACCACCTTTCCGCAGGCTTCCTCGACCATCGTCACGTCCGGCAGCACCGCAGGGCGGCGAGCGCGTAGACCCGGGCGGCAGCAGCGACGTCGGCGAACGCCACGTGTTCGTTCACCGCGTGGGCCTGCACTGTCTCCCCTGGGCCGAACAGGCAAGCTTCCACGATGCCCGCACGGTCTCTCCAGTCGCCGATGTCTCCGAAGGAGACGGCGCCACCGAGAGGAAGATCCCGGCCGAGCGCCACGCGTCCGGCCTCCTGCACGGCGCGCACGAGCCGGCCGTCGGCCGGGAACTCGATGGGTTCGCGGCGCTCCGGGAAGGAGAGCCGGCGCACCGCGGCGTCACCGGCGCCGGCCCCTGCAGTGAGGGCGTCCTGCACGAGGCCGGCCACCTGGGACACTGTGCGTGGTGGGGCAAATCGGATGTCGAAGACGAGATCGCAGCGGTCGGGCACAATGTTGGTCTGAACGCCGCCTTTCATCGTGCCCACATTCACGGTATCCTGACCGAGCACGGCGTGGGTTCCCAGGGGGAGCGCGTACACGGCCTTGATCGCGCCAGCGGCCCCCAGGATGGCGTTTACCCCCGTCCCCGAGGCGGCGTGCGTGCTCTCCCCGCCCACCTCGACCTGCACCCAGAGCCTCCCGCGGCTGGCGCAGCAGATCTTGAGGTCATAGGGTTCCCCGCCGATGTACAGCGCCGGGGCCAGCAGGCTATTCATCGCCATATAGGTCTCCCCGTTGAACCAGCGGGCATCCGGCGGATGCCACTCATCGCCGGCCCAGGCCAGCAGGGCGAGTGAACGTGAGAGTGGCGGCCTCGCCTGGGCGACAGCCCGCACGGCCGCCATCATGGCCGCCAGGCTTCCCTTGCAGTCCGCCGTACCTCGTCCAAACACCACGCCGTCGACGACTGCGGCGGCGAAGGGATCGTGGGACCAGAGGTGGAGGTCGTAGGCGGGGACGACGTCAGTGTGCGCCGAGAAGAGCACACCCCAGGCCGCAGTGTCGCCGGGCAGGATCGCCAGGACGTTAGGCCGCTCCCATCCGGTGCCGGCGTCCCCGGCGATCTCCACCTGCAGGCCCTGGGCGCGCATCTCCTCCGCCACGAAGTGCGCGATGGGGGCGAGGTGGCCGGGCGGGTTGATGCTGGGGATCTGCACCAACCGCCGCAGCAGCCACAGAAGGTACTCCTCATCGAGATGGTCGAGGACGGTGCGGTCGTCGGTATCCACCCACACCCCTCAGCGGACCACCCCGCAGTAGGCGACGATGGCCACGGCGTAGAGCCGGGCGGCCAGTGTCAGGTCGTCGACGGCAATGTGTTCGTTGATGGCGTGTGCCTGGGGGGTCTTCCCCGGGCCGAACAAACACGCCTCCCGCAGACCGACTCGATCCTTCCAGTCGGCGATGTCTCCGAAAGAAACCGCGCCGCCCAGTACGAGGTCGCGCCCCGCAGCCCGCCCCGCCGTGCGGAGGGCCTGCACCAGAGAGCCGGAGTCGGGGAACTGGATCGGCTCGCGGCGTTCGGTCACGGCCAACTCGCGCAGTAGGAAGGTGGGATCGGCGCGGAGTCCGTCCACGGCGGCCCGGACCTCACCCTCCACGTCGCTGGTACCTCGCGGCGGGCCGAAGCGGATGTCGAAAGTCAGGCGGCAGGAATCCGGCACGATGTTGGGCTGGACGCCCCCTTCGATCGTCCCGACGTTGATCGTGTCCCGTCCGAGCACAGGATGGTCTGTCACGCCGACGCCGTACACGGCGTCGACGACCTTGACGCCGTTCAGGATGGCGTTGATCCCTTTGCCGGTGGCGGAGTGGGTCGATTCTCCGCCCACCGCGATCCGAAACCAGACGCGCCCCCGGCTCGCGCAGCAGATGCGCAGGTCGTACGGCTCGCCGAAGATGCCCGCATCGGCCTGGAGCCTTCCCGTCGCGGCCAGGTAGGAGAGGCCGTTGAACCAGCGCGCGTCCGGCGGATGCCACTCGTCGCCGGCCCAGGCGACCAGCACGGCCTTCCCGGTCAGCGGCAGGCCTGATCGGGCGACGGCCCGCACGGCCGCCATCATGGCCGCCAGGCTGGCCTTCGTATCGGCGGCGCCCCGGCCGTAGAGCACGCCGTCCTCCACCTCAGCGGCGAAGGGTGGATGGCGCCACGACGACAGGTCGTAGGGAGGCACGACATCGGTGTGCGCGGCCAGTAGCAGTGTCGGTGTGCCGTCACCGACGACGCCCAGCACGTTGGGCCGCGCCCACCCTTCGCCAGCATCGCCGTCCACGACCGGGGAGAGCCCGTAGCTTTCGATCTCCTTGGACACCACGGCGGCGATCTCGCCCAGCTGAAGCGGAGGCGCGGTGCTGGCAATGCGGATCAGTCGCCGCGTCAGGTCCAGCGTGTACTCGTCGTCGACATACTCCAAGACGCGCTTGACGTGCTCGTCCATCCCCACTCCCTCCTTACAGGCCCAGGCGGACGGCCATGCGGGGGTCCAGGGCGTCCCGCAGCCCGTCGCCGAAGAGGTTGAAGCCCAGCACGGTGACGAAGATTGCCACCCCGGGAAACGCGGTCAGGTGGGGCGCCACGCGCAGGTAGAGGCGGCCTTTGCTCAGCATGGCCCCCCACTCCGGCGTCGGGGGTTGGGCGCCCAGCCCCAGGAAACCCAGCGCCGCCGCCGAGAGGATCGCCGAAGCGACCTGCAGTGTGGACTGAACGATGAGCGGCGACAGGCAGTTGGGGAGGATGTGGCGCAGGAGGATGCGCGCGTCGTGCGCCCCCAGCGCGCGGGCGGCCTCGACGTACTGCTGCTCCTTGAGGGAGAGGACCAGACCCCGGACCAGGCGGGCGTACACCGGCATCTGGGCGACGCCGATCGCGATCATGGCGTTGTAGAGGCTGGGTCCCATCACGGCCACGATGCCGATCGCCAGGAGCACGGGAGGGAAGGAGAGCAGCACGTCCACGAAGCGCATGCTCACCAGATCTACCCAGCCGCCGCGGTAGGTCCCCACCGCGCCGATCGCCGTGCCCGTGAGCAGGCCGATGCCCACCGAGACAAAGCCCAGAGTAAGCGAAATGCGCGCGCCGAAGATGATGCGGCTGAGCAGGTCGCGCCCCAGCTCATCCGTGCCCAGGAGGTGAGCACGCGAGGGGACCTGAAGCATCCGGTTGAGATCGGCGGCGAGCGGCTCGTGGGGAGCCACGGTCCCGGCGAAGGTGGCAGTGAGACCCAGCAAGAGGAGGATCCCTGCGCCGGCCTTCGCCGCGCGGTTCCGCAGAAAAGTCCGCAGCGCCCGGTTCTGCAGCCACCAGGGCCGCCGCCCCGCCGCGGTCAACGTGAGGATGCGCGTGGCCATCGCCCGCCTCTCACTCGTAGCGGATCCGGGGATCCAGCAGCCCGTAGAGCATATCGACCAGGAGGTTGATGCAGGCGAACGTCGCCGCGAACAGCAGGACCGCCGCCTGCACGATGGGGTAATCACGCACGAGGACGGCATCGACGAGCAGCCGTCCCATCCCTGGCCAAGCGAACACGCTCTCCACCACGACCGATCCGCCCAGGAGGGTGCCGAACTGCAGGCCGACAATGGTCACCACCGGAATGAGGGCGTTCTTCAGCGCATGCCGGTAGGTTACCGCCGCCTCCGCCACCCCTTTGGACCGGGCCGTGCGGATATAGTCCTGACTGAGAACGTCCAGCATGCTCGACCGTGTCTGCCGGGCGATGACCCCCGCCGCGACCGAGCCCAGCGTTACGGCGGGAAGGACGAGATGGCGCAGTGAGCCCATCCCGCTGGCCGGCAGCCATCCCAGGATGACGCTGAACAGCAGGATAAGCATCAGTCCCGCCCAGAACGCGGGCGCGGAGACGCCGACCAGCGCGAGAACCATCGCGCCATTGTCCAACCAGGAGTAGGGGCGCCGGGCGGAGATGATCCCGGCGGCCCCGCCGACCCCGATCGCCACCGTCATGCTGGCGACGGCGAGCACGAGGGTGGCCGGATACCGCGCAGCGATCTCGGTGGATACCGGAACGCTTGAGGCAACCGACCGGCCCAGGTCCCCGCGCAGCAGGTTGCCCAGGAACACCCCGTACTGGATGGGGAGCGGACGGTCGAGCCCCCAGGCGCGCCGGACGAGGGCGATGTCTTCGGCGGTGGCCCACTGGCTGGCCAGCAGCTCTGCCGGATCACCGGGGATGAGGCGGATCAGGACGAAGACGACCATGGATACCCCCAGCAGCAGGGGCACCATGATCGTCACCCGCCTGATCAGGTACCGGTGCACGCCGGTCTTACCGGTCGAGCCAGGTCCTGTGTACTTGATCCACCATCTCGGTCACGGAGATGATGAAGTCCTTGACGTCGGCCTTCTTGGCGTGGATCTGCGGCTCCGTGTACAGGAAGATCTGCGGCGCGTCCTCCATGATGATCTCCTGGATCTTGCGCAGCGCGTAGAGCCGCTTCTCCGAGTCGGTGAAGAAGCGCTGGGCGAGGATCAGCCGGGTCAGGTCGTCCCGCGCGTAGTACATGTTGTTCAGGCCGCCCGGCGCCCACGCTTCCTCCGTGTAGTCCTTCACCGCCAGGTCCGCGTCCAGGGTGGGGAGCCCCCAGCCGATGAAGAACATCTGGACGTCACTCTCCTGCACGCTCTTGCGGAGCACCGCCTGGTAGGCACCCCACTCCATCCGGATGATCTCCATCTTCACGCCGACCGCCGCCAGGTAGAACTGAACCGCCTCCACGACCTCCGTGTCTAGGAGGAAGCGCCCCGGCCCGTAGTGCAGCGTGGCCCTGAACCCGTTCGGGTAGCCGGCCTCGGCCAGGAGCTGCCGGGCCCTGGCCGGGTTGTACTCGTAGGCTTTGATCGGGAAGTAGCCGTAGCCGGTGTGCGGGACAGGCGAGTCCGTGATCTTGGCCAGCCCAAGGAAGATCTTGTCCACGATCGCCTTCTTGTCGACGGCGTAGTTCAGCGCTTGGCGGACCCGCTTGTCCTTGAACGGCCCCCACTGCACGTTCATCCCGATGAAGATCTTCCGCTGCGGCGGGGGAGTGAGCACGGCAAACTTGGGGTTGGCCCGGAGCCGGGCCGCATCACGGGGAGGGACATGGTAGACGGCGTCCACCTCGCCCGCTTCCAGAGCCATGATGCGGGCGGCCGTCTCCGGGATGGGCCGCATGAGAACGCCTTCCAGATAGGGCACGCCGCCCCAGTACTCCTTGTTGGCTACCAGCCTGACCTCGCGCCCCTTCTGGTGGTGGACAAACTTGAAGGGCCCCGTGCCCACCGGCGCCGTGAAGTAGTTGGCGCCCAGCTTCTTGACCTGGGTTGGGCTGTTCATGGCGATGGGCGCATAGGCCAGTTGGGCGGGCAGGGGCGCGAACGGACCGGCCGTGATCATCTGGACCGTCGTCTCGTCCACGGGGACGACCCGGTCGATCATGGTGAAGGCCGGCCGCGCCGGTGCGCGGGTCGCCGGGTCGAGGATCCGCTCGACGTTGAACTTCACCGCTTCCGCGTTGAAGGGTGTCCCGTCGTGGAACCGCACGCCCGGGCGCAGTTTGAACGTCCACGTCTTGCCGTCCGAAGAGACGGACCAAGATACGGCCAGGGCCGGCAGAACCTCCCCGCCGCCCGGACTGATCCTCGTCAACGTCTCACTCACCAGGAGGATGATCCCCAGGTTCGGGATCCCCGTGGCCAGAGCGGAATCAAAGATCGGCGGATCCGTGCCCAGAGACAGGACCAACCAGCCCCCGGGCTTAGGCTTCACCGGTGCCCCGAGCGCACCCAGCGAGCCGAACCCCAGCAGGGTGACACCTGTCAGGACTGCCAGCACAGCCGCCACTCGCGGTGTCCTCATCGTGACACCTCCTGGCCTGGAGTGTAGTTCACCGACTTCCCGTCTGCTGCTCGAAGCGCCCGCGAACGGCGGCACGCCTCCGCGGTCCAGGGGGGATGCTGCCGTCTTCCCGCACCTCCGTGCCAACCGCCGGAATCTCCCACTCGTAGCTGCGTTTGAGGACCTCAAGCTGCAGCGAGGTCTCGGTTTTTCGGATGCCGCGGATCTTGGCCAGTTTGTGGGTCAGGAAGTGCAGCAGGGCCTGGTTAGAGGGGAAGAGAGCTTCGATGATGATGTCATGCGCGCCGGTGGAATAACCCACATAGCGGACCTGCGGCATCTCCACGAGGAGGCGGGCGACATGCTCCATCCTGGGGGGGTCGACGTCGATGCCGATGAGGACGACAATGGGCAGGCCGATCTTGAAGGGGTTCGCCACGGCGGCGATGTGGACAATGCCCTCGGCCAGCATCCGCTCGATTCGGCGTCGGATTGTCCCCTCGGCCAGCCCCAGCCGGCGACCGATCTCGCTGTTGGTCAGTCGGCCGTCCCGCTGCAGGAAGACGATAATCTGCCGGTCAACCGCGTCGATGGCCGCCGCCCCTGGAAGCGAATTCCGCAAATTCCTGCTCCGGTTCCGCCGAATTCCGTCCTCAGTACCACCCTGCAATACGAATTTGGAGGGGTCAATCGGGCGGAGACCCGATTTTTTGATTTCCGGCCCGACTTAGGGAAGCGCACTTCCCTTCAGTTGCGCATCCATCTCCTAGGCGCCATCAGGACTCGGCGGGGCGTTCAGGAGGTCCCCATTGGTATGGAGTTCCGTTGTCGTCCGTTCGATCGTCTTCAGGAACTCAACAGGCTTGGCGTCCCAGTGCCTGCGCGCCTGGTTGGCCAGACATGGGGATGCGGCGACCTCGATCCTCCGCCAGACCGGGGACCTGGAACTCGTGCGCCAGGTGCTGCGCCATGAGAACCTAGCTATGGCCCTGCGGTACGCGCACCTTACGAAGCCGGACGTGAGCGCGAAGTTCCGGAGGGCGAGCCCTCTGGACAACCTGCGGGTGGGGAGATAAACGTGCACCTGCGTCTTTTGCGTGGTCATGGAATGACGCGGAGCGGCATCAGACGACCCGCACGCCGCGCTTGTCATAAACCGAGCCCGTGGCGTGACGCACGGCTCTCCGAACAGCAGGTAGAGCGCGATGCCGGCCGAGAGCGGGCTGGGTTGTCGTGGAGTACTCTGAGAACATCGGCTAAATGAACCGCGGGTGCCCCGGTCCTAGGTCCAGCGGGGCGCCCCGCCGACCCGCTGGAGGATGGGACGACTGGACGTCGAAGGCGCCGGGTGAAGCTGTCAGAGGCCAGGTTGGGGATGCAGGACAGACTCAAATGCCGGTCGGATGCGAGGGGGAGAGAGGGATGGAGGAGACAAAGACGGA
>Ga0209641_10002147_pt1 | contig 17116 bp, 14 predicted proteins | sample RifCSP16_1_FD_184022 | JGI IMG/M metagenome (GOLD analysis project Ga0209641, IMG submission 184022) | Soil microbial communities from Rifle, Colorado - Rifle CSP2_sed 16_1 (SPAdes) (version 2) | ecosystem: Environmental > Terrestrial > Deep subsurface > Rock core/Sediment | place: Rifle...
GGTCGGGTAGGTGAACTGCCCCGAGCAATCCGCTCCGCAGTCGATACCACCCGGGCTGCTGGTGACGGTCCCGCTGCCAGTTCCTGTCTTGCTGACATTCAGGGTGTTGATGTCATACACAAAGTTGGCGTTGACGGTCTTGTCACCGTTCATCAGCACGGAACACGCTCCGCTGCCCGAACAGGCTCCCCCCCAGCTGGAGAAGTTCGAGCCTGTCGTGGCAGCCTTGTAGAGCGTCACGGTGGTGTTGTAGGGATAGGAATACGAACAGACCGGACCGCAGTTCAGCCCGGAAGGGCTGCTGGAGATGGTTCCGCTGCCGGTCTTGACGATGTTCAATGTGTAGGCATTGGCGGTGAAGGTGGCGGTCACATTTCGGGCTTCGCTCATCTTCACCTTGCAGGGCGAGGCACCCGAGCACACGCCTCCGCTCCAGCCGGTGAAGGTCGATCCGCTGGATGCCACTCCCGTCAGGGTGACGGTCTCACCGGACAGGAAAGTTCCAGAACAGCTGTCGTTGCAGTCAATGCCTGCCGGCGAACTGGTCACCCGTCCGCTGCCGCTGCCATTCTTCGAGTAAGTCAACACCTGGGTAAGGTTGATGACCATGACCGGTTCAAGCCGATCCAAACCGCTGCCATCACCCAGCTGCCCCCCGCTGTTATTCCCCCAGCAGCGTACCTTCCCATCCGTGGAAAGGGCACAGGCATGCGCATCCCCCGCAGCGGTCTGCAGGACACTGCTGCCCAAGCCCAGGACAGTGACAGGGGCAAGACTGGCAGCCTGTGTGCCGTTCCCCAGCTGACCGGCTGCGTTAGCCCCCCAGCACTTGACCGACCGGTTGGAAGCCAATACACAGGTGAAATCCAACCCGGTGGAAACCTGGAACGATCCACTGCCGGCTGCACTGATGACAGTGGGAACATTTTTATTAACGGTGGTGGCATCCCCGAGCTGCCCGGCGCCATTGGCACCCCAGCACTTGAGGTTTCCGCCCGTCACCAGTGCACAGACATGGTCTGCCCGGCTGGACAGGGAACTGCCGCCGCTGGTGAACCCGCTTACCTGGACAGGCACATTGCTGGACGATGTGGAACCATTACCCAGCTGTCCGCTGGTATTCCTGCCCCAGCATTTGATCCCGCCATTGACATCCAAGGCACAGGTGTGGCTGGTTCCGGCAGTCAGGCTCTTGATAGAGGTGGATAATCCGCTGACGGATAGCGGGGTCAGGGAAGCGCTGTTGTTTCCAGTCCCAAGCTGCCCATCCGCATTGGCACCCCAGCACTTGACCGATCCGGTGGAAAGCAAAGCGCAGGTATGCAGACCGCCGGCAGCAATGCCGGTCACACCGGAAGTCAGCCCGCTGACCTGCACCGGGATGGAGCTGTCAACGGTGGTTCCGTTGCCGAGCTGTCCGCTGCTGTTATCGCCCCAGCACATGAGTGATCCATCGTTGAGCAGCGCACAGGTATGGCTGCGCCCGGCAGCCACCTTGATGACCTGTCCGGGCAGCCCCTGTACATCGACCGGGCTGAGGCGGTCCTGTGCCGTACCGTCTCCAAGCTGACCGTCCCCATTTTCACCCCAGCACTTGAGCGTGCCGCGATCGGTCAGGACACAGGTGTGCGAGCCGCCGCTAACCAGGCTGGTGATAAGCAGCTGGGATTCGCTCAGGAGCGGTTGGAAGGCATACGATTTCACCCCGTTCCGCTCCAGCCAGAAATAGGAGCGGTCGTTATCATAATTCCAGCGACCGGCATGAACGTACCAGCCGGATAGCGGCGTGCCATCGATGCTTACCAGGGCGCCGTTGTGGCGCAGGGAGAAATGCAGGTGCGGACCGGTCGAGTAGCCTCCGTTGCAGGTGGCTTCGTCATAAGTGTTGGCAAGGATGCCGATGTGGTCGTTGCGGTTGATCCAACCCGAAAAGGATTGAATGTTCTCGAGATGATAGTAGGAGGTTGCCCAGCCATCTGCATGGGTGATGCGGAAGCTGCAATTGGAGATCCTGTTGGGTGTACCGGAGGCGGCAGCCACCGCCCACATCCGACTGGTGTCCGTATTCCAGGCCGGCCAGGTCGGGCTAAAATCGATGGAGGCGGCATCGGTGAAAGGCGTGCCGTCTCCCCCGCCGGCGGCATCATGCACGCCATTGGGTTTCCATGATTCCCCGACCGGGTAGGGCAGCTGGAGCAGTTCGTTGGGTGCCCCGGCTGAACCGATCTCGCCCGGTAGGTAGATATGGTTGGACTCGTTCAGTGGATCATCACCCGGGAAGAGGCGGGTATAGGTTTGGGAAAAGCCAGCCGGTTGATCAACATCCAGCAGGAAGGTCACCTGGCTGGCAGTCACAAGCGATGCCAGACCAGCAATGACGGCATAGGAACCAGCATTGACGGATGGATCGATTGCCAGGGTGATGCCATCGCGGGCAGTCAGGGACGGCAGTGTGCGCTGATCAACAGGAAGGGATGAATACGTATATAAATGAAGGTAGTAGGCATTCGTGATGGTTTCGGACAGTTGATCGACCTGGGCAAGGAAATCTCCGCTCAGCCCAAAGGGGTCGTTCTGCCAGTCAGGGTCGGGATCACCCAGCAGGTGTACGCTGACCTCGAAGAGTGCCAGGTACAGCCTGGGATTGATGCTGAAATACTCCGCCCGTCCATAGAGACTTTCCGCCTTCCCAGCCAGGTGGGGTGCGTTGGTTGCCAGGTAATCCGTCAGGTCGAAATCGCCGACATTGGGACCGTAGACGAACTGCCCGTCGGAAATGATTCGTCCGCCCAGCAGCCCGGCATCCACCGGGTTGGCAGCATTGGAGAGCGCAGAGACCAGCGGCTGGCGAAATGCCAGCAGCAGCCCCGTGATGGTGAGCAGTGTGATGATACGGAACCAGTTGGACGAAATTGCCCTTTTATGCATCAATTTCCTTTTAAATACTGTTCAATGCATCCCAATTCTTGCACAATACAACGCATGATACCTTAAAATGCAGCCAAACCTGGACAGCTTGCCTGCCAATCCACACTCATTATATTGGTTTTCTGCCCCAAACCTCCACCCATCAAAGTTTACAATTCTATTAGTCATTAATGCCCATTAACAATGACAGCTCCAGGTCTGCTTTCCGGGAAGATATGGACCCGGATTTTTTGATCAAAAACGAGCCTGGAATGGCTAACCGGGGTGGTTCGGAAGGATTATCGGCGATCGAATGCCCCTGTTTGTTGACGATTAAGCCCCTTTCATGGTATCATCAGCCCGCTAAAAACCAATCTTTTGGTTCTTGTTATTTTTTAATAAGGAGAGTGTTATCAGTACAAACGAATTCCGTATAAATGAAGGCATCCGAACCAGCCAGGTACGAGTTATCGGCGCAAATGGTGAGAATGTTGGTGTGATCCCCATCCGCCAGGCTCTGGACATGGCACATGAAGCCGAACTGGACCTGGTGGAGGTGGCTCCCAACTCGGAACCGCCTGTGTGCAGGATCATGGACTTTGGCAAGTTCCTGTATGAAAAGACCAAGAAGGAGAAGGAAGCCCGCAAGGCACAAACCAAGATAGAGGTAAAAGAGATCCGGCTGCGCCCCAAGACCAACTCTGCCCACCGGGGATTCAAGGTCGATGATGCCCGCCGCTGGCTGCTGGCCGGCATGAAGGTACGGGCTACCATCCGCTTCCGGGGACGTGAGATCACCTACCCTGAGATCGCACTTGAAGACCTGCGCGAGATCGCAGAAGAATTGGCGGATGTGAGCGTGATCGAACAGGCACCCTCTTTTGAAGGACGCACCATGTTCATGATGCTGGCACCAACAGCCAAACCTGCCAAAAAGCCATCCAGCAAGGAAGCTGCACCCAGGGCTAAAAAAGAAGTAGCTGCCAGGAAAGCAACAGTGGTAAAGAAGGAAGAACCAGCGAAGAAGGCTGAGGAACCAAAGAAGGAAGAAGCTGTAATAGAAGAAGCGCCTGCTAAAAAAGCAGCAGCTGTAAAGAAAGAAGAGCCGGTTAAGAAGGCCGCGGAGCCAAAGAAAGAAACAGCTGTAAAAAAAGCAGCAGCTGCCAAGAAAGAAGCGGAATAAAATAACCCTTCCTGATAATAAGCACGGTCATTGAAATCACAGGAGCAGGATCCCTGGGAAATTTTTTTGAGAGGAGTGATCATCTGTGTCACAGAAAAGCAACAGCAAAAGCGGCAAGTACAAGCTGAAGACCCACAAGGCAACTTCGAAGCGATTTCGCGCCACCGGGTCCGGCATGCTGGTACACACGAAGGGTGGTAAAGCCCACCTGCGCCGCAAATCATCCAAACGGGTGAAAGCCTTGTTTGCAGAAATGGTCCCTGTCAAGGGAAGCGGATACATCAAGCGCATCCGTCGTTTACTGCCCCACCTCTAGAAGTTCAAGAGGCGTTCTTATTCGATATTCATTGCAACCACGGGTGTAGACAACTTGCGGTGGGACAGGATCCCTCCACAGACGCCCGCCAGTTCGCAGGAGATAAAAAATGGCAAGAGTAAAAAGTGGCCCTTACGGCCATCGTCGTCACAAGAAAGTTTTGAAATACACTAAAGGGCAGCATGCCTCACGGCACCTGCTCTTCCGCCGTGCCAATGAAGCCATGCTCAAGAGCATGTGGTACGCCTCGCGTGACCGCCGTGTCCGCCGCCGCGATCTTCGCCGGTTGTGGATCGTGCGCATCAACGCAGCCGCCCGTTTGCACGGCATTTCCTACAGCCGTTTTATTGCGGCTTTGAAAAAAGCAGATATCCGCATCAACCGCAAGATGCTGGCTGATATGGCCGTGCGCGACCCGCAGGCGTTTGCCGCCGTGGTTGCCAAGGCAGTGGCTGCCTGAGCCGCAAACTTTACTTAAACAGTCGAAACCACCCGCTGAGCGGGTGGTTTTTTGTTACAGAATGGTTTGCGCTTACTGTTGTACCCCATTTTTCTCCCCCCCGGTACCGTCCCACACTAATAGATGAGATTATTAACTCCTCCTCCAAATCCATAGATTTGGGGGAGGTTGGGAGGGGGGAGGAAGGAAATATGGCCTCCCCAATTGGGACTACAGTCGCATGATTTAAAAATCATAGATTGCCACGGTCGCTTCGCTCCCTCGCAATGACACCCATTGATGAAATTTCCTTGCTTCCATTGTCATTGCGAACCCCGGAGTCCTTATCCGGGGTGAAGCAATCTCACACTGAATCATTATAAATGGAATTAATAAACCAAAGATAATAATCAACCGCCTGCATGGTAAGCATAAGACCACCCACTATGCGGGTGGTTTATTGTTTCGGGTTGACCGACCGTAAATCGGCAATGGAAGGGCGAGGCATGAAGCACGGGAATCAAAACGTTAAATTTCATTTGAGATTGAGTTTACTTAATAACATAAATTCATTGATTTGGATTGAAGAATCATTGCGCCTGATTCCTAATCATAATATAGTCATGTTTTAACGAGAAAACCGGAAATAATAATTACTTACATCGGTCAAGGTTTGAGTTGTTGATAATGTTACATTGGGATTTCTATCAGGTAGACGGGGTTGCTTTAAAGGAATTTCAATTGCTTATGGGAACGGATTATATATTAGTGAACCAGGGAAAACCGGGATGAAGGGTGTTCGATACCAGATTGGCAACAAAAAAATGTTTTACCAAATCTACTTGTTGAGGTCTAATGATTATGTTGAATCCTCCCTAAGTTTCCTATATAATTATTATTGATCGACTTAAGGAAACGAAAACAAAGGGTTGGGGAAAATGATAAACGATGTGTTTGTCAGCTATTCATCCAAAGACAAAATCATTGCAGATGCTATTGTTGCATCAATGGAACAGAACCATATCCGCTGTTGGTATGCACCCAGGGATATCAAACCCAGCGAGGATTGGGGGAAGGCTATCTCCACCGCGATTGAACAGAGCAGGGTTTTCCTAATAATATTCTCCAGCAACTCTAATCGGTCTCAGCGAGTTCTGGATGAATTGAATTTAGCCATCTCTCAACAATTACCCATTCTACCGTTCAGGATTGAGAATCTAGAACCTAATGGAGCCATGAGGTTGCACCTATCTTCACGACATTGGCTGGATGCTTATTCCCCTTCCTGGAAAAGCCACATCAAGAAACTTATTGAAGCAGTTTCAGCCAACTTAGCTGCCAGTACTGCTGAAAAGGGAGTCGAAATTCCTGAAATTCAAAAACGAAAGTCTACAATACCCAGGAATAAGATAAATCGTATCATGGTTGGTATTATCATCTCTATACTGGTTATTTCAGCCAGCTGGTATGGTCTGACACAATTTAATAAAACTAGTGATAAAACTCAGGGATTAAGTATTGATATTACTGAGCAGGTTACGCCTACGTTGTATGAGACTGTAGAGATCCAGAATACAAACACTATAGATCCAGGGGAAACCACTCAAGAAGCGATAAATGATCAATGCTGGATTGCATTCGTCTCCACCCGGAGTGGAGATCCAAATATCTGGCTGATAGAACCTGATGGAAGCAACCTGACCCAATTGAGTTTTAATAAATATGGTGATATTAAGGTTGCCTGGTTCCCGGATGGAAAACAAATCATATTTGATTCCAATCGTGATGGAGATAGTGAGATCTTTGTTATGGGTGCTGATAGTTCAAATATCAGACAGCTTACAGTCAATAATAATCAGGATATGTCTCCTGATTTGTCACCGGATGGCGATAAGATAGCATTCTACTCCGATCGCAACGGATATTTTGAGATATACACTATGAATATTGACGGAAGCAATGTTCAACAGGTTACTAAAGAATACGGACTGTATGGAAATTATGAATTATTGTTACCTTATCTTAGCTGGTCACCGTATGGGACTCAAATTGTATTTACATCCGATCGTGACGGGGATCGGGAAATTTACACCGTGAATGCTGATGGAAGTGACATAAAACAGTTGACTTATAATCAAAACATGGAAAGATTTCCAAGCTGGTCGCCGGATGGTCAACAAATCGTTTTTGATTCTGATCGCTATGGAGATGTTGAGATATTTGTAATGAATTATGACGGAACTAATGTAAGGCAGTTGACATCCAATAATAGGGAATCCTCGGAACCAGACTGGTCACCTGATGGGACACAGATCGCTTTTATCTCTAATAGGAAAAATGATTTTGATATCTGGATTATGGACTCCGATGGGAGTAACCAGCATCAAATTACAACTGATGAAGCAGATGACTTTATACCCGTCTGGTCTCCGCTTTGCAAATAAAATTAAATACGAACTTAAGCATATCCCAGGCATCGCTGCATTCAAAATTACGAATCTTTACAAACACTTAATACCAGCCCCAACGGGAAGATGTAAGTTTGGTAAATACATAAATTTTAATAATTCCTTTCCAGACGATTGTGTCTTCTAAAGAAATCCACTTTTCCCAGGAAGACTCATTACATCTAATTCTTTATGGAATAAATGCAATATTCAAAAGCACGTTAAATAGGTAGTGAACCATGCCTCGCCCCTACACACGGGTCTTGAACAACCTTGCGAAGGTTTGAAACCTCCCCGATTGGGACTATAGTCACAAGGTTAGAACGGGGTACAATTGCTGCATGATCACCTCGGTCCAAAATCCACGCATTCAGCTGGTTCGCAGCCTGCTGGGACGCTCCAGGAAGCGCCGCGAAGAGAATGCCCTGGTGCTGGAAGGTGTCCGCCTGGTCGAAGAAGCCCACGCAGCCGGCTGGACCTTCCGTTTTGCCCTCCATAGTGAAACATTGAGCGAACGCGGACAGGCGCTCGTGCAAAAGTTAATAGAAGAAGGCGTGGAGGTGGATGAAGCCGCGGAATCGCTGCTGGATTCAACCTCCTCCACCAGGACCTCGCAGGGGCTGCTGGCAGTGGTGGAAGAAAAGGTTCTTCCTCTGCCGTTGGACCCGGACCTTGCCCTCATCCTGGACGGCATCCGCGACCCGGGCAACCTGGGCAGCCTGCTGCGCAGCGCAGCTGCGGCGGGAGCTGATGCCGCCCTGTTAACCCCCGGCAGCACCGATCCCTTTGCCCCTAAAGTTCTGCGTTCCGGCATGGGCGCCCACTTCAAGCTGCCCATCCAGCAAATGGATTGGAATGGAATACGGGATTTGTTACCTGGATTCAACTTCTTCCTGGCGGAGATGGAAGCCCAACTCACCTGCTGGCAGGCGGACCTGCGCGGGAAACTGGCAATCATCATCGGCGGGGAGGCGGAAGGTGCCGGCGAGGGTATGCGCTCGGTCAACCCGACAGCAGTACGCATCCCGATGCAGGCGAACAGCGAATCGTTGAACGCGGCGGCTGCCGGGGCTGTGCTGCTATTTGAAGCAAGGAGGCAGAGGAAAGCATGAGGATCCGTTCGATCACCTATTTCTGCAACCCGGGCTGGCCGCTGGATAAAAAACAACTGCGGCTGGCAGGAGATTTCCTGAAGGATGCCCGTCATTCCTTCGAGGAAGCCGGCTTTGAAGTTCAGACCACGCGCCTCTCCTGCATCCCCTTCCCGATCCTGCTGGAAGGAAAGACCAGCGAGACGCCCCTCCTGGCGATCAAGCTGTCTGAAGCCATCAAGGATGCCGGCATTGATTACGCCGCCCTGGGACCTGCCAATCCCGGAGACCTGAAAAGTTATGCCGTCATCCCGGAGGCGATCGAAGCTGCCAGGACGGTTTTCTTCAGCGGACACCTGACGGATTCGCGCGCACGCATATCGCTGGAAGCGGTGCAGTCCTGCGCCCGGATCATCGTCCGCTGCGCACGCATCTCACCCGATGGGTTTGCCAACCTGCAGTTTGCCGCCCTCGCCAACGTGAAGGCGGGTGGGCCGTTCTTTCCCGCCTCCTGGCACGAAGAGGAGCACCCCGCTTTTGCCATCGCCACCGAAGCAGCTGACCTGGCAGTGGAAGCCTTTCAGAATGCCGGGGATATCAACAGCGGGCAGACAAAATTGGTGGAATCCCTTGAAGAACACTCCCGCAGGATGGCGCCGGTGACAGATCTGCTCAAATACAAGCATTCAGCCCGCTTCAACGGCATCGATTTTTCGCTGGCTCCCTTCCCGGAAGCTTCCCGCTCGATCGGGACCGTTATCGAAATGCTGGGACCCAGGCAGGTGGGCTGGCATGGGTCGCTGGCATCAGCCGCCATCCTGACCGAAGCCATCGACCGGGCGGATTTTCCGCACACCGGTTTCTGCGGATTGATGCTGCCGGTTCTTGAGGACGCCACCCTTGCCAAACGGGCTGCAGATGGCTCCCTTTCGGTCAAGGACCTGCTGATGTTCTCGGCAGTATGCGGGACCGGGCTGGATACGGTTCCCCTGCCGGGTAGCGTGAGCGCCGAGCAGCTGCAGGCAGTGCTGATTGACCTGGCTTCCCTGGCACTGCGCCTGGACAAGCCGCTGACCGCCCGCCTGATGCCTGTGCCAGGCAAGAAAGCCGGGGATGAAACGGAATTCGATTTTCCATTCTTTGCCAACAGTAAAGTGATGGCTTTGGATGCCCACCCCCTGGGTAAACCGATGCGCGGGCTGGACCGTATCCAATTGAAGCATCGCAGGGTAAAATAGTCCCTGCCAGAACTCATCTTCTTAATTTTTGGAGGAAAGCATGCATTTCACGATCGTCAGCCTGGGGCACCTGGTAAACCAGCGTCCCTATCTTGATCCGGGCAGCGGATCCATTCTGATCCAGCTGCTGGCAGCCGGGCTGCTGGCAGCCGGTATTCTACTGCGATCTTCGTGGTCGCGCATTCTCAAGAAGTTCGGCAAGGAAAAACCCATCAAACCCAAAGATGAATTTGATGACGAGGTCGATGAACAGTAACATCCACCCGGCATCTTTCCGCGACCCATCCGGGTTTCTTTTCACGCGCAACGGCATCCTCTACCGGCAGGTGAACCGGTCCTACCAGGAGGAATTCGAGCTGTTCATGTCCTCCGGGTTGTATGATGCGCTGACCGGGAAGGGCTGGCTGATATCCCACGAAGAAGTGGATATCAGGGCTGAAGATAAGCAGAACGCCTTCAAGATCCTGAAACCGGAAAAGGTGGAGACCATCTCCTACCCTTACGAATGGTCCTTCAGTGAATTGAAGGATGCCGCCCTGTGCACGCTCGCCATCCAGAAAAGGGCGCTTAATAAGGGTCTTTCGCTCAAGGACGCCAGCGCCTACAACATCCAGTTCCGGGATGCGAAACCGGTGCTGATCGACAGTCTGTCGTTCGAGAAATACGAGACGGGGAAACCCTGGGTGGCATACCGCCAGTTCTGCCAGCATTTCCTGGCACCGCTGGCGTTGATGGCACTCAAGGATGTGCACCTGTCCCGCATGCTGGGACTGTACATCGATGGTGTCCCGCTCGATCTTGCCAGCCGGCTGCTGCCGTGGAAGTCGCGCCTGAATTTCGGGCTGAACACGCACATCCACCTGCATGCAGCCTTCCAGCAGAAACACAGCGCAGATGGTGAAGCAGCATCCAGCCAGGCAGGCAGTATGAGCCAACAGGCATTGGAAGGACTGATCACCAGCCTGGAAACCTTCCGGCACGGAATGGGGGGATTACTACCCGCAGACTTCCGCCCATTACTCGCAGGCTGCCTCCGATCACAAGATGGAGATCATCGAATCCTTCCTGGAGGAAACCCGCCCTGCTTCCGCCTGGGACCTGGGCGCCAACACCGGCCTTTTCAGCCGGGCAGCCAGCCGGAGGGGCATTCCGACCGTGGCATTCGATATCGATCAGGCAGCCGTGGAACAGAATTACCTGGCTTGCAAACGGGAGCAGGAAAAGAACATGCTGCCGCTGGTGATGGACCTGACCAACCCCAGCCCGTCCATCGGCTGGAACAACCGTGAACGGATGTCATTGCTGGAGCGCGGCCCGGTAGACATGGTGCTGGCACTGGCACTGATCCACCACCTGGCGATCGCCAACAATGTTCCCCTTCATCACCTGGCAGCTTTTTTCCAGGAAATATGCCGCTGGCTGGTGATCGAATTCGTGCCAAAGGAGGATTCCCAGGTGCAGGTGCTGCTGGCGTCGCGGAAGGACATCTTCCCGGACTACAACCAGCAGGGATTTGAAACTGCCTTTGCGCCTTATTTCAAGGTGCATGCCTCGGTCCCGGTCAGGGATACGCCGCGGGTCATGTACCTGATGGAACGGATCAAGAAATAACAAACTTCGGTAAATGATCGCTTACATCAAGAAAAACCCTCTCGCACAGATCGTTCTGATCTTCCTGGTCGTGGAGGGTTTTTTATTCACCTGGATGTGGGGCATCCGCCAGTTCGTCAGGATCGACCTGCAGCAGGATGATGCCAGCCTGTACATGGGTGTGCCTCGTGAGGAAAATCACTGGCTGGAGCCGTGGCAGCGCTGGGATACCACCCACTACCAAGCCATCGCCATCGGCGGATTCGACGCCTTTGAGACCGCCTACTTCACGCCTCCGCTCTACCCGGCTCTGATGGGCTGGACGGCTCCCCTCTTTGGCGGGAACACGCTGGTGAGCGGGTTGTTCATCTCTGGGCTGGCTTTCCTGGGCTGCCTGCTGTTAATGTACCGCCTGTCTATGGATGAATTTGACAACCGGGAACGATCACTGCGGACAGTGGTGTACCTGGCATTGTACCCGGCGGCTTTCTTCCTGGCGGCTGCCTACAACGAGTCGCTTTTCCTGCTGTCTGTCCTGCTGTGCTTCCTGTTTATGCGCAGGGGGCAGTGGCTGTACGCCGGGCTGGCTGCCCTACTTGCCTCCCTGACCCGCATACCGGGGATCTTCCTGGCAGTACCGCTGGCATACGCTGCCTGGCAGGCCTGGAAAAAGGGAGACCGGAAAGGCTGGATCCCCCTGTTGGTGATGGGGCTGGGCATGGCAGGCTGGTATGCCTACCAGTGGTTCGTGCTTGGCGAAGCACCCACCGCCATCCTGGAAGCGCAGGGCAAACGGGGCGGGCATTTGTCCCTGCCGGGATTGAACCTGGTGGAGGCAGTCCGGCGCATATTCGAAGGCAGACTGGCTGCCGCCAATGCAATGGAGCTGTTCTTTACGCTGGCTTTTCTGCTTCTGACCATCTTGGTATGGAAACGGCTGCCGCGTGTTTATGGACTGTATGCTGCCTGCCTGATGCTTTTCTTCCTGAGCCGCATGGGTTCCCCCCATCCGCTGGTGGGCATGGTGCGTTACACGATGGAGATCTTCCCGGTCTTCTTCCTGTTTGGGGATTGGGGAAGCCGGAAGGGAATCAACCGTCTGATCGTTTACCCATTTCTGGCAGGGCTGCTGTTCTTCAGCGCCCAGTTCGCCAGCTGGGGCTGGGTGGGGTAGAGAACTTCCCCAGGGTTGAAGGGGAACAAATTAAGCAAAAAGTCCGTCCTGTTTGTAAAACATGAAAAGAAGGTAAAAAATGAAACGAAATGTATTGATCTTATCCGGGATCCTGGCTGCTGCTCTGCTCCTTTCCGCCTGCTCCCCGGCTTCTCCGCAGGTACCTGACCTGGCTGGCAGCTCGTGGAAGCTGGTTTCCTATGGACCGGTGGATGCACAGATTTCAGCCCTGGAGGGTGTGGACACCAAACTGACCTTTGACCAGGAAGGACAGGTGGGCGGGACCTTTGGATGCAATTCCTTTGGCGGTGATTACAGCCAGGATGGGAACAGTATCACTTTTGGAGCGATCATGTCGACCCTGATGGCCTGTGATGAAGCACGCAACAGCCAGGAACAGGCCGGCTTTGCCGTGCTGCAGGGAACAGTCTCCTTCTTTTTCCTGGATGGTGACAGTATGTCCATTCATTCAGCGGATGGCGGCAGCATGCTGTTGTTCAGCAGGCAGCCAGCTCCCTGATATTGAGGGGAATTTTTCTCGAAAGACTCTGAAGGTAGAAGCAATCCTTTAGGGTCATGACTTGGAATTCATGGCAGGAATGATCTGTTTACTGAATCCTCATTTTGGTCGCCCCCTCCGGCTCCGCCTCCTCCCCCCGCAAACAAAGGGCGGGACGCTGCGCAGTCCACAAGTGGGGGAGGTCGGGTGGGGTTGATCTCATCTTTACGGATGAATTTCAGTTACGCCACAGACCCTAAAGGTTAAAAGCAAACCTTTAGGGTCATGACCTGGAATTCATGGCAGGAATGACCTGGGTCCAAGCGATTGAGATCCTTCAGTCGCAAAAAGCTGCTCCTTCAGGATGACAGAATTTGTTATATTCCTCCCCCAGTATGGGATGATTTGAGCTTGGAATTTGTTGCTGGCGGAGGCTGCGCAGCGTCCCGCCTGGTTTTTGCGGGATTGGGAGGGGGTGTGAGGATAATACTTATTGTAACTATTAAGCACCCGGATAGTAATGTGAGGTATTTACCTAACGATCAAACCTTAAAGGTCTCCTACCAGACTTTTAGGATTTTGACATTGGTTGAGATGCCAGGCATTCATTAAACAAAAATCAGGAGCGGCGACCGCCGCTCCTTATCCCTCACATCTACAAGCCCGGTTAGATCTTCCTGCCTTTGAGGGCTTTCTCGATCTTTTGAATATCGAACAGGGTAAAGGTCTGCCCCTTGATCTTGAAGGTGGGCGTGGTTTCATTGCCGTTATTCCACTCACGGATCAGGGCAGCCGCCATGCGGTCCTTGGTGACATCCACCTCCACGTAATCGATATTCTTATTCTTGAACCATTCGCGGGCGCGCCGGCAGCCCGGGCACCAGGTCGTGCAGTACATGACCACATCCGCATCCGGTTCCACAAAAGCATCATGTTTGACCAGTTTTTCCTTCTCATTCCAGCGCCTGGCGGCTTGCGGGTTGACCGCTTCAAGAACCCTGAGAAGAATGCTGTTGTCCGGCTGCTCGTCGATGTCATGCACATCCACGTAGCGGATGATGCCGTCCTTGTCGACCACGAAGATTGCCCGCTCACTGCGTCCATCAGCGCGCAGAACACCGTACATCTCGGCAACCTGTCCGTGCGGATAGAAATCGCTCAGCAGCGGGTAGGTGATGCCGTCCAGGCTCTCCGCCCAGGCGACCAAACATGGATTGCTGTCTACGCTCAGACCCAGGACCTGGGTCTCCAACCCTTCCAGGTGGTCCTTAAGGACCTCGTAGGAGGGTATCTGACCTGTTCAGACTGGTGTCCAAGCCAGCGGGAAGAATATCAGTGCGACGTTCTTTTTTCCGAGGTAATCACTCAGAGACACCTTTTTTTCATCCAGGTGGCTTTTTAAGGTAAAATCCGGGGCTTTCTGTCCGACTCGTAGCGCCATATAAGAGTCCTCCTTTTCCTCTTTTTCCAATTTAATAAATCAATGATAGCACATATAAATTAAATCCAGTTAAAAAAACTGTATCGATAAACCCGGTTTGTGCTCAAAACGCCCGGGCTGGTCCAGGTTTCCGAGGACAAGCCACTCGAGCAGGGCACGCGTCTCCTGCCTGCCGCCGACGCCGTTCTCGCCAGCCGGACCAACACAGGACGGACAGCCGTCCTGGCAGGAGCACTCCTGCACCAGTTCGAGGGCACGCTCCACCAGTTCCTTGTGCATCTCGAACAGCTCGCGGCTGAACCCAATACCAGCCGGCACCTGGTCGAAGAGGGCGACGGTCGGCTGACCGCCTGAAAAAGCGGCACGGGGGTCGTAATAAACGCCCAGGTCGGACGTGTCGCACATCAGGAAGAGGGGCGCAAGCTGCCCGAGCACGAACGCCAGCCCGGCCAGTCCGCTGCGCATGCGCACGTTGGCTTCCACCTGCTTGTGGCAGTCGCGGCAGAGGGTCACCAGGTTGTCCAGGCGGTTGGCTTCCATGCGGGTGGTGAACTGGCGGAAAGGCACCTTGTGATGCACTTCATGCTGGCGGTCGTTCTCCCCGATACCGCACACCTGGCAGATGTAACCGTCCCGCACACGGACCTGCTCCCGCAAGGCAGGCCAATCCGGACCGTAATCATTGGGATCGTTCTTCCAGGCGCCGGATTCGCGCAGGGATTCGATCACCTGGCTGTCCAGTGTCAGCCAGTAGCCGGTGGTCTGCATTTCGTCGGCTTCCATATCAAGGGGTGTTTCGCCCAGGTTCTCGCCGGTCTGCCAGTGCCGCTTGCGGAAACCGGTCACCTGGGTTGTGACCTGGATCTCGCCGTGGTTCTTCAAGCCGCCTTTGACAGCCCCCTGGTCTGCCAGGGTCAGCAAGGTGATCTCGGTGCGGATGAGCGGCTCGGTGGTGTGGTCAAGCGCCACCGGGATGAGTGCGGCGGTGTTCTTTCCCAGGTCGAGCGACTCGACGAAGTACTGCTGCCCCTCATGCATGTAGACTGCCCCGGGATGCACCATCCAGGAGGCCGAGGCACGGTCAACCTGCCCGATGGTGGAAGGACGTCCGCCGTCATCGACCTGCAGGATGACATTGTCGGGGGTGGCTGAACGCAATGAGACCGCCGCAGCCGGGTAGGCATCCGCCATCCAGAAATACTGCTCGCCCGAGAGGTACAGCTCCTGCCCGGAGACGAGAAAGTCGAGAAACTCGCGTACCTTCTCCGCCGGCAGCCTGCCGAAAGCCTCCCCTTCTTTAAAAGGAAGCTCGAAGGCGGCACAGCGCAGGTGGTTGAGCAGGATGACGAGATGGTCGGGGTTGATGAGCGCTTTTTCAGGCGAGCGGCCGAGGAAATAATCAGGGTGATGGGCAAGGAACTGGTCGAGCGGGGCGGCTGTGGCAACCAGGACCGCCGCAGCGGGTTCCTCCCCCCGTCCGGCGCGCCCGGCCTGCTGCCAGGTGCTGGCGATGCTGCCCGGGTAGCCGACCAGCAGGGCAGCTTCCAGCCCGCCGATATCGATACCCAGCTCGAGGGCATTGGTGGCAACCACCATGCGCACATCCCCGCTGCGCAGCCCCTTCTCGATCTCACGGCGCTGGGCGGGCAGGTAGCCGGAACGGTAACCGCGAATGAGACTTTTCATCCCCAGCTTGGTGTCCAGCATGGTGTTGGGGGTCAACTCCTGCAGGTGTCGCAGCAGCACCTCCACACCACGGCGGGTGCGGGCAAAGACCACGACCTGCAGCCTGTGCATGAAGAGGTCCTGCGCCAGGCGCACCCCTTCCATGATGGCAGACTTGCGCAGCCCGAGGGCGGGATCAACCACGGGCGGGTTGTAGATCAGGAAATGGCGCTCCCCCCGGGCGGAACCGTCCTCATCCACCAGCGTCACCGGGCCTTCGACCAGGTTCTCCGCCAGGTCAGCCGGGTTGCCGATGGTGGCGGAGGTCAGGATGAACTGCGGATCGGCTCCGTAGAAGGCGGCGATGCGTTTCAGCCGCCGGAGCACGTTGGCGACATGCGAGCCGAAAACGCCCCGGTAGGTGTGCATTTCATCAATGACGATGAATTTCAATCCCCTGAAGAAGTCGCCCCAGCTGGTGTGGTGCGGCAGGATGCCCATGTGCAGCATGTCCGGGTTGGTGAGCAGGATGCCGGCCTGCTCACGGATGGCGGAACGCTGCGAGGAGGGGGTGTCGCCGTCGTAGATGGCGGCTTTGATGCGGTTGGGTTCGTGCGATCCCTGGTCCAGCAGGCGGACCCATTCTGATAGACTGGATAGCTGGTCCTGCGCCAGGGCTTTGGTCGGGTAGAGGAAAACAGCGCGGGCGGAGGGATCAGAGAGCATGGCAGCCAGCACCGGCAGCTGGAAAGCCAGCGTTTTGCCGCTGGCGGTGCCGGTGGCGACCACCACGTTCTCCCCCCGACTGGTGGAACGCCAGGCTTGTGCCTGGTGGATATAGAGCTGGTGGATTCCCTTCCTGTGCAGGGCTTCAGCCAGGAGAACGGGCAGGTCTGGCGGGAAAGCTTCCATGCGGGCCGGCCTGGCCGGCAGCTGCCGCCAGGTGGAAATGTTGGGATACGTATCCGCATCCCTGTTCCAATGTGCCAGGAGGGTTTGGAGGGTCATTTAACCCGCTTTGGCAGAGCCTTCATCCTCTTTCAGGTGCGCTTCGTGCAGCGCTACCGGTTCGGACTTGCCGCGCAGGCGCAGGTTGATCATCTCGACGAAGACCGAGAAGCCCATG
>Ga0209641_10002149_pt1 | contig 17113 bp, 15 predicted proteins | sample RifCSP16_1_FD_184022 | JGI IMG/M metagenome (GOLD analysis project Ga0209641, IMG submission 184022) | Soil microbial communities from Rifle, Colorado - Rifle CSP2_sed 16_1 (SPAdes) (version 2) | ecosystem: Environmental > Terrestrial > Deep subsurface > Rock core/Sediment | place: Rifle...
ATTATCAAAATAGAGAATGGAAGCGGCATCCCGTTTTTGATAATTTTGCCTTTCTTTTTAGCTTTCAAAATACTGAATCGTCGCAGAACAAGGAGCACAATATAGAGCGCAAAGATAGCGATGTTGAAAGGCTTCGGCGCAAAAATGAGAGTCAAAGTAGCGACAATGAAACCGACTCCGAAGAAAAATCTGGAGATCAGGGCGATTAATTTTTCTCGGCCGACATGAGACTTCATGTAGCCAAGCTTTTCTTTTTGCATTTGATTCCAGTCAAAATTAAGAGGGTCAAGCGGAATATTTCTAGTGATGATTTGACCTTCTTCTTTGATCACAATCGGTCCGCCAAAATATAAATCCTTGAAAAGAGAAGTTTCTGTCTGCTCGGCCAGTTTTTTTGACGGGAAGGCGTCATAACCACCCTTGCCGGCTGTCATGGTGTAAGTGCCAATTTTCTGAATCGGAAAGCCGTAACGGCCTTCCAAGTCGGTGATGCCGGTGGCGACTTCCTTGCCAAAAGAATCCATGAGGGCGACATAAACCGGATCGAGTTTCTCTTGCGTAGCGGAACTGAAAACTGTTCCCCATTTGAGTTCCTTTTTGACGCCGAGAAACGCAAGCAAGGCCGACCAGAGTCGTAACGGCAAGAGCGGGACATCCGACAAGACAATTTGAGAAATGAAGAAGGCTTGCGCCGCCGCTGTGACGGCGCCTAAGACGACGCCCAAGGTAATCAAAATATTGGCCACCACATTGCCGGCCGGCGTATTAAGAGCGTCAGTGATTTGCGAGACGACACCGGAAGGCAAAACAGAATTCAAGAATCCGCTGACAAAGTCGCTTGGTGTTCCTTGACCAGTCCGCGGCGCGCCGTCTGATGGCTGATCGTCTCCGAGACGCAGGCTGTCATCTGGGAAATAAGGAGTTGGTGCTTCAAGCGCGGTGTCATATAGAAATAAAGGAATCGGCGGCGGAAGCGGGGTTTCGCAACTACTGCCGGCGCAGACAAGCTCTGGAGGATCAAGCGGATCTCTCGGTGGAGGCGGAGGCAAACACATATCAAGTTTAGGGTCTTGCTGACAATCACATTTGTCCTGATAAAGCGGGTCGCTTAAACTGCCGGCGCAAACGGGAATCGGGGGAGAAAGCGGCGCAATTGCCGAACAATTAACCTGAACGACCGGATTAGAACCCGGAATATAGCACAACCAATTCCAATATCCATTTGTTGGACCAGAAACATTAGAAGCGGCGCCCTCCTTACAGAGACTTGCTTTTGTCGGTGCAGTAATAAATTTTCCCCCGTTAGCCGATCCACAAACCGGTTTTTGGGGCGAAACATTTGCTGAGCAACTTAAGCTAGCACCACCGTTACTGCCTTGGCATTGCCAATTCCATGTTCCCGGCGCAGCGCCATTTGGGCCTGTGACTGCTGTTGGTTTACCACCCTTAGGATTATCATCTGGAGCGCAAAGATAAGTTTGCGGAGCAACTTCAAATGTTCCACCTCCAGCTCTGCCACAAACGCCTGGTACTGGTATCGGCTCATATCCACCGCTTGCTCCGGGGCGTGAGGTGGTGAAAGAAAGAATATCACCGTTGGTTGTAAAAGGAGGAGCTATATTTGTGCCAACTGCGCGGAAACAATAAGTTCTCCCAGCCAATAATGATGAGATGGGCTCACTCATGCCGTGAGTACCCGCAGTCAAATTAACGGGAGTAGTAGAAGTTCCAAGAGATTGGGTGGAGCAAGTTGGGTTTGAATCTGTTTTTATATTCCAATCAAAGTAAGAAGTGCCAGCGCCGGTGCCAATCCATTCGCCATTCAGCGTAGCTGAATCCTTTGTAACATCTGTTGCCTCTAGGGTTGTCACGGTTGGCGGTCCGCCGCCGGGAGGAACAACAGTAAAAGTGGCCGGGGCTGGATCAGAACTGCTCCCCCCTGCATCGGTAAACAGATCACTAATTGTAATCGTGCCCGTAGCCGATGGAGTTACATCAACTGATACTACGCAAGTATCTGAACCTGGTATTGACGCAGAATCAATTATAAAAGAAGTTTCTCCTGGCATTGGTGGTGTGACGAAACTTCCGCAACCAAGAGGCGCAAAAGAAGTGGCGGGAAGTGGGGCAACAACCATCCCTGCGGGCAATGTTACAGTCACTGGAGGAGGGATCATGCTCGCCGTTCCAATATTAGTATTAGCCATTGTAATAGACAAAGTTGATGTAATGGGAGTAGAGCCAGAACTAGGCGCAAAACTTGAAGACAAGGTTGGTGGAATAGGAAGAAGTGGAATCGATTTTAATTTGGCCAAAAATCCGTCTATTACACCCGAAAGCGCGAGATCAGTTGGTGTCGGAGTTGCAAAAGTCGCCGGATCGCTAACATAAAAACCGGTCACATACCAAGCATCGTCTAAAGGGTCAACGCCGGGATTGAAAAAAGTTATATCATTAGCATAATCCGCCAAGGTCCCACCAGCGCTTTGAGACCAAAGAAAATTTCCAAGATTATCATAACCAAAAACTAAAACATCATTGGAGCCAGCAATGGGCGAGGAGCCTATTATTGGATCAGGATCATTGGGTTCATCGTTATCAAAAGTTGCAGGCTCAAGTAAAGAACCGCCATTAAAATCACCAGCGACATAAACACTGTCAGTGGCATTAAGAGTGAGGGATGGTGAAGTGTCGCTATTTCTACCGCCTCGTCTTGCCCAATTAAGCGCACCAGCTACCGGATCAAGTTGGGTAACAAAAATATCAACATCGGATACAGCAGTGAGGCCGAGGTTGAGAAAACCTGGTCCGTTGTCACCAAGCAGAATCGAAACATTGTCGCTGTCCTGATTTGTGACTGCTAAATCAGGATTTCCATCAGCGTCGAAATCCCCAGTCGCTACATAACGCGGGCCTATTCCCACGGCAAAGTTAGCGGCGGCGCCGAAGGTGCCGTCACCGGCACCAAGGAGGACTGAGACATTATCATCACTAAAGTTTGCGACTGCCAAGTCAAGATTTCCATCGGCATTCAGATCCTCAACTGCAACAGAGATTGGGCTTGCCCCCACGACAACGGCAAAGTTAGTGGCGGCGCCGAAGGTACCATCGCCGACACCGAGTAAAATCGAGACATTATCTCCACTAAGGTTTGCGACCGCAAGGTCGAGATTGGTATCACCATTGAAATCTTCAATCGCAACGGAAACCGAGCCTGGGTTCGTGGCAAGGTTAGTGGCGGCGCCGAAGGTACCATCACCGACACCGAGGAGGACTGAGACATCATTACTGATTTGATTTGCGACTGCCAAGTCAAGATTTCCATCAGCGTCGAAATACCCAACCGCAACAGAGCCCGGACCTGACCCCACGGCAAAGTTAGCGGCGGCGCCGAAGGTGCCGTCACCGACACCAAGGAGGATCGAGATATTGCCGAAACCATAATCCGTCACAGCGAGGTCAAGTTCCAAATCTCCATTAAAATCACCCATAGCTACGGAGCGCGGACTTCCTCCTGTAACAAAGTTAGTGGCAGCACCAAGAATAGGGTTAGTGTAATCCGTCGTCGCGTCGCCCGCAAAAAGTCCGGTGATATTAACATTTCCGTCTGAACCAATCTTGATATCGCTGGCTTGATCAAAGAATGAACCATCGTCGCCGCCTAGTGGCCTTGCCCAAACGAGAGACCCGTCTGCGTCGGCATATTTAGCCACAAAACCATCACCCAAGCCCTGGCTAGTGAGTATCGTTTCATTTCCACCACCCAGATCAAAAGTAGTCGAATCAATAAAAAAACCGGAAACATAAGCATCACCAGACGAATCAACATCAATACCCAATCCACGATCATCATCGCTTGGGCCGCTGACCGTTTCAATAGCGGACCAAGATAAAGCCCCAGTCCCGGAATCAAGTTTGGCAACAAATATATCATCGCCACCCGCACTTGGAATAGCCGGGCCACCTATGTCGACGTTCCCTCCATCCAACAAAGATATTGATCCTCTGAAATGACCAGTGAGGTAAACATCAGCTGGAGGAGATGTTGTCGGATAAAGCATTAAGGCATTACCTGCATTAGAACTAGAGCCGCTAGAGTCTAACGAATCCGCCCAGACCCAAGTGAAAGTCAGCGGATCATCAGTAAAATTAAGCCTGGCGATAAATGCGCTACCAGACGAATCGGCATCAGAAAGAGTGAAGGAATCCAAAACAAGGTTGTCTATAAATGAACCCGTGATATAAATTTGGCCGTCAGCGCCAGAGGGCGAATAAACGGCAATATCATTTACAAAATCATTGTTAGGCCCGCCAACAGAAGTCACCCAAATACAACTTCCCATATCATCATATTTGGCTATATAAATATCTGTACCGGCAGGAGTTAAAACTGTCATACAAGCAGGAGCACCCGCAAATATGATCGGACCGTCAAACTCACCGGCGACATAGACATTGCCGGCATCATCGCGAGCCACTGTTTTACTTCTGTCATCACCGCCGGCGGCCCCAACTTTTTTAGCCCACTCCCAAGTAGGGTCTGGTGGTACAGCCTGTATTTGGATAGTGGCCAAATAAATGCCGGAGGCGACGAGGAGAACGCCGACGAGGACAGTCAGCGATAAAGTGCGGTGTTCTTTTATAAATTTTGTTAAGAATTTCATTTTTTTTCTTGTTTTCACCTTCCACTTTTTAACCGAATTCATTCATATATTATACCCCGTAGTGAAACTTTTATCAAAGTTCTACTACGGGGTGTGCGCTAAAAGCTCACTCCGGTCAAAAACTTAAAAAGGCCGAAAATGACCGGCGAGAGGTATTGCCAGCCGAAAAAGATAAAAATTATCAGAACAACCAAGGAATATTGCTCCAAAATGATCTGGACTCTCCTCCAGCCGGCGGGCAAAAGCGAAAAAAGAATCTTAGAACCATCAAGCGGGGGAATGGGAATCAGATTGAAAATACCCAAAACGATGTTGACGAGGACGATCAGCCCGCTGATCGAAAGGAAGGCGGGAGAAGCAAAGTCCATGGAAATAGAGATTCTGATCAAAAGTCCGAAAAGTAAAGCCAGTGTTAGGTTGGAAATAATTCCAGCTGAGGCGACAACAACTGTCCCCCATTTTCTATTCCGCAGATTAAACTCGTTGTAGGGCACCGGCTTGGCCCAGCCGAAGACAAATCCAGCTTTGGAAATTATCAAAATCAGCGGGACGAGCACCGAACCGATCGGATCCAAGTGTTTCAGCGGATTCAAAGTGAGGCGGCCGGCGTATTCTGCGGTATTGTCACCCAAGAATTTCGCGGCATAGCCGTGAGAAATTTCATGAATAATGACCGACATGATGAGGATGACGATATAAAAAATAGTGTTTATTTCTTGCATCTATATAGTGTTTATGATAACATAAAAAACACTTATGGCTAAATGTTGCGCAGTCACAAAGAAAGGTTCGCAGGTCGGCGGAGGATATTCCAACCGGACCCGCGCGACCAAATATAACCCGACCGGCAAAGTCAGGAAATATCCTAATTTCCAAAAGAAAAGAATCTATATCCCTGAACTTAAAAAATCTATGACCTTGGAACTTTCCACTGGTGGCTGGAAGACGATCAGCAAAAACGGCGCTTTCGTCACCCTCAAAAAAGCGGGTGTAATCTAATTAAACCCGTCCTGAGCGGGCTTGTGGTGAGTGAAGTCGAACCAGTCGAATGGGCCGGCATTATCTACATATATATAATATAAATGTTACCACAATCATACGATCGTGAGTGAATGGTAACATTTTAGTTTAGTTTAGTGGTTTTAAAATTAAAATCTAATTCTAACTTAAACCTAATATAGCTTAAATTTGAGCTTGTAGTGCTCGTCGTTGGTAAAACTTTTTACTTCCATAATCCGGACATAAGACCTGATTTTGAAAACTTCCACAATAAAATTAATTTCATCTTCACATTTATAGGGATAAATGAAAACACTCTTCTGCAACTCTAGAAACCCGAGATCTTTTAATTTCTCCCTCAGAGCATCACGACCTGCCCTAAATCTCTCTGGAATATCAAAAATAATCACTCGCCATACTTTATCCCAAGCGTGCGGTTGTATTTTGATATTATCTAATTTATATTCCAGAATATGCTTATTCCCCTCTTTTGTTAAAATTATTTGTATTGTCCCATCTGGTTTTTCCTTATAAGCAATAAGCCTATCTCTGTAAAATTCCCTGACTATTCTAACTAATCTTCTCCTATTTATTTCCTTCCAGGCTTTTGGTAAATTTTCTAAAATTCTAAAGTATTTCTTAGGCGAAGAAACCAGACCTAACGCCACCCCAGATGCTAGTAATAAAAGAGCTTTTCTTTTTACATCGCTTCTAATTTTCATAGAAACAATTATATCATATATATTAAAAGTTACCACAACCATACGATCGTGAGAAAGTGGTGACATTTAAATATCTTAAACCACTTTAAACTACACAGGGTGTAAAGTAGCCATTGCGCTGTGTTGCATAGTTGTGTTTTTAGATGTTGTTTTCTAATTCGATCTTTTGGCCGTCGCTTTCGAATATAATCATGCCGAGCTGGTCAGTACGAAGAATTTTGATTCCAAATTTATTTAAAGTATCCAAAGTTTCCTGATGCGGATGGCCGTAGGTGTTGTCAGCACCGGAGGAGATGACGGCATAATCCGGATCCACGGCCGAAACGAATGATTCGCCAGTAGAAGTCCGCGAACCGTGATGGCCGACTTTCAGAACATTGGAAGCGAGGCTTCCAAGTGAACCGGAAGCCTCGCTTCCCGAAAGGCTGTAGCTTTCTGTTTTTTTGGTAGCATCCCCCGTCAGTATGATGGAAGTATTTCCATAAATAAGCTGGCCGATAATTGATCCGTCGTTCGGGTTCCAAGAAGAAACATCTCGATCGGGAAAAAGCACATCGAAATGCACGCCAGCGCCCATATCCACTTTCATTCCCGATCTGGCGATAATTTTAGGAATTTTTTTCTCAGTGATCAGATTTTCCAAACGCCCATAGATTTTTGATTTATTGAAAGTGCCGGACTCTATGACCACCCCGACTTCATACGAATCGAGCAAATCAATAAAACCAGCGAAGTGATCTTGGTCTGGGTTGGTGACAACTATCACATCTATAGATCGGTCTGAAAAAGACATCACCTCAGATAATGCTGGTAAAAGCGAGCCGGGCGGCCCGCCGTCGATGATCATTTGGTGGCCATTTGGCGCTTCTATATATATAGCGTCACCCTGGCCGACATCTAAGAATGAGACCTTAAGATGATTATTAGCATCAGCCAAGACCGCCGACCAAATGGCCGAGGTCATTATGACCAGAAAGCCAAGCGAATACCATTTGAAATTTCTTTTGAAGCTTTGCATGGGTTATACTTAAAACATTATGGAATACACAGAAAAAAAGTTTAATTTATCAGAGTTGAAAGGAATATCTAAGAAAAATATAGAAGAGCACCTAAGGCTCTATTCGGGCTATGTGAAGAATACCAACTTAATTCTCTCAAAAATAGCCGAACTTTCCAAGAACGAAGCAGATAATGCTTATATTTTGGGCGAACTACAAAGAAGATTCGGTTTTGAATGGGGTGGCATGAGAAATCATGAATATTATTTCAAGTCTTTAGAAGGTGGCTCAAAACCCTTGCCGGCTAAAAGCAAATTAAAAATAGCTATAGAAAAAGAATGGGGCAGTTTTGACGCTTGGCTTGCCCGCTTCAAGGCTGTCGCTATGACGCGCGGCGTGGGCTGGGCAGTCCTTTACTACGACCCCTCGACTTCCCTCGAAGGTACTCGGGATAAATCGCTCGGGGCAGGCAATGGCAGATTGCTTCATGCTTGGGTTGACGAACAGCATATCGGGCAATTAATGGGTATAGAACCGGTCTTGATGCTAGATATGTGGGAACACGCCTTCGTCTACGACTACCCAACATCTGAAAAGAAAAAATATATCGAAGCTTTTTTCAATAACTTGAATTGGGAGGTCATTGAGCAGAATTTCTATAAATCACTGGCTTAAATATAAAAAACCGCCCCAAGATAATTCGAAGGGCGGTTTTTGCTTTAAATAACCACTTTCATATCGCATACGGTTCAGTTTGTTTTTCCTGTGTCCGCGCTTTATGCCACCAAAAACCAAACGAGCACAGGCAAACAAAAGCCATGAGCGCGATATATTCAATCAATCCGTAATAACTTGCGCCCAAAGAGCCGGTAAAATTGGCTAAGGCGCCAATAGTAAAGGCGGAAAAGAAAACAGCCAGTATGGCGCTAAATGTATTAGAAATCATGCCAGCAAGGATCGCGAGGAGAAAAGATTCTCCAACAACGAGAAGGCCACTTGGATTTGACCAAAAGCTATATCCAACCATAATAATTATGGCTGCCAAAAATACAGAGAGTGAGAAAGCTATTCGCTTCAATGGTTCACTTGACTGACTACTGTATTCACCCGGCAAGCCCAAAAAAAATAAAAATGGAGTAGGAATAATAAATCCAAATAAAACAATTAAGAAGATTCCCCAAAAATTTGTATTAACTTCCTGCACAGATCTTTTAGATTTTATGCCTCCTGCCACAGAGACATACTTATAAGTATCTGTTTGATAGCAATCAACAAAATCCAAGAGGAAAATCTCTTTGGGAATAGTGCCGGCATAGTTGGTTATTTCTAACCCATCCATCTTGCCTTCGATCATGTCCCGCGCCTGTTTATCGCTAAGTTCAACAGGAACATCATAAGTCCCGAGCGAAATTCTTTCCTTGGGGGCTAACATGATTTGAAACTTAGTTCCGTTTCTTTGTACAACAGTGTCATAATCTTCTGCAAAGAGGTTCCCCCAAAGGAGCAATCCTATCAGGGAAAAGAGGGTAGTTTTTTTCATTTTAAAGAGCGTTTAGTTGATGTTTCGGTTTAAAGTCTCCGCAGAGAATACAGAAATTTGCTCTCTATGTCAACTTTTTCTTCCTAAAGATTATCCAAAGATAAAATAAATAAATTAAGACAACTAAAACCAGAGAAAACTGACCGATGTTTATGGCCGCAAAATCAAAAGAAGAAAACCATTTTATTATCCCCAGTTCATAGCCAAGCAAGAGGTGCGAAAGAAAAGAAAACGGCAAGGCGATATAAGTTGAAATCAAGCCGAGTAGTCCGGCAATGAAACCAAAAAGCATAGTCAACGGAATAAATGGCAAAATTAAAATGTTGGCCGGCAAAGCGACGAGAGACAGTACGCCCATCTTGTATAAAAGAAATGGTAGGACGAAGATATAGGCGGCGGCGGTTGTCGCCGCGATAGACGGCAAGTCTAAAATTTTCGGCAGCCATTTGAAATATTTTTCCATTCTAGGCGCCAAGTTGATGATGCCGAATGTTGCGATAAAAGAAAGCTGAAAAGAAACATCATAAAACAAAATCATGGGATTTAAAATGACCATGAAAAATCCTGCCAAAAGAAGAGCGCGAGTCGCCGCGTATGTCCGCCCCGTGGCGCGAGCGATGAGCGCCAAGATCGCCATGATGCTGGCGCGGATGATCGTGGAGCCCGCGCCGGTCATGATGGCGAAAAGAATGATGGAAATGATGCCGAGCGATATGCTCCAAATCTGTGACAAAAACAGTTTGAAAAATTTCATGATTGCCTCGGCGACGATCGTGACATTAAAGCCGGAGAGCGCCACGATATGGATCGTCCCAGTCCGGATAAACTGATCATTGAGCTCGTCGGTAAATTTTGCATCCTCCCCAAGTAGCAGGCCACCCAGAAGCGTACTCTCTGGTGAAACAAGAATCTTCTCAATCGAATCAAGCAAACTGTTTTTAATCTGGAACAAAACTTTTTTAATTGGATTACCAGCCTCGCCGATCATTTCTATTTCCGGATATTTAATCAAGTAATATACTTTATCTTTAGCTAAATAATGCACATAATCAAACTCCCGGCCATTGTCCGTCGTAAATTTCTCTGGTCTGGCGAGCTTGCCGGAAACAATAATTTTTTCTCCGTAATGAAATTCCTTGCCGAGTTCCGCAGTCACTAAATAACGCCTATCGTCTTTTGGTTTCAATACAAATTTTATATTTTTGTCACCTTTTTCCGGATCATTATTGATAATACCCGCTATTACGACCTCTTCTCCCAGCCTCAGATCATTACGAGCGAGCTTGATCTCATTTTGCGCCAAACTAAAACGCCACCAAAAGATAAAGATGGCGGCGATGATCGCTAGGGTAGTAAAAAATATTTTCTTTATGTTGTGCTCCATTCTTTTATAATCTTTTCTTCGTCGGCGGCTGATAATGATTTTTTATATTTCGCCCCCTTCACTCCCTTCACCTTCTTCTCACATTCCGCCCAGGTCTTGTATATTTCTATCTTTCCGTTGATGAAACTAAGATAAGAATAGGCCTTGGCTTTTGAGCTTCTTGCTGCCGGCTTCCTTAAGGATTCCCCTTGAAGAAGTTCCAAAGGGGAGTCCTTTGGCAGCAAAAAGCCTCCCAAAGTCTTCTCATATTTTTCCAAGCTACCGTGCAAAAATTCCACATCTGCCTGTTCCGCAAAACTGGTGGCGATCGCGTCCGCGCGGAGATTACCCAAGACATCACTGTGCCCTTTCACCTTTTTCCAAATCAATTTTCCCATCTTCTCTCTGTCTCGCACGAGCATTGCCAATCTTTCCCAAAGATCCCTGTTTAAAACTTCTTCTTTAGTCTTCGTCTGCCAGCCGTTCTGTTCCCAGCCACGGATCCATTTAGTGATTCCATTTATCAGATAGCTTGAGTCGGTGCAAATCATCGCATCTCCCGACATGTCCTCGATCGCCAATAGGCTTTCGATCGCCGCCGTGATCTCCATTCTGTTGTTCGTAGTTTTTTCCTCGTACTCTCCGATCTCCTCCACTTTATTTTCAGGCTGAAACAAAATAACCGCGCCCCAGCCACCCGGACCCGGATTACCGAGGGAAGAACCGTCCGTGAAAATTACTATATCATTTTCATTATCCTGTTTCATGCTCACATTATATCAACAATTCTTAGTCTTAATTCAGTCCGGCCGCGGAACATTGATTTTTCAAAATTAGCCACCAAATTTATCCTGTTGCCAACTTTCAGGGGCTGATTAAAACTTTCTTCAGTCTTAAAAAATTGTATGGCTTTAATTAAGCTATTGTTTTCATCTTTAAAGGAGATCTCTAGGTGATCATTGGCCTTGCCAAATCTCTTGATGCTAAAGATCTCAACATTTTCAAAAAGAAAAGTCGGCTTGGGGTTGCCGAGCCCGAATGGTGCCATTTTTTCAATAACTTTATAATTCTCGGAGCTGACTTGGTCGAGAGTCATGGTTTTATCCACGCTATAATTTCCGCCTTGCGTGAATTCTCTTTTAGTTTTCTCATAAACAATCTCCAGATTCTCGCTCAAGAAGTGCACCTGCTCGTGCGAGACAGAGAAACCTCCGGCCAATTCATGTCCGCCAAAGCCGAGTAAGGTGTTTTCCGGCAACAATCCCATCATCTCGACTAAATTCACCGAACCGTCAGACCGACACGAACCTTTTATCGTTTCACCGCCCTCCATCCCCCAGACAAAAGCCGGCCTTTTATATTCTTCGGCTATTTTAGAGGCAATGAGGCCCAAGACTCCGACTCGCCATTTCGGATTGCCGATGACAATGACACTTTTCTCTTCTCTCTTGCTTAAAGTTTGTTTGATTTCTTTCATCGTGAGCGCCACCAGAATCTTCCTCTCATCATTTATTTTTGAAAGATGATCCGCCAAGGCGCCGGCCTCCGCTTCATCTGTCACAGCCAGCAGTTCAAATGCTCTCCTAGGGCTATCCATCCTTGAAGCGGCATTCAACCGTGGCGTGATCATAAAGGTGATATCGTCTTCGACTAAATATTTCGTGTCGATGTTTAATTTATTAAAAAGTTTTTGGAGTCCCGGCCGGCGATTTTTCTGTAAAACCTTCATTCCAAAATAAGCAATCGTCCTGTTTTCTCCCAAAAGTGGCACCATGTCAGAAAGCGTAGCGATTCCAGCCATATCAAGAAGCCACTTCTCCCAACCCGATGGAATTTTAAAATACCCGCCGTATTTTTTTATGAAAGCCTGAACCAGTTTCAACGCAACCCCTGCGCCACATAACATTGGCTCTGGGTACTCACCATCTTCTCGTTTGGGATTTAAAATAGCATATGCCCTCGGTAATGATCCTTGCACCAAGTGATGATCGGTGATGATGACATCGATGCCGAAAATTTCAGCTAAGGCCACTTCGGAAAAATTAACTGTGCCCAAATCAACCGTGATAATAAGTTTCACATTTTCATTTTTAAATTTCTCGATAGCCTCTTTGTGAAGTCCATATCCTTCTTCGTGCCGGTCAGGAATATAAACAGAAAAATTTTCATAACCAATTTTTTTAAAAAGATCATGGAGGATAACAGAACCGGGAATGCCGTCGCAGTCGTAGTCGCCATAAATGACAATTTTTTCCTTCGCTTCCATCGCCTCAAATATCCGCACGACGGCCTTCTCCATATCTTTCATCAGATACGGATCATGCATGTCGCGCTCAAAATCAGGATTTAAGAATTTTTTTTTCTCTTCATCTGTCTTTAATCCACGGTTTTCAAGCAGCAGATTTTGGAGTTCTGTAATATGTGGCATATGGCAATCTTATCATATTAATCTGCTATACTTTATATATGGAGAACTGTATTTTCTGTAAAATATCAAAAAAAGAGGTTCCCTCCGAGATGATCTATGAAGATGCTGATGTCTTCGCTTTTGAAGACATGCATCCAACCGCACCAGTACACACCTTGATCATTCCCAAAGAACATATCCAATCTATAGATCACTTAGAGGGCAATAATGCCGGGGTCATATCAAAAATCATTTTCACCGCTAAAAAGATCGCCAAGGAGAAAGGCTTGAAGGGCTATAAACTACAATTTAATGTCGGACGCGAAGGCGGACAAATTGTAGACCATCTTCACCTCCACCTTATGGGTGGTTGGAAATCTTAACGCAAAGCTTTTATCCCCGGCAAAGTTCCTTTAGATAAAAATTCTAAAGTAGCTCCGCCCCCCGTTGATATAAAAAGTTTTTTATTAGAAATTGAAAATTTTGATTTAGAAATTGCTTGCTGTAAGCAAGTCACTGTATCCCCGCCACCGATGATTACCTTGGCCTTGCTTTTGGCGAGGGCTTTCAATATCTTTTCTGTCGCCTGACCAAAACCCTTTTCATAATTCCCCATCGGCCCATTCATCAAGACAAATTTAGATCTTTTTATCAAACCAATCAGAAGTTCTGTAGTTTTCCCGCCAATGTCAATAAAAGCTTTATTCTTTATGACAACATCAATAGGGAGAATCAGCTTTTTATTTTTCATCAGTTTTTTCAATCCGACTTGCCCGCCGAAGCCTTGGCGAAAGAGGGAGTTCTTCGCTACCAATGATTTTCCCACATCAATTCCCTTTTCCTTGAAAAAATTATTCATCAAGGCCCCGCCGATAAATACGCCGTCTGATTTCTTTAAATATTTTTTAATCAAAGGAATCTTAGTCTCAAACTTCGCCCCGCCCAAAATAAACAGGAATGGGCGCGCCGGATGTTCCGCCATCTTCAGATTTTTCACTTCATTCTCAAGCTGAAATCCGGCATAGGCAGGCAAGTATTTCGGCACACCGACGATGGAGGCGTGCTCGCGATGACAAACTGGAAAGGCATCGTTCACATAAATATCTCCCAGACGAGCCAATTGTTTGGCAAAAGCTGGCGAATTGCTTTCTTCCCCTTTATTCAAACGCAGATTTTCCAGAAGAATTATCGGGCAGATATTTTCTTGGGAGGGTCTCTCGCAGGCCGACGGGCCGAGAGTGAGCGCTCCGCGAGCACGCGGAGACAGCGACCCGACCGAGAAAGATACCTGCCCTCTATAAATCTTGCCTAAATAATCCGCCACCGGTTTCAATGTCCGCCCGCTCTCCTTCCCTAAGTGAGAAATTAAAATAATTTTAGCGCCCTTCTTTTGTAAAAATTTAATCGTCGGTAGAGCTTTTTTGATCCTGAAATCATCCAGTATCTTCCCTCCACGAATTGGTACATTAAAATCCACGCGCACCAGCGCAATTTTGCCTTTCAAATTTTTTAACTGTGTAATTGATTTCATAAATTTGCGCTTGACTTTTAAAATGGCTGATATATGATTGATATATCACCACGAAAAGTCCCCCGTAAGGTTTCGTCCTTACGGGGTCCTTTTCTTTTTATACTCCAATTTATTCCTTAAATCATTCATAAAGCTAAGCTGTTTTCGACCAAATCGCTTCAATAATGCCGAATATCTAAAAAAGTTCGGAATTAAGACGCGTTCTAATTTATCTTTTTCAAGGAAATATCTTACCAAACAATAAAAGTCTCCATCACCGGTAACGATAATTGCCTTATCATAATTCGAGTATTCCACCATAGCCTGCAATACAAGTTCTGCATCACAATTTCCTTTTGTAGTCCCATCTTTATATTGCAAAGTGGGTTTAAAAATACATATAAATCCTGCGGATTGAAGAGCGGAATATAAATCATTATTTCCTTCAATATAACCAATGAAAAGAAAAGCTTTTGTCACTCCATATTTTTCTTTCAAATAAACCCGAAAACGCCCAAAATCCAATTTCCATCCGAGTGATTTAATGCTCAAATTTAAATTCTGACTGTCTATAAACGCATAATTATTTCTTTTATTTTTCATATTATTAAATAATCACAAAAAAATTATCATCGCCTAATTTCAGTAATTTTTACAATTTCCACAAATTTTTTAGGATCTAGGCTGGCCCGGCCGACGAGCAGTCCTTGCACTCCGCCGCAAGTCAAAAAGGCTTTGGCATTTTTCTCGTCAACCGAGCCGCCGTATAAAATTCTCAAATTTTTTACGCTTCCTGATCCAAAATGATCGTTCAAAACTTTTTTGATGAAGATCGCCATCTCTTCGGACTCTTCCGGGGTTGCTTCCCGCTCCGCATTCTTCCCTATCGCCCAGATCGGCTCATAGGCAATAATAATTTTAGAAAAATCTTTTGGAGCTAAGTTTTTAAAAGTCTCTATGATCTGTCGCTTCATAAAGTGCAAATATTTCATCTGGTGATCCCGGTGCGACTCACCGACGCAGACGATCGGAGTGATGTGGCTCTTCAAGGCGGTCTTTAATTTCTTGTTCACTATTTCATTTGTCTCGCCCAGCGCCCTTCTTTCCGAATGACCGACGATCGCATACTTCACGCCGAAATTTTTCAACATCGCTGGAGAAATTTCCCCAGTGTAAGAGCCTTGTGCTTCCGGAGAAATATTCTGGACGGCGAGCTTGGCTCGCTTCACGACTTTCTTAATTGCCGGCAGGAAAACAAACGGCGGAGCAATGATCACGCCTTTTTTGTCACTGGATTTTGCATTCGCAACCGCCTCCTTCTCGCTTGAAGGTCCCATTTTCCAATTGGCCACAATTATTTTCATATTTTTATTGTATCACATATAAAAACCGCACTTAACACCAACTCACTTTTCAAATTAATAAGCAAACTAATACGCAAATTGGTGTGCCTATTGATGTGTAGATTGATGTACCAATTATCCACATTCAGTTTTAACATACGATCGTATCTTATTGTATAATATAAAAATGATCCATAAAAATAAGGGTTTGAGTAAAAGAAAAAGGATTGGTTCACTGAAGAAGAAAATTATACTGCTCCTTTGGGCGGGGCTGGCCTTGGGCTTAAGCCACTCCCCTAGACAGCATTTCAGGATTTTAAGCAAAATACCTGAAGAATGGAAAAAGATTGACCGGCAAGCGCTTGAGCGCGCTATTAAATCATTATATGAATCTCATCTAATTGAGACGAGAAGTGACGGAGAACGTATGACTTTGATTTTAAACGAACAAGGTAAAAAGTTGGCTTTAAGTTTTGATATAGAAAACATGAAAATAGAAAATCCGAATAAGTGGGACCATAAGTGGCGAATTGTTCTTTTTGATATACCAGAAAAAATGAGACGCTTGAGAGATTCCTTGAGGCTTCATTTTAATGAATTGGGATTCAGAGAGCTACAAAAATCAGTCTTTATTCATCCATATCCTTGTGAAAAAGAAATTGAATTTTTGGTTGAATTTTATAATGCTCGTAAATATGTGCGATTTATATTAGCTGACCAGGTAGACAACGAGCTTCATTTTAAAAAGAAGTTTAACTTACTTTAGGTACAACTTTTCAAAGTGCTGGCGCTTAAAATAATAACAAAAACACGTCCAGTAATAAGATACGATCGTATCTTATTACTGATTGTTGGGGGAAAGGGAGTGGAGAGAAGAAAACGGATTAGGAGTTAAGGAAACGGAATTCATTTTCCAATTGGCAACGATTATCTTATGTCAATCCGTGGCTTAGCCATAGGCCCTCTTCTTACGATGGTGCGAATGTCGCGGTCACTATTGTGTTAGTGGCAGGCATTGTTATCGTACAAGTGCCTGTGCCGGGACAGCCCGGGTAGGTTACGCCAGATGCATCTTTCCAACCATAGAATGTGTAAAATGGAAATTGAGCAGTGGCAGTTAGGGACACTGTGTTTCCAGAAGCGTACGATGCCGAACAGGTACTACCGCAATTTATGCCACCTGTATTGCTGATGACTGTACCTCCTTGAGGATAAGTTGGTTTAGAAACTGTCAGGGTGTATTGATTTGTTTCATCGTTATCGGTAAGAGAAGAACAGCCGGGATCGGATGGAAAGTCCCATACCGTATCTCCATCATTATCATAGCTGTCGTTACATTGCGGATAAACAGTAACCGTCGTGTTAACCGAAGAAGAATTACCGCCTGCATTTGTACAATACAGGGCGAAAGTCGTATCTAAAGTGAGACCGCCAGTGGAAACAGTGCCTGTTGCCGCCTTCGTGCCTGACCAGTTTGAATTAGCAGGCGTAGCAGAAGCCGTACAAGAAGTTGGACTATTGGTTGCAGACCAAGTTAGAGCTGAGGCGATTCCTGAAGGTACAGAGG
>Ga0209641_10002150_pt1 | contig 17111 bp, 17 predicted proteins | sample RifCSP16_1_FD_184022 | JGI IMG/M metagenome (GOLD analysis project Ga0209641, IMG submission 184022) | Soil microbial communities from Rifle, Colorado - Rifle CSP2_sed 16_1 (SPAdes) (version 2) | ecosystem: Environmental > Terrestrial > Deep subsurface > Rock core/Sediment | place: Rifle...
TTCGGTTCGATCGGGCGGTCAGCACCGCGGGCGCATGCGGCGCAGTCCCAAGCCAATGGCGACGTTTCCGATCAGCAGCAGGCCGGCCCACGCCTCCGATCCACCCGTGGTGCCGGCCGCGACGATCGGGCCGGGCTGGCGGGTCTCGGCGCCATCCTTCGGCTTTTTGCCGTCGGCGTGACACTGCAGACAATTGTCGCCGTAGCCGCCGATCTCCTTGTGCTTCTCGTCCATCTTGCTCGGCTCGTGGCAGCCGGCGCACGACCAGCTCCCGGTATCGCCGCCCGGGTGGCACGCACTGCAGTTGCCGCCGGCGTTGCCGTGGTTCAGCGGGAAGCTGTGGTTGAACGTCGCGCCCTCCCACGAGCCGGTGTTGTGACAGTCGCTGCACTGCCCGGCGAAGTGGTTCGGCGGCGGCGCGTGGCACGACGCGCAGTCGGTGAAACCGGAGTGATTGAAGTTGGCCGGCAGCCAGGCATTAGTCGTGTGACAGTTGCTGCACTGGCCGGGGAAGTGGTTGCCCGGCGGCGCGTGGCACGACGCGCACTCGGTGAAGCCGGAGTGATTGAAGTTGGCCGGCAGCCAGGCATTAGTCGTGTGACAGTTGCTGCACTGGCCTAGATAGTGATTCGGCGGCGCGACGCTGGCGTGACACGACGTGCAGTCGGTGAAGCCGGTGTGATTGAAGTTGGCCGGCAGCCACGCGCCGGTGCCGTGACAGTTGCTGCACTGGCCGGGATAGTGATTTGGCGGCGCGACGCTGGCGTGACACGACGTGCAGTCGGTGAAGCCGGTGTGGTTGAAGTTGGCCGGCAGCCAGGCTCAGTTCCCGCCGCAGTTGGACTGCGGCGGCTTCGAACGGCAGTGCAACTGCCGCCCCAACTTCGACGTCTGCTGGGTGCGAAATTCAGGCCTAGATCAGGCTCGGCTCCAGCCTTCGGAAAATCCCCTGCGTGCCGCGCCCCTTCTCCCACGGATAGATGATGTACGCGTCCGTCACGGCGGCGTAGTATTCGGGTTTCGTGGTGAACAGCGATTCGCCTGGCTTGTAGTGCAGCACGGCCACTTCGGGCTTGCCGCCGGCCGCTTCGATGCGTCCGCGCACTGAGTTGATCGTCCGGCCGCTGCCCCACACGTCATCCACGACGAGCACGCGCCGGTTGCGCAGCAGGTCATCCTCGGGGAACTGCAGGAAAGTCGGCCAGGCCAGCAGCTTCTGATCGACTTCGGGGAACCTCACCGCAGCGGTCAACACGTACCTAATGTCGAGCGACTCGGCGATCATCCCGCCCGGCACGATGCCGCCGCGCGTGATCAGCAGCAGCGCGTCGAAGACGCCGTAAAGCTGAGGTATCAGCGTATCGACGAGCATTTCCAGATCCGTCCAGGTGACGACTTCTTGGCGCATCATGGGCGTCCTCCAGCGGGAATGCCGCGATTATACACAGAATCCCGCACGGTGGGCAATCGTCGTGCAATCGTGGGCCAGGGGGTTGGACGCTTTACTTTCGCGGCGGTGTATAATCGGCAAATCACACGAGGCTCGAGATGAAGACGCGATACGCAAGTCGGTGGGCTTTCTTTGCAGCAGCCATCGGCGCCGTGGTGTTGATGGCCGGCGTGTTCGTCGCGCGTTCGCTGCAGCCGCGCTACCAGGATAGCCTCATCAATCGGCTGCCGTCCTTCCTTCGCCCGGCGGCGCGCTCGCTGATTTTGCCCGACTATCCCGAGGTCGTCCCGACGCCGGCGGCGCAGATAACGGTGGACGCATCCAAACTGCTTGCGCCGCATCAAACGAAGACGCCATCTCCTTCGCCCACGCCGATGCCGTCACTCATTCCGACTCCGACGTTGACCCCCCAACGGGCCGAACAACAAACTGGCCGGCCGGGTCCAACCGAGAATCCTACGCAGACTTCACCGATGGCTCAACCCACGCTCACGCCCGTCATCCCGCCCGGGCCGACACAGGCGGCGCGCTCCACGCCGGCGTCGCTCGAATCGACCGACGTAATGCTGGCCGGATTTCGTCACATCTATCAGACGTGGAACAACTGCGGACCGGCCACGCTGTCGATGAATCTCAGCTTCTACGGCTGGGGTGGCGGCCAGGCCGACGCCGCGAAATACCTCAAACCCGATCCGGAGGACAAAAATGTCTCACCGCACGAAATGGCCGCCTTCGCCCGGTCGCTGGGTTTCGAAGCCGTGACGCGCGTCGGCGGATCGATGCCGCTCGTCAAGGAATTCCTGCGCGCGGGCATTCCCGTGCTGATCGAAAAGGGCTTCGAGCCTGACCCGCAGGCGGGCTGGCAAGGTCACTACGAGCTGATCGTGGGTTACGACGATTCGATGAACGCGTTCATCGCCATGGACTCGTACACCGGCCCGAATCAATCCGTGCCGTACGATACACTCGACTGGTACTGGAGCCACTTCAATCGCACCTTCATCATCGCCCACACGCCGGACCAGGCCGGCACGGTCATGCAGATGCTCGGCGTGGATGCCGATCCAGCCCAGAACCTCACAGGCGCGCTTGCCACGGCGCAAGCGGAAGCGGCAGCCGATCCTTCCAATCCATTCGCCTGGTTCAACGTCGGGAGCAACTTCGCCGCGCTGGGCGATTACGAATCCGCCGCCGCCGCCTACGACCAGGCCCGCAGCCTGGGGCTACCCTGGCGCATGACCTGGTATCAGTTCGGCATCTTCGAGGCGTATTACCGGACGGGTCGCTTTGACGACGTGCTTGCGCTAGCCGATGCGACGCTCGCCACGACGCCGTACGTCGAAGAGCTATGGTACTACCGTGGCCTCGTGCGCCAGGCGCGAGGGGAGCCTGACGCCGCTCGCGAGCAGTTCAGGCAGGCGCTCCACTACAACCCGAATTTCACGGCTGCCGCCGATGCACTTGCGGCGTTGGGCCAATGAAGCAACTGACCCCGACGATGACAGATTCCCCATCTGCCGAGGCCACTCTCACTCGCAACCGGCGCATCGCCATTGCCGCGCTACTCGTCGGCGCAGGTTTCCTCGCCAGCAAAGTCACGGGCATACTGGACGACCTCATCCTCGCCCGCATTATTGGCCCGGGCCGCGAGCTAGATGCCTACTACGCCGCCTTCAGCCTGCCCGACTTGCTCTTCACGCTCGTCGCCGGGGGCGCGCTGGCGTCGGCGTTCATACCGGTGCTCTCTGGCCTGATCGCGCGCGATCGAGCCGCTTCGTGGCGGCTGGCCAGCGCCGTGGTGACTCTCGCCTTTCTCGTGACTTTGATCGGATCGTCGATCCTCGCCCTGTTCGCGCCATGGATCGTGAGCCTGACGGTCGGCCGGGGGTTCACGCTCGATCAGCAACTGCTGACGGCGAACCTGATGCGCCTGATCCTGATCTCGACGGCGATCTTCTCCGTCAGCGCTGTCGTGATGAGCACCTTGCAGGCGCATCAGCACTTCCTTCTGCCCGCGCTCGCGCCGATCCTGTATAACCTGGGCATCCTGGCAGGTGTGATCCTGCTCGCGCCGTCGATAGGCGTGTGGGGGCCGGCGATCGGAGTGGTTGTTGGAGCAGTGCTGCATCTACTCGTTCAAGTGCCCGGCCTGGCGCGCTACGGCGCGCGCTGGTCGCCGGTTCTCAGTCTGAACGATATTCTGCTTCGACGAGTCCTCGCACTGCTCGTGCCGCGCGTCGCCGGATTAGGAGTCGTTCAGCTCACGTTTGTCGTTGCCACAAGTCTTGCTTCGCAGTTAAGCCCGGGCAGCGTCACCGCGCTCAACTATGCCTGGCGCGTGATGCAGTTGCCCGAGACGGTCATCGCCACGGCAGTTGCGACGGCCGTGTTTCCGACGCTCAGCGAGCTGGCGGCCTCGGGCAAAATCGACGAACTCCGCGCGACGATTTCTTCGACTTTGCGCACTATCCTGGCGCTCACCGTCCCGGCCACCGTCGGGCTGATCGTCCTGGGGCGCCCATTCGTGCGCGTATTGTTCGAGGGTGGGCTGTTCCAAGCGTCCGCGACTGACGCGGTTGTCTGGGCGCTGCAAGCCTACGCGCTCGGCCTGATCGCGCACTCGATGCTCGAAGTGTGCGCCCGCATCTTCTACGCGCAGCAAGACACCTGGACGCCTCTGTATGCCGCCGCCGGCGCCATGATCGTCGTTATTGCGGCCAGCCTGGTTCTGCGCGAGGCTTTCGGACACGCCGGACTGGCGCTGGCCAACTCGATCGGCGTCAGTCTCGAAGTCCTGGCCCTGCTGCTCATCGCCGACCGCCGCGTGCGCGGCATCGACGGGCGCCGCATCGCGACATCGCTGGCGCGTTTTGTGGCGGCGTCGCTGGTCATGGCCCTGGCGATCGTCGCGCTGCAGGGTGTGTTCGCGCGCTGGTCGCTTCCGGATGGAGTCTCACCTAGCTCGACGCTTCGCTCGGCGCTCGAGATCGGCATTCCATTCTCGATCGCCGCTGGCGTCGGGGTGCTGGTATACTTCGTGACGGCGCTGGCGATGGGTTCGGAAGAGATGCGCGCGCTGCCGCGCGTGGTGCTCCGGCGTCATGCTGCGTAAGATAGAACTGACGCCTACTTGACGCTTCGCCCAGGTTGGGTTAAGATCGCGGCACTTCGGCATCGGGGGTGTGCATGGCGCTCAAGCGTGCGGTTGTGATCATCGTCGGCCTGGCGATCGGAGCGGCGGTTACATTCGGCGTCGTTTACTTTCTCCAGATCTCCAGCAGCGATCCGCTCCTGCTGCAGAAGTTCGGGGCGCTGAATTTCATTCTGGCGTCCACTATGTTCGGCGCCATCGCCATCATCTATCTCGACAAGTTCCTGAAGACACAGATCCTGAAGTAGATCGTTCGGTTCAACCCTGCCGTGCGCCGGTCATCCCGGCCGCGGCTTTTTGCTCCCCGCGTCCGCATTGTCGTACCCGCTGGACGGGATCAGTCACACACCTCAGGCGCGTGGTATGCCGACTATTCTCTTGATCGAGAGCGCTCGCTCGAAGTCGTCGTATGCGCCGTATCTCGAGCGGCGAAAGTATGACGTGATTCGCGCTTCGACCGTCAAGCAGGCGCTGGCGTGCGCGAGAGACGAGGCGCCGGCCTTGATCGTGCTCGACTCGATCTCGTCGCGCATCGACGGCCCGCGCCTATGCCGCGCCATTCGGGCGCGCGTCGACGGCATCGCCATTCTGCTGCTGGTGCGCTCGAACGTCGAGGTCGATGCGACGAGCGGAGCGGATTTCGTTCTGAGGCTGCCCTTCACGCCGCGCAAGCTGTTGAACCGCGTCGCGCGCATGCTCCCCAGCGGCGAGGCCGACGTGTTGACGCTGGACGATGTCACGCTCAACGTGGCCACCCGCTGCGTGCGGCTGGGTAAGAAAGAGCACCAACTGACCCCCAAGCAGTCGCAGTTGCTCGAGATCTTCATGCGCCAGCCGAACGAAGTGATCACGCGCCGCCAGTTGATGAAAGCGGTGTGGAATACCGACTACATGGGCGATACGCGCACGCTCGACGTGCACATCCGGTGGCTGCGCCAGATCATCGAAGTTGACGCCGGGAAGCCGCGCCGGCTCGTCACCGTGCGCAACGTCGGCTATAAGCTGAAAGCGTAAAACGCAGCCGCCGGCGGTCTGCTCCCACGTGCGACGCACTCCCAACCCTCTCCGCTTCGCTGCGAGGGCGAGAGTGCGTCGCACGTTCTTTTCAATCGTCTTCGCCGATGATCGTGAACGGGCGTGATCTTGGCGCGAGAGGCTCCAGTGTTGGTGGATACAAGAGCGCATTGGAAGGGGCAGGGTTCTGCGATGGAATCACGACGACCTGCGGCGGCGGAACGGGCGTCGCGGCGCTGCGGCTGCGTGAGGATCCCACTTCCGGGCCGACCGCTTCGCGGCCTTCTTCGGAGTCGCCTTCCGCGAGGCGGTCTTCCGCGCCGCCGGTTTTTTCGCTGCGACTTTCCTGGCGGTCATCTTCCTGACCGTCGCTTTCTTTGCGGCCGCCTTCTTCGCAGTGACTTTCTTCGCAGGCGCTTTCCTGGTGACGGCCTTCTTAGTCCTGCCGTTCCCGCCGATCCAGCCCAGCCCCAGCTCGTTCAGCTTCGCCTGCGCCGGCATGCCGGTCGCCTTATCCCAGCCGGCCATCTCGTAATAGGCATTCAGCGCGAAGTCGAGCTCCTCCGGCGCGACGGTACGGCCGTCGCTCCGACCGCCCTGGAGCGGCTTGTGCAGCACCTTCTTGGGCAGCGTGTCCTTGTCGCGGCCGGCGCCTTCGCGCGCGTTGAAGGCGCGCAGCATGTTCAAGCGCCGCTCGCCGATCCGCTGAATCTCGTCGATTGTCACGTCCCAGCCGGTGACGGCCTTCAGCATCGCCACTTCTTCGTCCGGGCCATACAGCGTCCACGCCGGGCCCCACACGAACTGGCACAGCGTCGCCGTGTCGAGGAACGAGTAGTTCAATTGCGTGCGGTAGGCGAATTTCACCTTCTCCTCGTTCATCACACGCCCGCGCTGCGGATCGACCAGGCCGAGCACCTTCAGGCGGCGCAGGTACAGGTTGTCGTTGTTGTTCTCGGGGTCGGGCGCGTACATCGGATCGTGCTCGGACGACTGGTGGTCCGCGCCGAAGGGGTTGACGGCGTAGATCAGCGCCAGGCTCTTCTTCACCTGCGGCATGTGCGCAGGCAGCTCGGCGCCCTTGACGGTGATGAGATACTCTTCCGCGCCGCGGCCGATCGCCTGCGCTGCGCGCTCCGACCCTTCGGCCAGGATCGCGCCGAAGCCTTCCTTGCGCACGATCTGGTTCAGCATCGCCAGCATCGCGTCGGCGTCCCCGAACTTCAATTCGACGCCGCCGGTGTCCGCCGCCGTGATCACGCCGTTCGCGAAGCACTCCATCGCAAACGCAATCGTCGCACCGCAGGCGATGGTGTCGACGCCCCACTCCGAGCAGATCTGGTGCGCCATCGAGATCGCGTTCAGGTCATTGATGCCGCAGTACGAGCCGAAGGTGCTGATCGTCTCGTATTCCGTGCCGCCGTAGAAGGGGATGATTTTCGCGCCCTTATATTCGGTCTCGACGACGCGCTTGCAGCGCACGGTGCAGGCGAAGCAGGTATCGTTCTCCTTCAAGATGGTGTCGGCCATCTTCTCGCCGCTGATGTCGTCGGCGTACTCAAACGCGCCGCTGTCGTAGTTGAAAGTCGGGAAGGTGCCGCTCGAGTTCTGGAAGCCGACGACGCTCGCCGTGCCGTAGTCCTGCAGGCCCTTCACGTCGGGGTTGTTGGGGATGTCTTTCGTGCCGGATCGATTCAGTTCGGCGATCGCCTTTTTGTCGAACACTTCGACTTTCCGCGTGCCGCGCACGGCGATCGCCTTGAGGTTCTTCGAGGCCATCACCGGCCCCATGCCGGTGCGGCCGAAGGCGCGGTTGCTCATGTTCATGATGTTGGCGAAGCGCACGCCTCGCTCGGCGGCCGGGCCGACCTGAATCACCTCGGCCTTCGGCTCGCCGACCTCCTCTTTGATTGTCTTCTCGACGTCGCCCGTGGTCATGCCGTTGCCCCACAGGCGGCTTGCGTCGCGCAGCTCCGGCTGGCCCCCGTGAATCCACAGGTAGACCGGCCTGGGCGACTTGCCGGTGATGACGATGCCGTCGAAGCCGGCGAATTTCAGCTCGGCCGGCCAGAACCCGCCCGATTGCGAATCGCCGACCAATCCGCTGAGCGGGCTTTTGGCGGTGGCCGTCGCGCGGCTCTGGCCGGAGATGGCTACGCCGGTCGGCGCGCTGACGAAGAACGACAGCGTGTTTTCCGGCCCGAGGGGATCGGCTTTGGGCGGCGTGTTTTTCAGCAGGTAATACAGCCCCATCGCGCTGCCGCCGTAGTACGTCCGATAGAACGACTCGTCCGGCTTCTCGACGGTCAGCGCGCCTTTCGTCAGATCGACGTGCAGGATTTGACCAGCGTAACCGTACATGATGTCTCTCCTCACGATGAAATGGACTGTGTCGAGTGCGTGGCGAAAGTATAAACCGAACTGTACGGCAAGTAAAGAAGAGGTTGGATATTGGATATTGGAGGTTGGAGATTGGAGATTAGAGGTTAGAGATTGGAGATTGGAGGCGCCGCTCCAACATCTAACTTCCAACTTCCAACCTCCAACCTCAAACCTCCTCTGCAAACCGCCGTGAATACCTGTCGAACACGCCGTAGCCGACGACCAAGATCGCGATCGACGTGACGGCCGTGCGCAGGAAAAAGTCCGCGCCGATCGTGCGTCCCCAGTACAGCACGTCGCGGTACGAGGCGACGATCGACGCCATCGGGTTGAGGATGAACACCAGCCGGCGCAGATCGATGGTCATGCCGAGGATCGTCGCCGTCTCCGGCACCGTCTCGATCGGATACACGATCGGCGTGAGGAAGAACCACGCCAGCATGATCACTTCCATGATGATCTGCGTGTCGCGATAGAACACGTTGACGGTCGACAGCACCATGCCGACGCCGATGGTAAAGAGGACCTGCACCAAAATCACGACCGGCAGGAGGAGCGTCAGCTCGATTCGGCCGCTGAGCGGCACGCCGGAAAGCCAGGCGAGCACGAAGAATACCGGCAAGGCGATCAGGAAGTTGACCATGTTCGACAGCACGACGGACACGGGCAGCACGGCGCGCGAGAAGTATACCTTCTTGATCAAATGCGCGTTGTTGACGATGCTGCCCGTCGCGCCGACGACCGATCCCGAGAAGAAGTTCCAGGTCAGGATGCCGATCAGGACGAAGACGTGATAGGCGGGCTGGCGGCTGCTGCCGGCCATCACCGTGAAGACGACCGTCAGCACGATCATCATCAGGAACGGATTGAGCCACGACCAGGCGATGCCCAGCACGGAGTTCTTGTAGCGCACCTTGAGATCGCGCTCAACGAGGTTGCGAATCAGCTCGCGGTAGCGCCACAGCTCGCGCAGTCTAGCCCACATCCCAGCCCCCGCGCGGCGGCTCGAAGCTGAGCGCGCGCAGCGCTCGCGTCCGCTCGCTCCGGCGGCGCATGCGCACGGCGTCGTACACCGCCGTGATGCGGCGCGCGGCGTCGTCCCACGAGAACGCCGACTCGGCGCGCGCGCGCAGCCCGCGTGCCGCCCGCGCGCGCGCGGGCGCATCGTCCAGCGCGCGCAGCACTTGCCCGGCGAGAGATGCCGCGTCGCCCGGCCGCGCGTAGAAGCCGTAGTCGCGCATGTATTCGCGATTCACCGGCGTGTCGAAGGCCACGGTCGGCAGCCCGGTCGCCATGTAGTTCAAGACCTTGCCGTTCGCCTCCGTCTCCGAGAGCTTCGGCGCGGCGGCAACGTCGCCCAGCCGCAAGTAGCGCGGCGCGTCGTCGTACAGCGTCTTGCCGACGAACGTCGTGTGATCGCTCAGGCCGAGCGCCTCGGCCATCGCCCGATACTGGGGCGTGCCGGGGTATCCCATGATCAGGAAATGCGTCCCGGGGCGCTGCTCTACGACCTGGCGCGCGGCTTCGATCAACAGATGCGTGCCCTGGTACGGCGCCAGCAGGCCGAGGTACACCACGACCGAACGATCTGCGGGCACGCCCAGGTAAGACTTGATCGCGGCCACCTCGACCGCGTCGCTCTCGGCGCGTGGGCGGAAGAACGTCGTGTCGACGCAGTCGGGTATGGGGATGATGCGCTCGGGATCGACGCCGAACTCGTCGCGCAGCAGGGGCAGCGCCGCGTGCGAGCTGGTCAGGATCGCGCGGGGCCGGTGGTCGATGCGGCGCTCCAGCCAGCGCACGAGCGCATGCCACGGGCCGTCCGGGTTGAGAAAGTGGTGATCGACCATTTCGCCGGTCAGGCTTCCCTGATAATCGAACACCAGCGGCGCGCGGCTGATCGCGCCCAGGACCGATCCGATCAGAGCGCCCTCGTGCAGATGCGCGTGGACGATGTCCGGCTTGAAGCGCAGCGCGGCGCGGAGCGACGTCCACGAGAGCAGCACGTCGAACGCGATCTTGTGCCGCGACGAGCCGACTTCGTAGTCGGCGTGCCACGGCGTGGGTCGCGTGCGGACGATGTCCAGGCTGGGCAGGTCACGGCCTTTGTAATACGTCACGATCCGCACGGCGTGGCCGTGGCGCTGCAGCACGCGCGCCTCTTCGAGGATTCGAACGTGGCACCCATAGTCGGAGAAGAACGAGGTGGGAGCGATCATCAAGATGCGGTAGGGCATGGCTAGGTCAGTGGTCAGTGATCAGTAATCAGTGATCAGTAATTAGTGATTGGTAATTGGTTAACCGGCATGATTGCATGATTATGTATCGCGTAGCAAGCGTAGTTTCTTGGCACGGGGCATCTTCTTGATAATGGCCTCGCGCTTCATAACGATAGCCCGCGTCGCACGCTTCTCGACGTAGACCAGCTTCACGGGCCGGCGCGCGCGCGTGTAGCGCGATCCGCGCCCCGCGTTGTGTGCGGCGACGCGCTTGTTCACGTCTATTGCCCAGCCGGTGTACAGCGTTCCGTCCGCGCACTCGACAATGTAAACGAAAGGCATGGTGGTCGGGTAGTCGAATAGTCAAGTGGTCGGATAGCCGGATGGTCGAGTCGTCGATCAGTTGCGATCGTCGAACTCTTGAAGCAGCTTCAGCAGACGATCTTCCTCGCCGGCGACGGCGCTGCTCAGGTTCTCTTGATGCCGCGCGATGAGCGACACGGTCAGCTCGTCGCAGCCGGCCGCGCGCGCCCACTCGGCCCCGACGCGCGGATGATCGCGAAGGGCGGCGAACGGCCTGCGCCAGCCCGTCGCCGGCCAGCGCACGAGCCGGCGCGGCGCGACGCGCTCGACCACGACGAATATCGACCGCGTGAGCGGCGTGATGCGCGCCGCCGATTTGCCGGCGTCATGCAGCAGCGCCGCCGCCAGCAGCGACGAGTGCGTATGTCCGGCGCGCACCAGATCGCGCATCACACGCAGCGCGTGCGCCTGCCCGTCGAGGGGCATGCGCCGGAACAGGCTGCGCGCGTCGGGCGGCAAGCAGGCATCCGCCTCGGCCAGATCGGCTTCAGACACGCGCACCGTGAGCGCAGCCAGCAACTGTCGAATGCGGTACGTCGCTCTCAAAATCCGATAAGGGCCTGCCCCAGCGTCACGACGATCGGCGAGATGATCCGGCTCAGAAGACTGGCGCCTCCCAACGGCACGATCATCACGAGCAGGATGAGCAGGCTGTACTGTTGGATCTGCTCGTACGCACGCGACCATGAATCGGGCATCAAGCCCCACAGCACCTTGGAGCCGTCGAGCGGTACGAGCGGGATCATGTTGAACACGGCCAGCAGCAGATTGATGAAGACAATCGTCCCCAAGATTCCGTCGACGGTCCGGTTCCCGATGTCGATACGGAGCAGGAGCGCCGCGACTATCGCGATCACAACATTCATCAGTGGGCCGGCCAGTGCGACCAAAACGATGCCGACTTTGAAGCTCGGCGCGTCGCGCAGGTTAGACGGCACGAACTGCACCGGCTTGGCCCAGCCGAAGCCGGCGACGGCCAGCAGGAGCGTGCCGACCAGGTCGAGGTGCGCACGCGGATCGAGCGTCAGGCGGCCCTGATAGTACGGCGTCCGATCACCCAGCCGGACGGCCATCCAGGCGTGCCCGTACTCGTGCAAGGGGAGCGCGGCGAGCACCACGACGGCAAATGCGATCAGGCTCTCAACGGAAAACGGGATGAGCATAGGATTCCTGAGCTTAGATACAAGGGATGCGGGATGCCATTATAACACATCAAAAAGGGGAAGGGTGGACAACGGCCGGGAAGACGCGGGCTGTGAGCGAGACGATGTGCGACGCACTTCCCAAGTGCGTCGCACATGGCGGCTGTGAACTTTGCGCGGCTAGCGCGGCCCATCCATCGGCAGCCAGATGGCAAACGTGCTGCCTTTGCCCGGCTCGCTCTTCAGCGTGATGCGGCCCTTGTGCGCGGTGACGATGCGGTTCGCCAGCGCCAGGCCCAGGCCGATACCCTCGAATCGACGGCTATCGCTCATGTCGAGCTGCGAGAAGGCTCTGAACAAAAGATGCTGTCGCTCGGGCGGAATGCCGACTCCCGAATCGGCGACGCCGATGACGACGTGCGGAGTTTTCCCTCCGCCGGACGCCTGCGTCGGGCCGTGCGCGCCGATCACGACACGCCCGCCTCTGCCGGTAAACTTGACCGCATTGTCGACCAGATGGCTCAGCGCGTTGGACAATCGGGCTGAGTCGCCGACGACGGTCAGCGGCGTCTTGAGCGGCACGGCCTGCAGAGTAATGCCCTTCTCCACCGCGCGCGGCTGATACACTTCGACGACTTCCATGATCACGCCGGCCACGTCGACAGGGCCGATATCCAACTCCAGCTCGCCGCGCTGCAACAGGCTGAAGTCGAGCAGATTGTCGACCAGGCGCTTCAGGCGGCGGCTATATCGCTGAAGATTGTTCAGATTCTCGCGCAGGCGATCGGCGTCGAGCGAATCAGCCCCGGAGAGGAGCATCTGCGTCGACAACAGGATGACCGATAGCGGCGTGCGCAGCTCATGCGACACGACCGATACGAACTCGCTTTTCATGCGATCCAGGCTTTGCAGCTTCTCGTACGCCTCGCGCAGCTCGCGCGTCTGCTCCGCCACTTTCTGTCCCAGATGCGCGTTGGCCTCCTTCAGCTCGGCGAGCAGGCGGCGGTTGTCGATCTCCAGGCTGCGCTGCAGGAGTGCGCGGTTGATCGTGAACTGAAGCTGGTCGACGCTGTCAACCGGCTTGAGCAGGAAATCGTAAGCGCCGTGGCGCAGCGCATCCAGCGCCGTGTCCAGCGTGGCGTGGGCGGTGAGGATGATGACCTGCGCGTCGCTGGAACGCTCCTTCACCCGATGCAGCACGCCCAGGCCGTTCAGACGCGGCATCTGCAGATCGGTCAGCACCAGGTCGAACGGCTGCGCCACAAACAGGCGCACGGCCGCCTCGCCGTCGTGGGCCACCTGCGCCTCGTAGCCCTGCTGCTGCAGATACGATTGGAGAAACGAGGCAAGCTCTTTATTGTCCTCGGCAATCAGGATGCGCTCTTTGACCATCCACACCCTCCGGGTCTTCGATTCTCTCCTGTGGGCCTGCATGGATTATAGCGCAGGCGACGCACAGATCAACTTGCCCCAGGCCGCTCGCCGTGCTAGACTCGTTCCTGTCGGGAAACGCCGTAGCACGGCATCCCAATGCCGTTCGGATAAGGCTGGCCTGATGAGCGATTACACCGCATTCGCGGGTCTGTACGATCTCTTTTACGACGATTTCACACAAGACATCCCGATGTATCGGGGCTTCGCTGAGCGAGTGGGTAGCCACGTGCTCGAGCTCGGCTGCGGCACCGGCCGCGTGGCGATTCCGCTTGCTCGGGACGGCTGTTCCGTCACCGGCATCGACGTCGCCGAAGCGATGCTGGCAATCGCACGGGGCAAGGTGGAGCGTGCCGACCTCGCCGATCGCGTGAAGCTGCTGCAGGCCGACATGCGCCGCTTCGACCTCGGCGCGCGCTTCGATCTGGCGATTGTGCCGATCAATACGTTCATGCACAACGCGACGCTCGACGATCAGCTCGACACGCTGAGCTGCCTCCGGCGGCATCTCGCGCCGCATGGCCTGCTCGTCCTCGACCTGTTCAATCCCGATGTGCACGCGTCGAATGAGGGCCGTCTGGTACTGCACCGCACGCGGCCCGGCCCGCACGGGCAGCTCATCTTGCAGTTCACGGCCCGCTCGCTCGACTGGGAAAACCAGGTCTCCTCGGTCATGTTCATCGTCGACGAGCCTGACGAGGGCGGGCTGATCCGCCGCACGACCTTCCCCTTCCAGATGCGGTTCCTGTTTCGCAACGAGGTCGAGCTGCTGCTGCGACTGGCCGGTTTCGAGTTGGAAGCCGTGTATGGGTCATACGACTTGGAGCCGTACGGCGAAGGGGCGGAGAAGATGATCGTCGTGGCTAATCCCGCACGACCAACACCGCCGCGTCCAGCGCCTCCAGCACGTGTGACGTGACGTCGTCGAGCAGGAGACGGCTCATGCCGCGCACGAAATGCGCGCCGACGACGACAAGGTCGTAGCTGCCTTCGCGAGCTTCGGCGTCGATTTCGTCCATCACCAGGCCGTGGCGCACCCGGACCTCGCCTCGCGCGCCAGCTTGCTGCATGGATTCGAGCGCGGCCGCGAGGTGCCGGCCTTCGCGCGTGCCGCGCTCGATCAACTCCTCGGCCGTGGCCTCCAGATCGTATAGATCGGAATCTTCGCTCAGCGCCACCTGTGACATCACGTGCAGCACCGTCATATCGGACTCGGTCACGGCGGCGATGCGCGCCGCGAAGCGCACGTCGCGCAGGCCCGGCTCGCCGCCGGCCGTGCACACCAGGATGCGGCGCAGCTCGCGCGACGACTTCTTGACGACCATCACCGAGCAGGGCGCATACTGCACGACGCGCGACGAGGTCGAGCCGATCAGAAAGCGCGTCAATCCGCGCCGGCCGCGGTCGCCGACGATAATCAGGTCGTAACCCCCCGCCTCTGCCTCCTTGAGAATCTCCTCGGCGGCGTGGCCGCGCGCCAGCTTCATCGACACGTCTGACCGGGCGGGCCTGAGCCGCGCGAAGAGCAGGTCGAGCGAATGCTTGATCGAGCCGGCTTCGCGCTCGCTCTCGATCGCGCCGTACAACGTCACCTGGTGACCCGGCGCTTTCAGCAGGTATGCGGCGAATTGCGCCGCCTGCTCGGAAGTCGCCGAGCCGTCTGAGCACATCAGAATCCGCACTTTGCACACTCCGACTGCCTGCCCCCGATAGAGGCATTCGGGGGCCTGAGCATCAGTCGCCTGTCAAATCATCAGAAGCACGATGGGCATGCCGACCATCGCCAGCATGAAGATGGTCTGGTTGCGACGGCTGCGCGTGATCGCGCCGGCCGTGCCCAGCAGGAAGCGCTCGTAGCGTCGATACGACACGAGCAGGATGGCGAGCGATGCGATCGTCACGCTCACCATTTGCACCAGCACGATGGTGAAAGCCGCCGGGTTGCTCATCAGCAGCGCGACCACCAGCGTGTCGACGAAAGTGGTCACGTTCGCGCCCATGATGTAGGGCACGACGTTTTCGATGCGGATGTAGCCGCGCGCCGAGAGCGGCACCAGCAGTCCGAGCGAAACCGACACCGACATCGACAGCGAGGTCACGGCCATGCCCAGGATGAACATGGCGAGGGGGCGATACAACAGGCGCGGCGCTTCGCCGAACCCGGCGCGTCCCAGGTTTAGCTCCGGCAGCGCGCGATCGATCAGGTTGAAGGACACGATGATGATGCCCACGCCGACGACGAAGACCAACAGGCCGGGCGCCCAGGAGGTGATCCAGGCGACGAGCGGATCGAATACGGCGTCGATGGCCGACACCAGCTCCCCGGTCGCCGACAACTGGAACCGCTTCAGCCATCCGTTCGACAGCAAGGCGTACCCCAGCGCCATGGCGGGAATGTACGTCGTCCACGTCGTCAGCATCGAAAGCAGTCCCGCGCTCATGCTGCGCTTCGACTCGTGGCCGCGCAGCATGTAGATGAAGCCGATGAACAGCACGATGAACGACGCGCCCATGCGCGAGCCGTTGATCATCATGAACGTCTCGACCGAGTCGAGCGCGCCGCCGTTGAACAGGCCCAGCGCGGCCGCCGCGACCGGCGATCCGCTGAGCACGAAGTAGGCGCCCAGCCAGCCAAGGCCCAGACCGTTGAGCGGGCTGCGGATCAGGCCGGCCTGCTCCAACTGCGGCGCCAGCCCGCGCGCGCCGGCCTTCATCAACTGAATCGCCAGGACGAAGAAAAACAGCGCGATCAGGCCGTAGGCGAGTTTTCGCAGGTTGACCTGGCTCGGGCGTATCATAGAGGGAATGGGCGAGGGTCTAAGCCTCGCCGCGCGCCTCACGCGCCAGGCGCTCGAAGAACGCGGCCATGGCGGCATGTCGCTCTTCGGCGATGGCGCGCCCTGCCCGCGTCGTCATCCGCTCGCGCAGCCGCGACAGCTTCACGACGTACTCGTGATGCGAGGTATGCTCCCCCGGCCGGACGTCGCCGCGCGCGAAGCGGTCGGCGTAGTCGGGCGTAACCTCGTCCCACAGCCGCTGGCCGATGGAGCCGGCGAAGGCGAACGCGCGCGCCACGCCGATCGCCCCGATCGAATCGAGCTTGTCGGCGTCGAACAGGCAGCGCGCTTCGAGCGAGTCGGGCCGCGGGCCGGAGCGGAAGCGATGCTGAAGGATCGCCTGCGTGACGGCTTCGACCTTCTCCGGCGGATGAGATTCGAGGATGCGGCGCGCAACGTCGGCGGAGACTTCGGCGTGATCCCGTCCCGACGCATCGTCGCGCCCTACGTCGTGCAGGAGCGCGGCGGCGCGCACCACCTCGACGTCGGCGCCTTCGGCGCGGGCGAGGCGCACGGCCATCTCCGTCACGCGCAGCACGTGGTCGAAATCGTGCGCGGGATCGCGCCGGTCGGCGTAATAGCGCCGGGCATCATCCGGATCGATCACGGGCGCGCTCCTCGGCGATCTGGACTATGGTGCGAGCGACGCTGAATGCCGCATTCGGCCGAGACGCGGCGCGCGCGTTCACGGCAAGCTGCTCCAGACGGGCCGGATCGTTCAGCCAGTCGCGCAGCGTGCGGATGACCTGCGCCGGGCGGGGGCAGTAAGCGCCCGCCCCGGCGTCGACGACGAACTGCGGGTTGCCCTCTTCCTGTCCGGGCACAAATTCAAACAGGATGATGGGTAGGCCGCGCACCAGCGCTTCGGCGATCGTATTCGAGCCGGACTTGGCGATCAGGACAGATGCCGCCGCCATCCAGTCCGGCATGTTGCGGGTAAAGCCGAGCACGCGCGTCGGCATGGGCCAGTCGGCGTGCTCCAATTCCTCTCGCAGCGCCTGGTTGCGACCAGCCACGACCACCATCTGCGCATCCAGACCGCTCTCGCCGATCGCGTGCGCAATGTCGTACACGCGACCCATCCCCTCGCCGCCGCCGCTCAAAAGAATGATCGGCTGAGAT
>Ga0209641_10002151_pt1 | contig 17109 bp, 14 predicted proteins | sample RifCSP16_1_FD_184022 | JGI IMG/M metagenome (GOLD analysis project Ga0209641, IMG submission 184022) | Soil microbial communities from Rifle, Colorado - Rifle CSP2_sed 16_1 (SPAdes) (version 2) | ecosystem: Environmental > Terrestrial > Deep subsurface > Rock core/Sediment | place: Rifle...
GTAGGCGATCGAGAGGGCGATCGCCGGCTCGACGATCCGGGGGCTCGGCGCCCACACGCCGAGTGCCGCCAGGCCCAGCGTCATCGAATGGGCCACAGTGAAGGCCGTGACCACGACGAGGAGAGGACGGAGCCGGCCGCCGACGAGGATCAGGCCGAGGAGGAAGAGCAGGTGGTCGTAGCCCGTTAGGATGTGCTGAATGCCGAGGCGGAAGAGCGGCCACGCTACCGTTGCGGCGGCGCCCGCCGCGGCCGCGGCGACGTGGGAGGGAACGACCTGGAACTCGGAACGAGACTCGTAGAGGACGGCCCGCACCGTCTCCCCGTCGGGCGCCGTCGCGGAGGCGAGGTGCCGGTGGCCGAGGGAGAACGAGCCGAGCAAGGCCAGGCGGATCGAGACCGTCTCCAACTCCCTGCGGCAGCGGTAGGCCGCGCGAATCGCGAAGCCGTCCTGCTCGGTGAGGGCGGCGCCCTCGAAGACGCCGCCGCATGGACCCGAGGGGGTGCGGGCCTCGAGGCCGCGCACGATCGTGTCGGCGAGGAGCGGTCCCGCGCCCGCGACCTCGGCGGCCGAGATCGAGCCGTCCCGATCCGCGTCGAGGCCGGGGATGGCTGCCGCCAGTTCCGGCCGGGCGAAGACGAGCTCCGCCTCCACGGATGAGCCGGAGACACGGTACAACCCTCGCGACACGCCCACGGTGTGCGCGCGGGCAGGCGTCGCGTGGAGGGTGAAGAAGGCGACGAGCGCTGTGCAGACGAGGCGCCTCATGCGGCCTTCCTCACTTCGAGGCCATCTTCTTTGGCGCTGCGTCCAGGAGCTTCCGCGCCTCGGCCGCGCCGGTCCAGTCGAAGCGGGGGTTGAGGGCGAGAGCCTGCCCCACGAGCTTCCGGCCGCCGACCTCGTCCCCTGCGGCCCTACGGATGGTCCCCGCGTGGTAGAGGAGCCGGGCGTCCTTCGTCCCCAGGCGGAGCGCCCGCTCGCTCGCCTTGCGCGCCTCGGCGATGCGCCCGGCCCGATAGAGCGCCCAGGCGTAGGTGTCGTCCACGTAGATCCCGCCGCGGAGGGCGCGCTCCTCCTCGATGAGCCGCAGGGCCTCGTCGATGTCGCGGTTCTTCGTGGCGTAGAAGAGCGCGAGGGTCAGACGATCCCCCCGGCGCCCCTGCCGCACGACACGGTCGTACGCCTCGCCGGCGCCTTTGGCGTCGCCGAACATTTCGCGGGCGTCGCCGAGGAGCCACGCCGTCTCGGGTAGCGGGCGGATTCGGTAAGCCTTCTCGAGGTACTCGATGGCCGGCCGGGGTTGCTCCTTGGCGATCGCGATCCGACCCCGGCCCACGAGGGCCGAGGGATAGTCGGGGACCCACCGCAGGGCCTCTGCGTAGACGGCGTCGGCCCCGTCGTAGTCCGCCTGGTGCCAGAAGATCGTGGCGGCCTCGACGAAGGTCCATGCGGCGGGCTCAGCGTCCCGCGCATCCCGGGACACGAGGGCGTCCTTAATGAAGCTCTTGGCCTTCCGACTGTCCCCCTTGAGCCAGCGGATGTACGACCCCCGCGAGTACGTGGCCATGTTGGGCCTCACGCTCATTTGGCGTTGCGCCGCCTCGGCGGCCTCGTCGTAGCGCCCCAGCTCCAGCAGGGCGTCGCTGAGCGTGCCGAGCGCGAGGAAGTTCTCGGCGTCCCGGGCCAGGATGTCCTCGGCGATCTGACGCGCCTCCTCGAACTTGTGGTCGTTCATCAGCACCAGGCCCCGCAGCTCGAGGGCGGGCAAGAACCCGGGTTCGACCTCGAGTGCCACCGCGGTGCATCCGTTCGCGTTCACGTAGAAGCCAGGGTCGGCGGCCAAGCGCGCCTTCCGCACCCACTGCCTCCCGAGGGAAACCCAGTCGTCCGACTTCATCGGAAACCCACTGACTCGCTTCTGCGAGGAGCGCAGCTCCTGATCGACCGAGGTGGCTCCCGCGGGGTCGGCGATGCAGAGCGCCCTGCACTCCTCGGACGTCAAAGGGGCCGCGCCCCTGCGGGCCTCGGCGGCGGGCTTCGCCGCCGTCGGCGCTGGAGCGGGGGTCTTCCGGCAACCGGCCACGAGAGCAGCGCCCAGGAGCACCCCAGCGACGATTCGCTGTCCCGACATCGGTTCCTGCCTCTCTCCATGCGAACGGGACGGCCTCCGGTTTGCCGGAGGCCGTCCCTGGGGTTTGTGCGAGACGCCTTACGGAGCCGGCGCGCCGTGGCCGCCGTTCAGGCCCGAGTGAGGCGCGGGCACGAACGGGAACGCGGTCAGGTACGGCTTGTCGTTGCTGTTGACGCCGTCGCCGGCGCCCGCCAGGGGGTTGCCGGCCACGATCAGGCTGATGAGGATGTCGCTCACGTCGCGGTGCTCCTTGTTCAGAGCCGGACCGCCGTCGAGGCGACGCCCGTTGGGGAAGCCGCCGGTGAGCAGACCGGGGATGTCGGTGCCGATGGCCGCGTCGAGTGTGATGACGTCGCCCGTGAAGCCGTCCGCGATCGGGATGGGGCGCCCGAGGTTGATCGCACTGATGATGTCGCCCCGGGGGCCCTTGAGCGCATCCACGGTCGCGGGCGGAAGGCCGAGCGCAGCGTAGATCCCGAGCGCATCGGCATTGCGGACGAGGACCGGGAAGAGGATGTCGCCGCCGAAGTTCGTGACGTCGCGCCGGGGGCTCGACCGCAAGTAGAGCGTCTGGCGCGCGGTGCCGACGAGCCCGGCGTTGAAGAGCGGCAAGGCCTGGCGGCCCACCTGCCTGAAGCTGCCCTCGTAACGGTATCCGGTGACGACGTTGGTCTTGTCGACGATCTCCTTCTCGCGCCGGCTCACGCTGAACCAGATACGAAGGAGGCTGTCGGTGGAGTTGGGGCGGAGGACACCGTTGTGGGGGATGCCGTGCGGGAACAGGTCGCTCGTGGGGATCTCGAGGGCGAGCGTGAAGACGTTGAACCCCGCGAACACGTCCTCGCAGGCCGTGGTCCGCGCGCCAGGGAAGGGGTTCTTCAGTGGGGCAAGGCCGGCACTGCACAGGTTGACGAGGTCGAAGATCCCCTTCTCGTCGAGGTAGAAGGGATCGTCCCGCTGGCCAGCGAAGGCCCGCCCGTCGTTGCTCAGGTCATGGATGAAGTTGGCGGCGACGAAGGCGTCGCTGTAGAGGTCGACCGTGCGGCTCGCCGTGTCCCCTGTGCTGTATCCGAGGAAGGGGCCGAGGCCGTTGACGAGTCGGTCGGTCTGGGGGCCATGGTCGTTCGGCGCCACGGCGAGGCCGCTGCCGAGGGTCGTCTTCTCGACGTCATCGTCGTCGTCGTCGACCTCGATTTTCTCGACCTTGTAGGTCTCCGTGCTGCCCGTGATCTGGTACAGCAGCTCGTTGCCGCCGCCCAGGGGATCGGCGGGACCCGGAGGTCCGTCGACTGGCGCGCTCTTCGTGAACGTGACGCGGTAGACGACCTTGTCCTTCAGGCGCTTGCCCTTGCCGATGTGGAACTCGTAGCGGTAGCCGTCGCACGCGCGCAGGCCCTGGTTGCCCTGACCGGGCTCATGCAGCGGCAGGAAGTTGGCGATCAGGTACAACTTGTCGTGTGTCCCGGGCGAAACCCAGGCGTAAATGTCGGTGGTATCGGCGCACGGCTCGTTCAGGATGGCTAGGGCCTCCCTATGGCTGGAAGCCTGGGCCGGGGAGGCCACGGCCATCAGGCCGAAAGCCACGGCCGCCACGCCGAGCCACTTCGTTCGGTTACTCATCTCTTCTCCTCTTTCTCCCTGTGACTGAAGGGACCCGCCCCGCGGGGGCTCCTCGAGCCGCCGGCGACCGCCTATCGGTCCGCACGATTGTGGCTGGAAGCCTCGCAGGGGTCCCGTGTCATGCCCTCTACGGGTGAGACGGCCGGAGCGGATTGCACCGCAGCGTGACGTCCTATATTCCCTGCAAAAGCTGAGAGGAGATGAGGCCCCCGCCCCCACGGGAGCTGGTCCGGCCGCCGCTGGAGGAGGAGGGGCGCAAGATCGGGGTGGGTTGACAACGGGCCCTCTCCCGCCTTGACCCTCCCACCCGCTGGGGGGATCAAGAGGCCTACGGCTTAATGGAACTCCCGTGCCGGCGGGGCAGAAACGCCGGCGAGGGCCGGCCGGACCGCGAAGGCCCGGACGGAGAGCCCATCCATCGCCTGCAGGACCCCGTCCACCTCGAGCACGGGTGCGCTGACCAGCACCTGATGCTCGCGCTGGAAGAGATCGGGGCGCACGATCACGTTGACGAGGCCGGTCTCGTCCTCAAGGGTCAGGAACAAAAAGCCTCTCGCCGTCCCCGGACGCTGACGGCAGATGACGGCCCCCGCCACGCGCACGCGATCCCCGTCGGAAAGCCGCGGCAACTCGTCCGCCCGCCGCGCGCCGCGGGAGCGAAGCACCTCCCGGTGGAGCGAGACCGGATGTGGCCCGAGAGTGAGGCCGGTCCCGTGGAGGTCGCTCCCGAGGCGCTCGGCGAGGTCCATCTCGGGAACCGGCAAGGGTCCCCCATCCGGCTCGACGTCCCGGAGGAGCGGCCCCCGCGGCCGGCCCGCCCTCTCCACCTGCCACAGCGCGCTCCGGCGTGTGAGGCCAAAGGCGTTCAAGGCCCCGACCTCGGCCAGCATCCGCTGCTCGTCGCGCCGCATCGCCGTGCGGTCCGCGAAGTCCTGGAGGGAGGCGAAGGGCCGCGAGGCACGCTCGGCCACGACCCGGTCCGCGGCCTCGGCGCGGACGCCGCGGACGTAGGCGAGGCCCATCCGCACCTCGCCGTCCTCCAGCGTGCAGGGCCTCTCGCTCCGGGTCACGTCCACGGACCGGAAGCGCACCCCGTGGCGCTGGCCGTCCTTGACCAGCGTGAAGGGGTGATAGAAGCCCATCGGCTGGTTGTTGAGGAGCGCGCAGACGAAGGCCGCCGGGTGATGGGCCTTGAGGTAGGCGCTCGCGTAGGCGATGAGGGCGAAGCTCGCGGCGTGGGACTCGGGGAAGCCGTAGAGGGCGAAGGAGCTGATGGAGCGGACGATCGCGTCTGCCGTCTCGCCGGTGATCCCCCGCTCCGCCATCCCTGCCCGCAGTCGCCCCTCGATCGCCTTCATGCGCTTCTCCGAGCGCTTGAAGCCCATGGCCCGGCGCAGCTCCTCCGCCTCCCCGCCGGTGAAGCCGGCCACCGCCATCGCCATCCTCAGGAGCTGCTCCTGGAAGAGCGGGACGCCCAGCGTGCGCTCCAGGATCGGCGCGAGGAGCGGGTGCGCGTACGCCACCGGCTCCTCTCCGTTTCTCCGCCGCAGGTAGGGATGGACCATCTTCCCCACGATGGGCCCGGGGCGGATGATCGCCACCTCGACCACGAGGTCGTAGAAGCGCTCCGGCTTCATGCGGGGGAGCGTCGCCATCTGGGCCCGGCTCTCCACCTGGAAGAGCCCCACGGTGTCGGCCTTCCTGAGCATCGCGTAGACCTTCGGGTCGTCGGGCGGGAGGTGCGCGAGGTCGATCTCGACGCCGGTCCGGCGAAGCATCCCGATCGCGTCCTCGAGCGCGGCCATCATGCCGAGACCGAGGAGGTCGACCTTGATGATCCCGAGGTCGGCGCAGTCCTCCTTGTCCCACTGGATGACGACGCGGCCGGGCATGGTCGCGGGCTCGAGAGGCACGACCTCGTCGAGCCGCCCCTGGGCGATCACCATCCCGCCCGAGTGCTGGCCGAGGTGGCGGGGCAGGTCCTGGATCTCCCCGAAGAGCCGGGCGAAGAGACGCACGCGCCGGTCACCGCGATCCAAGCCGGCGCGCCGGAGCCGCACCTCGAGTGTGTCCTCGGGATCCACGTACTCGAACCGGCGCATGTGGCGGGCGAGGCGGTCGATCTCCTCGATCGGGATCCCGAGCACCTTGCCGATCTCGCGGGAGGCGCTGCGGTCGCGGTAGGTGATGACGTTCGCGGTCATGGCCGCCCCCGCCGCCCCGTAGCGCTCGTAGACGTACTGGATCACGCGCTCGCGACGGTCACCGCTCGGTAGGTCGAGGTCGATGTCCGGCCACTCGCCCCGCTCCTCGGAGAGGAAGCGCTCGAAGAGGAGCTCCATCCCTACCGGGTCCACGGCGGTGATGCCGAGGCTGTAGCAGACGGCGCTGTTGGCGGCGGAGCCGCGGCCCTGGACGAGGATCCCCTCCCGCCGGCAGAAGCCCACGAGGTCCCAGACGATCAGGAAGTATCCGGCAAGATCGAGCTTGCCGATGAGCGCGAGCTCGCGCTCGATCTGTCGTCGGGCCTTTTCGTGGTAGGGCCGGTACCGCTCGCGGGCGCCCGCTTCCGTCATCCGGCACAGGTAGGAGAACGGCGTCTGCCCCTCTGGCACCGGGTAGTCGGGAAAGCGATAGCCGAGGTCTCCGAGCGTGAAGGCGAGCCGCTCGGCGAGGGCCTCCGCGTTGCGGACGATGTCCCTCCGATCGGCGAAGACGGCGGCCATGATCTTCGGCGGTCTCAGATACCTCTCCGCGTTCTCGGAGAGGAGCCGGCCAGCGGTGCGGAGCGTCTTCTTCTCACGGATGCAGGTGAGAGCGTCGAGGAGAGGCCGGCCGCGGGCGGTCGCGTGACGGACGCCGTTCGTGGCCACGGCGGCGAGGCCGAGGGCATCCGCCATGTCGAGCAAGGCCCGGTTCGCCGCCTCCTGCTCGCGCCGGCGGTGGCGCTGGATGTCCGGGTAGACGCGCGACGGGCCGAAGGCCTGGACGATCCAGGCCAGGCGGTCCGTATCGGGTGGGTGACCGAGCGTCTCCACTCCGGGAAGGGCCACGAGCCCTTCCACCCCGCCCTCCAGCATCCCGGGCCGTAGCCGCCCCTCGCCTTTCGGCACCCCGGCCTTCATCCGCGTGATGAGCCGACAGAGGCTCCGGTAACCCCGCTGGCTCTCGACGAGGAGCGGCAGCACCCCTCCGCCGTCGAGGCTCAACTCGGCCCCGACAATCGGGCGGATCCCCGCCGCCTTCGCCGCCTTGAACAGGCGCGGGGCGCCCGAGAGCGAGTCGCGATCGACGAGGGCGAGGGCGGCGTAGCCGAGCTCGGCCGCGCGCGCGACGAGCTCCTCGGGCAGCGAGGAGGCGCGCAGGAACGAGAAGGCGGAGGCGGCGTGGAGCTCGACGTACATGGCCACACCGGTGGCTTTCGCTTTGTCTTCGCCTATTTTTGGCCAGATCCGCCAGGGGCGTCAAGTCGTCGGACGGTTCAGTCTTCGTCCACCCTGAAGTAGGGTCGCTCGGCCTCCCAACGGGAGGCGATCTCCTCGGGAGTGCGGACGAGGACCGCCGTGCCCCGCGCGGCGACCGTGCCGTCGCCGAGCCGCAGTTCCGCCTGGGCCTCGACGCGGGCCTCCGTCCTCCGCACCACGCGGCCCACGACCGTGAGCGGCGTGTTCGTGGGCGTGGGACGCCGATAGAGAACCTCCAGCTTCGCGGTGACCATCAGATCCTCGAAGTCCCCGTTCAGGAGCAGCGCCCGTCCTGCCGTCTCGTCGAGGAGCGCGGCCACGATCCCACCGTGGACGACGCCCGGGTAGCCGTTGAAGTGCTCGGCAAGGCTCACCGTGCCGCGGATCTCGCCCACCTCGTGGTCATTCCGCCAACGCACCTTCAACCCCACCGGATTGTCCCGACCGCACACGAAGCAGGACCGCGAGCTGGGCTGACGATCGGCCATCTTCGCCTCCGCGGGCGCGGCCGAGGCCGGCGCCTCGCGCAAGCGTACTCCGACCCGTGGCTTGGGCGCCCGGGCGACGCGTCCCTATCGAGGCGACGGTGCTCGGCTAACTCGTCGGCCGCGCACCAGGCGACAGGCGAGCTTCATCGCCTCGAGGAGGCTGCCGGGGTCGGCGACGCCCCGTTCGACGATGTCGAACGCGGTGCCGTGGTCGACCGACGTGCGGACGAAGGGAAGGCCGAGGGTGACGTTGACCGCGCGGCCGAAGGCCGCGAGCTTCACCGGGATCAGCCCCTGGTCGTGATAAGCGGCCACGACGGCGTCGAACTCGCCGCGGGAGGCCCGCACGAACAGCGTATCCGCCGGGTGCGGCCCATGGACGTCGATCCCTTCGGCTCGGAGCCTCTCGACCGCGGGCGTGACGACCTCGATCTCCTCCCGCCCCAGCAGGCCCCCCTCACCCGCGTGCGGGTTCAGGCCACAGACCGCGATCCGCCGTCGGCGGACACCGAAACGCGGTAGCTCGCGGTGGACGAGCCGGACCACGCGCTCCACGTCCACGCCGCGAATCGCGTCCGGAACCGTGCGCAGAGAGCGGTGGATGGTGAGGAGGGCTACGCGCAGGGCGCCCCCCACGAACATCATGGCCACGTCCTCGACACCGGCCGTCTCCGCCAGCAGCTCGGTATGCCCGGGCCACGAATAGCCCGCGTCGCGAAGCGACAGCTTGCTCACCGGCGCCGTGACCAGCGCATCCACGCTCCGGCGCAGGGCGTCCGTCGCCGCTCGCCGGACCGCCTCCGCCGCTACTCGGCCCCCCTCGGGCGACGGGCGTCCGAGGGCGAGAGGGCCCGCCATCGGAACGTCGATCAGCTCGACATCGAGCCCCTCCGGTCGCTTCAGCCGGGAGCGCTTCGCACGGTCGCGGAGCACCGCCGCCGGCCCGTAGACGCGGATCTGCGCCGCCGGACGTTCCGGCAAGGCGAGCGCCCTCAGCACCACCTCGGGACCGATCCCACCTGGATCGCCGACGGTCAGCGCAAGCCGGGGGCGGAGCACGGGACGGCCTCTCCGCTTCGCTTCGCCCATGGCGCGGAAGGATAGCCCGGCGCGCGCCGCCGCTCAGACCGAGGGCGCGAACTCCACCGAGCGGAAGAGGCCCTCCGAAACCCAGTCGCGGAACCAGCGAAAGAGATCCTGCTCCCTCGGCGGGCGCCGGACGCGGATGGCTCTCGCGAGCGCCTTGCCCAGGGGCGTGCCCGCCGTCAGATCGCCGAGCAGCTCGTCGGCGGCGCGGCTCAGGCTCAGATGGTAGACGGCGAAGCGGCGCCGGTAGACGGCCACCGACGACCGTTGCCGGCGGGGTCGGGGGTGCTCGTTCCGATCCTCCCGGACCGTCTCGAGGTAGGCGGCGGCGTTCGTGCCGAGGGTCAGTCGTTGGAAGGCGGCGACCGGGCGCAGGATCGCCCGCTCCCAGGCCTCCGGCGGCACCGTCCGCACCTCGGCGTCTGTGAGCGAGGCCGTCTCCTCGCCGTCGAACACCTCGCTGACGGCCAGCTCGAGCCGTGCCAGGTCGTGGCAAAACGCCCGGGCAGGAACGCGCCCGCCCCACCGACGAATGAACCCGGGAAGGTGGTCTCCGAGCCGGTTGAGCGTGTAGCTCCGCGAGGGGTGCGCACCGACGTAGGCCCGCACGAGGTCGCGGAAGGTCTCCTCCCCGAGGAAGTGCCGGAGCGCCGGGTAGTCCGTCCCGAGGGCGTCCACCATGCGCAACCGGTACATGCCGTGGTAGATGCCGATCCGTTCCACCGGGCGGAGGCTCCACGAAGGCCGAACGAGGTCTCCCACCCGCGACCCGGGCACGAGCCGGCGCGCCCCCGACGCGTGAACCCCCTGCTCGACCGTGCCCGGATGCACGATGACAGCCTGCATCCACCGCTGGAGGCGCCCGAGCGGCAGCGTGTCCGCGCTCATCGGGCCGCCTCGGCGGCGACGGCCTCCGCCGCCAACTGGTAGGCGCGCGCCTTCTGCGCCTCCGCCACCACGACCTCGAGGGCAGGGATGTCCTCGTCCCACTCGTAGAGCGTCGCCACCGGCCCCGTGCGCTGCCACGCCCGACGGTAGAGCTCCCACACCTCCGGTACCGCGTGGTCGCTGTGGGTGTCGATGATGTGCGTGCCCTTGTGGGTGTGCCCGGCGAGGTGGTATTGCACGACGCGGTCGGGGGGGATCGCGTCGATGTACGTGCGGGCGTCGAAGGAGTGGTTGAAGGCGCTCACGTAGACGTTGTTCACGTCGAGGAGCAGGCCGCAATCCGCCTCTTCCGCCAGGCGGGCGAGGAAGTCCCACTCCGTCATCGTGGAGGCCGCGAACTCCACGTAGGACGACGGGTTCTCGAGCACGAGCGGTCGCTCGAGGATCTCCGAGGCCTGTTGGACGCGCCGCTCGACGTGCCGAAGCGACGCCTCGGTGTAGGGCATGGGAAGGAGGTCGTGGGTGTTGCGCCCCATCACCCCCGTCCAGCACAGATGGTCCGACACCCAGTGCGCCCGCACACGGTCGGCGAGCGCCTTGAGCTTCCGCAGATAGACGACGTCGAGCGGGTCCGTGCTCCCGATCGACATCGACACACCGTGCAGGGCCACCGGATAGCGCTCCGCAACCCGGTCGAGGACGTAGAGGGGGCGGCCCCCGGTGTCCAGGTAGTTCTCAGACAGGACCTCGAACCACTCGACGGCCGGCGACTGGGACAGGATCGCACCGAAATGGACCGGCCGCAGACCGATCCCGACCCCCAGATCCGGGAATCCCCAACGGTTCGCCATCGACTCCTCGCCGACCGCTCCTGTAAGACGTGAAGGGAGGGGTCGCGGTTTGCCCCGACCCCTCCCTCAAGGAACGCTCTCCTAGGTCTTCTTCTTCTCCTTGACCGGTACCCCGCAGCCGCCCTTACCCTTGCAGGAGTTCTTTCCCGCACAGCCGTTGTCGCCGGAGCTGCAGCCGCCCTGGCCCTTGCACTCGTTCTTGCCCTTGCAGTCGTGGTGTGCGGCGGTGGCGCAGCCGCCCTTGCCCTTGCAGGAGTTCTTCCCGGCGCACTCGTTGTCGGCGGACTTGCACCCCCCCTGGCCCTTACATTCGTTGCGGCCTTTACAGACGTGCTTCGCCGGCTTGTCCGCCTTCTTCTCGTCGCCGGCCAGGACGTGCGTCCCGGCCGCGACACCGGCCACGGCGGCGGACACGATCTTCGTGAATTCTCGTCGATCCATTCGGTTGTCCTCCCTTAAAGCTCAGCAACGCGCCGGGGGCCGGGAAATTCCCGCCCGCCGGCCCCCTTGGGCGCCTACCTGCGCCCCTTGCGGAGTCGGCCCCGGATCGGGGCCGCCCCGAGCTCGACCACGTCCTCGTCCTCTCGTCCTTTGTCCTCGGTCTCCTTGTACATGTACTTGATCGCGTCCTTCATCAGGAGGATGTTCGGCGCGTCCGGCCGGTGGACCTTGAGGGCGGTCTTGTCGTACCACTCGATGGTGCCCCGGATCTGCTCGCCGTCCCGGAGGTGAATGACCATCCGCGTCCGGTTGGTCATCTGCTTGAGGTAGTAGAAGCTCTCGGCGTTCGTATGCTCCGGGGGGATGGGCTTTCTCTGCCGATAGAGCTTGGGCGTCGTCACCTGCGCGTGCAGATGTTCCTTGATGTCGGCCAGGTCCGGGCGGATCAGCTTGCGGTTCATGGCTAGGCCCGCTTTTCCCCTCCCGCCCCGCCGAAGACGGGCGTCGCCCGCCTCAGGCGCGGCAGTGGCATTCGGCTTCGAGAACGGGAACGTGTGCGTTTCTTCTAACACACCGGCGAGGTGGCATGCAAGGATCAGCCCCCGGCGAGCGCGTCGAGGAGAACCTCGAAGGTCAGGAGGCGGCTGGCGAAGCCCCGAAGGGCAGCCCGGGCCTCCCCCACCCGCTCGGCCAGCCGCTCCGCCCGCTCGCCGAGCGGGCCCGCAGCGATGACGGCCAGGCGGTCCCCCACGTCGGCATTGACAAGCCGGTCCGGCGGGCTCCCCGCCCTCACCACCGCGACGTCGCGCAGGAGGGAGCGCAGCGTGGTCAGGACGAGCTGGGGATCCTCCGCTCGATCCAGTCTTTCCGACTCCTCCATCCGCTCCACCGCCCCCAGCTCCGCGACCCGCTCGAGGAGGATCAGCACCTGTTCCCGCGTCTCGCGGTACGCGGCGGACTCGAAGGCGAGCGCTGCCCCGAGGCTTCCCCCGCCCAGGCCCGCGCGCAGATGCGCCTCCTCCGCGGAGAGCCGACGGTGTTCGCGTAAATAAGAGGCCACGAGGGCCCGGGGCAGGGGGCCGAAGCGCAGCACCTGACAGCGTGAGCGAATCGTCTGACGAAGCCCGAGCGGGGCCGAGGTGACGAGCAGCACGTGGGAACGCGGGGGCGGTTCCTCCAGGCTCTTGAGGAGGGCGTTCTGCGCGGATTCGTTCATGCCGTGGGCGTCGTCCACGACGAAGACTCGTCGCCGCGCCTCGAAGGGCGCGCCCGAGATCTCGACGATGAGATTGCGTACCTGGTCGACGCGGATCTCCGGTTCGGGGCGGGGTCGGCCGCCGCGGGTGAGCCGCCATCCCTCGACGAGGACGAGATCGGGATGAAGGCGGAAGTTCCGCCACACGTCCTCGTCCGGGCGGCGGTCGGCCTCCCGGCGCAGATCCGGCAACGAGCGCACGCCCGCCTCGACGCGCCGGCAGGTCGAGCATGCGCCGCAGGCGGCGCCGCTCGGCCCGACCTCGCACAGCGCCGCCTGGGCCACGGCGAGGGCCAAGGTCTTCTTGCCCACGCCCTCGGGCCCCGAGAACAGGAGGGCCGGCGGCAGACGGTCGCGCTCCAGGGCCCGGGTGAGCATGGCCTGCACGCGATCGTGGCCTCGGACCTCCACGAGCCTCATCATTGCACCTCGCCGAGCAGGCCCCGTGCTCCCAGCACGCCCCACATCGAGGCGAAGACGTCCTCGGCGGGGGCGGTGCCGTCGAGGCGCAGCCACCGTTCGGGCTCCTCCGCCAACAGCTCGAGGTATCCGGCCCGGACCCTCTCGTGGAACTCCCGGATCTCGGCCTCGAGCCGGTCGTGCCTCCCGCGCCGCCCCACCCGGCCGAGTCCAACCTCGATCGGGACGTCGATGAGCACGATGAGGTCCGGTCGCAGGCCGCCGGTGGCGAGCGTGGCGAGGGCGCGGATGGCCGCCAGCGGCAGGCCCCGCCCGTAGCCCTGGTAGGCCAGGCTGGATTCCACGTGCCGGTCGCATATCACAACCCGTCCCGCGGCGAGGCCGGGCCGAATGACCTCCGCCACGTGCTGGGCGCGGTCGGCGAAGTAAAGCAAAAGCTCCGTCGTCGCCGTCATCCCCCGGCGCGCCGGATCGAGCAGCACCGCCCGCAGCGCCCGGCCGAGGGGCGTGCCCCCCGGCTCCGCCGTCAGCAGCGCCGCCGGCCCCAGCCGCTCCGCGAGCCGCCGCGCCTGGGTGCTCTTGCCGCTACCCTCGATCCCCTCGAACGTGATGAAAGGCACCGTCGGATTCTAGCAAGCGTCGGCCTCCCGCCTGCGGCCTCCCGCCTGTTGTTGACAAGTGAAATGTCCGCTCGGTTTTGACAAGTGATCTGTCCGCTTTCGCTAGATCTTCGATGCTGTCCGAGAGGAGTGAGTGCCGGCTGAAGCGAGCCGGAGGCGAGCGGAGGCCGGCACTCGAAGGCGAACGGCCCGACGCGTTAGCCCGTAAGTGGTGAAAACGGGGACGACCTTGGAGTCGACCGGAGTCGTTTGCGTCGATCCTGGGGCATCCTGGAACGCCGCTGTCCGGGACGGAGCTCGGCGGAGCCTACCCTCGGCATCGTAGACGCCGAGAAGCTGGGCCCCACGGCGTATGGTGTAGCTCCCGTCGAGACGGCGACGGACCTGCACGTGAAGCCCGGTACACGTGCGCCGTCCCGGCTGCTTTTCGATCTGGAGGTGCAGCCCCTCGAGGCTGACCGTATTGTCCTTGCCGACCATGCGGATGGCCTCCTCGGAGAAGATGTCGTCCAAGTCGACCCCGTCGACCGCGACGAAGGCGCTCATAGGATCAGCCGCCTCTTGGGCGAACTCCTCGTTGTGGGTGGGGAGATAGCGCTCGCGAAGATACTGATTGGCTGCCTCGAGGGTGGTGATCCCCTCCACCCGCAGCTCATTGACCAGTCGACCCTGCACAGTACGGTTCATCCGCTCGGAGCGACCCCGGGCCTGGGGAGAGTAGGAGGGGATGTGCTCGATCCCCAGCCGAGCCAGCGCCTCCCCGGCCTGGGTCAGATGAGTCTTGCTGACCTTGGCCCCGGCCTTCGGGGTCTCGAAGGCCCACCCTGCCCGGTCCGTATAGAACGACTCCGGGATGCCATGCTTTTCCACCACCTCCCGCATCGCCGTCATCACCGCCTGGCTGGTTTCGCCCGACCACAACTGTGCGTCCAGCACCCGCGAGGTCGCATCATCGATCACCTGGATGAGCGTCTGCCTCTCCTCGGGCACCAGAGCCAGCCAGGCGTGACGAGACCCGTCCAGGTGCAGCATCTCCCCGAAACGGGCCTTCCTCTCCCGCCTCATCCGGTGCCGCCCCCGGGCACGACTCTTTCTCATCAGCCCCGCCCCCTGCAGGATCTGCTTCACACAGCTGTAGGAGAGCTTGACCTCGTGCTCTCGCCTCACCGTGGCGAAGAAGTGCCGCCCGTTGAAGCCCGAGTACCTCTCCCGGTAAAGCGCCAAGATCCGCTCGATCTCGGCCACCGGCGTCCGCCGCGGAGACGGTCGCCCTCGACGCATGTCCACAAGTCCCTGGTACCCGAACTGCTCCATCCGCTGCCGCAGCCGTCGAAGCCCGCGAGGCGTGATCCCCAAGATCTCCGCCGCCCGTAGCCAGCTGTACTCCTTGTTCATCGCCCGAAGCAGCACTTCCTTGATCTGCATCGCCCGCTCCAGGGCCGAGGGCGGAAAAAGCATCGCCACCTCCGTCCGTGGCTATACCCCTCCCCCCGGCACCCCACAAAAGCGGACATTTCACTTGCTCTAAAGAGCGGACAGATCATGTGCTCTCTACACCTGCGGCCTCCCGCCTTGACGCCGCGGATCGAGGGGGGGTACGGTCGGGGGCCATGCTCTCGCTCGCGGGGCGAACCGCGCTCGTGACGGGCGGCGACCGCGGCATCGGCCGCGCCACGAGCCTCCTCTTTGCGCGCCTGGGCGCCCGCGTCGCCGTCGCCTACGTGCGCGACGAGGCGGCGGCGCAGGCCGTCGTGGAGACGGCCCGGCATGGGGGGAGCGAGGCGGTTGCGCTCCGGGCCGACCTTGCTCGCGAGGAGGAGACGCTACGCCTCGTCGCGGAGGCGGAGGAGGCGCTGGGCCCTCTCGACGTGCTCGTGGTCAATCACGGCATCTGGAAGCGGGCGCCGATCGAGACCATGACGAGCGAGCAGTGGAACGAGACCCTCGCCGTCAACCTGGGCTCGGTGCGCGCGCTCTGTGCGGAGGCGTCGCGGCGGATGCTCGCACGCGGATCGGGCACGATCGTCCTCGTCGCCTCCACCGCTGGTCAGCGCGGTGAGCCCTTCTACTCGCACTACGCGGCGTCGAAGGGGGCGATTCTCGCCCTCACCAAATCGCTGGCCTCCGAGCTCGGACCGCGCGGCATCCGCGTCAATGGCGTCGCCCCGGGCTGGGTCAAGACCGACATGACGCGGGAGATCCTCGGGACGGCCGAGGGTCGCGAAGCGCTCGGCGCGATACCGCTCGGGCGGCCCGGCTCGCCGGAGGAGATCGCGGGCCCGGTGGCCTTCCTGGCCTCCGACTTGGCCTCCTACCTGCACGGGGAGATCCTCTCCGTCAACGGCGGCGCGGTGATGATCGGCTAGCGGCGGGCGATGCGCGTGCTCGTCACCGGCGCCGGGGGCCTGCTCGGCGGGCGGCTCGCGGCGCTGCTCGCCGGGCGCGGCCTGACGGTGATCGCGGCGCGGAGGCGCGCTCCCGCTCCTCTTGGCCTCGCCGAGCTCGCCGTCGACCTCGTCGAGCCCGGGGTCCTCGAGCGCACCCTCCTCGACGCGCGACCGGAGGCCCTCGTCCACGCGGCGGTGATGGGTCGCGCCGGGGACTGCGAAGCCCGGCCCGCGGAGGCGGAGGCGGTCAACGCCCGACTTCCGGGTCTGCTCGCTCGCCGTTGTCGCGCCCATGGCATCCGCCTCATCGCGCTGTCCACCGACCTCGTCTTCGCCGGGGACCGTGCGGAGGCCGGAGAGGGGGACCCGCCCGGTCCGCTGAGCGTCTACGGGCGGACGAAGCTCGCGGGAGAGAACGCCGTCCTCTCCGCCGATCCGTCGGCGGCGGTGGCGCGTGTCGCCCTGATCGTGGGGCGCGGCCACGGCCGACGTGCGACGGCCAGCGAGTCCGTGGCCTGGGCGCTCGCCGCTGGGCGAACGCTGCGCCTCTACGCGGACGAGTACCGGACCCCGGTCGATCCGCAGTCCGTGGCCTCGGCGATCGCGCTTCTCCTCGCGAAGGGCGGTGCGGGTCGCTTCCATCTCGGTGGGCCGGAGAGGCTCAGTCGCTACGAGCTGGGCCTGCGCACGGCGCGTCTCTGTGGCCTCACGTCCGACCGTCTACAGGAGGGTCGCCAGGCGGACCACTCCGGACCCGATCGCCGACCCGCCGACGTCTCGCTCGATTCCGCACGGGCGCACCGCGAGCTCGGATGGGAGCCCCTTCCGTTGGACGAGGCGCTGCGAGGCGGGCGCCTCGGACCCGATTGATATAATCCCCTCGCTCCATGTCCCCGGAAACACTCGAGGACCACCTCCGCCGGGCCACGCGCAGCTTCACCGCGCGCCTGCCGGAGGACGAGGCCCTCGCCCTCGGTCGCGAGCTCGCCCTCGAGGTCGCACGGGCCCACGGCGAGACGCCCCCCCGCCACCCCGAGCTGGACCCCTCCGCCATCCCCATGGAGGGCGATCGCCCTCGGCTGGACGGCGGTACCGTCGAAGGCGACGTCGCCGAGGACCTGCTGACGCTGGGGGCGCTGCTCCAGTGGCTGACCACCGGCGAGACGCCGGAGCCGGCCTGGAGGCTCGACGGACCTCCCGAAGCCGACTTGGCCTCGATCGCACGGCGGGGCGTCCTCGCCGGCCTCGCCTCGCCGCGGTCCGCCGAGCGCTTCGCGAGCGCAGCGCAGGCGGCGGAGGCCCTAGCCTCGGCGCTCCGGCCCGAGCCCGCCCTGACCCCGCCGTGGCCCCTCTTCCGCGGCGACGCCTCCCGCAGCGGCGTGCGGGCCGCGGGGCCCGCAATCGGTTCACTCGGCGCGATCTGGGAGGCGGCGGTGGGCGGCATCGTCGGCTCTCCGG
>Ga0209641_10002152_pt1 | contig 17108 bp, 13 predicted proteins | sample RifCSP16_1_FD_184022 | JGI IMG/M metagenome (GOLD analysis project Ga0209641, IMG submission 184022) | Soil microbial communities from Rifle, Colorado - Rifle CSP2_sed 16_1 (SPAdes) (version 2) | ecosystem: Environmental > Terrestrial > Deep subsurface > Rock core/Sediment | place: Rifle...
GGACGGCGATGTCGACCACGCCGCCGCTTCGAAGGGTCTCGGACGCGGCCGCAACCTGCGGGGCAAGGGAGTCGATGCGGAATTCCTCGCAGATGTCGCCGATCGCATCCAGGCGGGTTTTTGGAGAAACATCGTCTCTCATCCGGTCATTACCCCGTAAAAAAAAACTCCCGCGAAGGGATCCGTCGCAGGAGTCATCAGCCGTCGGAAGAACCGGCGGTTTTCTCGGCGAACTCCATCGCCTGTTTTCCTGCAGGATAGCATCCCCGAAAGGGGCGCTCAACACTTTCCCGGGCGGACGAGGGACGGATCGATCGGAAATGGCAATATCCGTCGATCCGTCATTTCCCTCTTTGCATCCTTTCCTTGGGCAAGTGTTTCCCGTTCTCCTTGATCGACTTTTCGATGCACTGTTGCGCATGAAAACACACCGTGTCCGTCGGGCACTCCGCGCCCAGCGTCAAAGTGTGCGTTGCGTTCTTCAAGTCGTTTCCCGCCTTGACTACCCGTTCATGGACAACCTGGAGGATCCGCTCAGCCTCTGGCATACAGGACCTTTCCTTCCCGCACAGCAGGCCTCTCGATCGTTCCCGCAACCTCCTTCCGCCATGCAAATTCCTCGGGAGTCGTCACAATGATGTCCTTCGGTACCCGTATGTCGTGCAGCGCGACGGCGATCTCGACCGCTTTCTTTCGCTTCGACCCCCGCACCGGCATCACGACCAGAAGATCCACGTCGCCATCGGGCCCGGCATCTCCCCGGGCGTGCGACCCGAACAGTAGGATCCGTTCCGGTCCGAACCGTTTGACGGTCCGCCGTGCCATGGCGTCGATCTTCCGCTGGACACCCGACGCCTTCATGGTGTTCACCTCGCGTTTCGCCTCAACCATGGGCCTTCCATGTCAGCGCTCACCGGCCTTCGTTTTTTTCTTGGGTTCGCTTTCCTCCGACAGATAACCCGGTCGCGCAAGCTCTTTCGCGACCAGATAGCGGACAGCGGAGGAAAGACTGCGCTCCTCTTTCGAACAATAAACCTCCAGCGCTTCGGCCAGAGCTCCGGTCAGACGAAGTCCCAAAAAACGTTCCTTCTTGATCCTGTCTTTCAGGCGCTACCGGGACCACAGGAAGTACCTCGAGATGGAGCGCAAGTTCGCCGCCAGTTACGTAAAGAGGATCGCATCGTGATCGACCGGGAACTCGTCACCCGCAAGGTCGTTCTCATCGGCGGCGACCTCGAGGAGTTGCGGAAGCTCGCGGCCCCGGGACTCGGGGCCTACCTGGCCGATCCGTACAAGGAAATCCTCGACGAACGATTCCTCGAACGGATGATCTCCAGGATGATCGACATCAACGATCACATCATCACCGGTTCCGATCGGCCGCCGCCGAGGGATTACCATGACAGCTTCACGGAACTCGGGAAACTGGGGGTTCTCGATCCCGGGTTCGCCTCCCGGATCGCCTCGGCGGCAGGGCTGCGCAACCGCATCATCCACGAGTACAACGAGATCCAACCGGACAAAGTCTTCGAGACGATCCAATCCGCCCTCGCCGACCTCCCGGTTTATCCGCAGGCCGTACTCTCGTTCATCGGCTGATACGGTAATTCCCCTCCATATTTCTTGCCAGGCTCAAGCTGAAAGGACCGTGCATCGCCGTGCAGATCTCTTTTTGAAACTGTAGACAGGGACGTTCCCGTTTTTACGAGCGTCCCTGCTACTGAGTACCCGTTCCGAGGCTAAAAAGTTTAAGAACGTCCCTGGGCTTACGTTATTTGGTGGAAAATTTGCCGTTGCGGAGATGATGTTGACGGGGGAAACCCCTCGCGGTATATTAGTTTTTCTCTCGGGCGCGCCACTTTATCTTATGATCTTATTTACTGGAAATCCGTCCGTTGACCGAATGCTTGGATAAGGTGTGAATCCTGAGTTGTGTCCCCTGACAATCCGAAGACCTATCCTCTTCCTTTTCTGCGCGCTCTTCTTTCCCGTCGCGGCGGTGCCCGAGCCCGCGGATGCCGCCGTGTCCCTTATGGAGATGTCCCGCATCGAAGCGGCCGATGTTGTACCGCACGACAACACCCTCACCCTTTTCCAAGGGTACCTGTCTCTGGGGCTCATTCCCGAGGCGGCATCGCATCTCGAACGCAGGGTCCGTATGGAGACTTTTCCGGAAGCGACGGCGGCACCCCTGTTCGACGCCCTCGTCGATGCCCAGGGCCGCTTCGGCGATCCGGAGCGCCTCATCGCGATCTGCGAGACCGCCATCCGCAACGGCGCCCGGACCCCCCAAGTCCTGTACTCCCTCGCCACGGGATTACGCAGCGTCCCGGGTCGCCTGGGAGAGGCGACAGCGATCCTCGAGCGGGTGGAACCGGCAAGCCCGTATTACCTCCTCGCGCTGTACTCTCTCGGACAGATCGCCGCTGATCGGCGGGATCTTGCCGCTGCAGAGAAGCATTTCCGCCGGGTGGAGCAGGGCGCCGGAGACCCGGGAGGGGGCGCCCATCTTGCCCGGAGGGCGGAAAGGTCCAAGGCGGAGATCCTGATCTCGTCCGAACGAGGCGGGGAGGCGGCGCCGGTGTTCAAGGGCCTGTTGCGCAAGGAGAACCGGCCGCTGGACCGGATCGGCCTCGCCGCAGCCGGAACCGATCCCGTGCCGGCCTTGGAGCGGCTGCCCGCCGGGACGATCGCGGCACTCTCCCCGAAGGAGCGGATTCAATTCCTCCTCCTCTTCGGGGGGCTGGCACGGGAAAGCGGACGGCATGCGCTTGCGGTGGAACGGTTGACCCGGGCGGGGAAGGAACTGGAGGAGGCCATTTCCTCGGCGTCCCCTCCTTTCCCGGATCCCCCGGCACGCTCCGAGACCCTGGAGTCCCTCCGGCTCCAGATCGAAAGGCTCCGGTCTCTTCGGCTGCGGATGGCCCTCACGGAGCCCGTCCCGGATAGCGCGGCCCAGTCCGATGCGCTGGAGCTTCTGGCCGGTCTGCTCTTGGCGGATTGGACCGTCAACCGGTCAGCAGCGGAGACGCAGCTAGCGGGGGTCCGGTTCCTCACCCCCGCCGGGATCGGGGAGATCCTCCGGAGAATCGAAGAAGCGGTCCTGGGCGGGGTCGCGGTCGACCGCATGGTGGAGCAGTTGTCCGCTACCCTGGACACCCACCGGAACCTCTTTACCCCGATCGGGGCGCCCCACATCCTCGCTCGCCTCAAGCACAGCCAGGAGGAGATCCATCGTCTGCGGGGCAGGATGCGGGAGCGCCGGTCCACGGCCTCCGAAGGCGTCGGGTTCATCGGGGAGGGGGACGCCTCCTTCCTGCTGAGGGACCTGGGATTCTACCTGCAGGAGCTGGAAGGGATCCGGTCCCTCTCCTCCGAAACGGAGATGGTCACGCGAATATACGCCAGCTTCTTCCGGAAAAAGGGCTGGTTCCTGAAGGGATGGCCGCTGGAGGAGGGGAAACGGCTCCTCCAGGCGATCCGCGAAACCGCCGCCCATGGGGACGGACGCATGGAAGAGCTCCTTTCGACGGTGAAGATCCTGGAGAAGGGTGCACGGACCGCGGCATGGGATCGCAGTAGGCCGCAGTGGATCGCGCTGCGTGCCGTGATCAACCGTCACTTGGCGGACGCCCTTATCGCGGAGGCCCGCCGGTTGCGTCAGGACCCGAGCGAGGAAGGTCGAAAGGAATCTCTCGCGGCAATCGAACGGACGGTTTCCCTCCTGTCCGGGGACCGCCTTACGCCGAGGGACGCCGCCGCCGTCGCCGTACAGGCCGGATCTCTGCTGGCGGAGGGGAGAGGGCGCTGGGTACCGTTCCCCGGGCGGAGCGCAGGAGAGAGAGAGAAGGAGATGATCGCGCGAATCCTTCCGCTGCTTCCGGCGGAGGCCCCGTCCGTGACGAGGCCAGAGGAGTCTCTGTACTTGCAGGCGACGCTGGGGCTGGCCGTGAAGGACCCCGGCGCCGTATCCGCCGCCCGGAAGTTCCTGGAGAAGCACCCTGCCTCCCCGCTCTCGGCCGAGATCGGCATCCGCCTGGGACACGAGGCGCTCCTTGCCGGCGACACCGAAGCCGCGGTCGCCCGTTACCGTGCTGCGGCGGAAACAGGGGACCCGGAGGCTTCCGCCGTAGCGAGATACATGCTGGCCCGGGTCCGGTACCAGGGGAGGGACGTCGAAGCCACGGTTCGCGAACTGTCGCCGCACCTGGCCGACCCGTCGTTCCCTTGCGGGGACCAGTCGCCCTTCGAGCAGGAGGTCATGGAGTTATCGGTCCGCGCGTGGAAGGAGTTGCCCCCGGAAAAGCTGGACCCGTATCCGCCCGTGAACGCGGGGACATGCGGTGGCAAGGCCCTCCTGACCGCTCTCTGGGAGGCCGAGAGGAGGCGCGGAGAACCCCGGCGGGCAGCGAAAGTGCGCGACGTCGCGATACGGCGCTTCCCGTCGGAAGAGTACGCGGCGGCTCTCGAGATGAAGGCGGTGGAGACGCTTCTTCGCGCGGGGCGGGATCGGGAGGCGCTTGAACGCACCCTCACGTTCCGCGGCAAATACGGACCGGGGTCCGCCTGGGCGCGGTCGCAGCCGGCTCCCGTGGGGGAGAGGGCCGCCGCGGAACTGACCGAGATGCTGAAGACCCTCTCCGTGAGGATGTTCGACGAGGGGATCCGCTCGGGAGAACGATCGGCCATGTCGGCGGCGGCGGCAGTGCTGGAAGAGTATTTCGCCGCGAGAAACGGGGAGCCGTCGGACGAGGACCGCGAACTGCTCCTGAAGCGGGCCATCGCGCTCCTCAGGTCAGGGGCCCGGCAAGGCGGGGTGCTGCTTCTCGAGGAACTGATGAGGGAGCAGCGGGGGGACCCCACCGGGGAACGGGCTGCGGTTTTGTACGCCGAGACGATGATCGCCGGCTACGAGAGGAACGAGTCGACCGCGGAGGACGCAGAAGTCGCCGCCCTCCTCCTCCTGGGGGAGCGACCTTCGGAGAAAGCGGTTTCCTTCGCGCTCCGGGCTTCCTCCGCGTTCCTGGGCGGCGGGGAATACGGTCGGGCGGAGAGGCTGGCGGAGGAGGTCGAGACGAGCCGGTTCGCCACACCCGTCATGCTGGCGCAGGCGCGCCTGATCCGCGCCGAGTCGGCGCTCTTCGGGGGAGAACTCTCAACGGCAAAGAGCGCGGCGGACCGCGTCCTGTCCGACCCTTCGGCGACGGGTGACCCCGGGATCACGGGCCGGGCAAAGGACCTCTACCTCCTCTCTTCTCTCAAGGAGGTCGAGGGGAAAGTCTCCGGAGGCGACCCGGGGGGCGCCGCCGATATGCTCGAAGGATTGTCCCTCCGTTTTCCCGCGGCGCCGGAGGCTCCGACGCACATCCTCCGGACGATGCGATTGTACAAGGAGTCCGGTAACGGGGAAGGGGCCATCCGGTCCGGGCTCCGTTTCCTCCGGGAATATCCCCGGCGGGAGGAGGCCGCGGAGGCCGTAGCCGTGGTCGGGCCCCTCCTCGAGGAGAGAAAGGAGTTCGCCAAAGCCGGGGACCTCTACGAGGGCGTGGCAGCGAGTTTCCCGAAAAGCGGGGCCGCGCCGCGGTTTCTCTTCCACGCCGCCCGGCTCGCGGAACTCCACGGGCCGCCGGAAGCGGCCGAGAGACGGTTCTCCACCTACCGCGCGAGGCATGCGTCCCCGGCCTGGATGTGGACCTACGCGACCCTTTCCGTCGGCCTCGCCGCGTTGCAGCGGGGCGATTCGAAGACCTCGATCCCTCTGATCGAGGAAGGTCTGCGGAAAGTGGATGCCGGCGCGGAGGGGGGGTCCCCCGAGGCAATGGCACTGTTGGTGGGGAGGGCACGGATCGCCATCGGGGAGAATTGGGCCGAGCAGTTCCGGATGACCCGCCTCGTCCTCCCCCTCGAAAAGAGCATCATCACAAAGGACCGGTTATTCCGGGAAGCCCTCGGCGCTTTTACGATAGCGGAGAGCGAGTCCCCTCTCGAGATCTCCTTGCGGGCCTCCCGGCTTTCGGGCGACCTGTTGATGGAGTACGGGAACGCGATCCTCGCCTCACAACGGCCGAAGGGGCTGACGGGGAGCGATCGCGAGGGGTACGAGGAGGCGTTGATGGCCCGTGCCAGGTCCTTCTTCGAGCGGTCGGTGGAACGGTATGCCGGGGCGCTGGCACGGCTCGAGAAGGAGGGGGGGGCTTCGGACCTCGCGGTGCCGATCCGGACGCGGCTGGAAACCGCGCAGGCACTCCTGGAAGGCATGGTGTCCGGAAAGGACGGTAGGGCGGAATGAAACCTGTCGCTGCGCTTACCGTCCTCCTGCTGCTTGCCGCTGCAAGGGGCTTCGCGGCGGAGCCGCCAGGGAGGGAGGGCGGCGGGAACGGTCCCCTCCGGATGGAGGAGCTTGAGGTCCACGGGAGCGCTCCCTTACGGATGGAGGAGCTTGAGGTCCGCGGCTTCCGGGAGACGCCGGATGTCCTCTACCTGCCCGCCCACCGGGGGATCGAACTCCCTTCACCGGTGCGCTACGACCTGTTTCTGGATGACATGGAACGGCCTGTCTTCCCCCGGGAGATTTCTCCCGGGACGCCTCCAGCCGACAGTCCCTTTGCACCAAGGAGCGCACCTTGATCGAAGACGCCCCAGGATGGTCATCGCCGGTAATGGAACAGAGATGCTGGTCTGGAAAATTTGCTTGCGATGGCGGGAAGCGGGGGGTAAAACAGGAATTCTTCGGGACAGGCGCTTAACTGAGCGGTAGAGTGCCATCTTCACACGGTGGAAGTCACAGGTTCAAGTCCTGTAGCGCCCACCACCCGTTCAAATCTTGGGCAACATCTGATCCCGGATGGATATTTTCGCCTTCTTTTTCAGTTTCTCGACGTACGTATCCATCGCCTTCCTACGCTTCTCGCCCTGCACGATACGGCGAATCTCCTCCTTCACTTCGGAAAGGGGAATCTTTTTCCCGTCGCGGACAAGCATCCGGGAATGCTTGGCGTAGGCCTCCTCGATCTCCTTTTCCGTCGCCTTGGCTCCCTTCAAGATCTCCCTCTCCGTCACCATATCCACGAGGATCGATCGCTCCAATTCGCGGCGCACCGCCTTCATGGACGCCGAGTCCTCGGCAATGACCCTCTTCCCGTATACCGCAAGCGCCATTTGCGTCAGTTCCTTGTCGAGCACGCTCCGGACCGCATTTGGGTTATTCGATAAATCCATGCCCCCACGCTTTCCGGCCACCTGCGCACTCACCTGGCCCAGGCGCTTCTTTACATCTCCATATGTCATCGTTTCCGGACCCGCCGTGCCCAAGACGGCGTTGTCCGCAACAGTATCGCTTCCCCCGATCTTGCCGACTGCTTCCTCGTAAACCGTAACCGGGGCCTCTTTCCTGGCCGTTGCGACAAGATCCTCCTGGGCCTTCCGCATTTTTGATTCCCAGACGGCACTCTTTGCGCGAGTACGGGCGTCATTCGCGGACAGGCCCGTATCGGCCTTCCTCAGCCGGTTCACCTCGGCCTTGATCTCGTCCTCGGTGATCTTGACCTGTGATGCGCCTTTTTCCCGGAAAAGTGCGGAGCTCAGCACCCTCGGCTCGCCCTGGTTCAGACGAGTCCGGAATTCTTCCGTGTTGTCCAGTCCCTTCGACCGCGCCGACTGTGCGAGGAGACGCCCCGCGACCAGCCGATCCAGGGCCTCCTTCTTTTTCTTGACCGGGATGCCGGAAGCGGAGACCCCTCCGCCCCAGAGCCCAAGGGACTCCCGAAGTTCGAGGCCCGTGATCTTGTCTCCGTTGACAACCGCCACCGTCGACTCGATCACGCCCGCATGAGCGGACCCAAGGAGTCCGCTACAGGAGACGATCGTGGCCAGTATCAGAATGGTCTTGTTTCGTCGTTTTCGCATGACGACTCGTTTTCCCCTTCTCCGATGCCCCGCCGCCCGGACAGAAGCCCCGGAAGCAGGGCTGGAATGATTAGCCGCTTCGCAATCTCTACGGGTACGACAGATTGTTGTGCGTCTGGCCGTGACAGATCAGGGTGCAACTCCCTGAGAAAATTCCGGTATCGTTGAATGTCGGCTTGTTGTTCGGCGGAACCGCGCTTATGGGTAGCACGATCCTCGTGTCGAAGTTGATGAGGTGGGTGTGGCTTCCCGAAAGGCTGTCGTCTACGATACCGTGCGGATCATGACATGACGAACATGGGGCTCCAGCCGCAAGATGGCCGCTGTGACCGCCTTTGCTCGTCAGGATGTTTTTCCTGAAACTGTCGTCGTTCAGTATGCTCGTCCGGTTGTGGCACCTGTAGCAAAGGGCATAAACCATGGAACTTTCGAGGGTCCCGTCGATCGTCTCGTATCGATCCCTCAAAATCGGGGCAAAGGAAGAGCCGTGAGGACCTCTCGAGACGCCGGCGTCGTCGCTGTGACAGGCGGTGCAATAGATGAGGCTTGTCACATTGAGTGCAGGCTCGAACATCGAAGGGATGCTCGGGACATTGGGATTCTTCCCGATCCCGATGACCGGATGATAGGAGGGATTCATCGGGGCGAATTCGAGGCGGGTATTCGTGCTGTCGATGACCCTCGGGATAAAGGGCAACAGGGGCGCAAAGTCCGCGTGGCACTTGAAACAGATCTCGTATTCGTTTACCGCCGGAACCATCCCTGCTCTGCTTGCGTCCACGCCGGTCACCTTTTCGAGCCTTCCGGAGAGGAGGGGGGGGGTGGCGGAGATCCCGTTCGCCGCATGAGGATTGTGGCAGTCGCCGCACTCCACATGGCGGGTAGTGATCAGGGTGGGCACTTCTTTCGGGTCGTGGAGGCCCGTCGTGGCCTCCACAGGATGCACCGACGCCTTCCGGAACTGCTCTTTTATGTTTTTCTGCGCGACGGTTCCGTCATGACAGAGGTAACAGTTCTTTTCCTCCTCCTGGAAATACAAGAGTCTCTGTTGCCCCGAGGCGGAATGGGACGTATGACAGCTTTCGCATCCCCATTCGGCAACCGTGCTCCACGTCGGCCATTTCCTCGGCGGCACCGGAAGCACATCCGTCAACGGCTGGTGGGTTGCCGCCGTTCTGTGGGTCGCCGTGACCCATCCTTCGACAACGCTGTGGCACTTCATGCAGAGCGCGGAGTGCCGATTCTCCGCGGTGAGGAACTTGCCGGTGAGCCTTCCATCCTTATCTGCCGATCTGTAGGCGTCCTCATGGGCATCGTGACAGGTGGAACAGTGAACGATGCCGTTTCCATAAAAGAGAAGGTCCGGCGGCAAGACCGGGGAAAGCCCCGCGAGGGGATTCGAGATCGAATCGTTATAGGAGAAGGAGAATGGGTGGTCGCCGGAAAGGATGACTCCGAGGTAGGAAGGTCTGCCGGTGGCGATCTCTCCCGCCATGGCGATCCCGCCCGCCGGCGTCAACAACGCCCCAAGCGCAAGGGTGCCGTCGTGGCAACTGAGGCAAAGCCTCGAGGGACCGTCAGGTTGCGACGGCGTCGCGCCCATCGTCGTGCTCGTGTAGAGCACATAGCTGACGGGTTCGATCGATTTGTTCCAGAGCGGGGTTCTCGGGGCCGCATTATGCGGGGTGTGGCAATACACACAGATACGATTCAGGGGATCGGCGCCCGGGAGGGCCTTGATCTCTCCGGGTCCCGTGAAGGACAGATTGTGCAGGGTATTGACGATCCCCTCTATCGCGCCGGCAGGCGACGAGAGGACCAGGAACACGATGCCGAGGATGAATACGATAACCCTTTTCATCTGCCGCCCTTCACGATCTCGAAGATCTGAATCCTCTTATGGTAGGTGTCGCACACGTAAAGCGTATCCCTGTCGTCGATGAAGATCCCGGAGGGGAGCCAAAACTCCACCGGACCGATCCCCCGGCTTCCGAGGGTCAGAAGGAATTCCCCTTTTTCGTTGAAGAGCTGGACGTTGTCAAAGAGGGTGTCGACGACATAAACGGTGCCCTCGCTGTCCGATGCGACGCCTTTGGGCATCGAGAAATCCCCCGAGCCGTCCCCGTGCCGCCCGAAGGCGGCGATGAAATCGCCCGCGGAGTTGAAGATCTGTACCCTGAAGTTCATCGCATCGGTCACGTAGATCCGTCCGGCAGGCGCCCAAAAGATGTGCGTCGGATAATTGAACTGACCATCGCCGCCGCCCCTTTCGCCGAACGAGAAGAGGGGTTCCCCCTTCGGCGTGAAGGCATGGATCCTGTGCGAGGCGGTGTCGACGGCATAGACCGCTTTTTTGTCCCGGTCGTACGCGAGGCCCGTCGGCCTCGTCAGGACGCCGTCACGCGTCCTGTCGATCGAAAAAAGGTACTTCCCCCGGCGGTCGAAGACGAAGATCTTCGCATGGAACGAATCCGAGACGAAGAGCCTCAGCTCGTCGTCGAAGGCGACGCTCACGGGGGACACCATCTCTCCGGAGTCGAAGCGGGATACGCCGATGAACCGTTCTTCCTTGGGGATATAGAGATGGACGCTCTTCGAGCCCGTATCGGCCACGGCGATTCTGCCGTCCCCGCCTGTCGAGACTGCCACAGGCCGTATGAGCTGATCTTCGCCCTTCCCGAATAACAACCTTTTCAGGGAGACGCCCCGCTCCTTGAACCCGGCGATCGTCATGAGATGGCGGATCCTCGGCTTCTCGGGCGCCTGCGGCCATGCGGGCCGCGTCTCGGAAGGCTGAACGTTCATGGCCCACTTCGAGGCGCACCCCGTGGCCACAAAGGCGGCGAGACAGAACCATGCGCACAGGATCTTCTTCATTCCATCGTCCCTACTTCTTGCTGCCTCCGGTTTCCACGATCTCGATCTTCGCACCCTTCCTCAATGTCGCCCCCCATTCCTCCAATCTCTTCTCCCGGGCCTGGGCCTTCAACTTTCCCTCGATCCCGCTTTTCACTTCCTCGAAGGAGAACTGCTTGCGGGGCGAATATTCCTTCAGCTTGATGATGTGAAAGTTCCCTGCCACGGGGAATACGCCCGAAAGCTCCCCGGCCTTCACTGTTTTCGCCATATCGTATAGCTCTATTTCCCGAATATCTTTCGTCTCCATGTCCCTCACGGCAAATGTGCCGTCGGAGACGAGATTCCATGGATTCTTCTCCTGGTCGTCATGTAGTTTCTTCAACGTCTCTTCCGCCTTTTTCAGGGAGTCCGCGTCACCGGTTTCAAGAAAGAAGACGACATCGACGATTGCTATTTTTTCCGGCTTGGAATAAATTTCCTTTTCATTTTCATAGGTTTTTCTTATTCCCTCCTCCGATACGGACACCTTGTCCAGAACCTCCTTCTTGAGGATGCGCTTGAGGGTGAGATTCCTTTCGATCCGATTCCTTAATTCCTCTTCCGTGATCCGTTCCTTTTCGATGAACTCTCTGAATTTCTCTTCGCCCCCCAGCTTTTGCCTCATATCGCCCAGCACGTCGTCGATCTCATGCGGTTCCGCGGCCAATCCTTCGGACCTCGCCTTCTGAACCGCAAGCTCCTGCAGTATCAATTGATCCAGGGCCTCTTTCCGGGTATCTTCCATGCTATTCGGGGATACAGGCTCATGTCTCCGTTTCGTGCCGAGGCTGTTCATCATCATTGCGATGGACTCCATTGTGATCTCGACCCCGTTTACCCTCGCGACAACGATTTTTTTCATTCCGCCTCCGTACAGCGAGGCCGGGGGCATCCCTTCAGCACCGGGGGCGATTTCCACGAGGCAGGGAATGAGGGAAACGAGCACGGCAACGACGATGAAAAGTTGATTCAACGAATCCTCCAACGTTCGATCTGTTCTTTCTCTTTCCGTTGACATTCCAAGGAATAATAGCCAAGGGCCGATATCAAAACAATTTTCTCCTTAACGATAAATAAAAACGCTGGTAGAGCGATTCCTGTTTCCCGGTATTGAGATCCGTCTCGGAATGACTAACGTTCGCCCCCAGGCTGAGCTCGAGTTTGTCCTGGGTCCATGTCAGGGCGGTACTCATGGAATATGTCACCGTGTCGAATACGGACTTCCTCTGGGAATAGGAACCCAGGACGTTGAGGGTGAGATTTCTGGGCGGAAATCTCTGCTGGATCATTATGTCTCCCCCCGAGCTGGTCTCGGTGATTTGTGTCGGCGTGGAGACGCCTTCGAGATTTTCCACCTTCGAGTAGTATGCATGCATGTCCAGATTCGTCGTGCCCGTTACATCCTGCCGGAAGTTCGCCGCCACCCGATCTCGCCTTGACGGATTATAAATCGACAGAACTTCCTGATGTTCCAGCAGCAGGTAGTAGAAGCGTCTCTCGAGGGTGACACCGGCGGTTCTCGTTGTCGATTCGTCCGGCACCCAGGGAATGGAACCGGCCAATACTTTCTGGCTCCGGTGACTGTAATTATAGTAGGGATTGATGAAACCGTTCAAGAGCACCAGTTTCAGAGAGTAGCCGACGTTCGACGTTTCGAGTTCGGAGGACCCGGAGCTGAACTGATAGGTGACGTGGAATTCATAAACGAACAAAGGATCCGGGCTCAACGCCTCTGCCGGGATCGCGATGACCTTGATCGTGAGCGTATTTCCGACGCGGATGAAGAGGTAGTGGGTATCCCTCGAAAGGTCGACAAAGGCGCCGGTGCCGGGGTCTCTCACATTGATTCGGACCGAGGACTCGTCGATATCGGTCCGGGCCAGGGGAAATTCGTCGAAGATTCTCGCGTTGTGGACCTCGTTGATGACCGTCGGAGCGCTGTTCCTGTCCGAGAAGGTTTTCGAGAGAAAACCGCCTGCCGTCAATCGGCCGCGGGGTATCCTCTTTGTGTATGTGGCGTTCAGGGAATTTGTCGTGTCTTCCAAGTCGCCCGTCGGGGATTTCAAAGACGAATAGTTGAAGTTGTATGCCGTGAACAGGCTTTCGTAAAGTCTGTGCGATATCGTGAATCCTGCAGTGTCGGTCGTCGAAGAGAAACGCGACTCCGTATCCGAAATTTCTTCGTGGGATTTCTCGGCACCCTTGAAATGGTTGTACGTCAGATGGGTTTCGAAGTTCCACGGAAGATACATCATCATTTGCTCGGTCCACGTAAACCTGTCGCTGGTCCCGGATCTCCTCCCCGCATTCGTATCGAAAAAGTTCCAGCTCACCTCGGATGTGAGAAAGAATTTTCTATCGAACAACCGGATCTGGTTCTGGAGGGAATAGTTCTCGTTGGTGAACTCCGAGCCCGCCTGGACGAACGAGTTATGCGTATCCGAACGAGAGTATGCTCCGGAAAGGGAGAAATTCTCCAGAAAATAACCGGCGCCGGCATTGAGGTTCCTGGTGTCCGTCGTGGATTGGTCGCCTTCGGTGGTGCTGTGCGTATAGCCGAGGCGGATGGACCAGGGTCTTTCCCTGTAATTAAACAGCGCCCCTTGCGAATGGTTTACCGGATGTATTCCCCATCCGGTCCTTCCAGGAATGAAGGGATTCCGTCGCAGGGCGAAGATCTCGAGGTTATAGGGATGCTCGGGCAACAGGATCGTCCTGAGTTCATATTCCCACAAAGGGTTATTTCTCCACGACCCACCTCCCGAATTGGCAGCGGGATTGTTGGTCTCGAATTTCTCCTGGCCCAGCCCGCCACCGAGTTTTGCGAGAAACAGGAGGAATCTCGGATGGTAGACGAAACCGGTTGTGGAGAGGACGATCTTTTCGGCGAAATACGTATCGGAGGTGTCAACCCCTTGCCCCCTCACCAGGTTCTTGTTGCGCTCATCGCTCATTACCATATCCAGTTCCCCCTCGAAGCCGACGATTTTGGGGAAGAACTGTTGCATATCGCCGCGTGCCGCGGAGGGAGCCGCCAGGACGACGATCATGATCATGAAGACGAATCGACTGCTTCCTGTCAACGGGATCGGTTTCGTGGAAGATGTTCGCAGTTGTAAGATAAATCATCTCCCGGGGAGAATATTTTCCTGTTCCGCAGCCTCACTTCAACAGATACCTTTCATCGGAGCCATGGGCGTCGTGGCACATCGTGCACTGCGTCTCCATTCTTTCGTGCCCGCCCCTGCTGGCCAACGCGCTCCTGTCGTGGCAGTGGAAGCAGAACTCCTTCGGTTCCGAGACGAGCAGGAAGGGGTGGATCGATCCGTGGGGCTCGTGACAGACCTTGCAGCCGCCCGATGCGAGGGGGCCGTGGATGTGCTTTTTCCGCATGTCGAGGGGGTGGCATTTGAAGCAGAGTTCTTCGTCCGGCAAGACCAGCCGGTTTGTAGCCTTCACGTGACAGGATTCGCACTGCTTCGCGGCATAGGGGCCATGTTCCCTATACCTAGGCGCAGCGGCAGGGTCGGGTCCGCCCTCTTTCCTTGACCCCCTGGCGCCGGGCTCCACGGAGGCCTTGCCCGGCTCGGGCACTCCGTCGAAGAAAAAGCTCAAGACCCTATAATTCTTCGTCGTATTGCAGCCGAACAGGAGCGCCGTTGTCATGCAGCAGGCCAGTATGGCGGTCCGTATCCTCATCGATCCGGAACCGTTCCCCTTTCTTCCTCTTCTTTCTTCTCGGCCGGCTTTTCCATCTGCTCTTTCTTGAACCGATCCTTCAATTTCTCGAGGACCTCCTCTTCTTTCGGATATTTCTTCCCTTTCTCCTTCCCGTAGGCGTAGACGTTGACCATGCTTTCGCCGAACTGGTTCGTCGTGAAGAGGAGGTACTCCACCTCGAAAATCGGATCCACATACTTTTCGAAATATCCCTTGTGCTCGTAATCGACGACGACCTTTGCCGGAAGAAACATCCCTCCAGGATCCCTGGTCGCCTTTCCGAAGAAGAGGAGCAACTGCCCCTCGGTCGTGAAGGCCTGAAGGTTGTCGAAGGCGGCATCCACGACATAGAGCCTGTTTCCTCTGTCGATCGCCACGCCCCTCGGCCGGGCAAACGCGCCCAGTTCGCTTCCGTGCCTCCCGATGGTGCCCCGGAAGTGGCCGTCCCTGTCGAACTTGAAGATCTGGAATTTTCCCGCATCGGATACGTAGAGGATGCCGTCTTTATCGAAGGCCAGATTCGTCGGAAGCTGGAGCCTCTCGCCGGATTCCCCCCGGGTCCCGAATTTCTTGATCACGCCTCCCGTGGCTTTATCGAGGACCACGACCTGCCCGTTCTTTATATCGGCGACGTAGAGCATGTCTTCATACGCTACGGCATCGACGGGTTTCCAGTCCCCGGGCGCACCGAAAGCCTTCGCGTAGAATTCGTTCTTGTCGAAGACGACAACCTGTTTCCTGCCGGTATCCGCCACATACTTGTTCCCTTCCGCATCGATGCTGATGTTGAAGGGTTGGAGGAGCTTCCCGGTTCCCCGCGCTCCCTGCAGAGGACCATAGGTCCGCTTCTCGAGGTCGAAGACCATGACCGTCTGATTCGTGTCGCAGACATAGATCTTGCCTTTATGGACGGCAATTCCGTAAGGTTTGTCGAGCCGATTCCCGCTCTCCTTTGCGCCCGTGACGAAGACATCGAACGCCGATTTCGGCGGCTGGATGTCCTTTTCGCCGGTAAAGGACGTGAGGAACTGGACGCGTGGGAGTTCCGGGGGATCGGGGTAGAATACCGTCCCGGGCTTCTGGACTTTCCGGGGGGCCGCGCATCCCGCCACGACAAGAAGGAGGGCCGCAAATCCGACGAATCCGTATTTCCCAAGCTTCCGATGCTTCATCCGCGCCTCCCTTGCATCCTGTCCTCCCGGGGCGTTTCGACGATCAGGAGTTTATCGCAGGAGTTTATCATTAGAGTACGCCGCACCGGAACAGGATCGCGCCACTCTCCATAAAAAAAAAAGGGGGAATGGACTCCATTCCCCCTTTCCCCGATTCTCAAACAGCTTATTTATCGTGGCAGGTGAAGCAGAGATTGCTCTGTACATCCCTGACAATCGTTAACTGGGTGCTTAAAGGTTCGACCCTCTTGTTGTGGACGTCGTGGCAAGATGAGCACTCCATCTTGCCGGCGATGAGCAGGTCATTTATCGTCAACGAGAATGAATTGGCCCCGAGAAGCGAAGACGATGCATCTTTGATCCCGTCGTCAGGATTGACCGCGACCGCAGTATAATCGAACCCGATCGGGTGATGGTTCATGAGTGAATTAGGGCTCGTGCCGATCCCGATCCTACCGGACGCGAATGCAGTACCGACATGCTGCGAGCTGCTGACACCACCGCCCAATTGTCCGTAGCTGCTGATCGCCACAGAGCCGTCATGGCAGCTCAGGCAGAGCTTCGAGATGCTCCCCGGCTGTGTGAGGGCGGCATTGAGCTGTTTTGGTATCTGGTTCGGGATGTCGCCCCCGGTGTTATTCTGATAAAGTTGATAATCCGCGTGGGGGGTCACATTGTGGTTCCAGAGCGGGTAATAGGTAATTCCAAGTGTTAAGGCCTCCGCGGGAGTCATCGTGTGGTGCGGGGCATGACAGTAGATGCAGATCCTGTCCAGGGGCTCTTCCGCCGCAGTGGGCGCGTCCCAAGCCAGGCCATTTCCTGCTCTGCTCAGGTCATGGGGCGACCCCTGGACGCCGGTCCCGGCGGTATACGGGTTTGCCGCCATAGCCAGCGAGCATGCCAAGAGGATCCCAAGCGAAAGAAACAGTAACGCGACGATGTTCTTTTTCATAACAAGCTTTTCCTCCTTATTTTTTTTCTGAAAACGGAACGCCTACTTCGCCTTTCTCGACACCCCCGCATCTCGAAAGGCCAAACATATGGCAGACAGATCAGATCCGCTGGCTTTATTCGAAGCAAGCCATGTGCCATGGTCGGTCGGCAGTCCTCAGTCTGCCGTTGGAGGACAGATAAAGCTTTTTAAATCATTGCGTTGCAAATCTTTTCCGTTCCCTGCGTCGTCCCTCGTTCCTGAACGCCGATTGCCGAATGATTTATCAGACCGGTGAAATCCCCAATGCGGGGGTTGAAATGCCCGGATATTGAATTTCCATCATGTTTCATTCTGCCGCCTGCGACCCGCGGATTGGTCTGGTGAAGGTTGGCTACGGCGTATACGTGAAGTTCACCGTCGGGGTGGTTCCTGCAATTCCGGGAACGCTCACCGGGTTCGTGTTCGGAGCTCCCGGGGTG
>Ga0209641_10002153_pt1 | contig 17103 bp, 14 predicted proteins | sample RifCSP16_1_FD_184022 | JGI IMG/M metagenome (GOLD analysis project Ga0209641, IMG submission 184022) | Soil microbial communities from Rifle, Colorado - Rifle CSP2_sed 16_1 (SPAdes) (version 2) | ecosystem: Environmental > Terrestrial > Deep subsurface > Rock core/Sediment | place: Rifle...
CCCCCCGGCCCTATCTGTAACCCAGGAAAAGAAGCTCTGGAAGCTGCCTTAGTGCCTGCGGATGTGAAATATCTCTATTTTGTCCACCGCGGAGATGGCACCCACATATTCTCCAACAGCTTAGAGGAACACAACCGAGCCGTTTGGCGTATGAAAAAGAACAAGAATAGTTAATGCTGCCTTCATTCCTCCAGCAAGAAAATTACCGTATCTTGTAGAAGCTTCAGCCCGGCTAAGACTTGACCGAGTTGACCAGCTCGTCTAACCCCGCTGATAGTTTGCCCTATAAATTTTTGCTTGTCAATTCCCCCAATTAAGCGTATATTAAAATATATTCGGAGGATTTAGTGAAAGAAGGCATACACCCCAAATATTACGAGACCACCATTACCTGCGCCTGCGGGAATGTGATTAAGACCAGGTCCACCGTCAAAAACATCCACGTGGAGATTTGCTCCAGCTGCCACCCTTTCTTTACCGGCAAACAGAAGCTGGTTGATACCGCCGGTCGAGTGGAAAAGTTTAAAGCCAAGTATAGCCAGAAAAAAGAGAAAACTGAGATTTCCTCTTAGCCTTTTCATTGTAGCATTCCCCTTTAGGTCTAAAGGTCTTAAAGGGGATGCTATTTTATTTTAGGACGGAGAAAGATTTGTCCCAATTTCACATCGGCGGCCAGGCCGTAATCGAAGGGGTCTTGATCCGGGCTCCGGAGAGATACTCGACCGCGGTGCGCCGGCTCTCCGGCCAAATAGTGGTCAAGTCCTGTGAGTACATACCTCTAGCCAAGAGAAGGAAACTCTACAATCTCCCTCTGCTTAGAGGAGTAATCGGATTATTTGAAATGCTATACATAGGCATAAAGTCTTTGAATTTTTCGGCTGACCAGCAGATGGCAGAAGAAACCAGTAAGAAGAAAAAGCCCGACAAGTCAAATCGGCTCCGGCAGTCCTTGGGCTTGGCCCTCTCTTTTGGATTGGCATTTGGCATAGCGTTTTTGGTCTTTTTTTATTTTCCCTTGTGGTTGGCCGATGCCTTAGATTTGCAGAAGACCACCTGGCAATTCAATCTTTTAACCGGGGCAATCAGAGTTGTGTTTTTCTTGAGTTATGTTTGGTTCTTATCTTTTTTCAAAGACTTAAGGAGGATATTTCAATATCACGGGGCCGAGCATATGTCGATCTATGCCTTTGAAGCCGGAGAGGAGTTGACTCTGGACAATATCCGCAAACACACTACCCTGCATCCTCGCTGCGGGACCAGCTTCATCTTTCTGGTTGTAATCTTGGCCATAACGGTCTACTCCCTCTCCGATGTCCTGTTCTATCTTTTGACCGGCTTTACTCCCAAACTGGGGGAACGGGTTCTGCTGCATCTGGTGCTTTTGCCGCTGGTGGCCGGAGTGGCCTACGAGGCCTTAAAGTTATCCGACAAGACCAAAAACAGTCTCTTGACCCGGATTTTTATTGCTCCGGGGCTGTGGCTGCAGAAAATAACCACCCAGAGGCCTTCGGATGACCAAATCGAGGTTGCGGTCGCTGCTATTCAAGGGGCTCTCAATACAACCTTAGGCCCCGGCATCCAAGTTCAGAAATAATCTATGTTAGAGCTTATCAAAAAAATAAGAGAGAGACATCAGGAGCTCTCACTTTTGCTGGCTGATCCTAAAATTTTATCTGACGGCCAACGCTACAAAACCGTCTCCAAAGAGTTTAATGACCTATCCGAGATCATACATCTGGCTGGGCAATATGAGAAAGTTTTGCAAGCCCTAGTTGAAGATGAAAAGATTAAAAGAGAATCCCAGGATAAAGACTTAATCGAAATGGCCAAACAGGAATTGGCTGAATTGGAAAGTAAAAAAGAGAATCTAGAGCAGAGACTTAAATTTCTGCTCCTCCCCAAAGACCCCAATGAAGGGAGAAACGTAATCGTGGAGATTCGGGCCGGAAGCGGGGGAGAAGAGGCGGCCTTATTCGTAGCCAATTTGTATCGGATGTACAGCCGATTCGCGGAGAGCAAAGGTTGGAAGCTGGAATTATTGAACTCCAATCCCACCGGAATAGGAGGATTCAAGGAGATCATTTTCGCCTTGGACGGTCTGGACTGCTTTAGTCTGATGAAATTTGAAGGAGGAGTCCACCGGGTGCAGAGGGTCCCGGTTACCGAGGCCTCCGGCCGAATTCATACCTCAGCCGCTTCAGTAGCGGTACTGCCAGAGGCAGATGAAGTGGAGGTCCAGATAAAACCGGAGGAGATAAGAATTGACGTGTTTCGCTCTTCTGGTCCGGGAGGACAGTCGGTAAATACCACTGACTCGGCCGTTAGAATCACACATTTGCCCACCGGCCTGGTGGTCAGCTGTCAGGATGAAAAATCACAGATTAAAAACAGAAACAAAGCCTTAAAGGTTTTGAGGGCCAGGCTGTTGGATAAGGCTCAACAGGAGCAGCAGGCAAAAATCTCCCAAGAGCGGAGGAGTATGGTGGGGACCGGAGATCGCTCCGAGAAGATCAGGACCTACAATTTTCCCCAGAATAGAGTCACTGACCACCGGATTGGTCTGACCCTGCACCGGCTGCAGGATATCTTGGATGGAAAGCTGGACGAAATCACGGAAGCCTTAAGACAAAAAGAGCAGGAACAAAGATTACAAAATCTGCAACTGGGGAAGGTTTCCTAGGGCCGGGAATAACATGAGGGCTGGTAAAATACTTCTGGCACTTTTTCTGACCCTGGTTCTGCTATTTGTAGCGCGCAGGCTGGCCATGGTTCAACCCCGTCTATTTGAGGTAGCCAGGGACGAAATTAGTATGATGCATAATAATCCGGGCAAGACACTGGAAAACCAACCGGTGACTCTACGGGTGGCGGTCAGACCAATTAGCTCAGAACGAAAAGTAATGTTGCATTACAAGTCAGGCAGCCAAAGTTCTTCTTGGGAAGCTGTTCAGATGCTGCCAGAAAACTTAGATTCTCAGACTCTGTCTGTAACTCTTCCGGGAAAACCCAAAGGGGAAAAATTACTTTATTATTTTGAAGTCCAGGATAACTCCGGACTGGGGTTAGCGAATCTGGGCAGGCCAGAAAAGGCGATGCAGCTTAGATTCGAGGGAAAAGTACCGGGGTATTTGATTGGACCGCATATTTTCTGTATGTTTGCAGGAGTCTTCTTCTCGTTTCTAGCTCTCTTCGGGTTATTTCCGCTCTTGAAAGGCAAAGGGGAGGTAGACTCTTTGGCTAAAAATGTAGCTCGGGCAACTCTATTCATGTTCATAGGAGGCATTCCCTTAGGAATACTGGTTGCTAAAGCGGCTCTAGGAGGGACTGGCTGGGGAGGATTTCCATTCGGAAAAGATATCACAGACAATAAAACGCTTTTGATCCTTCTCTTTTGGCTGGCTCTGGTTATCTTGGGCAGGGGAAGTATCTTTCAAAAGCAGGCTGAAAAAAATTTAGTCAAGCCTGGTACTTATGGAAAGCTGACTCTGCTCGGGTTTATCCTGGTTCTAGGCCTCTATTTAATTCCTCACAGCATCTGAGACTGGTCAGGCTTGGGCCAAAAGCTGCTTGAACTTCTGGGCATTTCTCAAGGCCGCTCCCAGGTGGCAGTTATTAAAAAAAGTTGTCAAAAGAGTTACCTTGCCGGCTAATTCTTTGGCGAAGCGAACAAAATAGTCCAGCTCCTGGTCGCTATACTCGTAATTGTATCTCTCTGATACCGAACTCGATTTAAACCAATCCGGGTTGCGGCCATGAAAGCGGAAATATCCAGTCGGGGAGGTTGCCACAGGATTGAAAGGGAGGAGTCCATTCAATTTGGGCTGGTCGACCGCACAGTAACCTAACTGTTGCTTCTTTAAGAAATCGTAGTATTGATCTTTGTGCCAGGCAATGTTTCTAAATTCGATCACTAGATTTTCGGCAAAACTATCCCGCAACAAACCCAGATAGTCCAGGCTTTCCTGGCTGGGCCTAAAACTATAGGGAAACTGGAGCAGGACTGCTATCAACCTGTCACCTTTGGCCAAAGGTTCGATGGTGAAGCGGAAGTTCTCAATATCTTTCTGGATTTCAGCTTGGCTTTTTTTGCCGAACTGGTGAGTTATCCCCTGATAAGCCTTGACAGCGAATTTGAACCGGGGAGAGACTCTCTTCACCATATTTTCAATAGTCTTTTGGCGAATCAAGGCGTAATAAGTTGAGTTGATTTCGACTGCTTCCATTCCCAGGTTTTGGTGGTAACAGGTTAGCATCTCCTCTCTTTTGATATCTGGCGGATAGACCGTACCCACCCAGTCCGGAAAGGAGAAGCCGCTTGTGCCAACTAGGATGTTTTCGTTTTTCACAATAAACTAAGATAGTATATTGCAGCCGGTAAATAAATCCTCTCAGCCAATGCCAAATAGAGCAGTGACCATAAGAGAAGCCCTGGGTCAGGGAATCGAGAGGCTGCGTCAGCACGGAGTCGAAAGCCCGGAAGTAGCCTGCGAGATTTTGCTGGTGCAGGTTCTCAAGTGTCAGAGGGTTGACCTGTATCTGAATTTAAATCAGACCATCCCAAAGTCGCAGTGGGAAATTCTCAACAGTTGGCTTGAACAGAGGATTAAGGGTAAGCCAGTTCAATATATCACCAATTCGGCCAATTTCTTCGGCCTAGACTTTTACGTGGATGAAAATGTCCTAATCCCCCGGCCTGAGACTGAAATCTTGGTAGAAAAAGTCCTAGAAAGGCTTTCGCTCTTAAATCAGCCTGCCACCATCATAGATTGGGGGAGTGGTTCTGGTAATATTGCCATTGCTCTGGCGTCTCACCTAGAGTGTAATGTCTATGCAGTCGAAATCTCGGAAAAGGCTCTCTCTGTGGCAGAGCGGAACATTCTGACGCATAACTTAGAAGAGAAAATCAAATTGATTTTAGGTGACAGTTTTACGGCTCTGCCCAAAGAGTTAAAAGGAAAAGTTGATGCCGTAGTCTCTAATCCCCCTTATGTAAAACCGGAGGAGGAAGGCTCTCTTCCCAGAGAAGTGAGAGAGTATGAGCCGAAACAGGCTTTGTTAGACAAAGAAGATGGCCTCTATTTTTCCAGAGAGATTATAAGGGGGGCAAAACACTTTATAAAACCAGGCGGACTGCTGGCCTTAGAGGTAGCGCTGGGTCAGGCAGAAAGAGTCTGCGAAATCATTCAAAACAGGAAGAGCTACTACAAGGTCGAGACAGTTTTAGATCTTGCTGGAGTAAAAAGAGTGGTACTGGCCCAGAAAAAGTAAGTAGAGGCTCTAGGGATACTTTCCCTTAACAAAGATTACATAAGTCACCAGGGCTTTGGCGCACAGAGCTCCCTTTCTGTCCTTGACCGCAACCTCGATTACAACGGTCCGCCTCCCTTTGTGAATGACGCCAGCAGTAGCTTGAATGTCGGTTTGGGCGGGATTGATGTAATTGATCTTCATTTCCAGAGTCACCAACTTGTCATCCGGCTCAATCAGAGTACGAGTGGCAAAGGCCGCAGCAGTGTCGACCAGTGAAGCTATCACTCCACCGTGAAGATAGCCATACCCCTGGGTAAACTCCTTTTTGTATCTGACCGAGACTACAGCAAGGCCAGGCTTTAGCCGGGCGATACGGTTGCCCAAAAGTGAAGGGAAGGGGATCTCCCTGATTTCCCGCTTCAGACTTTTCGCAAAGCTGGAAGAGAGTTTCTTCACTTTGATTTAAGCAGCGGCAAAACTTGAGTCTGCCAAGGTAGAGTAGTAACTTCTAAGCCCTTTTCTCCGGCGTAAACATTGATTTCGCTTCGAATCCCGAAATCCTTCAGATAAATCCCAGGTTCAATAGTAAAACCTGAACCCAGGATTATCTTTCTTTCATCCCTGGTTTCAAAGTTATCTAGATTTACTCCCAGACCGTGTACCGAGGTTCCCAAACTGTGGCCGGTCCGGTGGGTGAAAAAATCTGCGTAACCAGACTGGCGGATTACTTCCCGGGCCAGGTTGTCAACTTGCCAGCCGGCCACATCCTTTTCAGGCCAGTTTTTCTTAAGAAACTCTACTGCTTTATCCCGGGCCTGAGCCACGATTTTGAAAATCATAGCATATTTTTCCGGAACTTTTTCCCCTAGATAGGCCGTCCAGGTAATATCAGCATAGATGGCCTCAGCTTGATTTTTCTTAGCCCACAGGTCCAGCAGAAGGAAGTCTCCTTTCCGGATGGGTTGGCTTTGTTGTTTAGAAGGAGAGTAATGGGGATTGCCAGAGTTTGAATTGACGGCACAGATGGGAGGACTATCGGTCACTAACCCGTTTTTTTCAAACTCTTTGAGAATAAATTGCTGCAGGTCGTATTCGGTAAGAGTTGCACCTGTTTTGACTTTGTCCACCACGTAATCGAAGGCTTTGTCTTTAATTCCCAAGAGCAACCCAGCCGTCTCTTTGTGCAGGCGATATCCTGGCTTGGTCCAGCGGGCCAAAACGTGCTGGATGATTCCTTGGGAAGATTCAATTTTAACCCCCAAGCTTTTTATTAATTCATAGGTGCCAGCATCCAGGTAGGAGACATAGGGATTATTCCCCTTGGGGGAGTATTCCATCAGAATGCTTTTGTGACCAGAGAGAATTTGGCTTAATTTATTGACTAACTCTTCTCGGCTGGCATAGATTTCAACATAGCCGGCTGCATCTCTGAAGCTGCTTTTTTCAATTTGATGCACCAAGGCGATCGGTCTGCCGCTCTGAGGTATAAAATAGAGCCACCGTCTGCTAGCCATTCCGGAGGGCTTTAGAAACTCAGCGGCAATCGGATTTAAGCCCCAAAAATCGTACAGAAGCCAGCCGGAGATTTTATTACTCTGCAGATATTCTTGGGCCTGCTTGACTTTTTCCTGCACTATTTTCGAATTATCCATTTGGGCCAAAATCAACAGCGGAAAAAGTAGGGATATAAAAGCGATGAGACCCTTCATTTTAGCCTATTTCTTCACTACCAAGGGCCGGATATTCATCTTAGAGGTCCAGGCCATAGACTCCTGCTTAGCTAAAAATAGACACGCTTCAGCCACCTCTTCAGCTGTCAGAGCGTTTTCAGGGTGTTCTCCTTTCTTGGCCACCGGTTTACGCTTACCAAAATAGGTGTCCACTGTACCGGGTAGAAGCAGATTGAGCTTAATATTGTAGTTTCTAACTTCCAGGCCGACCGATTCGGAGAAACCGATCAAGCCGAATTTAGAAGCACAATAAGCTGCCAGATTGGCGATGGGGTTCTTGCCAGCCAAGGAGCCAATATTGATAATTTGCCCGCGTTTCTGTTTTATCATAACGGGTAAAACTTCCCGGGTGCACAAGAACGGCCCTTTCAGGTTAGTATCCAAAGTCAGGTCCCAGTCTCCGGTCGTGAACTCAAGTATGGGTTTTCTGATCCCTAGGCCAGCGTTGTTGATCAAAATATCTATTCTCCCAAAGGCCGTCAGGGTTTTCTTGACAAGTTTTTTTATGTTACTTTCAACCCTCACATCGCAGGGAACTGCCAAAGCTTCCCCATTTTGCCTTTGGATCTGGCCGGCTACTTTGACCAATTCCTTCTTATGGCGGGAGGCTAAGACCACTTTGGCTCCTTCTCCTGCAAAAAGCAGGGCTATAGCCTTCCCGATGCCGCGTGAGGCGCCAGTGATGATGACCACTTTATTTTTAACAGAAATCATTCGCTGGATTTTAGCTTGACCCTTCTCTGCATAAATAAGCTTGGCAAACAGAAAATACAACTATTTTCTTCCAAGTCAAATTCTAAAGAGACGAAATACCTTCACCGGCTAAAAGTAAGCCAGCTTAACTCCAGTCTGGAAGATTTCCTGAGTGCCGGACCGAAAAATTTCTATCGAAGTTCGGCTCTTTGTTCAAAAAAAACTTGCGTTTGTTTGTAAATAGATTTTATTTGGGGCTGAAAAAATGATGGAGAGCTAAGGCGCAATGATTCAAGTCCCTAAAAGAATGTTTTTGACCAAGGGAGTAGGCCGACACAGGGAATACCTCTCCTCCTTTGAGCTGGCTTTAAGGTCGGCCGGAATCGCCCGCTTCAATCTGGTGACCGTTTCCTCTATCTTTCCCCCCCGCTGTAAATTGATTTCCAAGAGTCAGGGTTTGAAATACTTCAATGATGGCCAGATTGTCTTCAGTGTGATGGCCAGGAGTTCAACCAACGAGCCCAATCGGCTGATCTCGGCCTCGGTGGGGGTGGCCATACCCCAGGATCGTAGCCATTACGGGTATCTGTCGGAGCACCATGCCTACGGAGAAACTGAGAAGAAATCCGGGGATTATGCCGAAGACCTGGCTGCCAGCATGTTGGCCGGGACCTTGGGGATTGAGCTTGACGTGGTCAAAAGTTATGACGAAAAAAAGGAGATTTGGAAAATATCCGGCAAAATAGTCCGGACCATGAATATTACTCAATCGGCCGAAGGGGACAAAAACGGTTTGTGGACTTCGGTAGTGGCAGCCGGGATCTTCATTACCGAATGAAAATTCGCTCGATGGCAGATTACTTGGCTCAGCCGACTAAACCTTTGGAGATAGACCCCCAGGATACGGTGGCAGAGCTTCTGGGGAAAATGGAGGGGATTTCCTTCCAGGGCCGAAACCTGGCTAGGGCTCTTTCGGTCTGGCAAGAGATGCTCCAAGACAAAGTTACTATCTTTCTGGGCTTGGCCGGGGCCATGTCAGCGGCCGGAATGAGAAAAGTGGTGTCACACCTAATTGAAAATAGATATGTGGATTGCATCGTTTCCACCGGAGCTAATCTGTTCCACGATATGCATGAATGCCTTGGTCGGTACCATTTTATAGGCACCCCCCAAGTGGATGACGTGGAACTGCAAAAAAGAGGCATTGACCGGATTTATGACACCTATGCCAAGGAAAAAGAATTTCGCAACTTAGATGATTTGATCGGAAAATTCTCCCAGGGACTGGACTTGAAACGACCCTACTCCACCCGAGAATTTTTCCATCTGTTAGGAGAAAAAATCTGGTCTCTGGGAAAGCAGAAGGGTATTGTTACCTCTGCTTACCGGGCCAGAATACCCATCTATTGCCCGGCCGTGGCAGATTCTTCAGTTGGAATTGCCATAGCCACCAAGAATTCCAAGACCAATCGAAATTTTAACTTCAGCGTGATTCAAGATGTGCAGGAGACAGCCTCTATGGTAGCCAACTCTCCCAATGCTGCCATAGTCGCCATCGGAGGGGGAACTCCCAAGAACTTCATCCAGCAGGCAGAGGTAACCGCCTCCATTCACCTGGGAGTAGAAGCTACCGGCTACAAATATTGTATCCAGATTACTACGGATGCCCCTCACTGGGGAGGGCTGTCAGGCTGTACTTTCCAGGAGTCCCAATCTTGGGGAAAAATCAACAAGCAAGCACGTATGGTGACGGTTTACTCAGATGCCACCATAGCCTTCCCGATTTTAGCCACCGCCATCACTCAATTGATGAAGGGCAGAATAAAGAAACGCAAAAAGCCGAGTTTTGAAATGGGGCAGAGTTTTAAGATTAAGTGGTAACAGAAACAGCGGATGTCTGAAAGCGATTTTTTCCATTTCAATTTTTTAGGGCTTCCGGAAAAGTTTAGCCAATATTCTCGCTCCAGATTTGTAGTCTTGCCAGTTCCCTATGAGCAGACTACCTCTTTCAAGGGGGGTACTAAGGATGGTCCTTTAGCCATTATAAACGCCTCCCGACAGGTTGAATTTTTTGACGAAGAATTAAAAAGGGAGTTCATCCAGGCAGGTATTCACACCCTGCCAGAGATGTCTTCTACTGCACTCGGCCCGGAAGCCATGAATAGAAAAATTTACAAAGAAACCAAAAACCTTTTGAAAGATAAAAAGTTTGTCATAATGTTGGGGGGGGAACACAGCCTGACCTTTGGCTGTGTCCAAGCCTACCAAGAGAAGTATCCCCGCCTGTCAGTCTTACAGCTGGATGCTCACGCTGATCTGCGGGATTCCTACCAGGAGAATAAGTTCAGCCATGCCTGTGCGATGAGGCGGGTCTGGGAGCTGTGTCCGGTGGTCGGTTACGGCATTAGAAATATTAGCTTGGAGGAATACCAGTGGGTTAAAAAGAAGAAAATCAGGCTATTCTGGGCAAGTGAGCTGAAGAGCCGGCTGGCTGCCCCTTATGAAGTTTTAGACCGCCTGACTCAAGAGGTCTACATAACCATTGACCTGGATTATTTTGATCCATCCTTAGTCCCGGCCGTAGGGACGCCCGAGCCAGGTGGGTTTTTCTGGAATGAGACCTTGGAATTTTTGCGGACAATATTTGAAAGCAAGAATGTAGTCGGCTTTGACCTGGTAGAGCTTTCTCCGATTCCCAACCAGGTGGTTTCCGAGTATTTAGCTGCCAAGCTGATTTATAAGTTGATAGGCTATCAGGTCAGCAAGGACTGACCGATTGTCTATATAGGTGACTTGACACCCGGTCCCAAATAGGGAGCGGGGTTTTGGCATTTCCGTAAAAGAGAATGTCATGTTAAACCACATAAGAATGCCGGCTAAATGACTATGGCTCTGACCAGTCTTCTTAAGCTTGCCTCTCAGTCCGGTACAATTATCTCTCTGATAGAGAGAATCAAGGCCCAAGAAAATCCAATTGTTGCTACCGGATGGGCCGGCTCAGGCCAAGCCTGGGCCATGGCAGCCCTGTTTAAGGAGCTGCAGAGAACCACAGCGATTATCTGCCCCACCGAGCAAGAGGCGGAAAAAACTTACGAAGATTTAAAGAGTCTTTTGGGGCCAGATGAAGTCAGACTTTTTCCCAGCTGGGAAGTAGGTCTCCTACAAGCAGAAGTGCCAGAGGTTGAGACTATCTCAGAAAGGCTGCAGACGTTATATAGTCTTTTGAGTGCAGAAAAGTGCATTATTGTCATACCGGTAACCTCATTTCTTGAGCCCACTCTGTCACCAGATGGCCTGAGAGAAGGCACTCTGCAACTACGAGTTGGACAGGAATCTGAGTTAAGCGAAATAATCTCCAGTCTAGAGCAAATGAGATTTAAGAGAACTGCCTGGGTGGAAGAAGTTGGGGATTACTGTATCCGGGGAGGGATTTTAGATTTGTTCCCCAACAGTTCTGAGAGCCCGGTGCGAATCGAATTCTTTGGTAATCAGATCGAGTCGATTCGGACTTTTTCAGTTCTTTCCCAGCGCTCGCTGGCCAAATTGGACTCTCTTACCTTCTTTCCCTTAAGAGAATACAAAGTCAGCTTAGAGCAGATTAACCGAAAATTGGAAAGACTGGAACCAGAAGTTAAGAAAGTTCTAGAAGCCACTGAATTTTACCAAGCTGATCAGCCGGGCTGGGAATGGCTGACTACCCTTCTGGGATTTCAGGGGACTACCGTATTGGATTTTCTGCCTGAGGACTCCATCCTCTTCTTGAATGAGCCGGAACTGCTGAGAAATAGCCGCGAGAAGATTCACCAGGAGTGGTATTCGGTTCTCTCGGAAAAAAATCTCACCGAACTGGGGTCTCTTCTTGGCAGACTTCAAGAATCTGTTGAGTCTAAGTTAAACGGCTTCCAGAAGGTAAATTGGGAGTGCCTAGCGAATTTTTCAAGCCCGGAAAGACCTGCTGTCACAATTGACCTCGGCATGAAAGAAGCTCCGGTCTTGGGAGCTAATTTCAAACTTTTGGAGCAGAGCCTGAATGAATATCAAAGCAAAGGCTACAGTCTCTATCTGATTTGTGACAATTTGAAGCAAAAGGAGAGATTGGGGGAGATTCTGGAGGAGTGGGCCGACCAGATCCACTGGGAAGTCGGGAGCTTAGACTCCGGTTTCACAATCCCAGAGCCAAAAATTTTAGTTCTAATAGACCATCAGATTTTTGGCCGGCAGTCTTTCCGAACCCGGCCCAAGAGATTTAAAGAGGGGATGGCGATTTCCTCCTACAAGAGCCTAAACCCAGGGGACTTCGTCGTCCATATTGATTACGGCATTGGCAGATTCAAGGGACTGGCCACCCTTTCTCTGGACGGTAAGAAAAGAGAATGCCTGGAGCTGTCCTATGCCGGAGAGGACAAACTCTTTGTGCCGATCGAAGAATTCAAATTGGTTCAAAAGTTCATTGGCAAAGAGGGAGAACCGACCCTATCGAAATTAGGCGGGACGACCTGGGAAAAAATTAAGGCTCGCACCAAGCAGGCCATCCAAAAGATGGCAGAGGAGCTTCTCAAACTTTACGCGGAGAGAAAGGTTAAGCCCGGCTTTTCATTCTCCCCGGATGGCCTCTGGCAAAAAGAGCTGGAAGCCGCCTTTCCCTATCAGGAGACGCCCGACCAACTCAAATCCATAGACGAAGTAAAACAAGATATGCAGCTTCCCCATCCCATGGACCGGCTGGTTTGCGGAGACGTAGGGTACGGCAAGACCGAGGTGGCTCTGCGGGCAGCTTTCAAAGCGGTCTTAGACCATAAGCAAGTGGCGCTCCTGGTGCCCACTACCATTTTAGCCTTTCAGCATTTCAACACCTTTACGGAGCGACTAAGAGAGTTCCCGGTCAGAGTGGAGATGCTCTCTCGCTTCAGGACCGGCCCGCAGCAGAAAAAAATCTTAGAAGAGTTAAAAACAGGCCGGATAGATATTCTCATCGGCACCCACGTTTTGCTCCAAGATAAGATTCAATTCAAGGATTTAGGTCTTTTGGTCATCGACGAGGAGCAGCGCTTTGGGGTAGGACAGAAAGAAAAGATCAAGAAACTCAGGCGCCTGATAGATGTCCTTACGCTGACTGCCACACCCATCCCCAGGACCATGCAGATGGCTCTGTTCGGGGCCCGGGATATGTCCTTGATAAATACTCCCCCGCTGGGAAGACTCTCCATCCACACCGAGATCGTCCGTTTCAATTCCCAGGTCATTGCCCAGGCAATCGGAAGAGAGATTGCCCGGGGAGGGCAGGTTTTCTTTGTACACAACCGCATTCACACCATAGACGGGATTTATCGCTTCCTAAAAGAGCTTTTACCGGAGCTCAAAATCGCAGTAGCTCACGGGCAGACCCGGGAGACAAAATTAGAAAAGATTATGCTGGATTTTCTGGAGCGCAAATACGACCTGCTCTTGAGCACGACCATCATTGAGTCAGGCTTAGACCTATCTAATGTCAATACCATCATCATCAATCGGGCCGACAAATTCGGACTGGCTGAACTCTATCAACTCAGAGGCCGGGTGGGTAGATCAGACCAGAAAGCTTATGCCTACCTATTAGTCCCCCCCCAGGCCACACTCCAGGAAACGGCCCGCAAGCGGCTTAAAGCCTTAGAGCAGTTCTCAGAGCTGGGGTCTGGTTTTCATTTGGCCTTAAAAGATCTGGAAATAAGAGGGGCTGGAAACCTCTTGGGGCCCCAGCAGCATGGCTACATTGCCCAAGTGGGTATAGATCTTTATTTCCGGCTTTTAGAGCAGACCGTCCAAGAGCTGAAAGGGGAAAAGACACCCGCCTTAGTCCAGACCAAGATAGAAACTGGTTTAGAGGCTTATCTACCAGATGATTATGTGGCCGATCCCCGCCAGAGAATCGAGATTTATACCAAACTATCGGAAGCCCAGAACCTAAAGGAGATTTCAGAAGTAGAAATAGAATTGAAGGACAGATTCGGCCAGTTTCCGATGGCTGTCTCTAACCTGTTGGAGGTAAGCAGGCTAAGAATCTTGGCCCAGAAGCAAGGTATAGAAAAGTTAAGACTGACAGACTCGAAGTTAAGTTGGGAGTACTCCCCCCAACTGGTTTGGAGCGCGGAGAAGATCAAAAGATTAGCCAGCAAAGTTGACCAGCCGGTTGAATTTGACAGCCGAGGCAGCCTGAAAGTGGGTGTAATAACCGGAAAGGGTGAAAGTTTCAACCTGAGCTGGGTTAAAAAGCTGTTGCAATCTTTAGAAGGCAAGCTATATTAAAAAATTGTGCGGATTTGTCCAAGGCCTATGAGGGTCTTATTAATTATCAGTAAATCAGACTGAGGTTCCCAAGTTTTGTACATTTTTTTTTACGAAAACATATCGCTAAACTAGTTCAATCTATAACGGAGGAAAGATGAAAAAGTATTTTTATGGCTGGGGGATTTTGTACGGCTTGACTCTTTTTCTGGCCTGCCAGGCCAAGACCGACAGCGGTACGATTGTGGCTAAAGTTGCCGGGCACAGCCTTACCTTTGAAAGTTTAGAGGAAAGTTTCTTCACCACTTTGGAAATGTTCGAAGATAGTCTGGTCCAGCACAAGATGGCTCTGGCTTACCTGGATAGCTTAGTCAACCAGCAGCTTCTGGTAAGAGCCGCCTATGCTGCAAAATTAGATCAGGACCGGGAAATCAATATCCTGTTGGATGAGCAAAGACCCAGGTTTTTAATCGATGAACTGTACAAGATGGTCATCTTGGAAAAATCAGAACCGAGCACCCAAGAGTTAAAGGATTACTACAAGAAATCCGGAGAGCAGAGAAAACTCAGACACATCTTGGTGAAAGATAAAGCCGAAGCAGACCAGATTTACCAAGAGCTACAAAGAGGGGCAGATTTCGAGCAGTCAGCCAAAGAAAAATCAATAGATTCAGGCTCTAAAGAGACCGGAGGAGATTTAGGATTGGTAGCTTGGGGAACCATGGTCGACCCTTTTCAGCACCAGGCCTGGAAGATGAAAGTGGGCCAGATTTCCAGGCCGGTGGAGAGTATTTTCGGCTGGCACATCATCAAGTTGGAAGAAATCAAGAAACTGGAGCAGAAACCATTCCAGGAGATGGCAGAACTCCAGAAACAGAGAATCAAATTCGCCAAACAGACCAAGTTGACTCAGGAATTTTTAGATCAACTTCGGGAAAAATCTAAAGCGCAGCTGGACAGCAGCACCTATCAGCTGATGCTGGAGAGGGATAGTTCGGAGGCTAAGCGGGACTTACTTTCTCCTCAAAAGCTAAGCGGGTCTTATATCAAAATGGAATCTTTCTCTGAAAGCGAAAGGAACCGACCTCTTCTCAACTACCAGGGGGGATTGATAACCCTGCGGGAATTCTTAGAGCAATACCTAAAGGTTCCCCCCTTTCAGAGGGGCTCACTGGGGGATAAAAATAAGGTCGACCAACTCGCCTTCCAGATGGTGATGGGGGACCTATTAGAAAAGGAAGCCGAGAAGAGAAAGGCTTATACCCGGCCGGATTTTAAGAAAAACATTCTGAAGCTGAAAGAAAGTTTAATGGCCGATAAGATGCGCAACGATTTCATCATGGTGAACGCCAAGGTAACCGAAGAAGATATGCGCAATTACTATGATACTCATTTAGAACAATTCCAGATACCGGAAATGGTCAAGATCCAGGAAGTCCTGGTAGCCACTCAAGCCGAGGCAGAAAAATTGGCCAAGCAGATCAGAGCCGGGGCGGATTTTGCCAAGCTGGTTGCCCAGCATACCCTCAGACCGGGTATGAAGGAACGGGGTGGGATAATGGATTCAATCACCCAAGCTGTTAGCGCGGAACTCTTTGGGGCCGTAAAGAATGCTAAGAAGGGACAAATAGTCGGGCCGGCCCCATTCAGAGACAAATTTTCGGTCATTAGGCTGCTGGAGCGGAGACCTGGCAAACAGCAGGCCTTCGAAGAAGTTCAGCCTCGGCTGAGGAGCTTGACCTATGAGGAAGAAAGAAAGACCACTTTCCAAAACTGGCTGGAGGCCAGAAAAAAGAAAGATCCGGTGGAAATCAATCAGGAACTGTTCCAGGCCAAACTGGACGAAAAGCTAAGCCAGATGAGAGCCGCCCGGCCGGCTGGATCCAAACAGAGAATTTCCGGCCAACTCCCCCTGAAAGTTAAAATAGATAAGGAAGGCAAAATAGAAAAGGTTGATGATTGAAGCCCCTTAGCTATTTTAAAAAGGTTTTCTATCCTCTGGTAATTGCGCTTCTCGGGCTGGCGCTATTCTCTGGCCTGCAGGCCCAGCAGGTCTTAGACCAGATTGTAGCCCTGGTGGGAGATCAAATTATCCTTCAGTCCGAGCTAGATTTTCAGCTCCAGCTTTATTTAGCCCAGACCAGTCAGAAGACCAAAGATCCGGGCAGGCTGGCAGAGCTGAAGGCCCAGCTGCTAGACCAAATGATCAATGACCGCCTCATCCTGGCCCAGGCTGAACAGGATACTAGCCTCAGACTCAACCCCAAAGAAGTAGAAGCAGCTCTTGAGGAACATCTCCAGAGAATAAAAAGCCAGTTTCCTTCAGAGGAGGAGTTCATAGAACAGTTGAGCCAGGAAAACTTGACTGTGCGAGAGCTCAGGGTCAAATACAAATCCGAAGTGCGCAGCCAAATTCTAAAAGAAAAGTTAATCAGCCAGAGACTTTCCAAGGTGACGGTTTCCAGCAAAGAAGTGAAAGATTTCTACGCCGCCTACCAGGACAGCTTGCCAGAGCAGCCGGCTTCAGTAAAGTTATCCCACATTTTACTTTTGGTAAAGCCCAGCCAAAAGACCTTGGATTCCCTGCGCAGTCTGGCGGAGCAGATCCGGCAGAAGGCTCAATCCGGGGAGGACTTCGCCAGCTTAGCCCAGTCCTATTCCCAAGACCCGACCGCCAATCAAGGAGGGGATTTGGGTTTTTTCGGCCGAGGAGAATTGGATTCCACCTTTGAAAAAGTGGCCTTCAGCTTAGCCCCGAGTGAGATAAGCGGGGTAGTCAACACCATCTACGGCTTTCACATAATCAAGCTGGAAGAAAGAAAATCAGATCAAGTTCACGCCAGGCATATTCTTATTCTGTCCGCCCCTTCCCCAGCAGACCAGGAAAAAACAGAGGGATTAGCAGACAGTCTTTATAATCTCCTGCAAGCTGGAGCGGACTTTCCCACCCTGGCCGGAGAGTATTCAGATGATTTGACCTCTCAAAAATTGGGAGGGGATTTAGGCTGGGTGGCAGTGGAAGTGCTTGAGCCGATTTTCAAGAAGGCGCTGGAGGATCTTAAACCCGGGGAAGTTTCTCCTCCTACTAAGTCGCAGTACGGCATTCACATTTTCAAATTGCAGGACCGCCAAGAATCCAAGAGGTTGACCTTAGAAGAGGACCGGGACA
>Ga0209641_10002155_pt1 | contig 17093 bp, 14 predicted proteins | sample RifCSP16_1_FD_184022 | JGI IMG/M metagenome (GOLD analysis project Ga0209641, IMG submission 184022) | Soil microbial communities from Rifle, Colorado - Rifle CSP2_sed 16_1 (SPAdes) (version 2) | ecosystem: Environmental > Terrestrial > Deep subsurface > Rock core/Sediment | place: Rifle...
CAAACGCTTTGGTAAAAACGCTCTTGTCTTTGCACCGGATACAACCATCATTGAAAGTCTTAAAGAAATAAAAACCTTTGACTATTCCAGAGTTTTACCCAAGGAGTACTTAAACATTGTCCTAAACATCAAGTTCCATTACTTGGAAACACCGGAAACGCCTCTACAACCAATCGGCAACTACAATGTTATTGTTTCCAATTCCCAAAAGATAATCCTTAAAACCCGGCACGCTGAAAATAATAAACTTCGTCTGTTTAGAGATGAAAGCTATCTTAAAAACAAAGCTATTGAAAACAGGCGTTTACAAGCAATAAGGGAGCTTCATAACCTGATTGTCTTTGTAGACGAAGCGCATCACTCATTCGGCACCACTCTTGAGGGTACACTCAAAAAGACCAAGGAAACTATCAATTACATTCACCGAGAAGGTAAAACTCCTCTTGTGGGAGTGGTCAATCTCACTGGTACACCATATATCAACAACAAGATGATTGCCGATGTGGTCTTTCACTTCGGGCTTAAACAGGGCATTGAGAAAGGCATACTCAAACAAGTGCGCTTCTTTGAATACGGTAATGTCAAATCAAATGAGTTTATCGAGGATGTGATAGCCAAATTTTGGAGCGAGTATGGAGAGAATCGACTTGAAGATAAATTACCTAAGATGGCTTTTTATGCCGCCAACATAGAGGACTTACAAAGCGAACTTCGACCCAGACTTGAAAGCACACTAACAAAGATGGGCATATCGCAAACAAAAGTCTTGGAATATCATACCGGAGCAGAAGAAGGCAAAGAAGAGTTTGTGGTTCTGGATTCTCCTCAAAGCGAAAAGCAGTTTATTCTTTTGGTAGGGAAAGGCACTGAAGGCTGGAATTGCCGTTCTCTGGTATCTTGTGCGCTCTATAGAAAACCCAAAAGTGCTATCTTTGTTCTCCAGTCCTCTACTCGATGCCTTCGAAGCATTGGTGATAATTCAACAATTGCTTCAATTTTCTTATCTGATGAGAACTATCGGATACTGGATAAGGAACTGAAAAATAACTTTGCAACTACAATTGAGGAGCTTAGAAACCAAGAACAAAAGAGTATTGAGCATACCCTTACTATTGAGAAAAAGAAGAAGGTCACGGTTAAAAAGAAGTTAACCGAAATCATATCAGCTACCATAAAAGAGCCGGAACATATCAAAATCGAGTGGAGTACCTTCAAAGACGATAAATATCTGCCTTATATTGCTGAAAGTGGAATACTCTTAACCCAAGAACAAAAGGCGGAGTTTAGAAAATCAGGAGTAAAAGTATCGTTTAAGACTAAAGCTAACTTCACCTACTACGACATTGTGGCAATTGTGAACCGCTATACCTTGCTTCCTTGTGTAGTTATCGAGGATGTACTACTTGCTAATCACTCAAGAGATAAAGTTGTTGAACTTATCAATGAAAATCCGGCAAGGCTGGCTTTTGTTATCGAAAACATTCTTGCCAAAGCCTACACCTATGTTGAAAAAACGGAGATAGTTGAAGAGGAACTGGAGTTAACCAAGCAGTATCCCTTCAAGATTAGCGTGGCTCAACACCAGGACGATTTAGTGGTTTACAAAAAGGATATGGCTGAAGGTAGACTTGGGTTTCATATCAATCCCTATAACTTTGACAGCAGAGATGAAAAAGGCTTATTTGCACAACTACGAACTATCCTTGAAAAAGACGAAGCGATTGTCGATATCTACTTCACCGGAGGAGTGACAGATGCGGTACACAATGATTTTTATTTTGAGTACTGGAATCCCAGGGAAAAGCGAATAGCCAGATATTTTCCGGATTTTCTAATTGAAACCAGTAAGGGCAGATTCCTGGTGGTGGAAGTCAAACTCAATAGTGAACGTTTACCTTATGAGCAGAATAAGAAACAATTCACCGGCAATCGGGAAGACCTGTTTGATGAAGTGTTTGCAAAAGAGGTCGGCTTCCGTGACTTTCAAGATATAAATAAAGACTTTGAGTATCACATCATCTTTGATGCTGGTTTACAGCAACAGCAAAAAGAGCTATTTGAAGTGATAAATAAGATATAAAATTTACCTATGACTCAAGAAGAATTAACTAAAATTGCCCAAGATATTATCAAAAACAACATCTATTTGACCCTGGGTACCACTGATGGAAACATTCCTTGGACAGCACCCCTCTTTTATGCTGTCAGTGATACTTATACTTTTTACTACATTTCCCAAATGGACTCTCTTCACACTCAGCATATACTTAAAAACCCTCAAGTTGGTTTTTCGATATTTGATTCACACCAGAAAGAAGGAACAGGCAACGGTGTTCAGGGTTCAGGCAAAGTCTATCTTCTAAAAGACGAGGAGCTAACAGAGGCTTTCAAGTGGTATCACACGACATTTGTTGAAATGAAACCGGAAACATTCAAAGCACCAGCGCCTTACCGTTTCTTCAAAATTATTCCTGAACATTTTTATGTTTTAGACCCAACTGCACCAACAGATAAGAGAGTCGAAGTAATACTTCAATGAATATGACTAAGTACATACTACACGGAGGAAACTCAAAAGAGGTCAATCCAGACAACGATAGTTATTTTAGAGAGATGACTGTTGGTAGCAATGGAAAAATACTTGTTTTACTAAATTACTTTTCAAGAGAAGAAGACGAAATACTGAAACTCGCCGAACAAGACAAGCAAAGGTTTCTCCAAAATAGTGCTAATAAAAATTTAGAATTTGAAATTGCAGAGCCAGATAAATTAGAGAGTCAACTAAAAAAGGCTTATGTAATGTATATGAGAGGCGGAGATACAGGTTGGTTAAAGTCAAAGCTCTCACAAACTCCTAATCTACAAAAACTATTCAAAAGTAAAGTAATATCTGGCTCATCAGCGGGCGTATATGTTCTCGCAAAATACTATTGGGGTAATGATAGTAGGAAACTTGGAGAGGGTTTAGGTATATTCAACTTCAAAGCATTTTGTCACTACGCCCCACAGGATATGGAAATTGTTAATAAACTACTAAAATACAAAGAAGACTTACCTCTTATTACGCTTCCCAATTACAAATGGGTTGTCATATATCAGTGATTACCACCTCGCCAAATCAGCCTAAACAGACGAGGGTTAGCTTCCTATAACTTTACTCACGAAACTCACTTTGACACGCCTAAGGAGTGCCTAAATTAGCTTACGACCTATTATTACACTACTTGGCAATTACAAACGCTAAATTGGACTCTAAAAACTCCCCAATAGTAGAGTTTCAATGGTTTTCGAATAGAGTCCTATAGTTGACAAACTATTTTATTTATTTTAGAGTTTAAGGTAACAATTTAATAATATATTTGAGTGAGGAACTCCAGAGGTTTTTACCAGAAATACAAACCTTTGCTAAATGCTCCCCACCAAGTAGTATCCACTTCCGGATTGTCCGATAACTTGCTCATACTGGATTAGCAACAGGGCAATCAATAAGAGGAAATCGTAGCTCACTACGGCTACAGGTTCTTTCTTATTGGTTGCCTTTTTTATTGCACAAGTATGAGTACACAGAATAAATATAATTCAAGCTTCGTCACAGACTTCTTGCCATTGATTGCTGTTTTGGCATATCACGAATTTCCCATCGTCAGTATTCAGAAAGATACCCCCCGACACGCTTACTTCTGCTTTTCTGAAACAGGTCAGCTGAAAGATATAGCTAATCGCTTTTGGAATGGTCAACTTCTCGTCGAACCCAAACGCTTTTTCTCAACCCTCAAGGAAATCAAATCACGTCTATACGAGCAGGTTCCAGAACCTAAGCATTTATGAATGACACAACACCTATTGCAGGTTTAGATAAACAAATTTATGAGAGGTTATATGGTCGAGAACTGACCAATCAGGAAATTTTCGAGGTGAAGCAAAACTTGATGGGCTTTTTCGAAATGCTAATCAAGCTCGATAAAAAGCAAAAATCAGACTCATTTTCAACAGAAAGGGGGTGAAAAAAATGGATAAGTATCAAGATAAGAAATGCTTTATTTATGCGAGGAAGGCAACAAAAGAACAAACACAGACAGATGAAGAAGCTGTCGCTGACCAAATGCAGCAATTGCAAAAACTGGCAAAAGAAAAGGGAATAAGTGTTACACACACATTCATTGAAGTGGATTCAGGCTGTGACAAAAACAGGAAACAACTTCAAAAGATGCTGGAACTGCTTAAAACAAGCGATACAAAAATAGTACTTTGCACAAGTATCGACAGGCTTAGCAGGGACTTTAGCTTCATAGCTAAAATTGACCAGTTGCTTAAAACAAATCAGGTAACACTTATGACTCCTGATTATACATATGGTGAGAGTGCAGTGAGTGATTTCAAGTGGGATGTGTCAGCCTACTTTGCTAAAGCATTTAGCAACCAGCTTAGCGAAAGAATAAAGGCAGGAATTAGGAGAAAAAGAGAAAGAGAAGCTGTAGCAAAGGTAACAATTTAACAAAAAGTCGATGGGAGGGTTAACCACACCCTCCCATCAGATAAACATTGACGAAATTAAGTGACAGATGTTGTCACCAAACTAATAAGCATAAGTATGTTAGACACAATCACAATTACAATGAACAACATAGGGAAAATTATCACTAAACCGGAGGCTTTTACCCCGCCACTTCAAAGATATGGTGACACCTATTTTGTTGACTATCGAACAGGAAGACATACCCTCAACCATCACAGTGAACTGACTTATTACCCAAGCTTAACTGTCACATCAGGTTGGAAAGACCGGCAACCAATCGCTCAACTGAAAATAAGCTTCTCGGTAACGAAACTTCTATACCAAAATAATGTTGATGAGCTTGGCGAAGAAGATTTTTCTTTGATTTTCCCAACTCTTCAAAAACGATTACAGGAAATCGGGGTAATAGTGACTGAAGAAGAAGTTAAAAACGCTCCTGTTATGTCCGTTCATTTTTCCAAAAACCTCCTCATAAAAGATACCTCAACCACCGCAGTAATTGATACCTTACGGAAGGGGGCTATAACACATCGACTTGAGGTCAATATCCGTGACTTCAAAGATTATGGAAAAGCACTATATCTTGACAATGGTTCGTTCCAAATAGTCATTTACGATAAAGTTGCCGACGCTTTCCGAAGTCTAAGACACGCCAGCGACAAAGATAGAACATCGATTCAACAAAACTTACTCAAAAGCATCAGAAAATCTCATCAACCCATTGAAATACTTAGATTTGAAGTTCGTATACCAACAAAACGACAACTAAATTATTTGTTGCAAAAACTTGGTTTTAATCAGAACCTACGCCTCAGTGACTTGTTTAATTACGACCTGGCAGAAAAGATGCTTATGTACCATTGGGATATTCTTGTTCCCATCAAAAGCCGATTCCTCCTCAAGTTTCCCGAGTCAGATACTCTCTCTCAAGTTATTGGTTATGAGATAAAAAACCATCTCAAGCTCAATACTTGGAAATCACTTGGAATTGCCTTACTTATCTATCATCAGCGTGAATACGGAGCGAGAAATTTAGAAGCTACCCTCACAAGCCTTTATAGCAGGAGAACTTGGTACCGACTGTCAAAGGAGTCCACGACCCTTATCAATAACCTTACCAACCAATCAGAGTCATTTACCTGGGCAGAGGATATTGAGCAAGCATTTGAGCATTACGCACCATTCAAAGTAAAGAGCTTAGAAGTAATAAATAACAATAACGGCTTTGCAACGCCACAAAAAGTTAACTAACATATAACTATGAATAATTATAGGACATACAATACAAAGGAACACGAGCTGGTAATTTCAGCGAGAATATCTGACCAACAACAGGCAGAAAGTGGTTTATCTATTCCTGCCCAACTGAACCGTATTACTGATTATGGTGCCAAACTTGGTTTCCCTCACCCTAAAATCTTTGCTTATATTGAATCCAGTACAAAAGACAGACGGATAAAATTTCAAGAACTGTTGGATTACATAAATAATTCCAAAAAGAAGGTAATCTTAGTAATCGACACAATAGATAGATTACAACGGAGCTTTCGCGAGTCTGTTACTCTTGAACAATACTGGAAGTCAGGGAAACTTGAAATTCACTTCTATCGTGAGGGTTTGGTCATTCACAAGAACAGCAATAGTTCCGACCTTTTACGCTGGGATATGGGTGTGATGTTTGCCAGAAGTTATGTACTTCAACTTAGCGATAATGTAAAACGGGCAATTGACCAAAAGCTACTCAATGGCGAATGGCCAGGAAAAGCACCTTTTGGATATAAAAACATTACCCAAGAAAACGGGAAAAAGTGGATTGTCGTAGATGAATATAAATCTATTGTTGTTAAAAAGTTATATGAGTGGTACTCCGTCGGTAACATCTCTTTGCTTGGCATAACACAAAAAGCCAATAAGGAGTTCAAACTCAAACTTTCAAAGGGTTTTGTGGACTACCTTTTGAAAAATCCGTTCTTTTACGGAATGATGCTTTATAGGGATAAACTTTACCCGTATAAATACGCTACTATAATATCTAAGGAGTTATTCGATAAGGTGCAACAAGTGAAAGCAGGATTTCATAAAAAACCATTCAAATACGGAAGCAAACCCTTTGCTTACAAGGGATTCTTAGTATGTTCAGTTTGTGACTACACGATTACAGCAGAACCTCACAAAGGTCATAATTACTACCACTGCACTATGTATGGAGGTAAACATCAGGAAATTACGGGTAAACGAGCAGACTGGATAAGAGAGGATGAACTAACCAATCAGTTTGCTGACCTTTTCAAATCAATTCAGGTGCCGCAAGATGTCATTGAAGACATACTCAAAACCCTAAGAGCCACCCACGAGGGGAAAATCGACCATTACAAGACTATTTCCGCCTCACTGAAATCAGAGTATTCGAAGTACGAAAATCGACTTGAACAACTTTATGAGGACAAAATTGACGGGACTATTAGTAAGGAGTTTTATGACAAGAAGTATGAAGAATACAGGAATGCCCAAGAGGATATAAGAATCAGAGTGGAAAACTTAGAAAGGGTTGATGATGACTATTATTCAAATGCCAATACCTTATTGGAACTGGCTAACAGAGCCAGAGAATTGTTCCTCGGTTCTGAACTTGATGAAAAAAGACAACTTTTGGGGTTTGTACTTCAGAACTGTGTTTTTGATGGAAAAAACATTGATTTTACCCTCAAAAAACCCTTCGACACACTGACCATATGTGCCAAGCGTCAAACTTGGCTCCCCCGGTAGGATTCGAACCTACAACCCTTCGCTTAACAGGCGAGCGCTCTACCATTGAGCTACAGGGGATTGTCGAAACTAGGCTATTTTATCTCAATCCCGAAAATATTTCCTTATCTCTTCAGTCCTCATATATTAAAATAAAATTATGAATATTCTGATTACCGGCGGAGCCGGTTTCATCGGCTCCCATATCCAGGACCGCCTGATCGCACTCGGCCATACTGTGGGAATAATAGACAACCTCCGTTCTGGCCGTAATACCCGCCTCCACCCCAAATCGGAGTTTTTTAAGTCAGATATCCGCTCCGTGGAAGAAATGGCAGCTATTTTTAATCGTTTCAAGCCCGTTGCCGTCTTCCATTTAGCCGCCCAAAACGAAGTTCCCTACTCCATGGACCACCCCGAAGAGGACCTGGAAATTAATATCAAAGGCACCATCAACCTTCTCGAAGCCGCCCGGCCTTTTAAATCCAAATTTATATATTCCAATACCGGCGGGGCACTATATGGCGAGGTGCCGGAAACTTCGCTTCCGGTAACTGAGGATTACCCCATCAGCCGCCCGACTTCATATTACGGCGTCTCCAAAGGAGCTGCCGAAAAGTACATCCAGCTGTACGGGGAAATTTTCGGCATGCCGTGGGTCTCCCTGCGTTATGCCAATGTGTATGGCCCCCGCCAGGACGGCAATCGCGAGGCCGGCATTGTCGCTATTTTTACCCAAAAACTCCTTGCCCGGCAGACGCCCAAAATCAACGGTGACGGCCGGCATACCCGGGATTATGTCTATGTCGGGGATGTGGCAGACGCCAATCTTCTGGCTTTAGATTATCCCCAAAATGACTATTTCAATATTTCTACCGGCACCCGCGTCTCCAATCTGGAAGTTTTCAATACTCTTGAGTCTGTCCTTAAAACCGGTATCAAAGTCGAATTCGGACCTCCCCGCCCCGGCGATCCCCAGCACAACGCCCTTTCCCCCATCAAAGCGGAAAAACTATTGGGCTGGATCCCTAAAACCAGTTTCTCAGACGGCGTTAGACAGACCGTTGAATATTATCAATCAGAAAAATAACCAGATTTTTTTGATACCGTTACCAAAAAGTAGTAGCACCTTTCGGCGCTACCACTTTGCCCCCAGACCCGCGCGGATCCGTCTGCTAACCGTAGGGATTGGCCCACAATATATCCCGGTGTGCGTATTGATGAATATCATCTTTGTATTCTTTCTTAAGTCTGTCCATCTGCAGCAAGGTCGCCATCTCTACCAGTCGTCCGTGATCCTCGCTGCAGACCCAAAACTCCCCCCATACGTTTTCCGCTATTACCGCCTCAGATATCTCCATGCTTCTTCCGCAGCAAAAAGTTTTAATTATCATTAAGCGATTTCACCTCCTCCGATGGTCCTGTCTGAACCGAATGTAAATAGTGTAATTATTGAAGTTACCAGGCCTTCTCCCTGTATAAGCCCTTTCATCCATTTGCTGAAATTATCAGTCACTTTTTGTATTCGTTTCTTCATGTTTGGCATTGGAAACATCATGTTCTTTTGTCTTAAGGAAGGATTCAATGCCCGGTAAGAGCCCGGTAAGAAGCCGAATCCAAATTTTACTCTTCAGTCCAGGTAGTCCTGCAGCTTTTTCCTTCTGCTCGGATGCTTCAGTTTGCGCAGCGCTTTAGCCTCAATCTGTCGTATCCGCTCCCGCGTCACCCCGAATTCCCTCCCCACTTCTTCCAAAGTCATCGGATTTTTGCCGTCCAGCCCGAACCGCATCCTCAGAACTTTGGCCTCCCGGTCAGTCAGGGACGAAAGTACTTCTTCGATGTTTTCTTTTAAAAGTTCCCTCGATGCCGCTTCTATCGGGGAAGGCTGGGAAGTATCGGCGATAAAATCCCCCAGCATGCTGTCTTCTTCGTCTCCTACCGGTGTTTCCAGGCTGGTGGTGTCCTGGGCGATCTTCAAAATCTCCCTCACCCGGATAGCTGTCATCTCCCCCATTGTCTCGGCAATTTCCTCTGCCGCCGGCTCTCTTCCCAACTGCTGCATCAGCTGTCTTTGCACTCTGATCAACTTATTTATCGTTTCCACCATGTGCACCGGGATGCGGATAGTTCTCGCCTGGTCTGCTATCGCGCGTGTAATGGCCTGTCTAATCCACCAGGTAGCATAGGTCGAAAATTTGTATCCCTTTCTCCAGTCATATTTTTCCACCGCCCTGATAAGCCCCTGGTTGCCTTCCTGTATCAAATCGAGCAAAGAAAGTCCCCGCATTACGTACTTTTTGGCTATGGATACTACCAGACGCAAATTACTCTCAGTCAGCTTTTTCTTGGCTTTCCGGTCACCTTTTTCAATTTTTTGAGCAAGCGATATTTCTTCTTCGGGTTTCAGGAGAGGTATTTTTCCGATTTCCCTCAGGTACATCCTTACCGGGTCGGTAGTCACCCCGCCTTCCATCTTCGTCAGCGCCTCTATCTCTTTATCCAGTTCCGCCACCGCCTTCTCATCCGCCTCCATATCCTCTTCCGTCAGCGTCTCAAACACGTCCACTCCGATATCCAGGAGCTTCGCAAATAGCTTATCGAGCTCCGGAATCTTGTTTTCCGCGTCAGGGTAAACCTCCAGTATTTCGTCCAGTGTCAAAAAGCCCTGGTGTTTGCCCTTTGCCGCCAGACCCTCCGCTCCTTCAGTCAGCTTGGTGAGTTTGCTGTTTGTCTTGGTTTTTTTTGTTGTTGCCATGACGCAATAAAAAAGCACCTGTGTCAAGTCAGCTAGCCTCGTGCCTGCTGAAAGTCAGGGTTTACTCGTCAGAATATACTATATTACTTCCCCCCCGTCAACTCAGACAGCCTCTTGGCCAGCTTCGCCACTTCCTTCATCTTTCCCTCTTGATGTTTGTAACCTGTTATTTGTTCCCTGATTCCAATGGTTTCCAGCTCTCCCGCCGCCTCTTTCCACTCCTTCTCCCATTCGTCTCCCGCCGGTTCTTCCTCATTCAGCATCAGCTCCTCCACCCTCCCCCTCAATTCCGCCGGCATTTGCTTAATTAATTCTCTGATTGGGGTTTGTGGCTTGAAGCCGGCCACTTGATCAATAACTTTTTTCCAGAAGTCTGTTTTAATCATTTGATTCATGGGTTTGGTGGCTAACAAGTTTGCTTTACTGCCCCTCAGGGCCAGTCCCACTATATATTCCTCCACTACTTCCCGACGGGATTTTTTCATTCTTTCATTTGTCATTTGATTATTTTTTGGGATTTGGGAATTGAGTTTTGGGACTTGAGACTTCGCCATTTGTTGGCGGATGTCTTCCTCCTCCACCCCCAGTACCTCTGCCAGTTTCTTTACATAATGTGCTTTGACGATTTCGTCTTCTATATTCTTCCAGATCGGCAGCAGTTCCCGCCCAATCCGGGTTTTCCCTACTACATCCAGGCCGTGTCTGGACACCGCCGAATCCAGATAAAAATCGTAAACTACCACTGCTTTCTTTACTGCTTCTTTCCACCCGTCCGGGTCATCCGTCGCCCACTCCCCGGGATCTTTGTATTTTCTCCCCTTTCGTATATCTACCACCTTGACGATCAGCCCTGTTTTTCCCGCTGCCTCAATGCCTTTTCTGGCTGCTGCGTCCCCGGCCTGATCCGCATCCAGAGCCATTATTACAGTCTCACCCACCCGTTTTAACAATTCAATTTGTCTATCTGTCAGGGCAGTCCCCCCCACCCCTACGCTGTTGGGTACACCTGCCTGCCAGGATCCGATTACGTCCATCTGCCCCTCCACCAGCACACTGGTGTTTTCCGCTTTAATAGCCGATCGCGCCAGGTCATATCCATAAAGTATCCCGCTTTTGTGATATATCTCCGTCTCCGGTGTATTTACGTATTTCCCCCCGGCTTTCTCATCTGCTCCCGGCATAACCCGGCCCGAAAAACCGACAGTCTGTCCCCTGGGATTATTCAAAGGGAACATTATCCTGTTCCTGAACCGGTCGTAATAACTTTGCTTCTTTGTCTCCCTGTCGCTTTGTGACTTAATCGCCAGTCCCGCTCTCTCTATATCTTCTTCTTTAAACCCTTTCTTTCCCGACAAATAGCTCAGCAGAAAATCCCAACCCTCGGGTGCGAAACCCAGTTTGAATATTTCGATCGCTTCATTTGTTACCCCCCTGTCTTTCAGGTATTCCCTGGCCTGTATCCCCAGATTATGTTTGGTCAGTACATAATGGTAATATTCCCCCGCCAGGTAGTTGGTTTGTAAAAGCGTGTCCTTCAGCTCCTCCTGCTGGCTTGGCCTGTAGCTAACCAGTTTCACACCCACTCTGTCCGCCAGGTTCCTCAGCGCTTCCCCGAATTCCATCCCTTCAATCCTCTGCAGAAACGAGTAAGCATCTCCTCCCTCCCCGCATCCGAAACATTTAAAAATCTGCAGTTCCGGATTGACCATAAACGACGGGGTTTTTTCTCCATGAAACGGACAAAGCCCCTTGTAGTTTCTCCCCGCTCTTTTTAAAGGCACATATTCCTGTATCAGCTCCACAATATCCGTCTTTCCCTTGATCTCCTCCACCTGATCCATAACTGGCTAGATGTTACCATAAGGCAACTGTAAACTCGCGGTCCCGCTCCACTCTGTCCCGCACTTCAATTTTGCCGTTTACCGTCAATTGGTAGTCAAATCCTTCTATCCCCGGTTGTCGTTTTACCAGCACTGAATAACTGTTTTTATCCTCCGCCTGAGATTCAAGTTCCAATTCCGCACTCGCCGTACTTCCCGCATTTACCCTTACCCAAAACCCTACGGACTTAAGATCTTCCTCCACGTCCTCCGTGTGGTACATATCGTAGCTTCTCTCCTGCCGCAGTGAATTTGGGGAGGCAAAATCTGCCGGTACCGACTCCCTCAATATTCTTTCTCCTACTCCATCCTCAATTCTTATTCTCTTTATTCCGGTATTCCTGGGGACCACTGTCCTTACATAATTGAAGTAGTCCCCCCCCCAAAACTCCGGCGGCCGGGGGCTCGGGTACTGCCCGCTGTTTGCCCATTCTGTTTTTATTGTGTTTCTCAAACTTGAACTTTGACTTAGATTGTTTATCTCTTGATTAACTTTTCTCTGAATACAGCAGTTTGCTTTATTTGCTCCCAGATTGGTTTCCACTATGTATAAGTAATCCAGTCCGTGACGGAAACCCAAATCACCGCCCCATTTCCACAGTTCCGCTTCTTTCTGGGCTTCAGTGTCCTTTATCCACACTAATACCTGTCCGTCGTCCAACTCTGACTTTATCAATTTTATGATTTTAAATATCTCTGCCGGCTTTGCGCTTTTGGTTTTTTCCCACAGGGCTACTCCGGCTGCTCCCAGAAAATCTCTTTTTTGCGTCGATCCCGGTTTAAATCCGACTTCCGCCTCCGACTGTGCCAGTTGGTAAAAATTTTCTCTTGTTACCGTCGCGTCATAAGTCCGCACCTGTACCGGCTCCAATATGCCGATCAACCCGTTCACGGTCCCCAGATTCACGGTTATTATTCCGTCTATTCTTTCTTCCCCCCCTTGCTCCAGAAACCAGCCGATATCCTGGGCGGCTTTCCTGTAATCGATTTTCCAGTTTGCGTCCCGCAGTTTCCACCACCCCTGCCGGAATGATTCCTGCACCGGATACGGCGGTTCCACATGCCCCGGCAATTGTCCGTCCGGTTGATAGATATCGTGCACTCTCATTTCCTTCATTACCCCGTTTTTAAAAGTAATTTTTGCGTAGCTTCCCATAAAACCCCCGGTTGGCCGCAGTTCGGTATTGTTCCCGAAAATCAGTATATAGGTATCATCATCCGTCAGTTTTTCCAGATGGTTGACAAGCGGCAGTCCGTTGGTACACCACCTGAATGCTTTCCACTGGTATCGGCTCAAGACCCGGTTCTCACCCGACAATCCTTTCATTACTTTTAATACCACGCTGCCGCAGCCGCCTCCCGTGATCAAAAACGCCGCCGCCGCCAGACTAATACCCCACCACCATTGTCTTTTCATCCTTCCATATTATTCTATTCTCCCACAATCCTTCCATTAGCTGCCTGTTTGAAAATTCGTCGGTATGGATAATTACATAATCCACACCCGTTTTTTTCAGCTCGTTATCAAGTTCTGCGCTGGGATACTCCCTGTTCAGCCCCGTCAGCAACTTTTCTCTTTCCTTGGGCATAAATCCCGAATATCCATTGATCAGCTTTTTTCCGTGTTCCAGACTGTAGAGCATTCTCCCGGTTTCCAGGTTTTCATCTGCCGCCGGCAGTTCCAGGATCACTTCCCCCGGCTGGTTTTTTAACCATGCATAAACCGGCGGCGGATTTTTAATATCCGGCAATTCCCGGTAATTGATCAGCCTCGTCCCCCCTGTTACGGCCACAAATATCGCCCCCGCAATTCCGATGAGCCTTTTGTCTTTAAATGATAAATGGTTAAATGGTAAATGGCTAAATCCTAGGGCAATAATGCCCGAGGCCGCCCATCCGAAAAGCCAAATCCACCTGGACGGCACCCGGAAAGCTTCCATCCCCGGTACCAGGTAATAGACAGCCGCATATGGCAGCGGCACTGGCAACTTTCCGGCAATTTTGACCGTCTTTTCGTTCCATTTCAATACCGGCCCCATCGCCATAATCAGGCTGATTACGGCAACCGCCCCCAACCACTTTATGTTTTTATTTATTTTGATTTTTTTTGATTTTTGAATTTGATTGAAAATCTTAAACACTGCCGCTCCCAGCAATACGTACAATCCCGGGCTCCAAAATACTCCCCACACATCATTCACGTTTAATCCTCCGTGTGCCGCATCCCTTATCGTTCTTTGAAATCCCGTTTCCCGGGAAACTGTCATATACGCCCGTAAAGGTAAAAAAGAAATTGCCGCAAAAAGAAATCCTGCCATCGCAATTCTTTTTCTATTACTGATATATAACTTAAACATCGAGCGATGAAGATTGAACATCATGTAGGTACCGACCAGGACCAGAGAAAAGTATACCGGCAATATACTCTCCCATATTTGCGCCCCCAATATCCCCGCTCCCAGAAATAGTTTCCAGTTTTTCTTGTCTTCTATCCATGAACAAAGCAGCCATGAACCTGTCAACCAGTATTGCATGCTCCACATCTGCAGATGCACCTGATAATGCCACCGGATCTGCGAAAGTCCGAAAACAACCGTCCCCGCTACGGTTCCCCAACGCGATGTTTTTGCCAGCCTTATCCAAAATAGATATGTAATTATCATCGTCAGCACTTGCCCGGTAAGCATGGTCACCCCGGGTGTTATCAGCCGGTTACCGCTCAGAATTACAGGTAGAAAAGCAAAAAGGGCAGATATGAAAAACATCTCCGAATAGGCCATTACATTTCTATAAGGGTAAAATATGTTCCCGTCGAATAAACCGTTTTTGTTACCCGAATCAAACCCGGAGTGTAATTTGGTTATTGTTTGGTTTGTGATCCATGCAATCAATTCCCCGTCAGTACCGTAATCCGCAACTGTTGCCGGATTAATAACCACCGGCCATACGCTCCAAACTCCCACCGCCGTCACCAATAATAATGGAAACAATTTCTGAAAGATCAATTTTTTATTCTAATACTTTGTGTTTTGAGTTTTAAACTGATTATTCCTGCCATAAATATATATGTCACAATCAACTTGGGTCGGAAATCCAATTGAGTTAACACCGCTGCCATCGACCCCAGGCTTATGGTACTCAATGTCTCTCCCCAACCTCTTTTTTGCCACCGGAAAAATATCGATGTCATCATGGCAATAAATGCCGGGAACAAATACCGGAAATCGGAGAGTACGTTACCAATGCCCGCCGGCATAAATAAATACATCCAAAACATTACTGCCCCCAACCGCCCAAGTTTATCCCGGCCAAACATTACTGCCAGGGGGGCCAGGCCCCATATCAGATATTCCGAAAACAGCGCTTCTATCACCAGTCTTACTCCGCCGGGATGGTAGACGAGGATTCTCCACACGATCGGCAGGTCTTCTCCCCTGTTCTGCACCCATCCCATCACCGTTGTCTCATACGGCAGGGGCATAAAGCTGCCCGTAAATACCAAGTTTCTGAAATACCACAATCCGCCGGTTGCTCCCGCAATTATCAAAAATGTTAAACCGTTTTTCCAATTTATAAATCTCAGCCATTCTCTGCCGTAAAATGCCGGCAGCAGCAATGCATATACCACCCCGGACAGTTTCGTCCCTGCCAAGAGTCCCAGCCACAAACCCAGTTCTGTAATACTTTTGATACTTCTTTCGGGATTTAGTATTCTAATCAGTGCCTCCGTCCAAAATACTGCCAGCCAGATATCCACCGTCTGGGTCGGTAATAGCCGCACCACCGAATTTAAAAGCGCTACCGAAGCCGCCAGCATTACTGCCATGCCGGACATCAAACCCAGCTTCTTTCCCAGCCTTTTCACTGCCCAAAACAACCAAACCCATGCTAGTACGTTATATAGGTTAACCGGTATTTTGGTTGCTGTCATCGCCGCCAAAATCGCTTCCCCCCACGCCGGATAATAAAAAAACGGGTCGGAAAAAGTCTCCCTCCTCCATGCATCGCCGTTCAAAATCCGCTGCGCGATCGGTATGTGATACGCCAGACTGTCCCCTTCCCATGCTGCCGTCGTCAGCCCTACGAAAACGTGATACACCAGTACCAGACCCCAAATCGCCATCGCCACCCGCGCCAGGTACTTCATTGTTGTTGCTATTTTACCAGTACCTCTTATTCCGTTGGAATTCTATTCCGATCTTTCAGTTTTCCAAAAACAAGTCCTCGATGCTCTTTAGCTCTTTCTCGCATCCGGGAAACCTGATTTCTTTTTCCCGTCCGTCCAAAACTATTTTGAAAGTGGCGCCGTAATCCAATACCAGCGGCGCCTGACAATTTTTATCCATGATCCCGCTTAACCTGATCTGCTCCACAACCCTGCCCGTCACACTCCCCCCCAAATAACTATCTTTGTTTTCATTCCCCTCCAGCACCAGCCTCCCGGAACCATAGAGTTTGGTCCTCTGCTCGCACGGCTCTCCCTGGAGAGGGCACGGCCCCCACCATTCATCTTTCTCAAAGATTATCTGTTCTGAAAGTAGCATCGTATTTTTATCGTAGGATATTTTTTTATTTTGATAATTGTTGTACGCAAACAATGCTCCCGCAACAATAAGTAAAAGAGCAAGTCCTGTTAAATACTTCATGGCTTGAATATATTCTACCAACAAATAGTCTCCGTCGCTGATAACTTTGGCGGCCAAAGTATCATATCCTACCAGAATCGCAAATAACCATTAGCGGAGAGGGAGGGATTCGAACCCTCGGTGAACTTGCGCCCACATACGCTCTCCAAGCGTACGCACTAGACCGCTATGCGACCTCTCCTCGGAAAACGATCTCAATTATAGCCTGAATTGCACGCCCCAACCACTCTTAAATCGCTACTCGGCCGGCCCACAATCTTATCCTAATAAAACCCGAATTCTAAAGTCAATAAGCAGATTACTTCTTTCTTCCCACCGCCAGCAAAGATACCCCCACCGGGAAATTAATCCATCGTGACAACCAAATCTCCAATCCGAAAACCCCGGTAAGGATGCTGTTTATCGGTCCCGTTTTCGCAATATCGAAGTTGATCCGTGAGTCATATTCCCCCAGCCGGCTGAATGCCGGTAGACGCGACAGGATTCGCACCGCTGCAATCGGTCCGAATAAAAACACGTTAAAGTGTTTCAAAGTTTCCACCTGCAGTCCT
>Ga0209641_10002169_pt1 | contig 17020 bp, 16 predicted proteins | sample RifCSP16_1_FD_184022 | JGI IMG/M metagenome (GOLD analysis project Ga0209641, IMG submission 184022) | Soil microbial communities from Rifle, Colorado - Rifle CSP2_sed 16_1 (SPAdes) (version 2) | ecosystem: Environmental > Terrestrial > Deep subsurface > Rock core/Sediment | place: Rifle...
CACATTATCTCCCACATTGTCTGCAATCGTAGCTGGATTTCTAGGGTCATCTTCCGGAATCCCAGCTTCGATTTTTCCAACCAAATCTGCCCCCACATCAGCAGCTTTCGTGAATATCCCGCCCCCTACCCGCATAAACAGAGCCACCAAACTACCCCCGAACCCAAAGCCGATCAAGACCATCATAGCCTGTTCCTTAAAGAGCATAAAAATGATGGTAGCCCCTAATAGTCCAGTGCCAACCGTAAACATACCCGTGACTGTTCCAGCCTGAAAGGCGATTTCCAAGGCTCTCTTAAAAGAAGAGCGAGCAGCATGGGCTACCCGCACATTCGCCCGCACTGCTACGGACATACCAACTATGCCTGTGGCGGCAGACAGGGAGGAACCTACTAAGAATGAAATGGCTATCCCCCAGACTAATTTCCAGTTCACACTCCCATCTGGTAAAAGGTAGACACCTTTGTACACAAAAAACAGAAGCGCAGTCAGAAACAATATAAAGAGCGCCAAAACCCTCATCTGTCTGGTGAGATAAGCCTTAGCACCTTCCTGGATTCCCTTGGACACTTCTATCATCTTGGGCGTACCCTGTTCAGCCTTCAATACCTTAAAGGCTAAAAAGATTCCGTAAAGCAGACCTACAACGGCTGAGAATAGGACAAAATAGAGCAAGTAGTTGACACCAGAAGTAAAAGGGGGCAGAAATGTTTCAGCTTCTCCAGCTAGAGCTGGTGCAGACAAAAGAAATAGTAAAACAAGTGAAATTGTGAACAAGATTAGATTTTTTATTGCTCTCTTCACTAACAAATGCATTCAGTTTCCTCCGTTTGAGTTAGAAATTTCGCAATTTATGCTGCTGAACAAGATTTGGCAAGTCTAATTTTAAGGGAAAAAGACAGAGGTACTTAAAGGGATTGCGTGGGAAACGAAAGCCTTTTGTTATTTGACTTCGAATTTAATTGGCAGGGTCATCCAAACTGCCACCGGTTTGTCATTCTGGATAGCAGGAGAAAAGATCCACTGCTTGACCGCTTCCGTAGCCGCCTCTTCAAAGCCCGCATTTGCGCCAGAGGCCTTCAAAATCTGGACCTCCCGAACTTTTCCTTCCTTGTCAACCAGAAGATCCAAATAGACTACACCTTCTATGTTTGCCTTCCTGGCCAATTCAGGGTATTTCGGAGGAACTTTGGTTATTATTTTCGGCTCTACTTCGACAGCCACAAACTCGCCTCTGGTCGGCAGAAGCTCCTCCTCAGGTATATTAATAGAAACTTCGTCTCCTTCAGAAGTAAGTGCTGGCACGGTCTCCTTCAACTGTTTCTGGGTAATAAACTCAACTTCTACTACCTCTTCGTCCGGAACCGGCTTGGGGGTTCCCACTGAGGGTGGAGCAACTTCAGGCAGGGCAATCGCTAACTGAGGCTTTTCCTGCTGGGTTAAAGAAGGGGGTGGTCCCAACTCAGCTAAGGACGTGATGATTCTTCCTTTTGCATCCAGGTCCTCCTTAGTCAAGAAACTGTAAAGAAGGAAACCTCCGATCACCGCCAGGTGCAAAAGGGCTGCTACCAAAAGCCCCTTTCCCAGATTCTTTTGGTAGCTTTTCTTTAATTCAAAGGCTCCGTAGGCTAAGGTGGCGCTACTTTTCACCGGTTCCCTCCCCGGTAGGGGTTAAGATTTTAGCCAGCGCTTTTTGATCAAAATCATCCAAGAGAGCGATACTAAAGCGAGAACTGTATTCTGGGTTGGTCTCTTGCATTCTGCTTTCGATGACCTGAATCTCGTCGATGATGTCCACCATAATGGAGTACTTGGCGTCCTTGTCTATCTTGATAAACATCACCATATCCGGATGTTCTTTGATTTCCTCCAGTAAGAATAACCTCAACGAGTCAACTGGCAGAAGCTCAGGCGGATCTTTCAGGCCAAAATTCTCATACATTTTTCCATCTGCTGTAACTCTCAGGAACAGAAGGTGAGATTCCTTGACCGGTATCTCTTTAGTCTTATCCGGCGGTAAGCTGATTTCCATGGCCTTAGGAGCGGAGAAAAGTGTGGTCACCATATAAAAGATCAGCAGAAGGAAGGCAATATCGACCATAGGGGTCATATCAATCCTGACTCCGATCCTTCTTTTGGGCCTTCTTAAACCGGTCTTTTTAGCCCGGGACGGGCCTTCCAGGTCTACACCAGCCATAAACTCCCTTCTCCTATATTATATACAATTCTAAACCCAGAATATTTCAAAGATTTAAGTTATCGGCTCGGTGTCCAACTCGGTCACCAGGTGAAACTGGACAATGTTCATCTTCTGCAGCGCCTCCATAATCGAGGCCATTGTACCATAGCGGACTTCCCGGTCAGCCTTAATTACCAGACGCATTTTATATCCCCACTGGGTGGCCCGGATCCGATTAATAATCTCTTCTAAGGTCTCGGGATTGGCCTCCTCATAGACCCGATCCAGGACACTCTCCTTTTTACCCTTCACGTCCCTTTCAGATTTCACAATGTACTCCAGGTAGATGGAATCCTCCTTGGTGACCGAGATGTTGAGAATGTCAACATCTGGCAAATCGATCTGAGAGTGGGAGGAGGGGACCGTAATCTGCTTTTTTTCGGGGGGCTTAAAAGTGGTAGTGGTCATATAAAATATCAACAATAAAAAAGCCACGTCCACCATGGGTGTCATATCAATCTTAATACCTACCCTTCTTTTGGGTCTTTTAAGCATAAGGCAACCTTAATTAGACCCCAACCTTTTCAAAAGACTCGGCTTCCTTGGCCTTCACCAGCTGCATGACTTCGTAAGAAGCCTCGTCCACAGTATAGTTGAAGGCGTCCACCCGGTTCACAAAATAATTATAGGCCACAATACCGATAATGGCGTTAAAAAGCCCACCGGCAGTATTTACCAATGCTTCTGAAATACCTAGGGCTAGTTGTGAGGCGTCAATTACTCCCCCGACCCGTTGAGAAGTAGCGGAAAAAGCCCTGATCATACCGATGGTGGTCCCCAACAGCCCCACCAGTACTGCAATGGAGGCAATAGTCGATAGGGCAATCAAGTTTCTCTCCAAGAGGGGGACTTCCAAGGCATTAGCCTCTTCTATGGCTCTTTGAACCTCATTGATTCTTTTCTCAGAATTCCTCTCGGCGACTTTTACCTGCTGATATCGTTCTATCCCGGCTCTCAATATATTGGCAGCCGAGCCTCTCTGTTTGTCACAGGCGGCTATGGCTTTCTCGTACTCCTCCTGCTGGATAAAGGTAACCAAATCCTTAAAAAAAGACTGAATCGAAGACCGGCCCCGGGCTTTCTTAATAGTTATAGAGCGCTCGACGATGAAGGCAAACAACATCACCGAGAGAGCTATTAAGAGTGCTACCAGGGGACCTCCTTTCTGGAGATATTCCGGTAGCTGCAACCAGATAAGGAATCCTAATGCCAGGGATACTATCAAGACTAAGGTAATGAAGACCGACTGTTTCACACTTCCTCCTGTTTAAGCTAAAATTCTAATATAATTATCTTCTCTTATTAGTCAAACTCTTTAATCGCCAACGATCGAGCTGTTGATTAGTAAACCAGCAAATATGACCCACAGTCCCCAGCCGGTGAGAGATATCAATCTGGCTATATGGAAAGTTTGTCCTAACTGGTCAACTCCCAGAAGAGCCCAGGCTGGAGTAGGAATGCTCAACAAGGTTATGGCCAGGGCAGCAGTCCAGAGCAATACCGGCACCAGACCTAAGCGGTCGAGCAGAGTCACAGTCTTACCAGTTCCTGTTTTCCAGCTGGCAACTACACTGACCAGCTGAAGCAACCCCAGAAGGGCAGCCAGAAGTAAAAAAGAGCCGGTCAGAGCTGCCAGGATTACCGCCTTCTGACTGACCAATGCCAAGTAGGCTGAAAGATTTCCCAGATTAAGCAGATACTGCAGTCCAGAGACTGTTATGTTTCCGATTCCATCCACGTAGGCCGTACCGACCGGAAAAACAAAAAATCCCAGCACTATCAAGAGCGAACTAATCGTGACGATGGTCCGGTCTAAGCTGGTCAGGGTGGGAACTTCGATTAAGCTGTGTTCCCTCTCCAGGAAAAAAAACTTGAATTTGCGGCGGCGGACCTTTTCCAGATATTTCTTCTCTTCTTCTGGAGATTCAAATATCGGTTTAGCCTGTTTGGGGAAAACTTCAAAGCCTATGTAGCGAAAACGCTCTTCTGCTGGTGTCTTCTCTGCCATTTTTACTCCCTCTATGGAAAAGTTAGAAAGACCCCTCAAAACTGCAGGATATCCAGCCCTTCTTTGGCATCCTTGTTGTTCGGATTGATTTTCAAAACTCTGTCATAATACTGGCGGGCGCTCTCCTTTTGCCCGGTTAAGGCATAGGCCTGAGCCAGCCAAAGGTTAAACTGTTCGTGCGCCGGCTTACATTTGACCGCTTCTTTTAAGTGGGGAATAGAGGCGCCGTGTTTTTTCTGCATCAGATAAGAGAGGCCTAAATAGCCTTTGGCTTCACAATCGGCCGAATCAACCTCTACAATCTTCTCGTACCAGTATCCAGATTTTACATAGTCTTTTAACTCTGCCATATTAATCCAGGCCAGCTGACCGAGTGCTTTAGTATTGTCGGGCTTTAAGGCGACAGATTGTTCCAAAGCCCACAAGGCTGAGTCTGTCTTCTTAGACTCGATGTAGGCATAGGCTAAGTTGGTGTAGGTATTATAACTAGTGGAATCCAGGGCAATTTTTTTGTGATAGTTCTCGATCGACTCGGCAAACCTCTTTTGTTTATAATGGATCAATCCCAGATAGGAATAAGCCTCGCTCATACCTGGGTCAAGCCCGATGGCCTGGCTGAAAGACTTAACTGCTAATTCAAGTGCACTAGAATCAGCTAGATAGAAATTAGTCACCCCTCGTCTGAACCAAAATTCCGCATCCGCCTTGCCCCATTTATATCCTGGCTCGCTCTCCAGAATTAGCTTTTCATATTCGGCATAGAATTTTTCGGCCTCGGTGTAGTTTTTAGTTTCCTGATAAGATTGGGCCAGGATGTATAAAGCTTCTCGGTCCGGCTTGGTCGCCAAAGCCTTGGACAGATATTCAATGGCGGGTTCGTACTGCCTGGAGGAAAAATACATCTTGCCCAGGTTCAAGGATACTTCCGTAGTACCGGGTCTCAATCTCAGGTACTCTTCGTAGGCCCAGAGCGCTTCCGAAAATTTGTTCCCCCAATAATACAGATTGCCCAAATCCAGATAGGCCTCGGCAAAAGTGGAGTCTTGGTGTATGGCTAATTTATACTGCTCCAAAGCCTCATTGAACTGGCGGTTCAGAAAATAGGCCCGCCCTAATTTATAATGCAATTCCTTAGCCAGGCTGGGGTCCAACTTAAGTGCCTGGTTGTATTCGCTGATGGCTAAGCTGGTCACGTTTCGCTCGTAGTTAATATCCCCTAAGAGCTTGTGATAGGAGGAATTGTTCGGCTCGGCCGAAAGAGCGTGCCTGGTATTTATATCAGCCTCGCTGTATTGCTTCTGCTCGAACTGGATCTTGGCCAATAGGTAATGCATCTGAGCCAGCTCGCTCTTTGAGCCTTTAGAATTAATTCCCTCTTGGGCATATTTGGCGGCCTGCTCTAACTCTCCCAATTGCAGATGAGCAAGTCCCATCTGATAGAGTAGCTCTGTCTTGACCTTCTTTTGATAGGCTTTCTGATAGGCTCTGAGGGCCTCTTTGAAGTCCTGCTTTTGAAAGTAGGCATTACCTAAGTAATAATTAGCGTCATAGTCATAGGGGGACTGAGAAAGATGCTGGTTCAGCAAGTAAATAGACTGCTCGTAGTCTCCCTTTCGGTAGGCTTCGATTCCGGCTTTGAGTTTGTCCTGGGAATAGATAGTGCCCCAGGTCACCAAAAGGGACAGAAACGCCAATAGGATCGGGTTGTGCTTTCTCTTTCTAAAGTATCTTGCTCCCATAAAAATCACTCAATCTGTAGTACTTGTCGCCGACTGTCAAGCGTTTTTTGTTCCTTACTTTCACAAATCCCATTTGCCCTTCTCTGAGTATTTTTGGCTCTTTGCCGCACAGAATTCACCACCTATTGTATACTCAACTTTTGTGCCAGAAAAGGGCTAAATTTGAGATAGGGACTCAAGGGATTGATCTATCTTCTATTGTAAAGAATGAGTCATTCGCAGGTAACTGCTAACCTAATCAGAGATATCATACTTACTTAGCTATCTTACTTATCTGTATACGCTTAACAAATTCTGAGATTTGTGCATCTTGAACAAAAATTGGGCGTCCAACTGGCCATTCAGTACTCTAAAATCCAAGCTTTTCTACCAAGTACTCAGTAATATAGAAGAGTCCTACCCCGACAAAGACCATAATTGACATCCAAATTCCTTTCTCTCGGTTGACCTCAGGGATTAAATCTGAAGCAGCCACATAAAGAGATACCCCGGCTGACAGAGCCAGGGCATACCCAAACCAGAGCTGGAAGGTTTGCATCAGAATGGTCCCCAAGATAGTGGCAGTAGCCAGGATTAGGGCTGAGAAAAGAGCCCTTCTCTTGCTTCCTCCGGCAGCCAGAGTGATGGAGGCGATAGTGAAGCCTTCTGGGAGCTTGTGTAGAATAATGGCGGTAAAAATCAAAAACCCCAAGGAAGAGGAAACCAGAAGGCCACTGGCTATGGATACTCCATCGAAGAAGGCATGCACGGTCAAACCCAACAGAGCCGAGAGGCCAACTGTTTTATTGAGGCTTAGTTCTTCCAGGTGAGTTTCCTCTCCAAAGTGAAAATGGGGAGCGGCGGTATGCTCAAAAAAATGGATTAAGAAATAGCCCAGCAGAATGAAAACCGGCGCCAACACAGTATGCTCCAGACTGATTGGAATCATTTTTAAGAAGACCGCTGCCAGAAGAAAACCAGAGCCAAAGGCGATGAAATATTTCAGGAAATGAGGATCCAGCCTTTTGGCAGAGACCACTACTAATCCTCCCAGAAGGTTTGCCAGCCCAGCCACCGAACCGAGGATAAGACCAAGCAGAACCAAATCCGTGCTCATTGTCATAGATTCATCAAATTTTATGCTGGAGTCGTGTGCTTGTCAACAAAATTCCTTGACAAGTTGATGGGCAAGAGGTTAAATAAGTTTTTATGCTAAAACTTTACGGAGGAAAAATGGCTAAAATCAAAAGATATGCCATCCTACTAGTTTCGGGCCTTCTTTTGTTACTCTCCTGTTCTCAGAAGAAGGATGTCATCAAGATTGGTGAGTATGGCTCTTTGACCGGCACTACTGCGACATTCGGAATCTCTACTAAGAACGGGATTGACATGGCAATCCAGAAGGTCAACCAAGCCGGGGGAGTGCTGGGAAAGCAAATCATGGTAATCGTGGAAGATGACCAAGGTAAACCGGAAGAGGCAGCCACCACGGTTAAAAAGCTCATCAACCAGGATAATGTCATCGCCATCATTGGAGAGGTGGCCTCCTCCAGAAGCTTGGCTGGCGCTCCCATCTGTCAAGCAGCTGGAATTCCAATGATTTCGCCAGCTTCAACCAATCCCAAGGTCACCGAAGTGGGTGATTATATTTTCCGGGTCTGTTTCATTGACCCATTCCAGGGAACCGTAATGGCAAAGTTCTGCTGGAACACTCTCCAGGTTAAAAGCGCAGCCATTTTGACTGATATCAAGAATGACTACAGCGTGGGGTTAGCCGAGTTATTTGCCAGAACTTTCACCGAGTTGGGGGGGAAAATTGTGGCTCAAGAATCCTACTCCGAAGGGGATATAGATTTCAAGGCTCAGCTGACGGCTATAAAGGCCAAAAAGCCAGAGACCATTTTCATACCCGGGTATTACACTGAAGCCGGTCTGATTGCTAGACAGGCTCGAGAATTAGGCATTAAGGTAATTCTGACCGGTGGGGATGGATGGGATTCCCCCCGCTTTCTGGAGATTGGGGGGCAAGCTCTGGAAAACTGCTTTTTTTCCAACCACTATTTTCAGGATGACCCCAATCCAATGATTCAGAACTTCGTGCAGGAGTACAAAACTAAATATGACGAAGTACCGGATGCCATGGCAGTCTTAGGCTATGACGCCGCTATGGTTTTAATTGAGGCGATCAGAAGAGCAGGAACGACTGACCCCCAAAAAATCAGAGATGAGATTGCCGCTACCAGAGATTACGAAGGGATAAGCGGTAAGATCACCATAGACTCCAACCGCAATGCCAGCAAGTCTGCGGTCGTGATAAAAATCGAGGGAGGAAAGCTTAAATTCGTGGAATCAGTCCCTCCGGAACAACCTGCCAGCTGAGCAAGCCTCAGCTAAAATTGCCCAGGCTTGGAAAGGATCGATTGCTCCCAAAAGATTCAAAACCAGAATGGTCTAAAAGGACAGGCCTCATTTTAGGACCTGTCCTTTTTTAAGTCGCCAAATGCAGGAATTCATCCAACAGTTAACCAACGGAATTACCTGGGGTTCAATTTACGCTCTGATAGCTTTAGGCTACACCATGGTCTATGGGGTCTTAAGGCTGATTAATTTTGCCCACGGGGATGTCTACATGGTGGGTGCCTTTGTGGGCTACTATGCCTCGAGTTGGTTTGGTGTGAATCACCAACCTAGTTTGGGCGGCGCCGTACTGGTAGTTCTGGCCGCCATGCTCGCTTGCTCAGTACTGGGTTTAATCATAGAGAGGTTTGCCTATAAGCCCTTGCGTAAAAAACCCAGGCTAGCAGCCCTTATCACTGCCATTGGGGTCTCCCTCTTGCTGGAAAACGGCGGACAACTTGTATTCGGAGCGGATCCAAAATTCTTTCCTCAGATAATCCTGGCCAAAGAGATAAGGATAGGTGGGGTAATAATAACCAGTCAACAGTTGATCGTGGTGGCTGCTACGGTTTTGATGCTTATTGGGCTGCAATATTTCGTCCAGCGCACCAAGACCGGCAAGGCCATGCGGGCAGTCTCCTTTAACCGAGAGGCCGCCAGTCTGATGGGTATTCCGGTGGACCGAATCATTAGTATCACCTTCGTCCTGGGATCTGCCTTAGCAGGGGCGGCTGGAGTCTTGGTCTCTCTGACTAATCCCAAGATCGATCCAATCATGGGACTTCTGCCCGGATTGAAAGCCTTTGTAGCTGCGGTTCTGGGTGGAATAGGCAATATACCGGGAGCCATGTTAGGGGGTTACGTCATGGGAATAGCCGAAGTAATGGTGGTCGGATACATCTCATCCACTTTTCGGGATGCGATTGCCTTTGGGATACTGATTATGATCTTAGTCTTTAAGCCCACCGGACTTTTAGGCTCACCGGCTGGTGAAAAGATTTAGGGTAATGAGACAGCTGAAAAGAATAGGAGCACTCTTGCTTGGGGTGGGCCTCTTCTTATTGGTGGACCTGGTTTTCTCTGATGCGGTCAACCCCTACATTCTGCAGATTATTATTTACTCTGGCATCAATATCATCTTGGCCGTGAGCTTAAATCTAATAAATGGCTTTACCGGCCAGTTTTCAATCGGCCATGCCGGCTTCATGGCCATCGGTGCTTACAGTTCAGCCTCTTTGACCTACTATTTGGCCCCTCAGATTATGGCCGCTTCATTTTTACCTCTCTTGGTCACCAAGTGGATCATTTTTATTTTAGCTCTGGGAATAGGCGGAATAGCATCCGCCCTAGCGGGAATTTTGGTTGGTATTCCTTCTTTGAGATTGAAGGGGGATTATCTGGCAATAGTCACATTGGGATTTGGAGAAATTATCAGAGTGGTAATTCTGAACATTGACGCAGTGGGTGGCGCCAGAGGGTTTGCTGATATTCCGGAATACACTTCTCTTTTCTGGGTTCTCTGTCTGGCAACTCTAACTATTGTAGTGATTCGCAATTTGATGAACTCCTCCCACGGGCGAGCATTTCTATCAGTCCGGGAAGATGAGGTGGCCGCCGAAGCGATGGGGATAAATACCACTTACTATAAGGTAACCGCTTTTGTGATCGGTGCCTTTTTTGCCGGAGTGGCAGGAGGACTTTTAGCGCATTATCTTCTGTACCTGCACACCAACAGTTTCACCTTTATGAAGTCGATAGAGATAATCATAATGGTGGTGCTGGGGGGGATGGGTAGTATTTCTGGCTCGATTATGGCGGCGGTGATATTAACTTTGCTGCCGGAAGTCCTGCGGCCAGTCAAGGAGTATCGCTTGGTGATTTACTCTGCTCTGCTCATCATAATGATGTTGACCAGGCCCAAGGGGCTATTTGGTACTCAGGAGTTGAGTTGGAGTTGGGTGAAGGAAAAGATCCTAAGAAAGTCGGTCCCAGTTACCTAAAAGATGTCTGGGTTCCATAACCGATCCGGCTCGTAACTCAAAATCCATGACTATCCAAGTTTTCTCCTGCCAGAATCTTCATCTTAACTTTGGGGGGTTAAAAGCGGTGCAGGATTTTAATCTGGCATTACAGAAAAACGAGTTGGTCGGGCTTATCGGACCCAACGGGGCCGGCAAGACTACCGTGTTCAACATCATAACCGGAGTATACCAACCTGATCAGGGTTCGATTCAATTCTGTCAGCATAGATTGAACGGATTAAAACCGTACCAGATTTCAAAACTGGGAATCTCCAGAACATTCCAAAACATTCGCCTTTTTCTCAATCTCACTGTCAGAGATAATGTCCTGGTGGCCTGCCACCAGCACACCAATTATGGATTGGCAGATTCTATCCTTAAGACTAAGCATTATTCTAAGGAAGAAGGGGAAATCAAAAAGAGAGGTGTGGACTTGTTGGGAATCTTTGGCCTGGAAAAGCTCCAGGAAGAATACGCAGCCAATCTCCCTTATGGCCAGCAGAGGAGATTGGAGATTGTCAGGGCCCTGGCCACAGATCCGAAACTGATCCTGTTAGACGAGCCGGCCGCAGGTATGAATCCTCAGGAGACCACTACTTTGATGCAGCTTATTAAGAGAATCCGCCAGGAGTTTGATTTGACCATTCTTTTGATTGAACACGATATGAGGGTAATTATGGGGATCTGCGAGAGGATTTTAGTATTAGACTACGGAGTCACCATCGCTCAGGGACCACCGGAAGTGATAAGAAAGGACCCCAAGGTTATCGAGGCCTATCTGGGAGAGACCAGTCAAGAGTGAAAGAGACTGAGACAGACCAAACCATTCTGGAACTGCAGAATGTCCAAGTTTATTACGGAGCCATTCATGCGGTTAAAGGAATCTCTCTTTACCTCAAAAAAGGTGAGATTGTGTGCTTGATAGGTGCCAACGGGGCCGGCAAGTCAACTACGCTTAATGCCATCTCAGGAATTGTCAGACCCAAAAGTGGCAAAATAATCTACCGGAGTGAATCCATCGAAAAAAGTCCACCCCACCGCATTGTACAAAGGGGGATATCCCAGGCCCCAGAGGGAAGGAAAATCTTTGCAAATTTGACCACCCTGGAGAATCTGGAGATGGGGTCCTATCTGAGAAAGGATCACGATAAGGTCAAGGCAGATTTGGGTCGAGTATTCACACTTTTCCCTCGTCTGAAAGAGAGGAGCAGACAGAGCGCAGGTACTCTCTCTGGAGGGGAACAGCAGATGTTGGCGATTGGACGGGCTTTGATGTCAAGCCCCACTCTTTTGCTCTTAGACGAGCCTTCCTTGGGTTTGGCTCCTCTTTTGGTAAAGCAAATCTTTCAGACCATCTTGGAAATAAATCAACAGGGAACAACGATTCTGCTAGTTGAGCAGAACGCCCATATGGCCCTACACATCTCCCAACGGGGTTATGTCATCGAAACCGGCAAAGTAGTTCTGGAAGACAAAGCCCAGAATCTGTTGAATAATGAGAAAGTAAGAGAAGCCTATTTAGGTGGCTAGGCAGACAAGATTCAGGGGAGCCTGGATTCTCATTCGGCTCTAACTGCAATCGCCAGTTGCCCAGTTTAACTCAGTTTCCTCTAGGTAACCTACTTTAGAAAATTGTCAACTAACCTTACTTGTCATAGCACCTAGATTTAAGATTTCTCTGCGTATAATACCTAATACCTATTGACAGTCACGATAGCTTAGCTAAGTTAAACTGTAGAGGCGGATATTATGTCAACCATTGACAAGTTAGAGTGGAAAGAAGAGATAGAGCGCTGGGACAGCACCGATCTGTTGTTGCACTCATCCAAGATCCTCAATTCCACCCTGGAGCTGCAAGAATTGTTGGACATTATTCTGGATTTGACCTGCCGGGTGGTCAATTCAGAAGTAAGCCTAGTACTTTTGAAAGATAGAAAGTCCAACCAGCTGCACATATTGGCTTATGACGGGACCAAACAGGACATCCCCTTAAAGTTCGGGGAGGGGCTGGTGGGGTGGGTGGCTCAGAACTTAGAGCCGGTAATCAGCAATGATCCCAAGTCAGATCCGCGCGTCCTAAGCGATTTGGAGACCCACCTGGGTACTTCGGCCCGGTCAATTGTGGCTGTTCCTATTCTCAGGAGAGGAAAGTTTTTGGGAGTGTTGGAAGCAGTGAACAAGAACGACGAACCTGGATTTGGAAATGAAGATAGAGAATCACTTGTTATTTTAGCTGAGCAAGTGGCCGTAGCTCTGGATAACTCCTTTTTATACCGGAGAGTCAAAGAAGAAAGCTTGAAGAAAGAAGTTCTTCTAGAGATAGACCGCAAGCTCAGTTCGTCCTTGGAATTAGAAGAGGTCTTAGAGACGATTCTTAATTCCCTTCGTAAGATAGTGGACTGTGACGCAGCTGGAATTTTTCTGGTCAATAAAAAGACCCAGGAAATCGAGCGAATCGAGGTGTTTGGCTACGACAGAGCAGTAGAGGCAGATCTGACCCTAAAGATTGGCCAGGGCTTGATAGGCTACGTGGCTAAAACTGGGGAGAGTGTCATCGTGCCGGATGTCAGATTGGACCCACGCTATGTGAATGCCAAAGTGGAGACCCTTTCCGAGATGGTGGCTCCCATCACCTTAAACAGCGAAATATTAGGAGTCTTCAACTTGGAAAGTGACCAGCTCAATGCCTTTGACCAGGAGGATTTGGTGCAGTTAAAAGTCTTTGCCAACCAGGCCGCCATTTCCATAGAGCGAGCCAGGTTACACCGGATGGCCGTGGAGCGAAAGAAAATGACTGAAGAACTCTCCATTGCCCGTCAGATTCAGCTTACTTTTCTCCCCAAGCAGAATCCTACTATACCGGGCTTTGATATAGCTGGAGCCAATATCCCCTCTGAACGAATAGGGGGAGATTATTATGATTTTATTCCGGTTGGGGAGAACCGGCTCGGAATCGCCATTGGTGACGTCTCAGGAAAGGGAGTCCCGGCCTCTTTGATTATGGCTTCGTTCAGGGCCAGCCTGATAGCAGAAATCAGAAATAACTATGCCATTCGAACCATAATCCGCAAGGTCAATCGGCTTCTCTATGAAAGCATCGAGCGGGAGAATTTTGTGACTGCCCTGTATGGAGTCTTAGATTGGAAACATAAATCCTTTACCTTTTCCAATGCTGGACACAATCCCCCCTTTTTGTTTCGGCACAAAGGGGAGGTGGAGTACCTGCAGCAGGGAGGGCTGGCTCTGGGAATACTGCCGGATTCAACTTACCAGGAGAAGACTTTTAATCTGAAATCAGATGATATTCTGGTTTTCTATACAGACGGTGTCACCGAGGCCTTAAATTCAGAACGCCAGGAATTCGGACAGGCTCGTCTAATTAGTTTGCTGAAGGAGGTACGCACCCTTTCTGCTAGTGAGCTTTTGCAGTCAATTCTAAACGCAGTCAATCAGTTCACGGAAGGGGTACGCAGCGACGACATAACACTTATAGTGGTCAAAACTTTGTGAATTGAGAGCCCGGTTGTCGAATGCAAGTCGAGATTGACAGATTCACGGAAAGCTTATCCTTGGAGAGTGGCTTAGCCCACAATACCTTAATAAGTTACAGAGCCGACTTAAAGGCTTACATTAAACATCTACAAAAAACCGGGATCGGTGCACTCAAAGAAGTTAGGTCAGAAAACATTTATACATATATCGCAGAACTTTCGCAAAAAGGGCTGAAGGCCTCTTCGATAGCAAGAAAAATTTCAGTCATACGCAGCCTGCACCACTATCTGGTAGAATCTGGGAGAGCAGAGGTTGACCCAACCTTGAATCTAGAATCCCCCAAAATCGGACGCAAGCTTCCTACTGTTCTTGATTATCAAACCGAGATCAGCAAAATCCTAGAGCAGCCAGACATCTCGACAGTTTTGGGAAAGAGGGACAGAGCTCTTCTGGAGATATTATATTCCTGCGGCTTGAGAATCTCAGAAGCTGTGAATCTGAAATTAGCCGACCTGGCTCTTAAGGAGAGATTTGTTGTGGTTTTAGGAAAAGGCTCCAAGCAGAGAGTCGTGCCGATGGGAAAAGAGGCCGCCTTTTGGCTGCGTCATTATTTGTCAAAAGGGAGAGGAAAGTTGGCCGGAGAGCATTCCCAAAATATTATTTTCCTGAACAATCGGGGGAAAAGATTGTCCCGAATGGGGGCCTGGAAAATACTTCAAAGTTATGTCACAAAGTCCGGAATCCAAAAGAGAGTTCATCCCCATACTCTGCGGCATAGCTTTGCTACTCATCTGCTCAAAGGGGGAGCTGACCTGAGAACCGTGCAGGAACTCTTAGGCCATGCCGATATCTCCACTACCGAGATATACACCCACGTGGATGCCGGATACTTAAAGAAGGTTCACCAGACTTTTCACCCGCGGGAGAGTAGGAAATCCTTGGCTGTCAACCGGTAGTTATCCGAAAGTTTCTCAGAGTACTATAATCTATGTTGCATTGCGCCATATACCAGAAGGGGGTTAAATTAGAAAATGAGATAAGAAGGTTGCTCGACACCGATGACATTGCTCTTCATCCCTTTTCTTCCTTTCGGCACTTGGCCGACAATCCAGTTAAGTATGAATTCGACTTAATAGTTTTTGCCTCCAACCGAGGTGTGGCAGAGGCGCTGAAGATTCTTAAAACAATTCAGGAGGACACAATTCTCTCGCTGCCACCTTTAATATTCCTCTTGACTAACCCTTCCGAAAGCGAAGTAGTGAAATGCTACCGAGCCGAGGTAGACGAAGTTTTAGATCTATCCGTTACTTCCAGGATTTCTTCCTTAAAGCTGAAAAACCTACTTTCACACAGCCGCAAGCATCTGGGTGTCAACCCCTCCACCAAACTGCCTGGGGTAGGTCTAATTGACGAAGAGATTCGGAGACGCACCACCAGAAATGAAAGATTTGCTCTGTGTTACGCGGATCTGGACCAATTCAAGGCCTATAATGACTATTACGGATATTATTACGGGAACCAGCTAATTGTGGCAACTTCAAAGATTATCCGGGAGGTGGTGTCTGATTTAAGCGCAGAAGGCTTTGTGGGACATATTGGAGGGGATGATTTCATTTTCATCACTCCCATCGAGAAAATCAAAGAGGTCTGCTCCAGCATCATAAAAGTATTCGACCAGACCACCCCTTCCAACTATCACGAGCGGGATCTGCGCCGGGGATATATCGAAACTCCTAACCGGGACGGGACGATGGAAAGGTTTCCGATTATGTCAATATCCATTGCGGTGTTCAAGAATACCGGGTCGACATTTAGCCACATTGCGGAGATTTCGCATATGCTGGCGGATTTGAAAAGATATGTGAAGTCTCTGCCAGGGAGTAATTATGTGGTGGAGAGGAGGAGGAAGTATTAAGTCAACCAAAACTTATGATTGTCGCCATTCATCCAATTTCTTCAAGGCATTTCTCTGGTGATTGACAAGGTCCCCAGCAATCCTGGAAATGTTCTCATTTTTCTCATCCGGTGGTAAAGCTAGCTGTGGCACCTCAGTTAACTTTCCGTCTGGACCAATTATCCCACAAAGAGAAAACCCCTCGTAGCGTAGCGTAAACTGGTCCAAATTAAACTCACCCCCGAAAATTTCGGAGTGAACCACTATAATCTTCTGAGTCGTCAGCACCACTCTGAAAATCATCCTGGTGGTCTCACCTACCATAATGGCCTGCCGGAAGAAAATCTCCTCTCCCACGTGGACCGCCTGTCTGCCGGCATAAAGGGAAGAAAGGCTGGCCGAGACTTCGTCCACCACCTTGAGAATTTCGCCTCCGAACTGCATCATCAGATGAGAAGCCATATTGGGAAACAAAACTCCCAACTGATGTACTTCAATCAGCCGCCCGTTCAAATCCCGGTCTGCCTCTTTGAAAACGTCTGCAAAACGTGGAGAGATTCTGTCAGTACGCATGGCCTAGATTTTCAAGACCCCCTCTTTCATCAGGATTACCCCATCCACCATCAGGGTTGGTTTCAAAATGATACCGTCCAAATGGCTTCTGACTGAAATCCTTCCACCCATCGACATATTGTCTCCCAGAGCCATATGCACCGTGCCTAAGACCTTCTCATCTTCTAAAACCGAGCCGACTAATTTAGCTTTGTCATTAGTTCCGATGCCCAACTCGGCAACATTGTACGCTAATTCACCGGCTGAATCTAAAATCTGTTTTAGCTTCTTCGCTTCAGCTCCTGGCGAAATTTCACGGACAAACCCACCGTATACTCTCATTTTAATCGCTTTCTTCAACTTTCCGATTCCGGCCATTGAGCCATCGACTACTATGGTGCCTTCGGCTGTCCCTTCAACTGGAGCTAAGTATACTTCCCCGGCGGGAAGGTTAGAGAAGTTACCGGAATTATGAATCAAGCCTGTATCTGGCTCTACCTTCCTTCCCTGGATTGACATAGTAATTTCTGTTCCAGCCGGACTGGTGACTCTTGCAGTCTTAGCGCCACAAAGTCTGTCTGCCAGTTTTCTGCTTCTCTCGGCAATCTTTTGATAATTGGCATTCAAGGTCCGCTTCATAGTGTCAATGGTGATAGCCGGCAGAGTGGCAATTCTGGCGCCGGCAGCCGAGGCTTCTCT
>Ga0209641_10002171_pt1 | contig 17019 bp, 10 predicted proteins | sample RifCSP16_1_FD_184022 | JGI IMG/M metagenome (GOLD analysis project Ga0209641, IMG submission 184022) | Soil microbial communities from Rifle, Colorado - Rifle CSP2_sed 16_1 (SPAdes) (version 2) | ecosystem: Environmental > Terrestrial > Deep subsurface > Rock core/Sediment | place: Rifle...
CTCTCTCTTCCGGCAAATAACCAACTTTATCTTTGAACTCCTGACCGATTTTTGTCCCCCGCAAAATTACTTCGCCGCTATCAGGGACATAGATATTCATCATCATTCGGATTGTAGTAGTTTTGCCTGCACCGTTGCGTCCGATTAATCCGAACACAGAACCTTCGGGTACTATAAATGATGCGTCATCAACAGCTTTAATACCATTGAAATTTTTGGAAAGATTTTTTACTTCAAGTGCATACATAAAAATTTCACTTCGATTTTTTATTGGTTCGAAAAGAGTGGAGGATTATTGACTCTTAAATTTTTTTTTGAATGAAAAAAGCGTTTAATAGATAGCGTGAAATTAGAATAATTCTTAGTTAAAAAGAATTATAAATTTTGACAAATAGATATGCTTCCAATACCAAGCTCCGTCCACAATCTTCCCATCATATCACTATTGCCGCTGACAATTCCTTCGCGTGTAATTCTTTGCGGCATATTAAACAGAATTGATATTCGATCATAAATTTTTCCGCGTGATTCTCGATCAAGTCGTTTAAGTAAGTGGAACAGACTGATCAAATCTTCTCGACGGGATTCGGATAACACTGTTTCAAGCTCTGCTTTACTGCCATTTTCAAAGTCTAACTTGAATAATGATTCTTTGAACGATTCTGAAGCGTCATTTAAGAATGGTGTTCCTGGTCTTTTAGAAATTTCTGAATAGCAGCGTGTGCCTGCAGGAAGAAGCGACTTGCTGTTATTATTTTCCACTAAAACCCAACCGGATTTTACTTGAATTGTTGTTGATGCTTTATCGTCAACCGTTAAATAGTAAATACAACCAAGATCGGTTACGATGGCAGAGGGTGTTTTAATTGAAAATAATTTTGGTGCAGCCCATGTTCGTGCACTGATTTTTCCTTTTGATAGAATCAGTCTGTATTCAGATGATTTTGTTTCAGTTATTTGAATTTCAGATTGCGGTTCTATATCTATTTCGCCAACCGCTCCAACTTTCAACCGGGCTTTTGATTTGGAATCTGTAAAAAGCTTTTCTCCGATTTTTATTACTCCATGATCAGTTAAAATGTTTGATTCAATAACCGGGTAACCGGATATTTTTTCTACTGACCAAAATGTGCTTGGCGAACGATCAAAAATCAAATATGCTAAGATCACTCCTAATGCAATAATAGATATGATTCCGGCTACAACATACAATTTGTTGTTTTCGATTTCGTTGGCTTTCAGCATCAAGCTGTTTTTTAAGTGATCAGCTTCGGAACTTATTGCGGAGGCAGATGAAAATATTCTGGGAATGATTTTTTTTGTGCTGCCGGTTTTTTCGTTTTCTTTATGAATTTTCTCCAAAACCTTTTCCTTAGATCGGAGATTTTTTTCCTTTATACCGGTTTCGGAACTTATGGTAATTAGGTTGTCGAATAATTTGGTACAGCTTTTACAATAGTTAAGATGCTTGTGAATTTCTGCGCGAACTTCATCAAGAAGAATTCCCTTTGAATAATCGTTTAGATAATATTTTACTTCGGTACAATTCATTCGGTTTAACAGCGGTTAGTTTTAATTTTGATTGTCTAGAATTCGCTTTATTAAGTCGTACAGTTCGATTATTTCCTCATCTTCTAATTGTTCAAATTCTTTTTTGTGATTTATCATAGTATGCAAAAAAAACCTTCTCTTTATTTCATTTTCGGAATTACCGGTTGAGATAAAATCACATGAATCGAAACCTATATCCCTGCATTTAAGCTGGTAGCTAATCATTTGGAGCCCTCTTTGAGATAAAGCTTATTGAAAATATAGATAAATTAAAACCCTTCTTTTAGCGCAATAATTTCATTATAAATAGACTAATAATTTTTAAGATAACACTAATATTGCTTCAATTATTGTGCACATCAAAAAGTTCACAATACGTGCTAAATTGTAAATTAATAATGTGTTGGTATTGGATTTTGTAAAATAACGAGGCAATTCACTTGAAAAGTATTTCAATAATATTTAAATATGAACTGAACTTTGAAAGGATTATTTATGGAAAACAGAAAAACTCAAAAAGTTGCCGCTGCATTTTTATTCGGAGCCGTTGTAGGCGGGGTTATAGCTTTGTTATATGCCCCTAAAAGCGGTAAAGAAACAAGAAAAGACGTCTCCGATGAAATTAATAATTACATGAAAAAAGCAAGCGATGCAAAAAATAGTATTATAGAGAAAGCAAAAAAGTTTTCTAATGATATGGTTGATCAAACGGAAAAAGTTTACTCTGATGTGAGAAGCTTTAAAGAAGGAAAATTTTCGGGAACAGCAGAGAAAATAGAAAGTGAAATTAACCGCCTTCGCAAAGCAATTAAATCTGCTATTGATTCGTATAAAGATACGAGGAAGGCCAGAAGATTTTTTCCCGATGAAGATAAATATTACTTCACCGATTTCAACGATTATCTTTTCCAGGATGATGAAGAGCAATCTCTTCCCAAATTTGAAGGTATGAAGAAGCGAAGCAATTAATTTGATAAAAAAAGCGCCCAATATTTATTTCTGCCGCCGTTGAAATGAAATACTTAAACCTTGGAAAAAACGGACCTCGTGTTTCATCCATTGGCTATGGTACATGGGGAATTAGCGGCAGAGATTGGGGGTTTACTGATGATGAGGTTTCAAAAAAAGCAATTTATGCCGCATTAGATAATGGGGTTAATTTAATTGATACCGCCGATGTTTACGGTTTCGGGCATTCTGAGGAATTAATTGCGCAAGTTCTCAATGAAAGAGGCGAAAAAGAAAAGGTAATCATTGCTACAAAAGCCGGCAATAATTTTTATCCGTTCTTAAATGAAAAGCATAATACAACTCCTGCAAATCCCGACTATTCAAAAAAGCATCTTATTTTTGCTGCCGAGCAAAGTTTAAAAAGATTAAAACGAGATTATCTTGATGTGCTTCAACTTCATAGTCCCACCACCGATTTGTTGATGAAGGATGAACCATGGGAAACTCTGCTGAAGCTTAAAGAGCAAGGAAAAATAAAACAAGCCGGTTTAAGTGTTCAATCATTTAAGGAAACAGAGCAAGCATTTTTGCTTGATGAACACAAAGATATTTTAGATGTAATTCAAGTGAGGTATAATCTTTTAGAAAGAGAAGCAGAAAAAGAACTTTTTCCCAAAGCATTGAAATATGGAATTGGAGTTATAGTGAGAATACCATTGCTGTTTGGTTTGCTTGCAGGCAAGTTTGATAGAAATAGCACATTTGGTGAGGATGATCATAGAAGATTTAATTTATCGGAAGAAAAATTGAACGCTTATCTTGAACAGCTAGATACTATGAAATCTTTTTTTGAGCTTCATAAACAATACTCTATGGCTCAGCTTAGTTTAAGATTTTGCATTTCACATCCTGCTTGTCATATTGCAATTCCAGGCGGTAAAGCTGCAGAGCAAGTAGTTGAAAATGTTGGTGCATCTGATTTAGATTTTATTCCCTATGATGATTTCCCGAAATTGAAACAGGAATAATCTTATCGGCCGGGTAGTTATCACTCATCTCTTCTAAACTCAATTAAAAATTCAGTCCCCGAATTATTATTCAAGCTTATCTCGCCATCTAATTGTTTAACAAGAGACATAACGAGTTGAAGTCCCAATGATTCAGTATTCTTAAAATCTATATTGTCCGGGAAACCGCATCCGTTATCACCAATTTTAATTGAGTAACCATAATTCGGATCTTGTTGAACGCCGATGAATATCTTTTTCTGTAGTTCTCCATTATCATCAAGAGGAGCTGATTTGAAAGCATGTTTTAAAGAGTTTGAAACTAATTCGTTGACAAGAAGCCCAAGGTAAACCGCCTGATCAGCATTTAAGCTTATGTTGTCAATACTCAATTCCGTATTTACTGAAGAAGATTCTACTCCGAAAGAGTGAAATAAATTTTTGAATAATTCCTCTATGAACTCGTGGATATCAATACTTGAAAAGTTTTTACTTTGATAAAGCTTTTCGTGTATGAGAGCCATTGACTTAACTCTGTTTTTACTTTCTTCCAAAATTTCATTTGTTTTTTTATCGGTAGTGAAACCAGCTTGAAGATTTAAGAGACTCGAAATTATTTGTAGGTTGTTCTTTACGCGATGATGAATTTCTCTAAGCAGCACTTCTTTTTCTCGCAGCGATCCTTCAATTTGAGCGAGAGTTTTTTTACGCTCGGTGATGTCATTAAAAGTTACGACTGTTCCTGTTATGAGTCCGTTTTCAATAATCGGGTGCGAAGAATATTCTATTGAGAAACTCGTCTTATCCTTTCGCTCCAATGTTACTTCCGAAGTATTATTTGTTTTTCCATTTTTAATAGTTTTAATTAACGGACATTGATTTACATTACAAATTTTTCCATCCACTTCTATACAGTGAATGAACTCATGCATAGTTTTATTAAGACATTCAGACATATTATAACCAAGCATCTCGAGAGTTGAACTATTAATAAATGTGCATTTCAACGAATTGTCTACGCCAAAAATTCCTTCTCCTGTTGATTCTAAAACCTCGGAAAGTTTTTTACTTGTTTTTCGTGAGTTAATGAAAGAGAGAGTTACCAGGGAAAAAAGTAAGCTTATCAATATTCCGGAAAGAAGAACAATTACTGGTTTATCGGATTCAAACGATGCTATAAATTTTGGAAGCGCTGTAAACTTTAGTGTCCACGTTTTTCCGTACAGGTTAAGAATGCTCATTCCCGTAAACGATTCATCCGGTACAGTAGCGTACAAAGAATCGCTATTGTACATTAGATTTTTAGGAATAGTATCAATACCATCATAGATCTGAATCTTTATATTACTAAGTTCATTTCCTAACGTTGACCCCATAAGATGGCTCATTCTGAAAGGGCTATAAACATATCCTTTAAATAAATCTCTTCGCTGTTCTACGGTAGGGGCTTGAATATTCTTTTTATAGAATGGGATAAATATTAAGAACCCGGCTTGAATGTTATATTCGGTTTCTTGAACCAATGTAATTTTTCCTGTGATTGTGGTTAAACCGTTATCCCTTGCTTCCAGCATTGCAGATTTGCGCAAAGGTTCGAACAGCAAGTCATAACCAAATGCACGTTGGTTTCGTTCGTTAAATGGTTCAATGTAAATCACCGATGTATATTCTTCTCTCGTACCCTCAGGCCAAATTCTAAAATTAGAAAACCCTTCACTTTGCATTGCTTTTACAAGCTTAAGAGAATCTGAATACCTTAGGCCATATGAATATCCAAGTCCTAAAATACCGGGAAAGTTTTTATCTATAAGAAGATTCTCAACGTATGTTTTCCATTCACCACGCGTAACTGTATCGGATGAGGCAAGCAATCCAATGCCGCCCAATAAAACCTGCTCATAGACATGCATTCTTTTTAAAATTGTCTGATTGGTTTCTCTGATCTTAAAATCGAAGTTGACACGAGCATCACTTTTATCATCTGCATTTGCAATTTGCCAGCCCACGTACGTTATAATTAGCGGGATGATTAATGCTATCCACGCAAGTAAAACTCCACTCCTGTAGTAAACGTTTGTAAGTGATTTTAAAAAATCAGAAGGGAATATTTTTTTAATATTTATCACTTTTGCCTTAATAATTTTGTTCTAACTAAAATGACACCGTTAGGAAATAAACCCTGCCTTTGTAGAGAATAAAATAATAATTTGAAACCAAATAAGTAATTAAAAATTCAAATGAATGAAAAAATATTATGAACAATAAAATTAAGTATTTGAAATGGCATGAATAACCAGGGGGAATTAGTTATTTTCGAATAAATGATTTTCACTTTTGGTAACTTTTAAAAAGAGAGTGTTATGGAAATTTTTCAAAAGTATCCCTTAAAATCTAAACTTCTATCAGTACTATTTACTTTTTTAATTTATTCATCAATACTTCCGCAAGTAATTTTAGATACTGTTCAACATAAGCAAGTTGGACCTGGAATGTTCTATACAAAATACTTGGTACATTCCATTCCATGCAGTATAGATGTTTTTGAAGCTGACATGACAAATGAATTCTTTGCAATTGAAACAGTAAAAGCATTTGAACTGCTTTCCGGGGACAGGGAAAAGACGAGCGCAATGTCAATTAGAAAAAATTTTGCCGGTCATTGGTCAGTGTGTCCTGTCAACGGGGACTTTTTTAATTTAAAAACCGGGATGCCAAATAATATTCAAGTAGAGAATGGCGAAGTGCTTCGAAATGAAAGGGTTGATTGGCCGACAGTCGGTTTTAGTGTGAATAATGAAGTCTCTATTTCCAATCCAAATTTAAGCGGAAGAATTGTGCTGAAAGATTCTTCATTAAAAATAAACGGGATAAATGTTGCAAGGGATATCAACCAACTAATATTTTATAATCAATTTTATGGAACATCAACGGGAACGAGTGACGACGGTTTTGAGATGATTGTAAATCCTATCGCTTCATGGTTGGCAAATGATACAGTTTATTGTGTTGTTGATTCAATTAATCTATCCGGTCGAAATACAGTAATTCCAGATAGCTCAATGGTTGTTTCTGCAAGCGATATGGTCGCAAATTATTTGAGTTCTCATGTATCGGTCAAGAACACAATTAAAATATTATTGAATATTCTTCCTTCAGTTTCTAAGCTTAAAGAAATGTTGGGCGGTCATCCCATAATTGTTAAGGATGGCATGGCTGCTTCAATGAATCCTAATGAATCATTTGTGTTCACCAGACATCCAAGAACTGCTGTTGGAATAAATCAAGACTCAACAAAATTATTTTTAGTTACTGTTGATGGAAGACAAATTTCAAGTTTAGGGATGAATCTTTATGAACTTGCAGATCTCATGGTTCAGATTGGAGTTTATCAAGGAATAAATCTCGATGGCGGCGGCTCAACTACAATGGTAATTAGAAATGAGGTAGTTAATTCTCCTTCAGACGCTTCTGGAGAAAGACCAGTATCGAATGCTCTCCTCGTTTTATCAAAAGCCCCGCTTGATGCATTCAGCATTATTGATTTTTCCCCTTCTCTTTCCCAAAGGGAGAAATAAACCATGATCTGCTGAACTGAAAGTATACGATATTCTCGGAATATAAATTGCAACTTTAGTTAATGGAGAGAAATATGTTTTGTCAACAGTATCACGAGTAATCAAAAAATTATTTTTTCGCCATCAATATTTGCTTATGTTTGCCAAATTCAAGATAAATTCTAATTTTATAATTCATGAAATCGATCACTTCAATCCCTAATTACAAAGGAAATTAAGATTTTATGCTATCAACTGAAAAGCAAAGAGAAGAAAGAAAAAACAGTTGGAAATTTCCGGAAGCATTTTGGACTGCAAACATCGTAGAGCTTTTTGAACGCGCCGCTTATTATGCAGTTTTCATAGCAATAACATTATACTTATCACGTGTAGTTGGTTATACCGATATTGAAGCCGGATGGATTGGCGGAATATTCGCAGCCGGTTTATATTTTCTTCCTCCTTTTACAGGTGCATTTGCCGATAAAATCGGATTTAGAAAAGCGATTATCTTAGCATTCTCCCTGCTAACAATTGGATATTTTACGCTTGGTGCGCTGCCGTACAAAAGTACTGTTCCTCCATCACTTGTAATTTTAATGTTCGGCGGATCTTTTATCAAATCCATTATTACAGGTACTGTTGCCAAGACAACCACACAAGAAACAAGAGCAAGAGGATACTCAATTTTTTATGGGATGGTAAATGTTGGAGCTTTTCTTGGAAAAACTTTTGCATATCCTCTCAGGTTAGAATGGGGATTAATATCAATTAATTATTATGCCGCCTTCATGACTTTCTTAGCATTGGTAACAGTTTACTTTTTCTATAAAAATGCAAATATTGATGGAGAGGGAAAATCATTAAATGAAGTGTGGAAAAGTTTTATGAGGGTGGTAAAAAATTTTCGTTTGTTATTATTAATTATAATTGTTTCGGGTTTTTGGATTATTCAGCATCAGCTTTATGCAACGATGCCAAAGTATGTACTTAGAACTGTTGGTGAACATGCTTCGCCGGAATGGATTGCGAATGTTAATCCTTTTATCGTCATGCTGTCTGTTGTATTTATAACCAACATGATGAAAAAAGTTCGAGCTGTAACTTCAATGAGTGTGGGAATGTTTCTAATGCCGATATCTGCTTTGCTTATGGCATCGAGTTCTTTGCTTGAATCATTTACAGGACAAAGCGTATCCATATTCGGAGTTTTTTCTGCACATCCAATAACGGTAATGATGATATCAGGAATAGTCGTTCAAGGTTTGGCTGAATGTTTTATCTCTCCGCGTTATCTCGAATATTTTTCACTTCAAGCACCAAAAGGCGAAGAAGGACTGTATTTAGGATTCTCGCATCTTCATTCATTTCTTTCATCCATTTTAGGATTTGGTATTTCAGGATACCTGTTAACTGCTTACGCACCTGATCCAGCAACATTATCTCCCGAAAATTTAAAAACTGTATATGATGATGCTTACGTTATTTGGTACTACTTTGCAGCCATCGGATTTACAGCGGCAATTGCTCTGTTGTTATATCGGAAGTTTGTGGATAAATCTGTAAAACCAGAGATGGTTAAGTAATTAAAAAAAACATTGACACTTATTATTATAATTCTTAATATTGAAGTCAAAGAGTTAAATAATTAAACAATTAAATGAAAGAGAATAAGTCTTATAGTAAATTGATACACTTTTCTAAATAATAATTCATTTCGAAGACTCTATTCTTTTTAATTTGAGTTGAAAGTGGTAACACTTCGTTTATTACTATCACATTGTTTTTTTATTAACAAAAGAGAACTACGTATGGGCAACGTTTTTCTTTTAAAAATCAAATACTTAAATAATCACTAACAATAATAGGAGAGAGATATGAAGAGATATATTACTATTCTTCTCTTTATCGTGTTGCTTCCTTACTTAGCATTTGCCGGAACGGCAGGTAAAATAAAAGGTAAAGTAACAGATTTAACATCCGATGAGCCCTTAATTGGTGCTAACATTTTGGTTATAGGTACTTCGTTTGGTGCGGCAACTGATGTAAATGGAAGCTACACTATCCAAAACCTCGAAGCAGGTGTCTACGAAGTAAGAGCTTCCTTCGTTGGTTATCAAACGGTAACCTATTCTAATATCCGCGTTAATGCTGATCTCACCACTGAATTGGATTTCAAGCTTCCTGGCGAAGGTATTGAGCTGCAGCAGGTAAACGTAATTGCCGAAAAACCATTGATAAATAAAAGTTCCACAAATGCAAGCCGCATTACAACGAGCGAGATGCTTGAAGGCTTACCATTTCGCGGTATTGATAATATCATTGGATTAACCCCCGGAGTTGTGCTTCAAGATAAAACTTTATTTATCCGTGGTGGAAGACAGGATGAAGTTGGCTTCTATCTCGAAGGCGCATCAATTACCGATCCTGTAGTTGGTGGCCGAGGAGTTACTATTCCTCAAGATGCTGTTGAAGAAATCCAGGTTCAATCTGGCGGTTACACTGCTGAATATGGCGGCGCAAATTCCGGTATCGTATATACCCAAGTCAAATCCGGTACACCGGATTTTAAAGCAAGCGTGGAGTACATTACAGATAATATATCAGTAAAAGGGAAATCAGACAGGTTTGATGGAGAGAAAAGACTCGGAACTTACTGGTATGGTTATAATGAGTTTATTGGAACACTCAGCGGACCAATTGTTGATAATAGATTTAAATTTTTTGGATTATTTAACTATAATTTTCAAAATGACCAAACACCGCAATCATATCCGGGAATTAGTTTGGGGAAAATTGGCGATCCTACAACTGGTGATACGATCGATTTTCAGTATCCTGCCGGAGCTATATATAAAAATTCTTTTGAGCAATATTCTGGTACTGGAACCCTTAGCCTTGATTTTAATCCATTAATTTTCAGACTAGTTGGTTCCTACACTGCTAATAAAACGTTTAATCCTTGGACTGGGCGTACTGCAGGTAATATTGCTAACCTGCTGAATCTTGATAGAGTTATGAATATAGATCAAACAGATGGTGCCGCAAGCTTAAAAGTAACGCATATTTTAAATCCAACAACTTTTTATGAAATAAGCGGTGGTTACTCATTTAATACTTTTGAAAGTTATGATCCATTATTGAAAGATAATTACCTTGGTTATGGTGATAGTGTTGCAAATGCTGCTGTTGGAGTTAATTGGACAAAATCTGCCGGAGATAATTTCGGAAGATTTGAGAGACCAACCCGTTTTAATATTTTTGGTTTCTCATTTAACGGACCAGGCGATGTCACTTCCAATTATCAGAAATTTAAAAGAGAGAGAATAAATCTTAACGCAGCTCTTTCTACTACATTAGGAAAAGAACATTCCATAAAAATCGGTGGTGAGTATCAAATGCTCACTATAAGAAATTATAGTTGGAGTAATGAAGCATTGATGGGCCTTGCACAATTGGTTTACCAAAATGATCAATTACCTGCAGGTGATCCAGCAAAGGTAACTAGGGAACAGGTTTTCATAAATAGAGGTCTAAATAATTACGGCTACGATGTATTTGGAAATGAAGTTGGCGGTGAGGATGCTGTTATTGGTGCTAAAAAACCGGTTTTCGCAGCTTTGTATGTACAAGACAAAATTGAATATAATGACCTAATTATTAATGTTGGTTTCCGCTATGATTACATAGATGTTGATAATTTGGAATTTAAAGATCCCACAAGACCTGAATCAGCAATTGATCCTAATTCGGGAGAAATTCTTCTTGATGGCTGGAAAGAAGTTCCGACATTTCAGGCTGTTAGTCCCCGTTTAGGTTTTTCTTTCCCTGTTACTGATCAAACAGTTTTTCATGCTCAATTTGGAAAATTTGTTCAGCAAACCAGGCTGCGTGATATCTACCAAGGGCTTTATGCAACATCTTATAACTTAAATGGCGGTTTTGAAATTACGGCTCCCGTTGGATTTAACATTCAGCCTACGAGAACAACTCAATATGAAATTGGCTTTACTCAGCAAATTGGTGATATAGCCTCATTCGATATTACCGGTTTCTATAAAGATATTCAGAACCAAGTTGTTTTTGATAAAATAACTACGGATCCTACTTCACCAATCAAAGGTTATAATATTTTAAGAAATGGTGATTTTGCAACTACAAAAGGTGTTGAGCTTGCATTTAATATGAGGAGAACAGCAAGATTCCAGACAAATGCTTCCATTACATTTCAAGATGCACAAGGAACAGGTTCATTCCCGAATTCCGCAAGAGGTATTGTTGGGGCACCTCTCGATGGTGTTACCATATTTAAACCGCAGTACATTTCACCCCTTGAATTTAATAACTCATTCCGCGGAAACGTTAATTTAGATTACAGATTCGGGCGTGGCGATGGTCCCTCAGTACTCGATCAATTTGGTATATCTGGTTTGTTGACATTCAATAGCGGTCATCCTTTTACCGTTGGTAAAGGTGGTGCGGATTTAGAAGGTGATGCTCGTGACAGGATTCCTTTAGAATCTTTAAATAGTTCAACTACACCTTGGATATTCCAGTTTGATTTACGTGTAGATAAAACGTTCACAATAATGGATAAGCTTAATGCCAATATTTATCTTGCCGTAATCAACGTTTTTGATACAAAGAATATTGAAAACGTATTCCTACGAACCGGTTCTACGAATGATGATGGTTACATCAGCGATCCGGCACTTGGCGGAAAATTAGCTGAAACATATGGTCCCGAATACGCCGCCTTATATCGAGCCATTAATATTGATTATTATGAACAATATCAAAATGCTGTGAACCTCGCGCCTACTATTACGCAACCTTTGTTCTACGGTCCTCCACGTCAAATTAGATTTGGAATTCGCCTTGAATACTAAAACTGAAATTGACAGAATATACCATAAAGAATAGGAGATTAAAAAATATGAATTCAAAAATCGTAAAATTCTTATTTCTCTTTTTTATCAGTATGTCATTGATTGGATATGCTGCTGATGGAAATAAGAAAGACTCGAAAGGTCTAAATAAAACGCAGGGAAATCCTGTAAGGACATTCTTAAATATTAATAATGTTGTGACCCAAATTTATAATGACGGAAACTCTGACATTACGCCGGATGGTAACTCAGGAGTAATATTCCCCAGAGGAAGCGGAAAAACTGCTGTTTTTGAATCAGGATTACTTTGGGGTGCTCAAGTTGTTGGAGACCCGCAGGTAAGAGTTGGCGGATCGGCTTATCGCCAAGGACTTCAACCTGGTAAAATCATTTCACCGGGTGTTGCTGAAAATCCAGCATTAGATAAAAATAGGATTTATAGAGTTCGCCCAGATATTTATCCAGGAGGTCCTGCGATTAATTTATCAGTTGCAGCCACTGAGGAAGGACTTTCTGAATCTGCCATTAGAGAACAGTATGAAAAAGATTGGAATGAGTGGCCAGTAGCTGATGGGGCTCCATTTGACGATAAGAATAATAATGGAACATATGAACCAACAGTTGATATTCCTGGTGTTAAAGGTGCAGATCAAACAATTTGGTTTGTAGCAAACGATCTTAACGCAGCTGCAACCGTCTTTATGTATGGAACTAATCCTCTTGGAATAGAGATGCAGGCAACTATTTGGTCTTACGCTCAAACTGGAGCGCTTGGCAACATGTTCTTTAGAAAATACCGGATTATCAATAAGAGCAATATTACATTCGATAGTATGTACGTATCTATGTGGTCGGATGTTGATCTTGGAAATTCTACTGATGATTTTGCTGGCTGCGATACTACACTAAGCTTAGGGTATGTTTACAATGCTAACGCATCGGATGATACCTATAAACCATTACCACCCCCAGCAGTTGGTTTTGACTTCTTCCAAGGTCCTATACTAACAGGCAGTGCCGGAGAAGATCGAAATAAAAATGGTGTTGATGATGCTCAGGATTTTGGAATCTATGATGGTAAAATTGTTGGACCTGGAAAAATCAATTTACCGATGACAGCATTTTACTACTTTGCAAGAGGCGATGCAAGTGTTGTTGACCCAACACAGGGTGTGCCCCAGGGTTCTACTCAATTTTATAACTTCTTCCAGGGGAAAATTGGTTTAACAGGCGCTCCGTTTGTTGATCCTAATACGTTACAGCCAACGCCTTTTGTTTTGACTGGAGATCCTCAGACACGTTCCGGTTGGATTGACGGACAACTAATTCCTGCCGGCGATCGTAGAATTGGTTCGGCATCTGGTCCTTTCCAAATGGCTCCTGGTGATACTCAAGAAGTTGTAGTTGCCGAAATTTGTGCCGGAGCAATCCCAGGTACAGATCGTTTATCTTGTATAGGATTACTTAAATTTTACGATCAGCAAGCACAATTAGCTTACGATAACTTATTTGATTTACCGGTTGCACCCCCAGCACCCGGTGTAAACGTAGTTCAACTTGATAAGGAAATAGTTTTAGACTGGGGATTTGATAATAGTAAAGTGCTTGCAACTGAAAGTGCAGATATAAAGGGTTATAAATTCCAAGGTTACAATGTTTACCAGCTTCCATCGGCATCTGCGGACGTAACCTCAGGAAAGCGAATAGAAACCTTTGATATTGTAGATGGTATAGGTAAAATTGAAGATCTTTTCTTTGATCCTAGCACAGGTGTCGTTGCAAAAGGGGTTAGACAGTTCGGAAATGATACTGGAATTAAAAGATACTTAAGCATTAAAAATGACGAACTTAAAGGTGGAACTCCGCTGATAAATGGAATTAGGTATTACTATGCTGTAACATCCTATAGCTATAATACCGATCCGCTTGCGGTACCAAGTAACCTTGAAAACCCTCTTACGGTATTGACAGTTGTTCCAACGTCAACAGGGCCCGGTGTTCGTTTTGGTGCGGTACATGGCGATACCCTTCAGGCACCCAATTCAGGAAACAGTGATGGTAGTGTTTTACCTATTGTCGTTGACCCTACGAAACTAACCGGACATACTTATAAGGTTACATTTGATACAATGAGTGTTGATGATGGAACGGGACATTTAGTTGTTCAAACAGTCTGGAAGTTAACAGATGTCACTTTGAACACGGTTTTACTTGACAAGCAGCTTAATCAAACCGGTGATGATGAGTATAAATTTATCGATGGTATGCTGATAAAAGTTACAGGTCCCCCTCCAGGAATGAAAGATTGGGACATACCAAAAGGGACCCGAAGATTTACATGGGCAAATGCCGACGGTCTTGAATTCGAAGGATTTGAGCATGCTATCGGCTGGGCAAGCCCCGCATCCATTTTTGGCAGTGGTATACCCGGTGTTTCTGCTGCAAACCTTAAAAGTGTTCTGCTAAAGTTAGCAAAAGTGCCAGATGGTTCAATTAACTATAATCCAACATATGATTTGAGCGACCCAAATGTTTCTTTTGGCTATCGTTATGGTAGAGGCTTTGCTGGAGCGCCTGCAAAACCCGAATTTGCTCCATTTATAATTAATGCCGTTGGTGGTTATTCATACCAAGATTTCACAAAGAGTGTGCCTCTATCTGCTTGGGATATTACCACAGATCCCAATAATCCGCGCAGACTCGTTGTCGGGCATCTTGAAAACAACGCTTCCGGCGGTTTAGTTGATGGTAAATGGTGGCCCGGAGATCATAACTTATTTAATAATACTGCATCAGGAGGACCAAGAGAATGGCTCTGGATTTTTGATGCTGATTACAGTGAGACTCCAAATCCAGCATTTCAGGTAGAAGCTACAGGAAATCCGTTGCCTGTTATGTGGTGGGTAGCTGCAAATCGACGAGGTCCTTCGCCATTTTCACCCGGCGCTTCCGGTGATGACGAGTTCTTAATTATAGCAAACTTTGTTAATGGATTAACTGACGTGTTTACATTTACTGCACCGGCTCCATCAAGCAGCTTGGACCTTGCTAAACAGGATATTGAGAAGATAAATGTATTTCCAAATCCTTATTATGGTGCAAACTCTGAAGAGCTTAACAAGTATAATCGTTTTGTTACTTTTAGCCACTTACCCGCAAAGGCTACCATTAGAATATACAACCTTGCAGGTGTATTGGTAAAAGAAATTGAGAAGAGCTCAACTACTCAATTCGAAAGATGGGATCTTGCAAACAACACGGGATTACCGGTTGCGAGTGGATTATATATCGCATATATCGATATGCCTGATATAGGAAAAACGAAAATACTGAAAGTAGCTATCATTCAGGAACAACAAATTCTTGATAGATTTTAATAATTAAGAAGTTTAAACTCAAGGAGTAAAAATGAAAAATAAATTTAGATTTGTAATATTGGCAATCGCATTGCTGCTGGCAGTAGATTGCATTTATGCCGGCGGAGGTAACAGAACAGGTACTGGAGGAGCCTCACAACTTCTCATTCCTGTTGGTGTACGTGGTATGGCTATGGCCGGAGGTAACGTAGCAACATCTACAGGTGTTGAAGCACTATTTTGGAATCCGGCGGGTACATCTAAGAACATTAACTCAGCAAATGTTATGTTCTCACACATGGATTATATTGCAGATATTGGTGTAGAATATGGAGCCGTATCTGCAAACTTTGAGGGATTTGGAGTTCTTTCTTTTGCCATCAAATCTCTATCGGTTGGAGACATTTTGGTTACTACAACCCAAGATCCTGATGGAACAGGTAAAACCTTTTCACCGCAAATGTTAGTTGCCGGTGTGTCTTTCGCAAAACAACTTACCGAAAGAATTTCGGTGGGTGTTACAGCAAATCTTGTAACAGAGACTCTTGGTGAAGTAAGTGCCAGTGGAATGGCTTTTGACGTTGGTGTTGTTTATGATAATCTTGCCGAAATAAATGGCTTAAGCTTTGGTGTTGTAATGAAAAACGTTGGGCCGCAGATGCAATATGAGGGCTCAGGGCTGCTTCAAGAAGCAGAGGTAAGCGGGTATAACCGTCCTCCTGGCTTAGTGCAAATTACTTCCGCACCTTTTGAACTGCCTTCAACTTTTGAGCTGGGCTTCGGTTATAAGCCAAAGCTGCTTGATGATATGAATTCAATACTTGTTACAACATCATTCAAAAACAATAACTTCTCCGATGATGAATATAAAGTTGGACTCGAGTACGCGTACGACAATATGTTTTTCATAAGAGGCGGTTATACTTTCGCTCCACAACAAGCATTTGAAGATTCGTACATCTATGGATTTACAGGTGGTGTGGGAGTTGATTATTCATTCGAGAACATTTCTATAAAGGTTGATTACGCATATCGTTATGCAAAATACTTCGATGGTAATCACATATTCGGAGTCAGCTTAGGATTCTAAAGCGCAGATTTCAGAAATGAATTTCAATCCGTGCGGTTCGATTAGAGCTGCACGGATTTTTTTTTAATCTGTGTAGATCAGTTGCAGCCGTCCCATGCAGTCAGTGGCCGATAAATCTGACGGATCAGTGTCACAAAGGCCTTCCACCTTATACCACTAATTACAAAAATTTTGTCTTTAAAGCGTACTTTTAAATTGAGCAATTTATTGATTGATGATGAGGTAATAAGGTTGGGAAATTAGGTGCTTGCTAAAGTTACTAAGGTTTAGGGCTTTGATAATGTTTCATAATTTTTTGTCTCTTAATATCCAAAGTATTTTTTTGTAAGTGAATGATCCCGATTTTATTGAGACAATCGTAAAACCTTATCAACATTTTCTTTAACCTTAGTAATAATATAATCCGTCAACTGACGGATTAGCTTAACCTTATTCCCTTATTAAATAGATACTAGTCTCCAAAATTAAGTTTGGTTGTGGCTCCTATCTATACGCAGTGGTGCTATTGATTTTCACAGTTCTTCCCCAACCTCAGTTCCTTTGCTGATTAGATATCTTTTAATTTTTTGAGTTGTGGTTTTCTCAAATTCCTTTTCGCGAATTTGGAATTTTCTAATTTGC
>Ga0209641_10002177_pt1 | contig 16994 bp, 15 predicted proteins | sample RifCSP16_1_FD_184022 | JGI IMG/M metagenome (GOLD analysis project Ga0209641, IMG submission 184022) | Soil microbial communities from Rifle, Colorado - Rifle CSP2_sed 16_1 (SPAdes) (version 2) | ecosystem: Environmental > Terrestrial > Deep subsurface > Rock core/Sediment | place: Rifle...
GGAGGACCTGATGGACCACTGCGGCGAGGCCGCACAGGGCGTGTTCTGGGAGAGGCGGGAGGCCCCGCGCGAGCCTTTCCGCCAAAGGGGCAGTGCGAACAGGCCTCCCCGCCTACAGCACCCAGGACCAGAGGCGGATGTCCGCGGTGTTGGTCGAGGTGTAGGCGTGCACGGTCCCGATGTCGTCGATCACTGCCGTGTAACGGCCGTTGTAGGTCATCGCCAGGCCCGTGACGCAGGCCCCGTTGTCGAGCGCGGTGTCGGTCCGGGGGACGGGGCCGGGCGCCGGCGCCGTCGCGGACCCCCAGAAGTAGAGGTGCCCGCGCCAGCCGCCCGCCATGAACTGCGCGTTGGCGTCCACGGCCAGGTCCATCGTGTCCAGGACATCGCTGCCGATGGGGCCGGGCGAGTAGGTCCAGAGCGGCGTCGAGCTGGAGGTGGCCCACAGGGTGAAGGCCGCGGGCGGCGGCGGATGGTCGTGCTGGACCACGGCCCCGGCCGCCAGGTAGTTGCCGTTCCCCGTCATCCGCATCACGCTCACGATCGAGGCTCCTGTGTGCTCCCACGTGGTCGAGCCCCCGCCCGTGTAGAGCACCACCTTCAGGTCTCGCCGTCCCTCGGCGACCCGGGTCGCCCCGGAGCTCAGGGTCGCCCCCGGGGCGTCCACCCCGGACGACTTCGTCCAGACGGCGTTGAGCACCGGGGGACCGCCCCCGCCGGAACCGACCTGGAAGAGGCCGAGGCTGAGCGGGGAGACGAACGGCCCGCCGCGGAGGGAGCCGGCCACCAGGTACCCGCCGTCGGGGCTGAACTGGAGGGTGAACCCGTACGGCCACGGATACGTGGACGATGGAGGGGTACCCGGGATGGGAGGCCGCTCGAACAGCTTCAGCGGCCCGTTCGTGTCGTCCAGGGCCACGGCGAGGAACCGCCCGTCCCGCGACATGTCCATGGCGGTCCGCCAGACGCCGTAGGGGGGTCCCGGGATCGACTCGCTGTAAATCAGCGGCCAGGGATTGGTGGCGATGACAATCGGCCCGTACAGCCGGACCCAGGTCTTCGAGGTGTCCGTGACCGGCCACTCGCGGCCGACCACGCCCAGGTAGGCGCCGTCTGAGGAGAGGCGGACGCGCTCGACGTAGAAGCCCATGCTCTCGGTGCGGAGCGGCGGGCCCCCGGTGGCGCGGGAGAAGAGGGACACCGAGGAGTACACCGCGACGGCGATCCGCTGGTCGTTCCCGGCGCCGACGCCGGCGATGTCGACATCCGTGGTGCGGAGGGTCACTGGGTGCACCGAGTTCGCGTAGATGTTGTAGTCCCCCGGCAGGTCGCGCTCGTCCTGCCACGCGACGTACTCCGCGGAGTAGATGTACGCGGCGCCGCCGCAGGCGCTCTTGGCGCCGACCCACCCGAACGAGGCGACCACGGGGCGGGAGTTCTCCCGGCCCGGCGGGTCGCTGTTCACGCGGACGTTCGGGGCCAGGAAGGTGAGGCCGTGGTCGAACGACTCCTCGTAATACACGTTAGTTTCGTGAGGGGTTAGCGGAGCCCGCCATCCCTCGAAGTCTTCCCTCCAGTCCGTCCACGCGACTCGCGGATTCAGGCTCCGGTCGAGCCCGATCGACGGCTCGGATTGTTCGCCGCGGGGACTGATGCCAGTCTTCTCGTTCACGAGGACGTCCACGGTGGCCACGTCCCCCGGCCGGTTCGTGTAGTAGATGTCCCAGTCGTGCTCGTACAACCCCGCCACCATGTTCCGGGAGTCCTCCCACGCGATGTGCGGCTCCATCACGGGCGCCTGGCCGAAGGTCAGGCTCGGGTTGCGCGCTCCCTGGAGGCCGGTCACGTCGTTCACCCTCTGCGGGACCACCCAGTTCCACGGGAACAACGGGCGATTGGTCCACGTGTAGTACACCTCGGGGACGTTCCCCACCGCGTTCACCTTGAACCCGGTGAATGCGATCCCCACGGACCCGCTTGAGTGTGCTGCGAGGGCGGCGTCGTGCCCGTCGCGGAAGGGGAGGGGGTCCGGGTCGGGCGTCCACGCAAGGATGGACGGGACGCCCCACGTCGCCCCGCAGTCGTCGGACCGCGTGTACCAGATGCTGAAGTCGTAGGCCGCCGAGAGCAGGTCGGACTGGCCCAGGGACCAGACGACGTGGAGGTGGCACCCGCCCCCGCTCCCGTCGTAGGCGATCTGGGGCTGGACCCATCTCCCCCAGGTGTTCCAGTCGTCCAGGGAGGCCGATCCCTCGGAGATCCGCACGCTCGGCGCGAAGCCGCCCCCGTTCTGGGTGATCTCGTAGGTGTAGTAGATCCCCGGCCCCGGGTCGGGGCGCAGGTCGGTCCACGCGACGTGGGCCACGGGCCCGCCCTCCGGCGAGGTGGTGACGGAGGGGAAGAGCTGGTCCGACGGCCCTCCAGGCACCGTCGGGGCGTCGGAGATCTTCTCGTCCAGGCCGTAGGACTCGCCATTGTCCCACGACTCCGCGTACCAGATGTCCGGATCGCCGGAACCGGCGCGGTAGTCCTGCCACACGACGCGCACGTCCCCCACGGCGTCCACGGCCATCGCGGGGTTCACCTGCGCCACCGGGTTGCTGATGTCCCAGGTGTTCACCCGCACGTTCCCCGAGAATGTCGCCGCCAGGGTGGTAGGGACCACCGCCAGCACCATCACCGTCAGCAACACGATCGCCATCGACGCGACACGCCGTCCGCTTCGCCGCTCCGACCTCATCCTCGCACCTCGACCCCCGCCCGCGAAGGAATCCGACCCCCCGCGCGGGCCGGGGACGAGCAGGGCATTTTTTTTTTTTTGCTATTAAAGAGTAGCGCACCCACGATACGTACGTCGTCCACGGCTCGACCTACTTGGTGCGGGAGAGGCCGCCGACGTCCCCCTCCCTCATCAATCGAAAGTTTCTTGGGAGGGAGCGGCCATCCCCTTCCGGGGTGCGGACAGTGGCTCGCTCGACCCGGTGGCTTGCTCTGGCCGTGGCGCTAGCCGCGCTCACGTCCGCCTTCGCAGGGCTCCATCCCCCCGCCTCGGCGGGGATGGGCTGGACGCTGGAGGTCGCGGACGGCGCGCCCTGGACCGGTATCCACTCCTCGCTCGCCCTCGGTCCGGACGGCTACCCGCGGATCAGCTACTGGGACCAGGAGCCCCTGAGCGACCTCCGCTACGCCTGGCGCGACGCCGCCGGGTGGCACAACACCACGGTGGACGCGTCTACGGCCGGCGTCCGCTACCCCGGCTGGAGCAGCTCCCTCGCCATCGACACAGCGGGAATTCCCCACATCAGCTACGGGGTCATCAACGGTTCGAGCGAGTACAGCGTCTGGTACGCGTTCTGGAACTCCACCGCCTCCTCGTGGACGAGGGAGTTGGTGGGGAGCATGGGGTTCCCCGGGGGCCCGGGCGGGACCTCGCTCGCGGTGAACGTCTCGGGCAGCCCCCGGGTCGCATACCTCCACTACGAGACGGGGGAACTCCTCTACGCGACCCGCAGCGGGGGAACGTGGTCCAGCGAGGTGGTCGATATCCCGGGATTCACGACGCACCGACCCTCCCTGAGGCTGGACTCCCAGGACTGGCCCCATGTGGCCTACGTGAACAACCCGGACTTGGACCTCCGCCACGCGTGGTGGGACGGGTCGGCCTGGCAGCGGGAGACCGTGGATGCATCGGGCTTCGCCTCCTACTACCCCTCCCTCGCCCTCGATTCCGCCGACCGCCCACGCATCGCCTACGAGCACGAACCGGGAACGCAGCCCGTGCTGAGGTACGCTGCCTGGGACGGGGCGGCCTGGACCATAGACGAGGTCTCCTACGATTCCCTCTCGGGGCAGAGCATCTCCCTCGCCCTGAACGCCACCGATGAGCCGCGGATCTCGTACGGGAGGGATGCGCCCGCCGAACTCTGGTTCGCGCGATGGGAGGGCGGCGGGTGGCGGCGCGAGCGAGTGGACGGAGACGCGGGCGGCGTCACGAGCCTCGCCTTGGACGCCGCGGACATCGCCCACATCTCGTACCAACGGGCAGTCAGCAGCGGGGGTCAGCTGTACGCTCGCGGCGCCTACGTGAACGATCCCCCGAGCTCCACCGCGAGCGCCCCCCTGCCCTACTGGCGGAACGCGGCCCCCGCGACCATGACCGCCACCGCCGCGGACCCCGACGGAATTGTCACCCAAGTGGATCTCTACGCCCGCTTCGACGGTGGAGGCGGTTTCGGTTCCTGGACCTTCCGGGCCTCGGACACCGCCGCCCCCTGGCAGTTCACGTTCTGGTTCCCCGACGGGCCCGGCCGCTACGAGTTCTACAGCCTCGCGTACGACGGCACGGACTTCGAATCGAAGGCTGCCACCGCGGAGGCCGCGCTCGGCTACGACCCGACCCCGCCGATCTCCCAGGCCTTCCTCGCCGGCCCCTACTGGAAGACCGCCCCCGCCCCCGTCACCGCCACCGCCACGGACGCCCTGAGCGGGGTCGCCTCGGTCACGCTCCGCTACCGCCACGCCCCGGACAACGCCACCTGGGGGCCGTGGACGGACTCCGGCACAGGAACCACGCCCCCCTGGCAGTGGACCTTCCCGTTCCCGGACGGACAGGGATACTACGAGTTCCACGCCGCCGCGACGGACGTGGCGGGCAACCTGGAGCCGAAGTCCTGGCCCGAGGCCACCGCGGGCTACCGCCCCGCCCTCCCCCCGCGGAACCTCACCACGGCGTGGGACGCGGGGAGCGTGCATCTCTCCTGGGAACCGCCTCCGAGCCTCCCGGATGAGATCCTGATCTACCGCGCGGACAATCCCTTCTTCGCCGACCTCGTCGGCACCTCCCCCGCACTCGCGGCCCGCCTCGACGGCACCGCGACCTCCTGGGACGATCCGGTCCCGCTTGCGGTCCCGGGAGAGGCCTACTACATCGCGCGCGCCGCGTACGGGACCGACCTCAGCCCGACGAGCAACACGGCGGGCATCTTCGCCGGTACCCTGCGCGCTGGCCTCACCGCCACTTCGAGACCACTTGAGTACTTCCCCTGGGTGGACTACGCCGCCCCCGGACAGGACGACACGCTTGCAGATTACACTGCCGTCTTCGGCGCGACGTCCATCGAGTACCTCGACGCCGCGGGTTTCTGGCAGGCAGGGACCTCGCAGAGAATGACAGTGGGGAACGCGTACCTCGTCACCCGGGCCCTGCCCGGCACCTTCGTGTTCACCGGCCTCCCCGGCTCCCACATCCGCTACGACGAGGGCCCTCCCTTCGGATTCACCCTGGGGGAGGCCCGGAGCCTCACCGCCCTCGTGGCGGGGGACGACGTCACCCTGTCATGGACCACGCCCGCCGCCGCGGCCTCCATCGCCGCCCTGGAGGTGTGGCACGGATCCACCCGCACCGGGATCTTCGACGGCACCGCCAACCCCCTCGTCTCCCTCCCCACCGCCACCACGACCTTCACCCATGCGGGCGCGCTCCTCGGCGGGGACGAGCACTACTACTGGATTGTGCCGCGCGACCTCGGCGGTGAACTCGTCGCCTCCACGTACAGCGTCGGGGTGTGGGCGAAGACGTTCCGGACGCACGACGCCTTGGCGCTCCCCCTCCTACCGGAGGTCCCGAACGCGGTCTCGTGGTACGCGGACGCGATCCCGGGTGCGCTCGGAGTCCTCTGGCTCAACGCCAACGGGGTCTGGGTGCCCCACTTCACCGCCATAGCGGCAGGCGTGTACGACGCTCCACTTGCGATGGGCTCCGGGGTCCAGATCTCCATCCGCAGCGCTGCACCGGTCCGGTACGTGTTCGTGGGCGGCTGAACGGAGCGCGCCATGGATTGGGTGAAAGCTTAGGGACCGCGCATGATTAATTTGATATCTTCGGAGGCCCCTGCCTGCGCTGGTGCCAGCCCCGAACCGTGAGCAGCTCTGGCTGCGGATCCTGCCCAAGTCTCCGCGGGCGAACACGGTCCCCCGACACCGCCGTGAGTGGCGTCCGGTCGGAGACCCTTCCACCGGGCCCTTGCTTGGACACCGTTCGCGTGCGAATGTCGTCCGTTCGAGCGGGAACGGAGAAGATCCGCGTCGGAACCGGCGCCCTCCGCGCGGAGGGACTCCCCTCCGGCTTGACGGGGACCCCTTCGCAGACGAACGGAGCCCCTTCGCGAGGGAACGGCGTTCCTCCGACCCCGAACGGGCTCCGTCCACGTTGGAACCTCCCCCCTCCGCGTCGCCGGGCCCCATTCGCGTCCGAATGGGACGCGTTCGAGCTCGAATGGGGTGCATTCGAGCGCCTCGGACCCCCTTCCCTCCATAGGACCCCCCCGAGGAGGTCCCCCCAGGGCCGAAGAACGCGCGCAGGGAGTTCCCCCACGTTCGAGGCCTCTCGAGGCAACTCTGCAGGGAGATCATCCGCAGGCCTGGCCATAAGGTCCCGCTCTCGACACGAGGAAACGGGCGGGCACCTCCGCGTCCGGCCTCTACGGGAGAACCCCGGGACTCGTCCGTCGTCGGAGGTGAACGGGAGCAGCTGCGATCAACGCCATCGGCGGCGCCTACGGGAAGTACTCCCCGGAGGCGAAGACGCTGCGCCGGATGCGGAGCAAGCTCCACCGGCCGGAGCGGACGCCACCGACGCAGTAGACCCCAAGATGGCCCGCTTCGGCGGGCCCCCCCCCCCCCTTCTTTCTCTTCTCCTTCTTGATGGAGTCGACTTGCGGTCGTCGACCACCGCCATGGCGGTGACGAGGGGACCTCGACGGTGTGGAGGACTGCCGCGTCCGGACACCTGAACTCGGCGCTGCTTCAATCATTGGAGGGACGTTTGGCTCGGCTCGCGCTCCAGCACGCTGAACAGATCCATGTACTCGGCGAGGGAATAGCGCCGATTGCGTCGCTGTCCGGTGATCTCGGTGAGGACTCCGGCCCGCTCCAGGGCGTCCACGAGCTCATTCGCGGAGCCGTCGGAGAGCTCCGTCCAGGCGGCGATCACGCGGACATCGGCAATCGGATGTTCATAGAGGTGCCCCAGCGCGCGCATGGCGGCGCCGCTGCGCCGGCCCAGCCGAGACCGGACCTTCTCTTCGTACGCCTCGCGAACTTCCATGACCTTGTGGGAGCGAGCCAACGCCTCCTCCCCGACGGCCGCGGCGGCCTCCAGGAAGAAGCGACACCAGCCCTCCAGGTCGCCGTCGTCCCGAGTCGCCTGCAGGCGGCCATAGTACTCGCTCTGCCGCATGCGGAAGTAGTGCGACAGGTAGAGGAGCGGGCGCTCCACCACGCCTCGCTGCCAGAGGATGAAGTGCAGCAGGTACCGCCCCATCCTCCCGTTCCCGTCCACGAACGGATGGATCGTCTCGAACTGCGCGTGCGCGATGGCGGCCACCAGAAGCGGGGGCAGCCGCCGTTCCTGGCGGACGAAGCGAACGAGGTCGGCCATGGCCGCCGGGACTTCCTCGGGGGGCGGGGGCACGAACGCCGCGGCCTCGATGGGGCCGCCGCTCCCGATCCAGTTCTGCACTTCCCGGAAGCGGCCGCTACCCGCCTTCCCCCGGGTGCCCCGGACCAGTCGTTGGTGATTGATCTGGATCTCCCGGACCGTCAAGGGCCGCGCACGGGACCGCTGGCCCAGGCTCCGAAGGAGAGCGAGGTGGTTCGACACCTGGACGAGGTCATCCGTGCGCCGGCCGTCCGCCCACTCCTGCTCGTACTGGAGCAGGTCCATCAGGGAGGCCTGGGTCCCCTCGATCCGGCTGGAGAGCAGCGCCTCCAGACGCAGGTACATATAGATGAAGTGGTCCGGATTCGGCAGCAGGTGGGTGCTTCCCACGAGCTTCCCGATCGCCAGGGAGGCCCGATCGAGGGCCCGCACGAGGTCGGCTGTCAAGGCGAGGTCGAGGTCCTGGGCGATTGGCCGGACGTGGAAGACCATGATGCCCTCTCGGTTCCGTCGGTACTCGCCGAATCGTGCCGCATCCGCCATGGTCCGACTTCCCGCACTACTGGGTCCGGGCGCCTTTCTTAGTCTTAGTTCAGCCCGGAAGTCGAACTATGAGACCCTGACCTATATAAACCCAGGCGTTCACGCCCCGAATCGAGTCCCCATCACGCCAAAGCCAGCCCGGCACTCTCCCGCCCGATCGGGTGCAACCTTCGCGCCCGGTACCCCACGAGGACGAAGAGGTACTCCTTGGCGGTGAACTCCGCGTCCAGCGAGGCATCCCCTGTATCCACGCGGAGCCGGGGGGGGGGGGGAAGGGACCGGGGGATCGAAGGACCATTCTCCCACTCAGTCGAGGAAGATCACCTGCGGCTCGTTCCGGAAGTGGGGATCGCCCGTGAGGATCTTGGCTTTCATCCGGTGGGCGAGGGCCTGGACCGCCGCGTCGCCGTACGGAGAGTCCTTCACTTTCTTCCGGCGTTCCGCGTGGAGGAGACCCGTGCTCACCGCCAGCGTGAAGTCCATGGGGACGACCGCGCTGGCGGCTTCGATCTTCTCGGCCAGGGCTCGGCCGTCCTCTCCGCCCCGCGCTCCGCGGCTCACGATCTCGCTGACGGAAAGGGCCGCGGTGTACACCTCGTTCGACTCATCGTCGATGTGCCCGCGCGACCGCTCCCCCAGGGGCGTGCCCGCCAGGTACTCGACCCAGGCGAAGGCGTCGACGACGATCCTAGTCGTGCCCCCAGTCCCCCTCATGGGACCAGGGGGCCAGGCCGGGGACGCTCCCGAAGGCGCTCTTCCGCTTCCGGGCCACGCGGAGGCGCACGGTCGCCCCCTCGCGCAGACCCTCAGCCTCGACGACCTCCGGGGGGATCGTGACCATCAGCGATCCTCCGACGCGACGGACCTTGCCGGCCGTTTCCATGAGGAAGGTATAACTTGAGTTATACTTAACCCTTGGCTCCCCCCCTTCAGCGTCCTCGCGCTCCCGCGCTCCTTCAAGGAGCACTGAGCTCTCCCCGCCCGATCGGGTGCAGCCTTCTTGCGCGGTACCCGAGGAAGACGAACAGGTACTCTTTGGCGGTGAACTCCGCGTCCAGCGAGGCATCCCCTGTGTCGACGCGGAGCAGCGGCGTCCGACCCAGCTTGGAGGGGGGGGAGGCGACCAGGACGTTGCCCACGCCGACCCGCCGCCGTACGGAAGGGGAGAACTGGAGGTTGCCGCGTCCCAGGACGAACCCTTGCTGCCCGATCGGGCTCAACCACGATGGCGGCCTCCTTGGCGGTGGAAAGAGCCGCCAGGATCTCCCGCTCCCCGACGTCCTTCGCCACGAGCTTCCCGCCGCGCACGAGGTCCACGCCCAGATGCGTCTACGCAATCCCAGCCACTTCCCGACGGGGGTGCGTCGGAGGATCACCGGGTCTTCGGTTCCCCGCGCTGGTACTCGGTCAAGGCGCGGCGGCTCGAGTGCCAGACCCCGCCGACCTTGACCGCCTCGAGGACCCCTTGCCGTGCCCGCAGGGACAGGTACTCCTGGGAGTACGGGCTGCCCCGGGCAATCTCCTTCAGCGGGACCAGCGCGCTCTCCGGCTCCACGGCGGCCAGCCAGGTGGACAGCGCCTCGTCCACCGCCCGAAGGATGAAGGCTGCGAAAGGCGAGTAGTCTCCGGCGTCCGCCTTCCTCAGGCCCTCGTAGTATCTGCGACGGTCTTCGACGCGGAGGACGGTCGGCGGGAACCTTGCCCTCATGAGCACGAGATTCGAGGCCAGGCGTGCCACCCTCCCGTTCCCGTCGAGGAACGGGTGGATGTGGACCAGTCTGTGGTGGAGGTACACCCCGCGGATCAGGGGATCCGGGATGGCGGCGAGAGCGTCGAAGAGGCCGTCCAGAAGGCGGACAATCTTCGCCGGCGCCGGTGGGGCATGGCTAGACCCTGTGATCCGGACGTTCTGGACCCGGTACCGGCCGGCGAACTCGCTGATCCCCCGCATGACGATCTCGTGGAGCTCCTGAAGGCGGAGGTGGTCCCACGTGAACCTCGGTCTCGCCGCCTCCCAGACCCAGTCGAACGCGCGGGCGGTGTTCACGGTCTCCAAGTGCTCCCGGAGGGTCCGGCCGCCGATCGTGATGCCCTCCTCGAGCACGATCTGGGTCTCCCGGAGCGTGAGCCGGTTCCCTTCGATCGCGTTGCTGTGGTGCGTGTGGAGGACACGGAGCTGCCCCTGGAGCTGCCTAACCAGTTCCGGGTTCAGGGGACGTCGGCGGTTCAGTGATCCCAGGTTGGATTGCACGCGTCGCCAGACCGTCGGCGGGAATGTCTTGCTCTCTATCGGTATCGGCACAATCGGCCTGCTTCCCGATAGGTGGGGGCGTATATATCGGTATCGGGAGAATATTGGGCAATCCGATATGCATGGGAGAGAGGCGAGGGAGTGGGCTCACTCCGTAGTCGAACCGGCTCCTTCCCGCCTAATCGGATGTAACCGCCGCGCTCGGTACCCGATGAGGACGAACAAGTACTCCTTGGCGGTGAACTCCGCGTCCAGCGAAGCCTCCCCCGTGTCCACGCGGAGCAGAGGCGTCCGCGCCGGCTTAGCGGGAGTGGAGATGACAGTGAGGTTTCTTCGAGCCGATCCGCCGCAGGACGGCGGGGGAGATCTGGAGATTCCCCCGGCCCAGGGTGAACCCCTGCTGCCCGATCGGGCTCATCGCGATGGCCGCCTCCTTGGCGGTGTCGAGCGCCTAGGATCGGCGGGCCGCGCCCCGATCCCCCCGCCGCGAGAGGGACCGCTGTGGCCCTCCCTAGGTCTCTTGGTCGAAGCCGCGATAGGCCTTGGATCGGGGAAGGATGTACACGACCCGCACTTCGCGCTCAAGCACGAGGTAGAAGACGCGATAGTCCCCCACCCGGAGGCGGTAGAGGGGCGGGTCCTCGTGGTCGAAGATCAACCGGATATCCGCGCCAGGGCGCGGCTCGCGGGGGTTCTCCCGCAACACGGTGAGCTTCTTTCGGATCCGCCGGGCGACATCGGAAGGCAGGCGGTCGAGCTCGTTCGAGACCTCGTCAGCGCCTGGCGGTGAAGTCCACGTACCCTGCGAGGACGCCGCGGCCAGCCTCCAGGTCCAGACCGCCGCCAGCCCCCTCGACCGGATGGTGGCGAGAGGAAGTGGCTACTCGCGTCCGGGGTACTTCTGGCGGTCCCGCTCGAGGATTACCGCCGACTCGGCCCGTCGCAGGTTGTAGGCCACCGTGGACATGGGGATGCCGAGGCGCTTCGCGAGCTCCTTCAGACCGACGCGATGCGGGATGGCGTAGTACCCACGGGCCACCGCCTCCCGCAGCACCTTCTCCTGGAGGGGCGTGAGCTGGACGGCGCGACCGGGGAGCGGCGAAGGGCGCACGGCGGCGACGGTCACCCGGGTCCCGAGCTGCGTGCGCAGGGCCTTGTGCAAGGGCCGCAGGTCCGTCCCCTCCGACACGTAGAGGCGGTAGTGACGCGCCTCCGGCGAAGTCTCGCTGTAGAGCAGGTGGGCCTCGCCGACCGCCGCGAGGGCAAGGTGGGGCACGCTCACGGGGCCGCCGGATCGCGGGCGCCGCCACCGCATGAAGTACGCGACCTCCTCCTGGCCGCGCTCGATCACGCGCGCCTCGACCTTGAGCGGGCCCGGGTCCGGGATCACTTCGCGCACGAACCGGTCCACGGCCTTGGGCTCCCCTCGATACACGTTCGTCTGCCACGCGATGTCCCCGCTGACGCTGATCGAGTACGAGGCCTGGGCCCCGCCATGGACCGCGAGGAACTCCGCGACCGGGTCCCCCGAGAGGGCGACGGTGAAGGCGACCTCGCGCATGGGCGGGGATTGGAAGGGTGCAACCATAACCCTTTCTGTCCACCGGCACCGTGGTTCCGCATGACGGGCACCGTCGTCGTCGGCACGCAGTGGGGCGACGAGGGCAAGGGGAAGATCATCGACTTCCTCGCCGAGCGCGCCGACGTCGTCGCGCGCTTCCAGGGCGGCGCGAACGCCGGGCACACCGTGATCGCCGGCGGCGAGACGCACAAGTTCCACCTCCTTCCCAGCGGGGTGCTCCGGCCGGCCACCCTGAACGTCATCGGGAACGGTGTTGTCATCGACCCGGACCAGCTGCTCGCCGAGGTGGACGCGCTTCGGGGGCGCGGCCTTGCCGTGGGGAACCTCCGCGTGAGCGACCGGGCGCACGTCGTCTTCCCCTACCACAAGGTCATCGACGGCCTCGAGGAGGGGCTCAAGGGGGCCCTCGCCGCCGGGACGACCCGGCGGGGGATCGGACCCGCCTATGAGGACAAGGTCGGCCGGACGGGGATCCGCGTGGGGGATCTCCTGGAGCCGGAGACGCTCCAGGAGAAGCTGGAGACGATCGTCCCCCTGAAGAACCGGATCATCCAGGCGCTCGGCGGGAGCGAGACGCAGACGGTGCCGGTCCTCTTCGAGAAGGCGACGCGGTGGGGAGAACGGCTGCGCGAGTTCGTCGCCGACACCGCCGTGCTGCTCGACGAGCGCCTGCGCGCGGGGGACCGCGTGCTGTTCGAGGGCGCCCAGGGCACGCACCTCTGCATCGATCATGGGATCTACCCCTTCGGGACGTCGAGCACCTGCGTCGCCGGCGCCGCAAGCACCGGGACCGGCGTCGGCCCGCGCCACCTCAGCGAGGTCCTCGGCGTGGTGAAGGCATACACGTCCCGCGTCGGGTCAGGCCCGTTCCCCGCCGAGCTGAGCGGCCCCCTAGCGGAGCGCCTCCGGGAGAAGGGGCACGAGTACGGGACGACCACGGGAAGGCCACGTCGCGTCGGTTGGCTCGACCTCGTCATGGTCCGCTACGCGGCGCGTGTCAACGGTCTCACGGGCTTGGCTGTGACGCGGCTGGACACCCTCGGCGGGATGCCGGAGCTCCAGGTGTGCACGGCCTACCGCCACGAAGGCCGCCTGGTCCGGGAGTTCCCTGCGAGCATGCGCGTGCTGGCGGCGTGCGAACCGGTCCTCCAGACGTTCCCGCCCTGGGAGGACCTGGACGGGAGTGCGTGGGGGCAGATCGCGCGCGGCGGGTACAAGACCCTCTCGGACCCTCTTCGGTCCTATGTGGAGTTCCTCTCGCGGGAGAGCGGAGTGCCCCTCGCGATCCTCTCCGTCGGGGCCGGGCGCGAGGAGACGCTGGACCTCCGCGCTGCCACGCTTTGAGCGATTCTGGCAGAACTGATTCTTTCCGGCAAACATGGAAATACCGGAAGGTAAATAGGACGCCGGAATCATGGCGGTCCTCGTGGCACGCGGCAAGGTCGGATCCAAGGGGGAGCTCTTCCCTCCCAAGGAAGTGCGGGAGGCGGTCGGCCTCTTCGCCCACCGCCAGGTGGAGTTCCGGGTCGAGGGCGGGGAACTCGTCGTCCGTCCCATCCTGAGCATCGACGACCTTCTGCGCAGGAAGGGGCCGAAGGTCAAGGTGACCCTGGAGGAGCTCCGGGAGATCCGGCGCACGCTGTCCCGGGAAGCGGAGCGGATGTGAAGGTCGTCCTGGACACCACCTACTACATCCCCCTCGCCGGGGTGTCCCTGCCGCGCGACCTGGACACCGTCCTCCCTCGCGTCCGGGAGCGGTTTTCGATCGTCCTCACAGACGTGAACCTCCTTGAGGTGGCGGCGACCCTGGCCAAGTGGGTCGTCGGCGGGAGGATCGGTAAGGCCCGGGGAGAGCAGGTGATCGCGACCCTTCTCGCCGACCCGAAGATAGAGCGCGTGAACATGGGAACCGCCGGGGCGCTCCATCACGCGATGAGCCTCCGGTCGTTCCATCCCGACTTCCACGACTGCCTGCTCCTCGCGGAAAGTCTCCTCCGGGCGGATGTGCTTCTCACCGAGGACGAGGATCTCCGGAAGCTCGCCGCCAAGGAGGCGGTGCGAGGGCTCGCGGCCCGCGTCAACCCCGCTTTCGCGGTCACGACCCCGCGGGAGTTCTTCGGCCGGCGCTGAAAGCGCGTTCCGGGGCCTACGCCATCCGTGCCAGGCCCGCCGTGAGGGCGCACGCGCGACACAGGCGGTTCGCCGTGGGCTCTCCGCACCGCTCGCACCGCGGGGCCTCCCGCGGCGGGTACTTCTGCGCCAGGAGGGGACGGAGCTCCTCGTGCGCCGCGACAATCGCGTGCCGCGTCCCGGGAGAGGCCCCCTCGAGCTGTGCGATCACCTCGCGGAAGCGCTGGCGCTGGGCGCGGTTTGCGTGCGGGCAGGTGGCGTCGTGGAAGGCGATGCCCCGCAGCATGGCGTAGAGGTACACCTCCTTCTCCGGAATGAGGCGAAGGGGTTGGAGGCGCGGGACCAGTCCGGGCTGCACGATCTCGTGGGGCCCCAGGCGCGCCATCTTCTCCACATCCCCGCGGCAGAGGTTCATCAGGACCGCCTGGGCGGTGTCGTCCAGGTTGAGGCCAGTCACCAGATAGTCCGCCCCGAGGTCCCGTGCGGCGGCGTTCAGGCTGCCGCGGCGGAACACGCCGCAGTAGCCGCAGGGGATCGCCTCGGGGTCGCGTCGCACGACCGCGTCCATCTCGACGCCGTAGCGCCCCTGGTAGGAGACCACGCGGTGCTCGACCCCGAGGGAGGCGCAGAGGGTGCGCGCCGCCTCGATGCCCCCGGGCCGGTACTCGGCGATGCCCTCGTCGACCGTCACGGCCACGAGGTGGAAGTCGCGGCGGTCCCCGAGGACCTCCTTCAGGAGGAGCGTCGCGACGGACGAGTCCTTCCCGCCGCTGAGGCCCACCACCACGGTCTCCCCGCCGTGGAAGTCCGACTGCCGCCGCAGCTCCTGCCTCACGCGGCGCTCCACGAACTCCAGGAAGTGCGCGCGGCAGAGGTGCTGCCCGCTGTACCGGACGAGGGTCACCGCCGGGGCGGCGCACTTGGAGCAATCCACGCACCTCCCCAGCAGGGCGCGGACCTTAAGGGATTGGGGCCGGTCCCTGCACGTCAGCTTCTTGTAGTGGCTCATGTTCCCGGCGGCGGGTGTCACGCATGCGATGGGCATGGATGGCAATAGCAGCGGTGCTGACGACTGGACTCTTGGCCTCGACTCCGGGGCGCGCGGCCTTCGACACGAGCTTCACGGACCAGACGGGGGACGCCTTCGTCTACAATTCGCCGAGTCTGGCGATGCAGCAGGCCGCCGATGTGACCGGGGGGACGTCGGCGCATGTGGCCACCAACCTCACGATCACGCTGACGACGGTCGGCAACGTCCTCGTGGCGGGGACGTGGTTCACCTACACGCTCGAGACGCACGGGGGGGACGCGTCGATCCTGATCTGGCTGAACGGGACGGACGGGACGTGCTTCTCGTGCGGCTGGGGTTACGACTACTCCAGTTCCGGGGGCCTTGTCGGCGGTAGCTCCACCGCGGACTTCCTCGTCACCGGGAATGTGCTCTCCGTCACCGTCCCCGTCGAGTGGGGCGGGGCGGAGTCGACGTACCTTCTGACCTTCACCACCCAGATTTCGGACGAGGTCAACCCCCTCCGATTCGCCTCGGACGACGGCGGCCAGACCAACGAGCCGCCCGCCATCACCAATGGGCCGGGCTCCAACGTGAACACGGCAGTGGGGGCCCTCTGGAGCTACCCCTTCGCCGCCACTGACCCGGAGGACAACACGATCACCTGGACGCGCGATGTGACCCCCACGGCGGCGTGGCTGACCATCGACACCGCCGGGCTCCTGCAGGGCACCCCGCCGGTGGCGGGCTCCTGGGACGTGACGGTGACCGCCGCAGACGGCTTCGGTGGCGACGACATCTACTACTTCACCCTCATCGCCGCGACATGCACCTCGAACGCGCCCCCGACGATCACGAACCCGGTGAGCGGGACGCAGAGCGTGGTCCAGAACGGGTTCTACTCGCACAACTACGACGCCACCGACCCCACGGACGACCCCTTGACCTGGACCGAGACCGGACCGTCCTGGGCCGACATCGACTCGGGCACGGGCGCCTTCACCGCCCTGCCCATCCTGATCCCCGCGGGCACGTACACGTTCACCATCACCGTCTCGGACGGATGCACCCCCGTGCCGTCCACGCTCACGATCCAAGTGACCACGGGGGGCGGCGGCGACATCGACGGGGACGGGGTCCCGGACATCACGGACAACTGCCCCACCGTCGCGAACCCCGGACAGCAGGACGCCGACTCCGACGGGACCGGCGACGCCTGCGAGTCGGGCAGCGGCGGCTTCCCGGAGGACGCCGACCCGCGCACGATCACCCCCACGAGCTCCGCGGTCGGCATCACCGTGACGAAGAACCAGGTCACCTTCACGCAGTCGGGCACGACGGGGACGCTGCACTGGCTCGTCGAGGGCACGACGACCGGGACCGTCGACCACCTCGCGGTCGTCCTCATCACGGAGTGGAAGAACGGGACCACGGAGCCCTCCGGACCGGACGAGGAGGCCCCGGACTTCTCCTTCGGCGGCTTCAGCGGCGGGTTCCACGGCACCGGCACCGGCGGATCGCGCGCCACCTGGCACCAGCACCAGGACGGGACGTTCACGATCAGCCCGGGGGACCCGACGCCGTCCGACCCCAACTTCAAGCGGTTCGTCGCCTGCTACATCGCCTTCGCGGACGCGGCGGAGACCCAGTGGAACCGGGCATGCGTCGTCGTGTCCGGGGACGGTGCGGGCCAGACGGGCACGGGCGACCTGACCGGAGGCCCCGGAGGGAGCGTGGGCCTCGGGATCCTCCCGATCCTGCTCATCCTGATCGTGATCGTCGTCGTGGTCGTCATCGTGCTGTTCCTGGTGATGCGCAAGAAGAAGGGCAATCCCGCGGGGATGCCGCCGACAGCGGCCCCGGGGACCTATCCTCCCGCCGCCCCGGGAGCGCCGCCGCAGCCGCCCCAGGCCGGATGGCAGGCACCCCCCGCAACGCCCGAGCAGCAGCTCGCCGAGCTCAACGCGGCCCGCCAGGCCGGCCGCATGAGCGAGGACGAGTACCAGAGGCGGCGCGCGGACATCATCTCGAAGCTGTGAGC
>Ga0209641_10002183_pt1 | contig 16966 bp, 15 predicted proteins | sample RifCSP16_1_FD_184022 | JGI IMG/M metagenome (GOLD analysis project Ga0209641, IMG submission 184022) | Soil microbial communities from Rifle, Colorado - Rifle CSP2_sed 16_1 (SPAdes) (version 2) | ecosystem: Environmental > Terrestrial > Deep subsurface > Rock core/Sediment | place: Rifle...
CACACTGGCGATGTCGTTGCCGTCTACCAGATACGGCGAGAGGCGGGCGAATTCGGAGATAGTCGGACTGCTGGGATCTTTTAAGCTCTCCGCCAACGCCTGATCAGTTTCTATTTTTTCTTTCATAGCCTGAAGCTTGGTGATGGTCCCGCTTCTGAAAGCGATCTCTTTGTTGTTGTTCTCAATCAAATGAGTATAGCCCGCGATTTTTCTGTACTCGGCGAAAGAGAGGCCGGTAACTTCCGGCATACCCTTGTCTTTATTATAAGTTTTTTGAATGGCTCGGTCGTAGGCGTCTGTTATTTCCCTTAGGATGCCGATGAGCTGATCTTTTGATCCGATTTGATTACTCGGGGCGACACGCAGACCGGTTATTTTTGTAAGTATTGCCGTATAATACAGCCGAGTTAATATTTCTTTTGCCGTTCCGTCTCCTAACAGTTGAATTAACCCTTCGGCAATTTGTCCAACAGTAAAATTCATCTTTAAGATAGGGCCGATAGTGAAGGAATGAAGAAGCTTTAAAATTCCTTCCACGATGCTAATCACTGTCCCAAGAGGTTTACCGACTGTATCTGGCACTTCTCTTTCTATTGTTGCCAGTCTTTGTTCCACCCGATCTTTCCAATCCGGGCTCGGGCCGGGGATGCAGTAATCAAGCTGATAGATGTTTTGTTTGAGATCAGTCAGCGCGGTGTTGTACGCGGCCAATTTGGCGACATGCGTTCTTTGCTCGTCTATGAAGGCTTGAGTCAAGTCAGTCTGCAGGTTGAAGTCCGGATGATTAGTGATCCAAGAACCGGGAGTGACATAGAACTCTGGCCACGAAGTGCCGTTTCCCGAAGCGGTAGCGCCGGAGCTTGTATTGGAAGCATTGGAGGGCTTGGTCAAACCTTTAAACCCGTTCGTTTTAATTTTGGAAATAAAACTATTCAAAGCGCCATCGGCTAGCGCCAACAGGGCGGAATTAATATCTTCAGACATTTCTGCGTTCTTGATCGGCAGGTTGGCGACATTGGCCGCCATACTCTCGACAATTTTACCGGGAGTTTTATATGCCCATTTATTGCACCTTCTGGAATTTTCATCGCCTAGTCTGGCCTTAGCGTCTTCTTGGTGGGTGACACTACTCGAAGGATCAACACATCCTTCATCGCCCAAGAATGATCCCCCGTTTTGCAGAGACTCCTTGATGGTTGCTATTCTTGAATCCGGCCCGCTAATCCTGTTTTGCAGTTCGTTGGCTGAGACTATCGCAAATCCTACCGGATTGTTTTGCGGATAAGTCATGCCGAGATAACCGTCCCAGCCGCCGAAATTGAAATTTTCCGTAAAGTCTTTGCCGGTTTTACCGGGATTTTTTTTGCTGATCACATCATTCAATGAATACTTGGCTTTTTTTTCGAATTTTTTCTCTTCATCTTTAAATTTTTTAACAAGGCCCATAGTGAAATCCTTGGCATAAGGAAAATTGTTTGGATCACTTATTTCCTGCTTGAAAGTTCCGATTTCGCTTTTTTTGATGTCATTGAAGAAAGACTGCGGGTCAGAAAGCCAGAGAGGCTCGCCGTCCCGGCCGCCGTTGACATAGTTGGCCATATTTAATGTCAGCTTCTTGACCAAGGTCTTCATCATATTCTTGGCGATGCTGTCCCAGCAATTTTCTTTTTTGTTGATTGTGTCCGTGCTAGTTTCGATGCTTTTGGTCCGGCCCAGAAGTTCGTCCAGCTTACTATTGGCGTTTTTGTCATTAGTCGGCACAGATTCGGTTTCGGTTGTGCTTTCGTTAGTTCGGCCTTCTAAAGTAGCATCCTCAGTTCCGGATTCTTGGCCGGAACTATTTTGAGTTCCTGAATCATCCTGAGAAAGTTCCGGCACTTCTTCTTGAGCCAGCGCCTGGCGCGCCGGCATAAGCGCGATGGACGGACCGGCGAGGTTTAAGGCGATGAAACTGGAAATTAATTTTTCAAAAGTTGACGGCTCTTTAATGGAAAAATTTAATTTTACTTTTTTTAAGACATTTCCAAAAAGACCCTTAAGCTGGTCGCCCAAGAGCTTGCCACAGGCGGCATTTTTAAAAGCAGAAAAGTTTTTACCCGATGGGCTTTTCGGCGGAGTCCCGCCAAAGGCGCCGTCCGTTCCTCCCGCGCTGTCTTCATCTCCAGTCGTACCAGTGTTGCCGAAACTCCCTGCTCCTAAATCCCCGCCACCTGTTTCATTCCAGTCGGTTGGGAAAGCGTTTGTCTGGTTTGGGTCAAAATTATTATCTTGAGCTCTTGCTTTATTGGGCAAGCCAAGCAAAATAGACGGAGCGACCAAGCTCACAACCAAAAAGGCTGAAATCAGGTTTTTGCAATTTTTTCCCGCTTTCATTATCCTTTTATTATATCACTATTGATCAGATATGTCCTTAAGTCTTCAGAGGATCTGATGAATAACTCGCTATATTTTTGGTATTGAGAGAGCCCAATCAGCCCAACTAATGGATCTTGTTCCATTTTGGCCAAGTTTTTAACGGCGATGCCGGTATTATAGGCGCTATTTAAGATAGCCAGGCCGATTTGAGAGAGGTTGCTCGGGATAGAGAGCGCCAGGGCGTCTAGGGAAAAGTTCAGGTAAGTCTCGCTTATTTTAGAAAGTTCGGAAACATTAACTTCGATTGATTCAGTGTCCACATTGTTGAGTTCATCGCCCAAGCCCAGCTCCACATATTTTGAGAAAATTTCTTTGATGGAGTTATAATATTTTGCTTGGCTATCAGAGCTCACATCATAAGTTTTCTTGAGGTCAGTCACGCGGTAATTATCCGGCAGAACCACATCAGTTATTTGGTCCCCCAAGAGGTTGGAAATATTGCTGACCGTTCCTTGGTCTAAATTTCCCGACTGTCTAAGCGCGGAAATAGTGGCGAAAAATTCTTTGGAGAATTTTTCCGTCTCCGTCATGTCCTCGATTGGCGTAACTTCGGCGTCTATTCCGCTTTTTATCGCCAGCTCCTTTTTTTGTTTGTTAATCCAATCAGCATCCGTTATTCCCTCATGGGTGGTTTTGTTGTTTGGGTCGGTTCCCCAGAGCGCTTCTTCCCAATCGGGGATTTTGTCGCCATCTGAATCTTTTTGGACCAAATCTTGAATCGTTGCTTTGTTTCCATTTTGTGTATCAGAAATATCGATGAGGTTTGAATTTGTTTTCTGGCTAGAAATCAACCCGGCAATGAGCCAAGAAATTAATAATATTCCAAGGATAATTGAAACAATGATGGTAAATTTTTTACTGGGCAGATATTGGCGTTTAGTTGGAGATTTATGCATTAAATAATATAATATAATTAATGACAACGAAAAGCAATCATAAAAAAAAGTCTCAAATTTACAGTTTTTTAACAATAGCAGTTCTTCTGCTTTCTTTCGGCCTAATGCCAATGAAATCAGGGGCTCAATTCGGCGGAGGTGGAGGCAAATCCTTTGGTGGCCGAATATCGGTGTCGCCTTCAATAAAGGTGACGCAAAAGAAGCAAACATGCGAAAGCGGAGGAACCTGTGGCGGGGCGATCAATATCTGGATAGACATGTCCAAAGCCTCCTGTAGTCATGGAACCTTTGATCTTATTCCTAGTTATCCAAAATCAGCTCCCAAACAAGGCTATTGTGGTGGCCCCGAGGCTCAAAAAAAACACGGACAAATAGCCGTCAGCAAGTGGATTTTAGGTTTTTATCAAGAGCCCACTTCCACGCAAATAGGCATGTGCATCTGTATTACACCACCGTATCGTTATGAGACGAAAGATGTCAGTGTTGACTTAGCCCACCTGAGTCTTTTTGGCACAAACTAGCCTTGTCGAGGACGGTCCTCTGCAAGCCTTGCTAAGCAAAGCCAATCTTTGAGTCCAAGATCCTCTGCCCTAGCTTTTTCCTTTATTTCACATTCTTCCAGCCACTTGGGAGCTTCGCTCCCAAGTCGGGGTTTGAGGTTGGAGGAGAGGACCTTGCGCTTGTGGGCGAAACCAGCCTTGACCAACTCGAAGAATTTTTCTTCGCTGATCTGATTGTCGGTAAAAAGTTTTTTAGAAATATTTTTGATTAGTAAAATGGCTGAGTCGACTTTTGGTGCCGGGGAGAAATATCTTTTTTTAACTGTCTCGATATAAACAGGTTGGCCGTAAGCTTTGACGCTGATGGAAAGTATGCTTTCTTTTTTATCTTGAGCGATTATTCGTTTAGCGACTTCTTTCTGCACCAGAAGCACCATACGCTCCGGCTGCATTTTTTCTTCTTGAAGAAATTTTTTAAAAATTGCGCCAGTAATATAGTATGGAATATTTGCAATTAGTTTATAGCCTTTGAATTTGGAGTTTGGAATTTGTTTAGAAATTAGAAATTCGAAATTAGAAATTTTTAAGATATCGCCTAAAATTAATTTTAATTTTCCCGTTTTTATTTCGTTGGTAAATTTTTCTTTTAAAAATTTAATAAGTTCAGCGTCCTTCTCGATAGCGATCACTTGGCCGGCCTTCTCCAGTAATTTTTCTGTCAGCGCGCCTTTGCCTGGACCTATCTCTAAAATAATGTCGTCGTCAGCTATTTCTCCGGCGCTTACAATATCATAAAGCGCTTTTTGCGATTTCAAGAAATTTTGCCCTAAAGCCTTTTTCGCTTTATAAATCATATCATTTCCTCGTCGAGGACGGTCCTCTGTGTTAGCCAAAAATTGATAAGATCATCAAAACTTCTTTTTTCGCTAAAGTATTCAGGGAAACTTTCCACATTGAGGATTGATTTTTCTTCGCGGTCGCCTCCCAAATAATCGAGATAACTGGAATATTGGTAGTTGGCTAAATGGTCTTTAGTTTTTCGGAAATCCTGCAGTCCAAATTCTTTCCATTTAGAATCGGTGAGCTTGACCGGATTTAAATGAACATATGCATATAGATATTTTAAATAATTATCATTGCTTGCGTGTTTTGATTTAAATCGTCCCTCAAATAAAACACCAGTTCTTTTATTTATTGTATTAAAATACATTGAATAGGCAGTAAGTAATTTTTTCATGAACAAACTTATACCCCCGTCAACTTTTTCTCTCATAACAAGATGAATATGATTTGGCATAAGACAATAGCAGCCAATATCTACAATTGTTTCTTCACGATCAAATTTAAAAGTTTTGTGGGGCGGGATGTCCCTAAGTAGAATTTGCTTTCTTGTATTACACAAGAATAAAAGTCTAACAAATCTTCGATAATCTGCAGGTTTTAAGAATATTTTTTGCTTGCTGTTTCCCCGGCTATATATGTGATAAAATTCACCAGGTGCTAATTTTGTCTTTCTTATCATAATAACATTGTATATTAACCCTATTTCTTGTCGAGGACGGTCCTCTGTGGGTCATGTGTAGATGGTTTTTAGGTTTAAATATTCGCGGTTTTCTTGCTCGATCAGGTGCTCGGGGATGTCGGAGAGAAATTCTGAAGGATAACTCATTTGTCTTGAACCAAAAATCATTCTAGTGTTGGCAAAGGAAAGAAATACTTTTTTCTCAGCACGAGTTAATGCCACATAAAAAAGCCGGCGTTCCTCCTCGGCTTCTTCCAAGGTCGCACTATCATTTTTGGCATGAGGAAAAAGATCCTGCTCAAGTCCCACAATAAAAACATAAGGGAATTCTAAGCCCTTGGAGGCGTGGACCGTCATCAGCCTGACGCCGATTTTCTCATCTTTTAAAGTATCTTGGTCGCCCATTAAGGCCATTTCTTCCAGGAATTTATTGATGCCATCTTCGTTGGGCAATTCATCGTATTTTTGGGCTAAAGTTGCTAATTCTTTGATATTTTCGAGTCGTTCCAAGTCTTCATCGGTGCCCTCTTTTAACATTGTTTCTAGTCCGGTATTTTTCACGATGAATTTGATCGTCTCGGAGACCCTGTGCTTTTCGGCATAGTTTTTTATTTCTTCTAATAAATTAAAAAAATTAATTAATTTTTCTTGCGTCTTAGCTGGTAGAGTTTCTTTTTGGTCGGAGAATAATTTTTCGATAGTTACTACGCCAATGCCTCGCGGCGGCAAATTAATGATCCTTTTAATGTCAGAGAGACCTTCCGGATTTAACGCCGCCTTTAGATAAGATAAAACATCCTTGACCTCTCTCCGTTCAAAGAATCTTGTGCCCAAAACTTGATAGGGAATACTATAAAGCAAAAGCGCTTCTTCCAAGACTCGGGATTGAAAATTGGTTCGATAAAGCACGGCGATATCTTCAAAATTACTACCTTGGTCTTTTATCTCCAATATTTTAGAAGCAATAAACTCAGCTTCATCATTCTCATCCATAGCCTCATACAAAGAAATTTTCTCCCCGGCGCTCTGTCGAGTAAAAAGATTTTTTTCTGTACGCTCAATATTTTTCTTGATGATTTCATTGGCAGCTTCCAAGATTGTCCCCGTCGAGCGATAATTCTCCTCTAAAAGCACTATTTTGGTGCCGGGATAATCTTTTTCAAAATTTAAAATATTTTTTAAATTAGCTCCTCGCCAGCTGTAAATATTTTGATCGTGATCGCCAACAACACAGATATTTTTCTTCTCCCCCACTAAGAGCCTAGTCAGTTCATACTGTACTTGATTGGTGTCCTGATACTCGTCTATATGCACATGACTGAAAAAATCCTGATATTTTTTTCTGATTGCAGGGTTGTTTTTCAAAAGCCAGGTTGATTTTAAAAGCAGATCATCAAAATCCAAAGATTTTTCTTTCTTCAAACCCTCCTCATATTTTTTCCAGATTTTGAAAACTAATTTTTCTAAATGTTCGGAAGCAGATTTTTCAAAATCTTCACAAGTTATAAAATTTCCTTTTTGTTTGGAAATTATATTTTTAAATTTCCTTGGTTCATATTGCTTGGGATCAAGACCTAAATCTTTAATGGCTCCTTTGATCAAGCTGTTGGTATCAGAGGCATCAGCGATAGTAAAGTTTCTGCTAATCCCCGAGGCTTCGGCATTTTCCCTTAAAATTTTTACGCCGAGCGAATGAAAGGTGCCGATCCACGGTTCACGTCGCTCTAGAAGAGTAGGATCATAAAAATTTTTCGTCGGGAGGGATCCACCTCCCTGGGAGGGAGGAAGGGCGCAGTGCGAATAATTTTTATGATCCGTTTCTTCAATTAGTAATTTTCGCGTTCGATCGCGCATCTCACTGGCCGCCTTGTTGGTGAAAGTGATGGCTAGGATGTTCTCCGGCCGGACGCCGGATCGGATTAGATTAATGATCCGGTGGGTTAAGGTCTTGGTCTTGCCGGCGCCGGCGCCGGCGATAATTAAAAGAGGACCGTCTTTATGAGAAGCGGCCTCTTGCTGTTCTTTATTCAAATTATCCACAAATTTCATCCTTTCATTATAGTTATTAATTATCCACAGACAAATTTTCCTTCATTGACTTTCTCCGGTATTCTGCTACCCTTTAAAGGTGCCGATTATCGACGGCATTCCGGAGAATACCCTGATTTTACAAGCTTAATTTAACTTTATTTCATCTAAAAAACAAAATACTGGCCTCTTTTCTATTGCATTTTGGAGTGGTCAGCTCAAAAAGCCTTTATTTTTAAAGCCTGCCCGAACGACTGTTCGGTCAGGCGGGCTTCAAGTTTTTGGGCCTGTTTTGGCTGTTTTAGCTCTAATTTCCTTAGTTTTCCCTGCCGTGCTAGCCCAAGCTCAGATCAATGAAGGGACTAATTCACAAAACCTTCAGATTTTGCAGGCCAATGCCTTTCCTCTGGCTACCGGCGGCGGAGACATTACCATAGAGAATGGTTCAGCTCTTCAGCCGGCAATAGGCCCGCTAGGATCGGCTTCCGACATAAAATCTGAATATCTTTCTGACGAAATCGTCAACTATATCGTCCGAAAAGGAGATACTCTTGGGGGGATCGCTAAGATGTTCAATATTTCTCAAAATACAATTATCTGGGCTAATGATTTGAAAAAAGGGCAAGCTTTGACTGAGGGTGATTCACTGGTAATTTTACCGATTTCCGGAGTTGATTATACGGTTAAAAAAGGAGACACCTTGGGAAGTATTGCCAAGAAATTTAATGCCGATATTGATGAAATCGGCATATTCAACGGCATTACCGTGAAAACTACTCTGGCTATTGGTGATGAGATAATCATTCCAGACGGTGAAATAGTTTCTTCGCCCGGAGCTGGCGTTGGAACGTCAAAATCAAGACCAAGCTACGGCGGTCCAGAATATGCCGGCTATTACCTAAGGCCAATTTCTGGCGGCAGAAAGACTCAAGGACTTCACGGCAATAATGGCGTAGATTTGGCAACCTATGCTGGCGCGCCCATCCTAGCTTCGGCTGACGGCACAGTCATCATCAGTCGAAATTCCGGTTGGAACGGCGGTTACGGAAAATATATCGTGATCCGGCATCCAAACGGCACGCAAACGCTTTATTCACACAACAGCGACAATATAGCGACGGTTGGACAGCAGGTGAAGCAGGGGCAAGTGATCGGCCATGTCGGTTCCACCGGCAAATCAACCGGCCCTCATGTTCACTTTGAAGTTCGAGGAGCTAAAAACCCCTTCTAAATATTAACTTCTCGGTCTATACTGAAGCGCCTCCAAAATGTGGGGCGTTTTTATATCTTCCGAGCTGTCCAAATCGGCGATGGTGCGAGCGAGCTTGATGACCCGATGATAAGCTCGGGCCGAGAGATTTAATTTTTCGGCGCTGTCGTTTAAGATCTTTTTAACTTCGTCTTTAATCGGCAATATATCAATGTCTTTGACGGTCATTTCAGAGTTGGTTTTTATTTTTTTACTAAGCCCGGCAAATCTCTCTTTTTGTATGGCCCTCGCCTTCTTCACTCTTCCGCTGATATTTTCCGTAGTTTCTCCGCTTTTGTTTTTGCCCGACAATTTTTCATAATCAACATTTTCCACCCTAAGCCAGATGTCGACGCGGTCAATGATAGGACCTGAAATTTTTCTTCTGTAACGGTCAAGATCAACCGGCCGGCAGACGCAATCTTTTTGTTTTGAGCCAGCATAGCCGCACGGGCAAGGGTTCATGGCGGCGATCAAAATGAATTGCGCGGGGAACCTGGCCGTGCCCTTGGACCTGGAAATATTGACCACTCTGTCTTCCAGCGGCTGACGCAAAGATTCTATGACCCTTTTTTCAAATTCAGGAAATTCATCTAAGAAAAGAACGCCCCTATGAGCGAGAGTCACTTCTCCCGGCTTAGGAAAAGTTCCCCCGCCAATGACGGAGACATAAGAAGAAGTATGATGCGGAGAGCGGAAGGGCGCCGTGGTGACCAATTCCCTATTTAAGATTCCGGCAATTGAATGAATGCCGGTGATTTCAAAAATTTCATCTCGATCCAGAGCCGGTAAAAGATATGAGAAGGCGCGGGCCAGCATGGTCTTGCCGGTGCCCGGCGGACCCGACATTGCCACATTGTGCCCTCCGGCGGCGGCAATTTCGAGCCCCCTCTTGGCCCCTTCTTGGCCTTTAATATCGGAGAAATCTAGAGGAGGATTGCTGGTTTCATAATTAATTTCTGTTCTGGGTTTTTGGGTGATTTTGAAAAGCTCTTGTTTTTGGCCAAGTTTTTGATCTGCACCATGCCGGTCGGACGGCCGGCTTTTTTTAATATTCAAATGCCTGATAACTTCCACTAAGTTTTTCACACCGAAAACTTTTATGCCTTCAATCAAAGCCGCCTCATGGGCATTTTCCTCTGGCAGGTATATTTCTTCAAATCCCGTATCTTTGGCCATTTGAGTAAGAGGCAAAACACCTCTGACACTTTTCAGTTCGCCATTTAAAGCAAGTTCGCCGAGAAAAAGTTTTTTCTCCGGATTAAATTTCATTTCCCCGATACAAAGAAGATATCCTAAGGCGATAGCCAGGTCAAAAAACGAGCCTTCTTTTTTGATTTCAGCCGGAGCGAGCGAAATTATGGTTTTTTGATTGATGCTCTTGGGAGAAGTGAATCCGGAGTTTTTTAAGGCCGACCCGACCCGATCACGCGCTTCGTCGACGGCTTTGTCGGGGAGCCCGACAATAGAAAAAGCATTAAGACCCCGAAAGGTGTCGATTTCCACCGTCACGACCTGGCCTTTTAAAAGAAAAGTTTGTGCTGAATAGACTCTTGCGAAAGCCATAAATTAGTTGAAAGTTGTAAAGTTCATAAAGTAGAAAATCTTTCTTTATAAACTTTTAACTTGATAACTTTATAAACTATCTCATGTGTTTTTTGCACGAGAAAGCAGCCGCATTGGCTTCCAGTCGATCTTTCTCTATTTCTTCCCCGCCAATTTCGCATTTGCCGTAATTTTGTTTTTCAATATTCTCTAGCGCCTTTTCTACCTCTTTCCATCTCTTCTCCAGGGTGTTTAAAGTAGAAGTTCTTTCTTGAAAGTCTTCTCCTCGGTCGGCCCGGTCATTCTCATCGGCTTCATTGACGGCCATTTCCTCCGGGTTAGGCGTGGCAGACCAGCTTCTCGTCTTTGGGTTGAAAATTCCCAATTCACTCATCTCATCCATCAAAACTTCCTTTTCTTTTTCCAATACGGTTTTGAAATGTTTAGTATCTATATTCATAATTTAATCATACCACATTAAAGGACTCCCCTTAAGTAATTCCAAAAGGGAGTCCTTTGGGTTATTTTTTAGGACTGAAAAGTCGGACAAGAACTTCATCAAGAGTACTTTTATTTCTGGCAAACAAGAGAGTATTTTCATCTAAATAGGCATATAAGAGCGAGATCTCACCATTTTTATCTTTGATTGCCCGTGTTTCTTTGTTGGAAACAACGAGTCCGCTAAATTTACTTTGAAGAAGATAATTATTTTTTCCCGTCACATCAACATTAAGCCAAGGCGAAAGATCGTCAAGCATGCGCCCTTCCCAAGAAATTATAAACGGCGAGATATCCCGGTAAGAGTTGGTTTTTAAGATAATAAAAGGCCAATTACTTCCGGCCTCGGCAAATAGTCCGATAAAATAATTTCTATCCCAAAATACTCCAGCCTCCTTAGGAGGATTAATTTGGAGCAGATTAAAAAACCTAGATAAGCTGATTGTCTGGCCATTTTCAGTAAAATCAATTACTTCAATCTGGCCGGCGGGTATTTTCGCCTCAGCTATTCCTTTTCTATATGCGGTTAATAACTTGTCATAGTCTAGCCCGTCAATTTTAAATTTATTTTGGCTGTCTGAAAAAATAATTGATTTGGCGGCCAGCGGTGTTTCGGGATTTAAGATCACTTTTGGACGCGATGAGAAATAAGCGAAAGCAACAATACCGGCGATGACAAGAGCGAGCCCCCCAAACCCGAAAACTAAATTCATTTTACTTTGTTTGGCGATAATTTTTGCTTCGCGATCTTTGATTCCCTCTTCAACTCTGGCGATCCGAAAAGCCTCACCCCCTTTTTCTTGAACTGATTTGGCTAAATCAGAAGAATAAGTTCGGATGATTTTTTTAGGCGCAGAAATATCTTTATTGTCTAGGTTTGGCATAGTTTGGATCGGCTAGTTTGATGGACAGTGATAATTTGCCACGATCATCTATTTCTTTGATCTTAACCGGCACAATATCCCCTTCTTTTAAAACATCAGAAACCTTGTTGACCCGGAAAGGCGCAATCTCGGAAATATGAACTAAGCCGTCAGTGTTTTGATTAAGCCGGACAAAAGCCCCGAAATCCATAATTTTGACCACCTCCCCTTTAGTTAATTCACCCGGCATGAATTCATGGGTCAGATCCATAACCATTTTGAGCGCTGTTTCGGCCGAGCCGTTTTTTCCAGTGCAATAGACCGTGCCATCATCTTCCACGTTGACTTCCGCCCCAGTTTTGTCCTTGATGCCGTTAATCGTTTTGCCCCCCGGGCCGATCAAAAGGCCGATCTGGGATATTTTTATTGTAGTTGTCAGAATTTTTGGCGCATTGGGAGAAATATCTTTTCTCGGGCCGACAAGTTCCTTCTCAATCGTTTCCAGAATTTGCATTCGGGTCTTTTTTGCTTCCTTCAGAGCTTCAGCGAGGATGAAAATCGGTACGCCTTCCACTTTGACATCAAGCTGGATAGCCGTGATGCCATTTTTAGTGCCGGCGACCTTGAAATCCATGTCGCCGTGATGGTCTTCCGGTCCTTGGATGTCGGTGAGGATCTTGTATTCAATTTCCTCATCCTGAGCGGAGTCGAAGGATCCCTCGACTTTCGCTCGGGACTTCGCCTTGCGAAGCATGAGCCCCATCGCAATACCGGCCACCGGCGCCAAGATTGGCACTCCGCCGTCCATGAGCGCCAAAGATCCGGCGCAGACAGAGGCCATAGAAGTCGAGCCATTGGAAGCCATTGATTCAGAGACGACGCGGATCGTGTAAGGGAACTTTTCTTTTTCTGGCAAAACTGCCGCCAAAGCTTTTTCAGCCAAAGCGCCATGTCCGATTTCTCGACGGTTGACCATCGTCGCCCGCCCGGTCTCGCCGGCGGAGAATGGAGGAAAATTATAATGATGCATAAATTTTCTTTCCTCCGTGGTTTCCATGCCGTTAATGAAGTGCGCGTCTTCCGGACCGCCTAAGGTCAGTACAGAAAGCACATGAGTGCCGCCGCGGTAAAAAATTCCTGAACCGTGGATGATAGTTGAAAGCCCCCCCGCCTTGGCGTAAATATGTCGGAGCTCATCCATCTTTCTTCCGTCAGCTCTTTTGTCATTCTTGATGGCTTCTTCGTGCAAGATGTTATTAACATGTTCGTCAAAATGATCATCTTCTAAAGTAATGTCTTCCCTGTCAGGGTGAGCTTCTTTGGCTATTTTATTCCAGGCCGTGTGCAATATGGCCAAATTTTTCTTGCCGATTAATCCGTCAGTACTGGAGAAAATAGTGTCTTTTAATTTCGGTGAGATATTTTCGTTATATAAATCAACGGATTTTTGACTAATTACCTCTTTTTCAAGGACAATTTTTTCTTTGCCTAACTCAGCCACAATCTTTTTTTGGAATCCTTCAATTTTTGATATTTCTTCCGATGTTTTTTTGAGGGCTTGCTCTATTTCATCTTCTGTCACTTGGAAGGCAGCGGCTTCTATCATATTTATTTTATTTTCCTTTCCACAAACCAAAAGATCAAAACCGGTTGTAGCTTCTTCCCGCTCTTTGAATTTCGGATTAATAACTAGATCACCTGTCCCGAGCGGTTTATCCCGAGTATCTTCGAGGGAAGTCGAGGGGCCATTGAATTTTCCAACCCTGATGGCGCCAATGGGACCACCCCAAGGAATATTGGAGGTCGCGATAGCCAAAGAGGCGGCGTTGACCGCGATCATCGTCGGGTCATTATCGTCCACCGAAAGAACAGTGACGATAACTTGCACACCATGTTTGATGCCCTGGTCAAACAATGGGCGGATGGTGCGGTCAATCACGCGGGAGGAAAGAATCGCGTCGTCAGACGGTTTGCCCTCTCGTCTGACAAACCGGCTACCCAAGATCTTGCCGGCCGCGTAGAATTTTTCCACATAATCAACCGTCAAATTAAAAAAACCTAATCCGGACATTTTGTCCTTGCTCATGACGGCGGTCGCCAAAACGATCGTTTCGCCGTATTTAAGCATCACGGCGCCATTAGCCTGATCAGCCAAATCAGAGAAAATCGCCGTCATTTGTCGCCCGCCAATCTCTATCGAATACTCTTTTGTATGCATAATTCCTTCAATAATAGCAGGATTTCAGGCCTTTTTATAGTCTTGACAAAATGATATTTATATGCTAAACTAGCAGTTAGAAATTTGAAAATTCAACATAAACAATTCTAAACTCTTTACACATGAAAAAGAAATTTTTCTATTTCTACGACAGAATCGTAGATATCGCGGACAGAATCAACCGCAAGCGTGCTCAGCAAGCAGGTGCTAAAACATCAGCCGAAGACCGCGATGCCATGTTCTCCGTTCTCAAGGAAGCCGGTTTTAATCTCTTTGGAGATGTGATGGACAGGATTAGAGAGGATGCTGTGAGCGGTATTCTCAAGATGGACATTCTCATCATCGCGGGTTTCTACGGAAGAATCTTATTCCGTCATGATTTCTCGACTTTTATCAGCAATGCGCAGATTCTGCACGCGGTTGTCTCCAAGCTCACTCCAGCCGAGATGGATGAACTTGATATCATGGAGACCGCTCTCGGGGATGTTTTCAAAATCTCTCCCGAGAACTGCAACAAGGCGCTAGAGCTCTCTGAAAGCAATCTTGCGATCTCGCGCTCGGAACGCACCGCGCTTCAGAGGGTTCTCTACAATAGTGGCTGGCTCGAAAAATCAGCTGACCAGAAAGAGAATCCGGAGGTGAAAGAGGAAGCCAAAAGGGAAAACAAGATAGTGTCAATCACTTCTGCGGTGGAAGTCACCATGAATAGTGAAGAGAAGAAGAGAGCGTCATAAATGCTGACCTTCTGTAAAACCGGTATCTGAATAAGATGCCGGTTTTTTTATTGCAACTTGATTAACTTTTTGAATTTATCGGCGACCTTTTCGGCTAATTCATCTGTATATTTATCGAAAGATTGAAGTTCGGCTTCATTTAAGCCAGCCAGCTGATTTTTCTCGAATCTGGCCTGAATTGGAAAATCATCCGGTATATATTCCACGATTTCGGCCTTGGCCGAAGTCTTGCTTATATTGTTGGTCAAATCAATTGAGACGACAAGGTTTTTTTCCTGGGCGATGAGTTCCAAGAAAGCATCAATGCCGAAATCCCGATCAAGCATGGTTTTATTTTTTGTATTGGAAACTGCTGTATAGAATTTAAGAGCGTCATTGCTATCTATGTCCAGAAGATCAAGAACTTTTACTCGCACGTAATTGGCAAAAGGACTTCTTGGATTTGTCGGATTTTCCGTCTGTCTCGTCTTGACTTCTTCCATCGCCGCTTCCTCTTCGGTGATATTGCTTTTTTTCATCCTTTCTTCGACTTTTTTCCTCTCTTCTTCTATATCTTTGACATCTCTGACTACGCCGAATAACTCCCTCTCTAGAGATTCGCCGCCGCGCTCGCCAGGATTGTATTCTCTTTTTTCAAATATTCGATTCATTTAAACATTTTACCACGTTAATTTATAAAAAATAAATCGCCCTAGCTTATAGCATAGGGCGATTTGGTGCGCTTCTTGAGTTTGGCCTCAGGCTTTGGCGTTGGCTGGCAATTTTCGCAGAAGTTGGCAATAATGATGTGGCTGTTTAGTTCTTTTTCAGCCGGCAAATTAAACCTGCCAATCATTGCGAACATCGAAGCCTCGTCTTTGGTGATACGATATTTACCATCACCAGTTCTGTTTCGAATCATTTTAGGTGCACAGTTTGTGCAACACGACCACATTATGGTTTTTTGTTCATCTTGTGGCTTAAGGGAAACTTCCGAAGTGAGACCATCACCATCGCAGGTGCCGAAAAGCGCCCTTGCCGCTTCGATCCCCTTGGGATCGTTTCTATTATTTGTTCTCATACTTAAAGGTTTTAAGGTTGGTTCTGAACAAATTATCACACCAAGAAGCTTGTCGGTCAATATTGACAGAGGGTTTTTTATATTGTCTAGCGAGGAGCAAGTGGAAGCTTGCTTGCACATTGTCCGAGCGAAGGCAATATATCGTAATCGATATATTTTATTTATTTTCCGCCAAAGGCGGATTAGCCTCTGGTTGAAAATCCGATCAGGTATTTGCGGGGGTTTTGGTCGAGGTCGGTGAATTCATCGGCCGCGTCTTTGAGCTTGGCCGAGGCCGAGCGGCCGAAAGTCATGACTTCCACCTGGGTATGATGGGCATTCTTCAGATATTCTATCAGCGGGACGAAGTCTCCATCGCCAGAGACCAAGACGACATTGTCTAATTTCGGAGAAAGCTTGATGACGTCAATCGCCAGGCCGACATCCCAGTCGCCTTTTTTGGCTCCGCCAGCGAAAATCTGCAAGTCTTTAGATTTAGTTTCAATACCTAATTTTTGCAAAGCTTCAAAGAAGGCCTTCTCTTCCCCGCTCTCAGTGGTGATGAGATAGGCGGTGGCGCGCACCAGCTTCCGGCCGGCGATGGCTTCCTTTAAAATGGCGCCGAAATTAACCTTTCTTTTGTAAAGGTTTTTAGCGCTGTGATAGAGGTTCTGCGTATCTATGAACACACCCACTCTTTGTTCTTTATGCTTGATTACGGCCATTTTTATTTTTGTGTTTTACTTGCCCCGTATCGAACTTGTTCTGGTATGGGGTGACTGCCATTATCTTAGCCTTGTTTAATTTTTTTGACGAGAGCTTGGTGTCGAGTTTTGTCATTGCGTTCCAAAAATTTCAAATGATTGCGTCTTTTGGCTACCATTTTGATCAATCCACGCCTGGAGTGCATGTCTTTTTTATGTGTTTTTAGGTGCGCCGCTAATTGGTCGATCTGCTCAGAAAGAACAGCCACTTGGACCTCGGGAGAACCAGTATCCTTATCGTGGACTTGATTTTTCTTGATGATTGATTGTTTTTTCTTAGTTGCTAACATGAGTTTGATAATACTATAAAACCTCATATTTTGCAAGTATTCCCGGCTAGAATGTGCGACATAGCATTATGTTGCACATTCTAGCCATAATTTGCGACAATGTATATTGTTGTAAATATATATTGTGCGACACTAGAGTATAATATTTATATGTCTCAGATTCATGATTTAAAAAGGCAATTTCTAGAATATATAGAACTGGATCGCGGAAACGCCTTAAGGACGGTGGAAAATTATGATCACTATATTTCCCGATACTTTGATTTCGGCCAGATAAAAAACATTGATGACATCACCCCCGACTCCATAAAGGATTTCCGTCTCTGGCTCAACCGCCAGTCTTCCGGCAACAACCGCCAGACTGGCCGGACCGTTTCCAAAAAGACCCAGAATTATTATCTGATA
>Ga0209641_10002184_pt1 | contig 16965 bp, 21 predicted proteins | sample RifCSP16_1_FD_184022 | JGI IMG/M metagenome (GOLD analysis project Ga0209641, IMG submission 184022) | Soil microbial communities from Rifle, Colorado - Rifle CSP2_sed 16_1 (SPAdes) (version 2) | ecosystem: Environmental > Terrestrial > Deep subsurface > Rock core/Sediment | place: Rifle...
CGTGAACAGCAGGGCGCTCAGTATGATATACCAGGACAAGGGGATCATTTTTCCTCCAGAAAAAATCAGAATGCAGAATTCAGCATTCAGGAGCCAGCAGGGGAGCACCTTTTGTAGTGATTCTTTTCTCCTGACTCCTGACTTCCGACTTCTGACTTCTCGTTGCTATTCCTTCACCTTCTTCGCCAGCATCACCGCTCCCACCAGTCCGACGAGCAGAATGACGGACGCGATCTCAAAAGGGACCAGGTAGTTGGTGTAAAGCTCCACGCCAAGGGCATTGACACTGCCGAAGCCGGGTTTCATCAACTGGCCCGCGTCAACGGCAAACTTTCCGCGCACGATAAGCAGGACGATCTCAGAGGCTATTACGATGCCGAATCCGGCAATCACCGGCCAATACCGGTTCGCCCTCTTTACGGAACGCTCCTTGTCCACGTTCAGGAGCATCACCACGAAGAGGTACAGGATGAGGATCGCGCCGGCATAAACGATCAGCTGCACCGCCGCGAGAAACTCGGCGTTCAGCAGCACAAATACCCCCGCAATATGAAAGAAGAGGAGCAGCATCAAGAGTACGCTGTGGATGGGGTTCCTCCGCGTGATCATAAGGACCGCCGAGATAACGATCACAGCGGCAAAGTAGATAAAAATGATCTTATTGAGCATTCTTGGCCGCCTTCCTGCCCATGAACCGGTCTCCCACTTCCATCAGGCGCTCCTTGGTATAAAACGCTTCGTTCCGGGAACTGCACGCAAGTTCAAATTCGGGCGTCATCACGATGGCGGACACCGGGCACGCATCAACGCAGAATCCGCAGAATACGCACCGGAGAAGGTCCAGCTCGTACGCCGTCACGTCCTTTTCATCAGGCTTGGCCCCCTCGGCCGTTACAACGGTAATGGCATTGGCGGGACAGACCGCCTCGCACAGACCGCACCCGATGCACCGCTCCTTCTGGCCCGAGTCATCGCGGAGCATGGCGTGAAGTCCCCGCGACCCGGGAAACGGTTTCCGCTTCTCGAGGGGGTACTGCCGCGTGACCTCCGGCTTGAACATGGTCTTGAACGTCAGCGCCATACCCTGGGCTATTTCAAACAGGAAGATCGTCTTGAGCAGTTTTTTCACTCTATTCATCTTGGTAATCCCCTTACTCCTCCACGCCTAACGCCTCACGGATTTTCTACAGCCAGCCCGCCTGCTTCATGATGGCCGCGACAAGCATGGTGCCGAGCGCCAGAGGAAGCATGAATTTCCAGGAAAAGGCCATGAGCTGATCATACCTGAGCCTCGGGAGCGTGCCCCGCAGCCAGATGTAGATAAATATGAAAAAGTATACTTTTGCCAGGAGCCAGATGACCGGCGGAATGGCCCGCAGCACAACGTTGAGAACGTGGATGGGAGCAAAGCCGCCGATCGAATGGGGAAATATCTGCAGCGGCATCCACCCTCCGAAGAACATGATGCTCACGAGCAGCGACACGATCAGCATATTGAGGTACTCGCCCATGAAGAACAGGGCGTACCGCATGCCGGAGTACTCGGTGGCGAACCCGGCCACGAGCTCCGACTCCGCCTCCGGGAGATCAAAGGGCACGCGGTTGGTCTCGGCCACGCCGGAAACAAAGTAAAGGAAGAACGCGACCGGCCCTATTGGCAGCGCGAGGATGAACCAGCGGTGCGACTGGGCGTTCACAATGTCGGAAAGATTGAGCGACCCCGACATGAGAACAACCGTGATAATGGCGAAGGCCATCGGGATCTCGTAGCTGATCATCTGCGCGGCGGAACGGAAACCGCCGAGAAGGGAGTATTTGTTGTTCGAGGCCCAGCCGGCCATGATCACGCCGTAAGTGCCGACGCTCGCCAGCGCGACAATGTAGAGCACCCCGATGTTCAGGTCGGCGACCCACAACGGGACCTTTTTGGACAGGAGCCCGAAGAAGTCGCTCGGAGGACCGAAGGGAATGGCCACAAAGGCGGAAATCGCCGTGACAACGAGGATAAGCGGCGCGACCGTGAACACCCACTTGTCGGCCCTGGCCGGGATGATGTCCTCCTTGAACATGAGCTTCACCGAGTCCGCAAGGGGCTGGAGTATCCCGTGCCAGCCGAACCTCATGGGGCCGAGCCGCATCTGCATGTCCGCCAGCACCTTGCGCTCAATGAACATAAGATACATGGCGTTTATGAGGATGAACGCGAACAGGACCGCCACCGGGATGACAATGGTATAGATGATCTGCGCTACTTGATTCATGATCGGCATGCCTTGCCCCCTGCGGTTTGACCTTCGGCGATCTCAACGGTCCTCAGCTCTTCGGAACGCGTTGTCATGACGCCTGACGAGAAGAGCAGCCTGCCCGAGGTGATCACTTCCTGCTTCATGATGGAATCAGACGAGAGGGAGAGGTCCGCGTTCTTTCCCGCGAGCGGAGACTTCTCCTTCGGCCAGCATGCGCCCACGACGAGATCGGCATACAGCGGCACGACGGCCCTGATCTCGTTCAGGATGTCCCTGACGGAGGCATAGTTCAATGTCCCGCCCATTTTTTTTCCGATCGCCTGGATGATCTCCCAGTCCGGCTTTGATCCGCCGACAGGCTCCTCGGCCTTCGTGAGTTCCTGCAGCCTCCGCTCGAGGTTGGTGAACGTCCCGGACTTCTCGGCGCTGCCCGCCGCGGGAAGGACAACATCCGCGATCTTGGCCGTTTCGGTCATGAAGATGTCCTGGACCACCAGAAAATCCAGATTCTGGAGCGTCGCCTTGAGCCGGGGATCGCTTCCGACCGGATCGTCGCCCATAATATAGAGCGCCGCAAGCGTTCCGGTCTTGATACCGTTCATCATCTCTATCGCGTTCAACCCCAGGGACTCAGGAAGGATAGAGTCCCACGCCTTCGCGAACGATGCGGTCGTGTCCGTGCCGATCTTTTCGTAGCCGGGATAGCAGTCCGGCATGACCCCCATGTCGAGGGCGCCCTGGAAATTGCTCCTCCTGACAACGGGATAGAACGTCACGTTCTTGAGCGATCCCGCGAGTCTCGTGATATCTTCATATTCGTGCCCGGACAAGCCCGCCGGAACGATCATGGCGACGCTCTCGGCCGCTGTGAGAAGCTGCGCGGCCCCTTTCGCATCATCGCCGGCCTTTCCCCCGGACGATGAGAGGGCCGCAAGGAGGGCCGCGAGACCCGCCCCGGTCTCCTGCGCCAGGACAACCGACGCGATGGCGTTGAACTTGTTGTAGCCGCTGTTCACCAGGACCAGTTTTTTCCCTCTTCTGTTCACGGCGCGAACGATCTCGATGCCCGTCAGCGCATTGATCTCTCCCACATTGCTGTCGAGAACAAGAACGACATCGTGGTCGCCGATCTTGTTGACCTCGCCCGCAAAGAATGTCGAGTTGAGCCCCCGCGGGACCTTGAGCCTCGCGAACAGATCGATGTTGTTCGTCCCGACCACGGTCCGCATGAACTTCTGGAACAGGTAGTTCTCTTCGTTCGTGGTCCTGACCGACCCGAGTCCGCCGATGCTGCCCGCCCCGCGCTTGTTCCTGATCACGTTGAGGTTGGTCGCGACAACCGACAGGGCCTCATCCCACGTGCAGTCGATCAGCTTTCCCTCGACCCGCATCTTCGGGCCCGTGAGCCTTTCACTGTGGTGTACCGCGTCCCAGCCGAACCTGCCCTTGGCGCAAAGGTAGTTTTTTGCCGCGGGCTTCACCCGGACGATCTTTCCCTGCCGGGTCTGGTAAACGATGGGACAGCCGTTGGCGCAGTAGTTGCAAACCGATGGATGCTGTTCCATGTTCCAGGGTCTCCCCTTGAACCGGAACTGCCTCGTGGTGAGGGCGCCCACCGGACAAACCTGCACGCACTCTCCGCAGAACTCGCAGTTGAGCGGGCGGTCGAAGTCCGTGCTGATGCGCGCGCGCGTGCCTCGGCGGGTGAACGCCCATTCGCCCACCGCGTTCTGCTCATCGCAGATGCGTACGCACTTGCCGCAGAGAATGCAGCGGCTCACGTTCCGCTCGATGACGGCGCTGTCGTAATCCGGAGGAATATAATTTTTCTCGGCATCGAACCTGCTCTTGCCGAGACCATACTCGTGCACAAGGTCCTGGAGCCGGCATTCGCCCGCCTTGTCGCAGATCGGGCACTCGAGGGGATGGTTGATAAGCAGAAGCTCCAGGACCGTCTTCCTGCCCTCTATGACCGCCGGGGTCATGGTATGGACCACCATGCCCTCAACCGCGGGCGTGGTGCAGGAGGGCGTGAACTTCCGCGGCGTCCCCTGTACCTCCACGATGCATATCCTGCACGCCCCGAAGGGATGGAGCTTGTTGTCATGGCAAAGCGTGGGGATATTCACCCCCACCGCGTTCGCTGCGTCGAGGATGGTCGCCCCGGGCTTTACTTTTGCTGTTTTTCCGTCAACGGTCAACGTGATTATCTGCATGTGTTTTTACCTTCTTAAGATCTCTTCGCTCATGGCTCTCAACAAATGCCATCAACTATGAGCTATTAGCTACGAGCTGTATTTTCTAATCGATCGCCCAGAATCTGCAATTCTTGATACAGGTCTTGCACTTGGTGCACTTCTCCTGATCGATGTACGCGACCTTGCCCTTTTCCCACACAACGGCGCCCACCGGGCAATTCTTGAAGCAGAGACCGCATTTTTTACACTTTTCCTCGTTCACCTTGAACTCGATGAGCGGCGTGCAGACCCGGGCAGGACAGCGATGCTCCTTGATGTGCGCCTCATACTCGTCACGGAAATACCTGATCGTCGTGAGCACCGGGTTGGGCGAGGTCTGTCCGAGACCGCAGAGCGACGTGTCCTTGATCTGCTGCGAAAGGTTTTCGAGAAGCTCGATGTCCCCTTCGCGGCCTTCGCCGTTCGTTATCCGGGTGAGGATCGTGAGGAGCGACTTGTTCCCGATCCTGCAGGGCACGCATTTGCCGCAGGACTCGTCCTCGGTGAATTCAAGAAAGAACTTCGCCATGGCCGGCATGCAGGTCGTTTCGTCCATCACCACCATGCCGCCGGAGCCCATGATCGCGCCGGTCTTGGTGATGTTCTCAAAATCCACGGGTGTATCGAGGAGCGACTCGGGGATGCATCCGCCGGAGGGGCCGCCCATCTGCACGGCCTTGAACTTCCGTTTCCCCGTGATTCCGCCGCCGATATCGAAGATGATGGTCTTGAGCGGGATGCCCATCGGCACTTCGACAAGGCCGATATTGTTGAGCGCGCCGGAAAGCGCGAACACCTTCGTGCCCTTGCTTTTCTCGCTGCCGAGGCTCGAGAACCAGTCCGCGCCGTGCTGGATGATCGGCGGCACGTTCGCGAAGGTCTCGACATTATTCAGCACCGACGGCCGCTGCCACAGTCCCTTGACGGCCGGGAACGGCGGCTTGGGACGCGGCATCCCGCGTTTTCCCTCGATCGAAGCCATAAGCGCCGTTTCCTCGCCGCAAACGAACGCGCCCGCGCCCTGATAGATCTCGATATCAAGATCGAATCCCGAACCGAGGATGTCTTTTCCCAGGAGGCCGTGGTCCTTCGCCTGGTCGATCGCCAGCTGGAGGCGATGCACCGCGAGAGGATATTCGGCCCGGACATAAATGTAGCCGTAATGCGCGCCGATGGCCTTGGCCGCGATGATCATGCCCTCGAGCACCGAGTGCGGATCGGCCTCCATAACGCTCCGGTCCATGAACGCTCCCGGGTCGCCTTCGTCGCCGTTGCAGAGGATATACTTGATGTCGCCCGGCACGCGGGCGCAGAGCTCCCATTTGAGGCCGGTGAGGAACCCGGCGCCGCCCCTGCCGCGAAGACCGGATTTTTTCACTTCGTTCACGATCTGCTCGGGCGTCATCTCGGTGAGCGCCTTGCCTGCCGCGAGATAGCCGTCGCGCGCGATATACTCCTCGATCTTTTCCGCGTCGATGAGACTGCGGTTCCTGAGCGCGCGGAGGACCTGGTGCTTGAAGAACGGGATCTCGTTCATCACGGGGATCGCGTCCTTCTGCGCCGGCGGAGTGTAGAGGAATTTTGTGACCGGCCTTCCCTTGATGAAATGTTCTTCCACGAGATACGGCACATCTTCGGGCTTCACCATCTGGTAGAAGATGTCCTCGGGGTAGACGACCATCACCGGGCCTTTGGCGCAGAAGCCGTTGCAGCCTGTCAGCACGACCTTGATCTCGTTCTGAAGGCTGCGCTTGACGAGCTCGGTGTCGAGCGCGTCCTTGATCTTGAGCGATCCGTTTGCCACGCAGCCCGTTCCTGCGCAGATCATAATATGCGAGCGGTACGTTTCCACAGTTATTTACTCCGTAAATAAATTGCAAAGTGCAAATTTGCTCTGATTCCGGTTACCTTTTTCATTTTGCATTTTTCACTTTGCATTTTGAATTAATAGGTTGTTTCATGCCCCGCGACCAGCGCATAATCCTTTACCGCTCTTCCTGCCACCACGTGTTCAGCGAAGATCTTCCGCATCTTGTCCGCCGTCAATGAGATGTACCGTACCGGCGGCTCTCCAACGAGCTCAACGGTGGCCATCGGCTCCTTGCTGCAAAGGCCTGCGCAACCCGACGTGGTTATCGAGACGTCCTTAAGGTCCGCCTTGTTCATTTCTTCGAGGAGCGTGTCCATGATGCCCCGCGCCCCCGCGGCAATGCCGCAGGTGCCCATGTGCACGGTGACCTTTACCCGGAACCCGCCTTCACGCAGGGTCTGCGTGGCCTTGTAATCTTCCTTGATCTTCTTGAGGTCTTCGATCTTCAGCTTTGCCATATGGCGTTCCACCTTATCAATGCAAACGTCAAAGTTCAAATTGCAAAATTGCGGTATGGCCTTCGGCCATGATGTTCAATTTTGCCTTTTGCATTTTGCATTTTGAATTTTCTATTCATATTTCTTAATGATGTCCATCACCTTGGTCGCCTCAACAGCGCCATAGGTATCCTGGCCTATCACCATGACCGGCGCAAGTCCGCACGCGCCGAGGCAGCGCACTGCCTCAAGCGAGTATTTCTTGTCTTCCGTCACTTCGCCGACCTCGATGCCGAGCTCGCTCTTGAGCTTTTCAAGCACCTCTTCGCTCCTCTTCACGTAGCAGGCGGTGCCGAGGCAGACGCGGACAACGTTTTTGCCGCGCGGCACGAGCGTGAAGTACGAGTAGAAGGTGGCGACGCCGAAGACAACGCTCGGCGATATCCTGATCCCCCGGGCGATATAGCTCTGCACCGCGTGCGGCAGGTAGCCGCACACCTCCTGCGCCTGCTGGAGCACGGGAATGAGCGAACCGGGCTTTCCCCGGTACCGGTCGAGAATGCCGTCGATCTTGCGATACATCTCCGGCGTGATATCATCCGATCCGCACTGACACTCTTTCTTCGCTCCTTCCTGTTTCACTTCCGCGATCGTATCTTTACTCATCGTGAACCTCGTCCGCAATTCGAAAAATTTTATGTTCCGAAAATTACCTTCTCGTTCAGCATGCGCCTGATCGCCTCGAGCGCCGGCGGTGTATTGATGGGCACATCCTCAAGCTCGGTCCTGATCTCCCGGGTGTCGAACCGGAAGACCCTGTTGCCATCCCGTTCCTCATAGAGAAAATCGAGGTCGGGGTGGCCCGCGATAAGCGTCATGAGCGTTCCGACCATATCGCCGAGCGGCGGCCGGTCAACATTGCTCCATTGGAACGTTGCCGTCACCCTGGTGCCTTTTCCCGGTGCCGATGCGACGCTCATCTCCCCTCCGGCCTGTTCCGCCGCCTGAGCAAGGAAAGGCAATCCCAGTCCGGTTTTTTTGCCCTTTGTCGTAAAGAACGGGTCCCGGACCTTTGAAAGTGTTACCCGGTCCATTCCGCGCCCGTCGTCGTTGATCTCCACCCGGAGACGGTCTTTCCCCGCGTCCCGCGTGATAAGGATCTCTATCCTCTTCGCACAGGCGCCTATCGAGTTTTCGGCGATATCGAGGATGTGGAGCGAAAGGTCTTCCAAAACTTCAGCAGACCGCCTTCCTGCCGTCTTTCCCGGCCAGGGCCTTTTTGATCTCGGCCACGCTCTCGTCTTCCATCGTGAAACAGGTGAATCGTTTCCCGATGTCCGCAGGGACATGGGCGTCAGAACCGGTGACGAGCGGGTATTTCCCGCAGTCGGGAAATCTGTCCATGGCGTTCCCTGCCGAAATATTCGGCGAAACCTCTACGGCGTCAAGAGAGAGGTGAAGAGGGATAAATCCGAGTTGTCCGATAATGCTGAACGCCTCCCGGTCGACGTGCGCCCCGATCACGAGGCTCTCTCCCTCCATCGCGCGGGCAGTTTCCACGATCTCCCCGAGCGGGAGCGAGGTTGCGCCGATGAGAAGCCGATCGCAGAATCCCGTCACTCCGTCTTCTTCGTCCGCGATCACCTGCTGGCCAAAGGCCTTCTCATCATTGCTGCCGGCAAGGTGCGCGTAGATGACTTCCTGGAACCTGAGCAGGTCTTCATCACGGTCGAAGAACACAAGGATGTGCGCCTCTTCCGAAGAGGTGACCTCCATGCCGCCGAGGACCATGAGCCCCTCTGCTTTGCCTGCCTTCTTAAGCGCCAGAACGTTCTCGGCCGAATTGTGGTCGCATATGCCGATCAGGTCGAGGCCTTTTCGCAGGGCCTCCCGCACGATCCCGAGCGGCGACATATCCAGTTCAGCGCAGGGCGACAGGCACGTATGCACGTGGAGGTCGGCCTTGATGGTCCTACATGCCACGGATACCGGCCCCATATAATCTGCCGACAAGCTCGAATGCCGGCAACTGGCTCACAAGGATCGGAATTTTTTCCTCTTTTGACTTGGCAAGGGCGCTTTGTTCCGGCTGCCTGCCCTGGACCAGGATGATGCCGGACAATCCCTTGTGAGAAGCCACGGCAACGATATTTTCATGTATATGGAGCGTTATCCAGACGCTCCCTTCCTCGCCGTGAGCGAGCACATCCGAGAGAAGGTCGCTCGCGTACCCCCCGGTGACCTCCCGGTCGAGGTATTCCGGCCCGGCCTTTACCTCAAGACCGAATTTTTGAACGAGATCTTTGAGCTTCATCGTTTTTTCCCGTCAGGAGGTATAGTAAAATCTCATCGTCAGATGCGTCCCGTCCGGCACCGTGGACTTGAGCTCCATATCGTCCGAACATTTCTTTATGTTCACCAGGCCCATGCCGGCGCCGAAGCCGAGTTCTCTCACCCAGTCGGGGGCGGTGGTATAGCCGGGCTGCATGGCAAGCTCGATATCGGGTATCCCCGGGCCTTCGTCGACGGCTTCCACGGTGACACCCCATTTTTCAACGAAGGCCCTTATCTCTCCGCCCTTCGTGTAGCTCGCCAGGTTGATCTCCGCTTCGTACGTCGCAACCCCGATCCGCCGGAGAAGAGGGGGGCACACGCCGAGTATCCTGAGCGCATTTTTCAGTTCACTGGCCGCCTTGCCCGCGCCCTTCAGCGCCTGCCCTCCCGCCACATGGTACTTGAACGTGAAACTGATCTCGTCCGCGTAAACATCTTCAAAGAACTTCCGTATCGTGGTCCGGCCCTGATGGTAAGAAACCCCTGTCGATTCGGTCATCTCGAACTCGATCTCGAGCTTCTTGAGGAGGCCCTGCACAATGTTTCCCTTGGTGATGATCCCGACCAGTTTGCCGCTTCGGTCAAGCACGGGGTAGCGGGTATGGCCACGCTTCGAAAACTTTGCTATCGTGTGAACAAGAAGCTCATCCGTGTAAAAGCAGTCAACCGTGGTCTTCATCTTGTCGCGGATGGGTGCGTCGATTTCATTACTGAGCAAGGCATTGATCAGGTCTTCGATGCTGATCATGCCCACGAGCTTTCCATCTTCAACCACCGGCGCGCCGGATATGCGGTTGTCCCGCATGATGATGCGGAGATCGGACACGGTTTGGTCCGGCCGCACGGTCACCACGTCGCGCGTCATTGCTTCTTCAACCCTGATCTCGTAAACGAGCTCCTGGGTCTTGGTTAATTTCGGCTCAGTCACGTAAAGATATGTCTCCCCCTATTCGGGGACTCCCCTCAGGCCGGACTGATAGAGGAGGCCGCACGCCTCAAACATGGTCAGCTTCGTGACGAGGAGCGGGATGTTCTTCTCCTTGGCCAGCTCCACCATGACGCTCTCAGGCTTTTTTCCACGCACGATACAAACTGCCTTAATGTCCGCCACTTCCGCGGTCCTCACCGCCTGCGGGTTCGTCAGTCCCGTGAGCAGCAAGCCGTTCGCCTTTGCACGGCCGAGCACATCGCTCATAAGATCCGCGCTGTAGCAGCTGTCGACTTCTATTCCCGCAAGGAGTTCTTCGCCGAAGATCGTTTCCGCGGCCAGGACGTCCTTTACCATTCTCAGCGTCATTGAGACCACGCGCACTCCTCGTTGTACCGTCTTCATCGGGTTTATCCCCCGCCTATCTGTCGACTTCGCCGAGCACGATATCGATCGTGCCGATACAGGCGATCACATCCGAGATCATGCTGCCGGTCACCATCTTCGGCAGGGCGCTCAGGTTGATGAAGGACGGGGCGCGGATCTTGATGCGATACGGCCTGCCGCTCCCGTCGCTTACTATATAGAAGCCAAGCTCGCCTTTCGGGCCCTCGGTCGCCACGTACACCTCGCCCCTGGGCATCGGCACCCACTTGCTCATGAGAACGAACTGGTGCGCGAGCGACTCCATGTTCTTCATCACATTCATTTTTTCCGGGACCGCATAGCGCGGATCGTCCGTCGTGATGGGCCCGGGTTTCATTTTATCAAGGCACTGCTTTATGATGCGGACGCTCTGGCGCATCTCGCCCATGCGAACGAGATACCGATCGTAGACGTCGCCGTTCTTGCCGAGGGGAACATCGAACTCAACCTTGTCATAGGCGGCGTAGGGCTCAACCTTGCGAAGGTCGTAGTTCACGCCCGAGCCTCTGAGCGAAGCGCCGGTCATGCCGTAGTTGATCGCATCTTCCGGAGATATTACGCCGATGCCTTGGGTGCGCTTGAGCCATATCCGGTTTACCTTGATCAGGGTATCGTACTCGTCGATCCGCTTTGGAAAGAGCTCCGTGAACTCATAACACTTATCGATAAAATCCCTCGGCAGGTCGTTGCGGACCCCTCCGATGCGTGCGTAGCTCACCGTCATCCGCGCTCCCGTAGCTATCTCGAGGAGATCGAGGATAAGTTCCCGCTCGCGAAAAGCGTACACCGGCGCGGTCATGGAGCCGATATCGAGCGCATGCGTGCCGAACCAGATGAGGTGCGCGCTCAGCCGCGAGAGCTCGGCAATGAGCGTCCTGATGAACTGCGCCCGTTCCGGCACGGAAATACCCGCGAGCTTTTCGACTGCCACGGCGTAACCGAGGTTGTTGTTCATACTGGAGATGTACTCCAGCCGGTCCGTCATGGGGATGATCTGGTGGTAGGTCTTGCTTTCCATCCACTTCTCGATCCCCCGATGGAGATAGCCGATACGGGGATCGATATTCACCACCGTCTCGCCCTGAAGGTCCACCACCAGCCGGAGCACGCCGTGCGTGCTCGGATGCTGAGGCCCCATGTTCAGGGTAAGCTCTTTTTGCAGTATTTCGTTTTTCGTCGTCTCTGTCACGGACATGTGATCACCGTCAAATTGAAATTCCAATCAATATCGAAATCCCAAATCTCAAATAATATCCAAACCCGAAATTCCAATCCCTGAAATGTTTGGGATTTGGTGCTTGGGACTTGGAATTTATTTGCTATTTGGTGTTTGTTATTTGGAGTTTATTATTTAATATCCTTTCAGGGGGTATTCCTTTCTGAGGGGATGTCCTTCCCAGTCATCGGGCATCAGGATCCTGCGAAGGTCCGGGTGGCCGTTGAACACGATGCCCATGAGGTCATAGGTCTCGCGCTCATGCCAGTTGGCCGTGTTCCAGACCGGCGTTACCGTGTCGATCTTCGGGTCTTCCTCCGGCAGCCTCACCTTCAACCGTATCCGATGATGATAGACGATCGAAATGAGGTTATACACGACCTCGAACCTCGGCCCCGTGTCTCCGGGATAGGCGGAATAATCCACCGCAGTAAGGTCGGCAAGGTGGTTCATTTTGATCAGCGGTTCATCTTTCAAGTAACGGCAGATATCGCTGATCATGTCTTTCCGGAGCATGACGCCCAGCTGTCCTGCGTGGGTCATCGTGCCGAGCACCTGGCCCGGGAATTTTTCTTCGATCATTTTTGCTATTTGTACAGGGTCCATATGGTCTCTGATGCGCACGGTGCATAGCGCAAAGAGCATAACGAATAGAAGCTTTTTGCTCTATGCACTATGCTCTTTCCTTCCTTATATAGCGTTCCTTCTTTATCTTTTCCTGCAACTGCATGATTCCATACCGGAGGGCTTCCGGTCTCGGCGGACAACCAGGGACGAATATGTCCACGGGCACAATGTTATCCACCCCCTGCACCACGCTGTAGGTGTCGAAGATGCCGCCCGAACCGGCGCAGCTTCCCATGGCGATCACATACCGTGGTTCCGGCATCTGATCATACACGCGGCGCAACACCGGCGCCATCTTCTTGGTGAGCGTGCCGGCCACGATCATGAGATCGGCCTGCCTCGGGGAAGGTCGCGGCACATTGCCGAACACATCGAAGTCATGCTGAGGAGCGCCCAGGAACTGGGCCATCTCGATACCACAGCACGCAAGCCCGAACGAGAACGGCCATATCGAACCAGCTCTCATATAATTCAAGAGCTCATCAATCTTCGTGGTTATGAATCCTTCTTCAAACCGGTTCTGAATTACTCCCATTCCAGCGCACCTTTCTTCCATGCATAGACATAGCCAACGAGCAGGATCGCAACGAAAACGAGCACCTCGATGAGGCCGTAGAGCCCGATGGATCCGTAGGCAACAGCCCAGGGGTAGAGAAACACGGCTTCGATGTCGAAAATAAGGAAAAGCATGGCGATAACGTAGTAGCGAATAGAAAATTTCTGGTGAGCGTCCATGAAGGGAGTGATGCCTGATTCGTACGTCATCAGCTTTTCAGGATACGGGCGCTGCGGACGCAAAAACCAGCCGACGAATACCATGCCGAGGCCGGTGGCGGTCCCGAGGAGCAAGAAAATTACAACAGGCAGAAAGTGTCCCGGAAGATAGGCACCCGGTGTCATATGCTACTCCCTCAACGACTATTAAATTTTAAATTAGCATAACTTCTGAAACGCGTGCATGATAAGCCAACACGTTTCGTTTGTCAAGAAAAACATTTATAGCGGGATGAAATTTGTTTATAGTAAATATTTTTTACGCGTGAAAGTAAAACACTGTTCTGCAATTGGTCCGGTTCATTATTTTCCGCTGCAACTCTTGCGCTCCCGCTCGTAATACGGTAGAATACTCGACGAATATTCGTACCGTAATAGGGAGGTTTACCAGCGTGGACCCGCTTGCCAAAGAACATCTTCTCTCATTTTACAACATGCACTTGAAAAAATTCGGCGACCGGCCCGAGGCCCTCCGCTGGACGCCCAAGGGCCAGCTCAGGCGCTATCACGCGCTCCTCGACATTGCCCCGGACCTCAATGGCCGAACGATCCTGGACTACGGCTGCGGCACGGGCGATTTTTACCGGTTCCTGAAACGGCGGGGATTGACGGTACAGTACACCGGCGTCGACATCAACGAGAACTTCATCAATCTGGCCCGGGGAAAATATCCGGAATGCACCTTCACGGTCATGAATATCGATGAAGATCCGCTCGAGAAATTCTATGATTATATTTTTATTTGCGGCGTGTTCAACCTGCGGGTCCCGGAAGTTGAGAAAGACGTAAAGAACGCCCTTGTCAATCTCTTCAAGTACTGCAACAAGGGACTCGCCCTGAACGCCCTCTCCTCGCACACCCCCATCAAGGACGTGGAACTTCAGTACACCTCGCCGGAAGGGATGGTCGCTTTTGCGCTCGAGCACCTGTCCCCTTCCGTGGCATTGCGGCACGACCGCATCGAGAACGACTTTACCCTCTTTGTCTATACTGCACACAATGAGATCGAACTGTAACAGGTTGTTGAAAAGTCTTTTAGCCGTCTTTGCGAGCTTAGCGAAGCAATCCCGCCTTTATAAAAACCTGTAATTGAGAGATTGCCACGTCGCAAAAATCGCTCCTCGCAATGACGTAACTGGTGTTTTTCTACAGCATGCTAAACGGCGGCGCGATCGATCATCGCCCGACAGGCCTTAGAGCGGGAACCTCGATATGCATAATCCGACGATCATCGAGCCCCAAGCGACCAGAGTAATGTAGGCCGCCAGCTTCCCCGCATCAAAGACTTTGGCTTTTGAGATCCTGTAGGAAAAGATAAACACGGCCATACTAAAGGCCAACACTCCCCCGATCATCATATAAATCCCTCCCTTCTCTGAATTTACCGACGGGTATCATAAAACGCAGGCCGCACATCAGACGTTGTTCCTCACACTTCCACATACCTCGCATTGGTCGTCCTTCGGCACATTAAGTTTCCTAAATTCCATATCAAGGGTGTTAAACACCAGCATCTGCGACAGGAGCGGCTTCCCGTAGCCGGTCAGAAGCTTTACCGTTTCCAGGGCCATCATGCAGCCGAGCATGCCCGATACCGCACCGAGCACCGGAAAACCCATTTCCTCCCAAGCAGGGTCATCTTCGGGATATACGCAGTGTATGCACGAGGCGATCCTTGGGATAACGTTAAAGATGTATCCTTCCATGCCGTTCATGGCCGCTTCGACCATCGGAATGCCCTTTTCGACGCAGGCCCGGTTCAATATCCTTCGCTCCTGAAAATTCGGTCGCGCAGATAAAGCAATATGTACGCCGCTCAGAAGCTTTTCACTATTCCGGGGCGATATTCTTTCATTATGGATGTCGATGTGAACATCGGGGTTAATTTCCTTTATCCTCTTCTTTGCCATGACGACCCTGGGCTTTCCGATCCCGTCATCTTTCATCAATATCTGCCTGTTCATGTTCGATACGGTCGCGTTTCCGTGGTGCGCAAAGACCATCCTCCCGATCCCCGCCACGGCAAGATAAAGCGCTGCAGTGCCTCCCAATCCGCCGATCCCGGCTATCAGGGCCGTCGCGTTCTTCAGCCGCTTCTGGTGTTCAACGGTAAAACCGCTGAGCATCAATTGCCGCCGGTACCGTTCCCGTTCTCTATGAGTTAATTGTTCTTCCATCACAGTACCGAATCGCTGTACTCTTCGCCGATCCTCGCCATGAGCACCTCGAGCTCCATGTCCTTGTCTTCACCGAGGATACCGCAGGCATCGGCCCTGCACTGTCTGCAGTGCGACATCTGCGGAATAAAGGACCTCACTTCTTCACGCTTCAGCCGAAGAGTCTCATGGGACGGCCTCGTCAAGTGTGCGAACTCCGCCTGAGGTATGAGCGGGAGAATGTTCATAATGTCCGCGCCGAATGCGCCGGCGCGCTCTGCGATGAGTGGAATTTCCGCTTCATTCACGCCGGGAATAAAAACGGTGTTCACCTTGACGATAAGGCCTGCGTCGATGGCCTCTGCGAGTCCTCTCCATTGGTTCGCGAGAAGGATTTCAGCAGCCTCTTGTCCGGAGTAACGTCTCCCCTCGTACATGATCCAGGAGTAAACCTTTTCCGCAGTCTCCGGAGTAACGGCATTTATCGTGACCGTCAAGCTCCGGACTCCTGCAGCGACGAGCTGTTCAAGCCTGTCCGGCAAAAGCAGGCCGTTGGTTGAAACGCACAGTGTAAGCTCCGGAAATTCCCAGTTGATACGTCTCAGTGCCACGTACGTGGCCCCGTTGGCGAGCGGGTCTCCGGGGCCCGCGATCCCGACGACGCTCAGCCGGTCATTCCTCCCGATGAGCGCCTGGACCCTCTCGACCCCCTCTTCGGGGGTCAGGACCTTGCTGGTGATGCCGGGCCTGGACTCGTTGGCGCAGTCAAACTTTCTGATGCAGTAGCGGCACTGGATATTACATGCCGGAGCTACCGGGAGATGGATCCGCCCGAATATATGATGGGCCTCCTCGGAAAAACAGGGATGGGTCCTGATGATATCTTTTTTGACTGTCGCGAGCCTGTTCATGATGTCCTCCTTGTTCCTGTTCCTGCTCTTTACAATAGCAATATCGTTGCCAAGCCAAAAGCATTGAAACATAAGGGACGGTGATTCGGTCGTGCAAGAGAAGCGAGAAAAACAGGAGGCACATGCTCACGAGTTAGGCAGAAATGAAGCGCGGCAAGGGGCCAGGGAAAAAACTATGTCAGAAGCATGCGAAGACAGCCGAGTTTCGTGGTTGTCCATCCGTTGCGGGCATAGAAATCGACGGCAGGCGTATTTTCCCGGTCAGCCAGGAGCTGGAGCCTCTTGAGTTTTCTGTTGCGGCCCCACTCAACGGCGTGATTGAGAAGGAGCGTGCCGATGCCCCGGCGCCGGAACTCACGGTCAATGATCATGTCCTCCACCAACCCGACTTTCCCCCCCTCGGCAGTGGACACGAGCGTCTGGACGAAGACCATGCCGACAACCTTCCCCTCCTTGACAGCGACGAGGACAAGTGAACTGTCCGGCGGACCGGTCAACAGCATGCTCAGGGCCTTCACCTGCTTTTCGACGTCCGGCGCAAAGTCGGTTTCGATGGTAAAGAGGTCCTCCAGGAGATCGCAAAGCACCGGGATGTCCTCAGGCCGGGCCCGTCTGGTGATAATGTCATCGTCCATAGTGATAGCGGAATGTCTCTGAACCAAGCGGTACCGTATCACCTCGCCGTCAACGGCCGCCCGTTAAATGGTGATAAACATTTTAAAGCCCGCCACTGCAAGCACAATGGCCAGCAGTCGTTTGATCGCAGGACCGCCGAGACGCCGGCTCCCATACGCAGAACCGAT
>Ga0209641_10002186_pt1 | contig 16963 bp, 16 predicted proteins | sample RifCSP16_1_FD_184022 | JGI IMG/M metagenome (GOLD analysis project Ga0209641, IMG submission 184022) | Soil microbial communities from Rifle, Colorado - Rifle CSP2_sed 16_1 (SPAdes) (version 2) | ecosystem: Environmental > Terrestrial > Deep subsurface > Rock core/Sediment | place: Rifle...
GAGTGTAACTCTCCCTGGATAATATTGGCGATATCTAAACTATCCACCCGGCAACTCAATTCATAGCTGGGGGGGTGAGACTTCAGATTCAGTTTAGCCGAGCCTTCTAGGTCGGCCAAGAAAATCTTACCTCTTATTCGCTTAAACTGCAGTTGGTTACCCTTAAAGGCCCAGCTGGTCTTTACATTCCGAAAGTCGCGGCCAAAGAAAATGCCGTTGACAATAGACTCACCGCTGAAGTCTTTCAGGTAGCCGGAGAGTTTACTATTTACGTCCACCCTTCCTTCCAGCTTGATATTCGGCAGTAACTTGCTTAAGTCTTCCAAGATCACTTGCTCACTATTGACTGCCACATCAAAACTTGGTTTAGACCCCAGCTCAACTGTTCCGGCCACCTCGAAATTCCCCCAGTTGGTTTTTAGGAGAAGAGCATCGAGATCGATTCTCCTCTCCTTTAGAGTCAAGCCGGTTTGTACCGAGATGACCTCTAGTGAGTCCTGTAGAAATCTCAATGACCCGGCTGGAACCTGTATCTGCCATCCTTTACGGTCCTTGACCAGCTTTAAGCCGGCATTGATAGAATCAAAAAACAAACTGTCTGAGCGGGTGGAAAGGACAATCTCCCCGTTATATAGACCCAGGTCTTCGATTTGAAAATCAAATAACCCGCTTTTTCTCAATCCCTTGGCTGGCTTAAACTTAGGGACTAGCCAGCGCCCCTCTTTGGTCTGGCGCAATTCTAATTGAGGTTGAGCCAGGACCACTCTTTTCAGAATCCAGCGCTTATTCCACAGGTCAGAAACGCTGTAGTCAACGATTAGACTGTCCAGCGAGAGCATCTGGTATTCAAACCCTTTCTCAGTATACTCAACCTTCAGACCGGAGAGCTTTAGACCGGAAATGACATTGCCGGAGATATCCGCAATGGTGATCCTCACCGGATATTCTTTCTCCAAGAATGCTTTCAGGGCTAGGTTGATCTGCTTTTCCAAGAATTTGGTCTGGGTCACCAAGATTATGACTGCCATAACCAATAGAAAAAAGCTTAAGAGCAACCAGAGTAAGATCTTGTATCTCTTTTTCATCTCTTCCTTAAGCTCTAATCGGCCAAATTATTTATTATACTAAATTATAGTTCCTCAGCCAATAAATAAAAACCCCTCCGGGTCTAAGGGAGGGGCCTTTTAAGGAAAGGAGCGGTTTGGGGCTAGGGTCTTTCTGGGTTTACTTTCATTTTTTGCAGTTCTAAACGGAGTGAATCTAAATTCTTCCGGTAATCCTCCAGCCTTTGCTCCAACTCGCTAATTCTTTTCTCCATTCTACCTGAAGTATACGCCGAATAGGCCTTCTGGGTTTCATTCAATTGCTGGCGAGCCTGCAGCAGGTACTCCTTTAGCTCTTGGGCTTGCTTCTGGCTGGGGGCTTCTGGAGGCTCATAACCCGGGCTGGTGACCTCCCACTCTTTCAGGCTGGAGAGATTCTTTAAGAAATCGAAATCCCACTCCGCCTCAAATCCTGAGGCGAAAGGGGGCTGGGCAGACCCTATTTGAGCCGTGAGGGATACTGGTCGGTCCTGGCGCAAAACCTTTATGACCACACTCTGATTGGGCGGGGTTTCTTCTACCAGCTTTCTGAACTCAGCACTATTCTGTACTTTTTTCCCGTCAAAGTAAACCAATCTATCCCCGGGCTTGATGCCCGCTTTATGGGCTGGACTCTCCTCTACAATTTCTGAGATATAAATCCCCTCCCGGCTGACTTCATCCTCTAAATAGACCCCTAAGAAGCCCTTCTGGATGGAACCGTGTTCAATGATCTGCTGGGCCGCTAGTTTGACCTGGTTGCTGGGAATGGCCAGGCTGATAGAAGAGGAGGGGAGATCAATGCGGCCCTGTGAGCCGATGATTTTTACTTTTTGGCCATTCTCATCTGAGACGATACTAAAGCTGGAAGCTTCTGAGACTTTGGCTGACACCAGTCCGATTACCTCTCCCTTGGAATTAAGTACTGGTCCGCCACTGTTTCCTGGAGCAACTGAAGCGCTCATCTGTATAAACCCATCTGGCCTTAAGCCGTTGAACAAACCTACTGCCACGGCGCTGGGCAAACCATAAGAGTTGCCTAAGATAGTAACCCAGGAGCCAGCCTTAAGCTGGTCCGAGTTTCCCAGGCGGGCTGGCACCAGATTCGGGGCGCTAACTTTCAGAACAGCCAGATTTCGTTCTGCATCCAGGCCTACTAATTCAGCTTTCAGTTTCCTGGCATCGGCCAGGACCACCTCAAATTCATTCCCGCCCGTCACCACACTGGCTGATGTAATAATATGGCCGGCCTTGTCAAATATCACTCCTGAGCCGATCCGGTAAATTTTCTCCCTTGGGTGGGTTTGGCTGGTCTTGATTTTTTTGTCTGAGGGAGAAAGGCTTTTGGTCTTGATGACATATCTTGTATTTATAGTTACCAAGCAGGGCTTGACCATCTCCACTAGATTAGTAACATCTTTCTCCAAAGAGCTCAAGAATTCCCCTTCCCCCCAGACTGAATTCGTGCTAAAGATTACTAGACCGCAGATGAGGGCTGCTAATCTATTTGCCTTTCTATAGAGAACCATTTAGTAAGGTCTCCTGGTACGGTAGCCAGCCATCTGATTCTGGACCACCGGCATAACGTAGACCCGCCAGTTCTCCGACTGTAGCTGCCCTCCCTGGTTATCCCCGAAGAGGGCTCGACTCTCTCTTTGCATCCGGGTCATCTCTCCATACTCCTGTAGGGAACGGTGGTCCCAATTGTCCATCACAAATTCTACCGGACCCTCTGGGACAATCACAGGGCTGGCGGATTGGGAGAGTTCTTGTCCCCCGGTTGATATTGCAGTCTGTTCATCTGCGGCTTGACTCGGCAGTTTTTCAGACTGGTAATTCAGGACAAATATCAATAGGATTGCGAATGCTGATACTGGCACAGCCCAGGCCCAGCGTCTGAAGATTGGGACACTGACCTGCTTTCCGGGCGTCTTGACGGCCGGACTGATACTCTGTAAAACCCTTTCTGTAAAATCTAAAGATGGCTCCTCTTCTGGTAAATCTCTGGACCACTGCAAGATCTTTTTCAAGGATTGCTCTGTCTCCAGGCAATTCGAGCAGAACTTTATATGCTCCTGTATTTCTTGGTGCAGGTCCTGATCTAATTTTTGCTCCAAGTAGCTTGGAAGTATCTGCTTAACTCTTCCACAATTGAGCATAACTCTCCAGTTTTGGTTTCAGGTTTTCTTGTAACATTAGCCTGGCCCGGTTGACCCGAGATTTTACTGTGCCTAAGGGGATACTCAAAGTTTGGGCAATCTCCTCATAAGAGAGCTGGGAGATGTCCCGCAGCACGAACACCATCCGGTATCGGTTAGGCAGCTTACTTATGGCCTGCTCCATAAGATAGTTTAGGTGCCCTTGGCGCTCTTCTGTGGGCCCAGAGTGATTTTCATTAGGGGCCAAGCCAAACAATCTCCATCTAGACCTTCGCTTGAGTTCATTTTTAGTTAGATTTAGGGCTATGGTATAGACCCAGGTCGAAAAACAGTAAATCGGGTTATAGCTTCTTCTTTCGCGGTATACTCTCAAAAAAGTCTCCTGCAAAATGTCTTCGGCGGTTTCTCGGTCTGGTACCATCCGGTATATGGTATTAAAGAGCTTGCTTTTATACCGCTCCACTAGCCTTTCCAGGGCTGCCGGATTGCCATCCTGCAACTGGGCCATCAGTTTCTGGTCGGAGAGCTGATCCAGACCCATAAGTTTGGTCGCCATGAGCCAATATATTCTGTTAGCTAATTATACTAATTAAGATACGACAGGTTCCAACCAAAAGGGCAAGGTTTACACCTTGCCCTTAGTTTAATTATATGGACGAGAGGCAGTACCGAGAAGTTCTTCAGACCTGTCTGAGGACTTGGTCTTCTTTACTCTTAGTGGCCTGGCGGTCAAAGCGCTTTAGCCGGTTAATGGTGTGGTCAACCTTTTCGTTGATTTTGACCACCGCCCAGGTCAAGCAAATCAAGGAGATCGACAAAGCTATGGTGGTAAACTCTCCCATTTTATCCTCTTTTTCTCTTTAATCTATTATCGACTCCTGCTCCATCCTCTTTACCCTCTAATTGCTGAAAGTCAGACAATGGCCCGCCACTATTTCTGACTAATTTTGAAACTAATCCTCTCAGGTTACCGTAAGTTAAAAGCGGATGGGTTAAATGCATTTGCGATTGTATGACTATTAACCGAGAGCAAGGCAAAGCTCTCTTAGGCTGGCAAGTTTTACCAATTTGAGGAGGACTAAGAATGTCAGAGACTGTAAAGAGAAATAGCCACCGCATCTGGCTGGGAGGGGTTCTGATACTGCTTGGATTCCTTTTCCTTCTGGACCAGACCCGAGTCTTGGACTTTGGGGATTTTATATCCACCTGGTGGCCTTTGATTCTCATTGTAGTGGGGCTGAACCGAATCACTGGGCCAAAAAACCTCGGCCTGGGACTTACGCTGCTGTTTCTGGGACTATTTTTTCAGTTGGCCGAGCTGAAGATAATAGACGGAGATTTGGTTTGGCGTTACTGGCCAGTTCTTCTGATTCTGTTTGGAGTTTGGCTGGTGCTTAAAGCCGGGGGGACTCTGAAGGCGGGTAAAGCAGCAGATGACACAGAGCGTTTGAATGTCTTTGCCATCTTAGGAGGGATAAAGCGTCAGATAACTTCCAAGCAGTTCAGAGGCGGGGAAGCTACTGCGCTACTGGGTGGCATAGATTTGGATTTTAGAATGGCAGAATTAAGTGAAGGAGAAAATGAATTGCGGGTCACTACAATTATGGGAGGAATTGACATCAGGGTACCGGAAAGCTGGAATGTTGCTGTTAGCGGGACTCCCATTCTGGGTAGCATTGAAGATAGAACTGGAAAGCAAGCCCAGACCGACGTCATAAAAAAGGGCACCTTGAGAATTAACTGTTTTGCCCTACTGGGAGGAATCGAAATCAAGAATTGAGAACCAGCCCATTTCCTAATCTATTCGTAAATTTACCCCTGCTTAAGGTTAAATTCAGTAATCAAAACCTTTAATTTTTCACTTGACAAACACCCGTTAACAGCTATCTTTCTCAATAGTACTCTCAGCCCAAGAAGATAGAGGTCTTATCTGTGATTATGCCTGACGGACTCTCTATAATTTAGAGTCCTGCGAGTTTGCTTACGTTTAGTAAAAGTTTAAGACCTGCTGAAAAAACCATAGAGACTAATAAGTTCAACCTTAACCTCTTAACTCAAAAAAGGAAGGTAAGTATGCTCAGAAAGCTATTGCTGGTACTGACCACCTGGTTGCTGGTGACTCAAGCACTGGCCGGAGTTACTGGTCAAACTATTCAGATCCAGCCGGTGGCGACTGTGACCTGGGACCAAATCGTGGAGCTAGACCAAAAACTTGGAAAAGCTGCAGCTGTGCAACAAAGGGTCATTCCTTATATGCCTGCTCCAGCTCCCAGAGAGCTCCCGGCTAAGACTCCGCTCTTAAACCAATCACCTGCTCAGCAACAAAAATTTGCTTCCGCTCAGCCGGATGCCACCCTGGGACCTCCCTTAGTTACCAGCTTTGCCGCCTTAGGAGATAATAACACCTTCATTCCGCCGGACACGCATGGGGCAGTGGGTCCTAACCATCTGATGACTATGCTTAATAGCGAGGTACGGGTTCAAAATTTAGCCGGTGGAATTATATCTACTGTTTCATTGGCCTCCTTCTGGCTTCCGGCAGGTGCCAGTGGCCCTTTTGACCCCCGTATCATTTATGACGCGGGGAGCGGAAGATGGCTGGCCACCTGCGACGATGATTTCGCTACTGCCGGTTCGGGTGTCATGTTCGCCATCAGTTCGACTAACAACCCGACCGGAGCCTGGACATTCTATAACATTGATGCCGACCCCACCGATGTTGACTTTGCCGACCGTCCGGACATGGGGGTAAACAGCACCTGGATAGCCATAACTAACAATATGTTCCCAATTGCGGGCGGCCCATTTTCCGGCGCGGCCATGTGGGTAATTGACAAATCCACTGCTCTGGCTGGCGGCCCTCTGACCTTTACTTTTTTCCCAGTAGGGTTCGACGTCGTGGCCTTTAGTGTATATGGCTTTTCTTTATCGGTCTGTTTGACTTTTGGAGCCGAGCCAAAGCTTTACCTGGTGGACAACACCGGCTGGGGTGTTGCTGGCCCTCCCTTCATGTATATGGTTCGCATCTCTGAGATTAGCGGCACTGGTCCAGCCCCCGGCTGGTCAATTACACCTGGGTCTACATTTCCCGGTACAGGACTATTCTTCGTTACCAATGATTTCGACGGCACCCAGATTGATGCTTCTCAAGCCGGGACTGCCTCTCTGGTGGAGACCAATGACTTCCGCATGATCAACGCGGTTTTCAGAAACGGGAGAATTTGGTGTACGCACAGCGCTGGATTACCGCCTGGTGGTCCGGTTGACCGCACCGCGGTTTTCTGGTATCAACTTGATCCCACTGCTATGCCTGCTCCTGAGGTGCAATCCGGTGTATTAGACGGTGGTGTGGGAGTACATCACTTCTTCCCCAGCATAACCGCTAATGCCATTGACGACGCCATGGTTGGCTTCTCTCGCTCCGATGCCAGTAAGTTCGTGGAAGCAGTTTACACAAGCCGCTTCGGAACTGATGCGCCCGGGACAATGGACCCCATCTCAGTCCTGAAGTTAGGAGAAGACAGCTACATAAAAGACTTTGGTTTTGGCCCTATTCGCTGGGGGGATTACAGTGCCACCGCAGTTGACCCCAACAATGACATCTGTATGTGGACTATTCAGGAGTATGCCGCCCTAGACGTTGGTCCCGGTTCCAGTGACGACCGCTGGGGGACCTGGTGGGGGAAGATATGTTCCTGCGTGGCTAAACCCGGTGATGCCAATGCTAATAATACCTTAGGCTTAGAGGACATAATTGCTGGTGCTAATTATGTTTTTAGTAAGCCGGGCTGTGCACCCCTGCCTCTCTGCTGGCTGTCAAATCTGCTCTGCCGGGGAGATTGGGAGGGGAACGGTAGTGTGGGACTCACCGATGTGATTCGGGGCGCCAACTACATATTTAACAAGCCGGGAGGACCCTGGATTTCAGTGGCCTCAGTCCCTTGCTGCTTACCAGTGCCTTAAGTAAGGACAAGAGCAACTACTTAGGACTATCCATTTTCGCCTGATTCGACAGCAAGAGGCTAAATAGAGTTGTCAGGGCCAGCCATTTTAATGAGTACCCTCATAAGAGGCTTAGTCAATGGTTTGCCGTAACTGGCTCTGATTAGAAGAACTCCACGTAAATCAGCCTAAACTCCCTGGAAATGGTGGCCTCCTCTTCTCTGTTCTGAAGCAGATTCTTCAACTGAAACTCCATCTGTAAAGTCTCGGAGTAAATCCAGCGCAAAGCTAGGTCAAAATAGCCCCTCCCTTTTCCATAGACAGAGTTATCCCGGTCGTCATTTAAGGCCAAATCGTAGGCGGCACCGATTACTACCTGGTCGTTGAACATCATATCCGTCCCCACAAAAAAAGTTGGGTTTTCGTCACCGTCCTTGGTCTCCAGGCTGTAATTGATCCCGCCGTGGAAGCCAATCGGGACGGTCCCCAAAAGGTAATTCTTGGAGAGAGCGCCGTAGAAACCCTTGGATTTGAGGGTGTACCTTTTAAGAGAATCATTATAAGCCCCGCTTCCCTGAGAGTCAAACCCAATGGCTAAAGAAGGGAGGGCATAGGTCTCGGTGATGATTCTGATCCGTGAAGCAAACTCTACCCGGGGATTCCAGTTGACCCCTCCCTCCCCCAAGATATTTTCCCCTCCGTAGGCCACTCCCAGCATAAACCAGTTAGTCAGACCGATATCTACTGCCGCAAAGATGCCTCCCTTAGGATAAGCCCGAAAATCGAAATCAAAACTCCCCCGGGGGAGCATATTGGCGGTCGGGATATCGATTAACTTGCGCGGCAGAAGAATGGAGACCGGGCCTTTAACCTTCTGTCCAGTCTCTTCTTCTTCCTCTTCTTGGTTGTTACGACTAAAAAAGCCCTGGGCAAAGATCGGGCTGCTCAAAAGCAAAAATAGAATCAAAAGCAGATATTTTCTGGCAGGCATCCCACCCTCCTGGATTAAAATTTTAAAGAATCATTACAATCGTTAGCAAAAATTGCGGCATTTATTGATTTCTTCTTGAACAGTAAGATAATCGCTGGCAGTTAGTTTGGGAAGAGAATCCCTAGACCTTTTGGGTTGAAACCGGCTTCCAGAGAGTTGCATCATTTCTTCAGCGCTACTATTACGGCATGGCTGCCACACATAACTTCCCGGGACAAATACCTCTTCATCAGACTCCAGTAGAACTGTTCGTCCGGTTTTCCCTTGAATTTCTTTCTATAAGTCACCAAGTAGCGCAGGTAGGCAAAAGGATAGACCAGGGGGTATAAAAACAGGCTCCCTTTGCGCATCCGGTAGGTGGTATGAGTTTCTATCTGGAAGCCGGCTAAGCGCAAAAAAGTTTCCAGGCGATGAAACGGAATTAGATTGATGTGCTCCATAAAAATATTGGGGAGATCGCCTCTGATGGGCCGGGGAGGGTTATCGTGGACGCCGGTAATAAAAAAAAGGAGCCGACTCTCCAGAGAGGAACTGTTGGGAGTGGTCAGAAAGAGCTTCCCACCTCTTTTCAAAATCCGATTACATTCTCTAATGAATAAAAATTGATTCTCGATATGCTCTATGCCCTCGATAGAGACTATATAATCAAAACTATTGATTGGGAATGGCAATTCTTTTGACATATCTACGGTTTGATAGGACACCTCCGGAAAAATGTGCAAAGACTGGTCGATTTCTGCAGCCACCGCCTGGAACCCGTTAGCTTGAGCTTGCTGCGCAAAATAGCCCGGGCCAGCCGGTATATCCAAAAGCTTCCCGGCCGGATGGGGTTTTAAAAGAGTCCAGACCAAGTCATGTAGATAGGGGTTATGCTTGACCGGCAAAGGCTCTAGCTTGGGCCGAACCTTGGAAGTGTCAGAGGAGGGTTGAATGCTGGCTAGGCTTTCTCTGAGTTTTCCCATTTCTGAAACACCTCCTTAAGAACACCCTTTACTTTTTGGGAGACTCGGTCTAGGTAGATTTGGGCTTTCTTTTCATCAAAATCCGGATACCCCTCCCCTTCTTGATAAAGTAAGATGGTCCCCGGAGCCGGGACCGAATAGACTCCCTCTTTCATCGTATATGCCAAATTCCGGTTATATTTTTGTTTGCTGACCAAACTCTTATCAATGGCCAGTATGCAGGCGGTCTCATCAACCCCGGCATGTCCTCCGCTCTGACCGAAAACCTCCTTGGTCACCTCCGAGCAGAGAATCCACCAGTGTATCACTACAATCTTGACCTTGTGTTCCTGATGTACCTTTTGAGCAGCTCTTCTTAACTCATCCATTTGTCCACCGTGCCCGTTGATCACCGCGATTTTTCGAAATCCCTTTTCTGCTAAGGAAGCTAAAACTTCGGCAATATAGTTCTCAAAGGCGGCTGAGGAAACTGTCAGAGAACCCGGGTAGGCTAAAAGAGTGCGGGTAATGCCATACGGGACCAGTGGAGCAAGCATGGCTTTGATCTCCCCTGCTATCATTTCGGATATTCGGACCGGGATCAGATTGTCTGTCCCCAGAGGGGTGACACCGTGAGCCTCTATGGTACCGACCGGTAGAATTACGGTATCTATGACTCTGGGGACCAGCCTTTTGAAATCCAGCCAAGTCAACCGGTCCAAAAAGTATGGCATTCTACTTGTAGTTGAGGACATAGATAGTTGTCTCCTGTGGCAGTTTATCCTTTTCCAGGACTAATATATTTTTCTCCAGCCGATTCACATTCTTCTTTCCCTGCAAGAATATATCCACTTTATCGATGGGAAAGCTGGGACCCATAAAAGGCTGTTTGTAGTGCATGGGGATTACTATTTTGGGTTTTATTTTCTCCACATTCTGCCAGGCGCTTGTGGCATCAATGGTGTAATAACCCCCTACTGGAATCATCAGGACCTCGACTTTTCCCAGTTCCCTAAGTTGGTCCTGGCTTAAGATATGCCCCAGGTCTCCGCAGTGGGCAAATTTGATTCCCCCCAGCTCGAAGGTAAAGATTGTGTTTTCTCCCCTTTGGGAGCCTTTCTGCTCATCGTGATAGGTCTTTACACCGGTAAACTCGATTCCCTTGGCAGATTTTTTCCCGTTTCCTTTTACAATCTGTGGCTTTCCCTGGACTATCTCCACTTTGCTGTGGTCAAAATGGCCGTGAGTGACCAAGACCACCTCGGCGCTGACACTTGGGTTGGGATAACCCTCCAGGTCTTTGAACGGGTCAATGGCAACTCTGGTGTTATCTGAGATTAAAAAGAAAGCGTGTTCGAACCACTGCACCGTAACTTTTTCCATCTTACCCTCTTTAGTCTCTTTTACCTGCGGAAATGGTGATGAAATCAGGCATATTAAGAAAGCTGTCATTAAGAACGCATTTGGCCTGGTTAACATTCACTTTTTCTTCTTGGGTTCGTGCTCTAAAAGAGTCTGGACATGGATTTTCACAGACGAGGCTAAACTGGCCAGATTATACCCGCCTTCCAGGACCGAAACTACTTTTCCCTGGCAGCATTCGTAAGCCAAATCCATCACCACCTCGGTCATTCTCTGATACCCTTTCTCGGTCAGGCGCAAATCTGAGAGGGGGTCGTCCCGGTGTCCGTCAAAGCCGGCCGAGATCAGGACAAAATCAGGCTTAAAGCGCAGCGCCTCCGGGTAAAAGATCATATCGAACACCTCTTTATATTCTAAGTCTCCGCTGCCAGCACACATCGGAACATTCAAGGTAAATCCTCTGCCCAGACCTTCTCCTTCTTCTTCTTCCCGACCAGTGCCTGGGTAATGCGGGTACTGATGAATGGAGAAGTAGTAAACCGTATCATCCTGGTAAAAACTTTTCTGAGTCCCGTTACCATGATGGACATCCCAGTCCACAATCAATATTTTCTTGAGTCCGTGCTCCCCCTGCAGATACCTGGCCGCTATGGCTACATTGTTGAAAAGACAAAATCCCATGGCTTTGTTTTCTTCAGCATGGTGACCGGGCGGCCGGACCGCACAGAAGCTATTCCGCACTTTCCCGGCCAAGACTGCATCACAGGCCGCCAAGACCCCGCTGACTGCCAGCAGGGCTACATTGTAGGAATCCGGCCCCACCATGGTATCTGCGTCCAAGAGCACTGCCCCCTTTAGTCCCGCACTTTGGATCTCCTGGATATAATTTTTGCTGTGAACTCTTTCAATCCACTCTAAGGTAGAATGTCTGGCTTCAATCTTCTGTAGTTTTGACAGGAGTCCGCTCCTCTCCAAGCCAGAAAGGATGGCTTTAAGGCGCTGGGGATTTTCCGGATGCTCTCTTCCGGTTACGTGCTTGAGGAAGTCGGGGTGATATACCAGTCCGGTCTTATGCATCGGTCAAGCCTTTGAGCCTAAATCTATAAATCAGTCTGGATGTTAAATAAGTAATAACCAGGGCCAAAATCAACCGGCTAGAGAATAGATAAAGCCCGTTGGCACCCACGGCCATAAAGAGAAGTGTATCTTCGATCATAGCATGGCAGATGGCCAAAAAGACTGCCACCAGAAATATTTGGCGTTTGCTGATTGATTGACTCCGTGCTTCTGGGATGAGAACTCCGGCTCCATAGGAGATGCCAAATAAAAAGCCAGCCAGAAGAGGTATTAAAGCCTCTTTTTGAAATCCGATCCTTCCGGTCACAGGATGCACTCTCTCTGTCAGCCAGCCTAAGGCCTTGGTTTGCCGCATCAACTCCAAGATTATCATCAAAGGGACTAAGATAAAAAATACTATCAGAGCCAGTTTCAGTCCCCCTTTCCAGGCTGTGTTAAGAAACAATCCCCAGTCCAAGATAGTACCCTCCTAAAGCAAGATTTGCTTGAGTGCCATTCCTACCAAAGCCGAAACCGATAGTCTCAAAAACAAGATGGTGACATACTTAGTCCTCATCTTCTGGGTGATGGTTATCTCCATGGGAAGCGAGTGTGAAACTGCCAGCATCACAGCTAAAATCGTCACCTGGGGTGAGCTCATTTTCAAAGAAGCGATCACTGCTATGGCTGCATAAAGATTAACCGTATTCCCCAATACTATAGCCAATGCCGCCCCCCCAGGCAAGCCGAAAATCTGCATATAGGGTGAGAAAAACCGGGCCAGGGCTTCCAGGATAAAAGTGAATTTAAGGAAAGTGATAATGAAATAAACCGGCAGCATTATCTTGACTAAGAGCCAAAATGCTTCCAGCCCCTTGAAAAAACCATCTACCGTGATTTTTCCGTACCGGCTCTTGATCCGGGATTTTAGCCGGAGAGCCAGGGATGACTGGGTAGCTAGACTTTCGCTACTTCCGGTCAAGTTACATCTGCTCCGGAGCCCTGATTCCCAAAAGACCCAAGCCTTCTCTTAAAACTATCTGGGTGCATTTGACCAAAAACATTTTGGCTTTAGTTGCTGATTGGTCCTCGGTGATAATGCGCACGTTTTGGTAGTAAGTATTGAAGATTCCGGCTATTTTCAAAAGATAGCTAGCAATTATTTGTGGTTCGAATTGGAGGGCGGCCGCCTTGATAGTCTCTGGAAAACCTTCCAAGAGCTTGGCCAATTGAAATTCCTCCTTTCCGCCCAGAGTATCGAATTCTGTCTCTGTAGAAATCTCTCTGCCAAATTTTCTCTGCAAGCTGCCTAAGCGGGCCTGGGTATATTGCAAATAGGGTCCGGTCTCTCCGTCAAAGTTGAGAACTTCTTTCCACTTAAAGTCGAAGTCCTTTTGTCTTTTGCGTGACAGAAAGGCAAATACCACTGCTCCGATGCCGACCTGATTGGCAACTTCTTCTTTATTTTCTAATTCGGGGTTCTTTTCCGCGATTATCTCTCTGACCAACTGGATTGATTTCTGCAGTACCTCTTCCAAGAGTAGCATATATCCGCTTCTGGTGGAGATTATTTGCTCCTGGAATTTCACCCAGCCAAAATCAATGTGGATGCAGTCTTTGGCCCATTTATAGTCCATCAACTCCAGCACCTGGAAGACCTGCTGGAAGTGTAGCTGCTGGGCGCTGCCAACCACGTAAAGTGATTTGTGAAAGTGGTAAGTTTTATGGCGATATAAAGCAGCGGCAATGTCCCGGGTAGTATACAAGGTGGCTTCATCTTTTTTCTTTATCAAACAGGGTGGGAGATTAAACTCATCCAGCCTGACTACCCAGGCTTCCTGGCTGATTTCAGTCAGATTTTTCTGCTCTAATTCTTTTAGGACTTCTCCGATCTGGGAATCATAAAAAGATTCTCCGGCATAAGAGTCGAACTCAATACCCAATATCTGGTAGACCCTCTTGAATTCACTCAGGCTAATCTGTCGGAACTTTTCCCAAAGTTCGGTGTTCTGTGACTCTTTCAGTTCCAAAAGGCGGAATTCCTCTCTGGCTTTATCCTCCAGGCTCGGATCTTTTTCTGCCTCCTGATGAAAACGGGTGTAGAGATCAAAGAGATGATTTACCGGGTCCTTTTCCAAGTCCTCTTTTTGACCCCACTTCTTGTAAGCCACCAAAAGTTTCCCAAATTGAGTCCCCCAGTCTCCTAAGTGATTTATTCTGACTACCGGATGACCTAACTTTTTGAAAATCAGATACAGGGACTGGCCGATGACCGTTGAGCGCAGATGCCCGATTCCAAAGGGCTTGGCAATATTGGGGGAGGAGTAGTCGATTACGATGGTCTTACCTTGACCGGACCTGTCGCTTCCGAAGTTATCTTTTTGGTAAAAGATTTCAGTCAAAACCGCCTGCACGTATTTAGCTTTGTTGAGGAAAAAATTCAAATACGCTCCCTGGGCAGCCACCTGGGAAATGCTTCTAGTATTTGCTATCTTCCCGGCCAACTCCTGAGCAATTGCAGCCGGAGATTTCCTCAGTGATTTGGAAAGTGAAAAACAGGGAAAAGCATAATCTCCCAACTCTTCCCGGGGAGGTATTTCCAGAAGCCTTTCCACTTCTTCTGGCGGAAGACCGGTATTTTGGTGCAGCAGTTGAACGATTTCTGATTTGATGGGATTCATCCGGTCTCTGGCAGGGTGATAGGTTCACTCTTAAAAAACTTTTTTTCTGCTTTGCCAAAGTAGTAGTAATACAGGCCTGAGGAGAGGACATATAAACCAGCCGCAATCACCAGAGGGGGTGCAAAGGAGTAGAGTTCGATTAACTTTCCCCCCAAGCCGGCGCTGAAGACCCAGGACAAAGTCCAGGCCAGGGCTATCAGACTGTTCACCAGGGGATGCTCTTTTTCCTCCACCGCCTCCATGGCAAAGTGGGTCGTAATCGGTTGGGCCATATTCATCAAGGCTCCCCGGATGAAGAACGCTCCTACCGCCAGTCCCAGGCTGGAAGTGAAAGCTAAAATCAACATAAAGGGAATGGAAGCCACCTCCGTGTAAACAATGGAACGGACCATTCCCAGCTTTTTGGCTAAAACCGGTCCGGTCAAAATCCCGGCCAACATAAATAGCTGTAGCCAGGCAAAGTACAAGCCGATTTGATGAGCCGATTGATTGAATAATGTCTTGAAATACAGGTTCAAAAAGGGAATAATTAAACCTGCTCCCGTCCCCACCAGAAACAAAGGAAAAGCCAGCTTGAAATAAAGCCTGCCCCGCTTCTTCAGATTGCTCCACTTCCAGACTTCTGAGGGTATTTGCTTCTCAGCCGGTTTAGTCTTAATCTTTCCGAAAGGGATTACTCCTACTAATCCCAAAGCAATTGAAGATAAGAGCGCCCACCTTAAACTGCTCAGCTGGCTCTGACCTCCAGATGATAATAGCTTTACCAAGTACCCCCCGGTCAGACTTCCCACGATGGCAGCCAGAATCCAAGTCCCGAAATTCAGGCTGAAAAGATAGGTCCTTTCTTTGGGACCAGATGACCGCATGAAAAAAGGAGGAGCAACTAACCTCAGACCAGCGGCGCTGGCCCCGGAAAAGAAAGCTGCCAGCCATAAACCGGTCTGGTGCAAAAGCAGGCTCAAAAGAGCGTAACTGGCAGCCGAAGAAAGCACACTGGCCACCAGAATAGTCCGGTAAGAGACTCTGTGCATCAGATACACTAAAGGAATCGATATAGCCAGAGTCCCCAAAGCGGTGGCCGAAAGCAGACTCCCGATGAACCCTTCTTTGAAGCCCAACTCTTTTAGATACAGGTTCAAGAGAAGCTGGTAGACTGCAAAAGTGTAAGCTACAAAGAAAGTCCCCAGTAGAAATAATCGCGCTTCTTTAGAGAAAAGGGAGAGATGGTGTAAATAATCTTTTATGTGAAACCAGATACCTTTCTGGTTCTCAGGACTTGTAGTGGATACTTTTGGCTCTGGGGAAACTACTTTCTCAGGCATTATAGTAAAACACTCCCCTGCATATGGTCTGGGCTGGCCCGGTGATGTATAGATTCCTCCCGGAAGTGTTGTGCTCGATTTCTAAACTGCCTCCGGCCATAATGGCCTTCACTTTAGGATTAAGCTGACCGGCAAATATTCCGGCCAGAGCCGCAGCACTGGCCCCGGTTCCAGAGGATAAAACCGCTCCCACTCCTCTTTCCCAGACCTTTACTTCAATTTTTTTCTTATTTAGGACTCTGCCGAACTCGACATTGACTTTGTTCGGCTGATAAACCGGATGATGCTCAATCAAATCTCCTAATTCTTTCCAGTCAGCCGGAAATTTTTTCACCAGACTGACCGCGTGTGGATTTCCGATGTCAACGTAGATCAAATCCACGGCTCTATTTTTCACCTTTATGGTCATCTTTTTTATTTCCTTGACCTGCCGGCCCAGATTGACTCTGACTTTCAGGTTAGCTAAATCGCCATTCAGCACTTCCGCGCCGACCAATCCTTTTACGGTTTCTATCTGCTTAGTCAAGCGGGGAGAATAACCTTTCTCCAAAAGATAGCGCACCACACAGCGGGTGCCGTTGCCGCTTACTTGGGCCTGGCTGCCGTCCGGATTATAGACTTCCATAAAAAATGGCGCTTTTTTGCCAGGGGAGACGGTTAACAGGGTATCCGCCCCCACTCCGTAGTTGAAGTCGCAGATTGCCTTAGATAGCTTGCCCCAGTTTAACTTATTGGATAATTCTTTCTGTTTCTCGCAGATGACGAAGCTATTGCCGCAGCCCTGAATCTTGCTGAAGTTGATTTTATAGGTTTTCACTGTAGTCTTGGGTTTGAGAGGCTAATCTATATGAAGCACCGCCTGCTGGCAAGCGTTTTGGGGAGTTGAGCAAATTTACAGTGGCCCTTATTCATGTTAACAAAATGTCGTTCGTAGGTATATTGACTGGAAACTAACAGGAGGTTTAGATTCACTGAACCCCACTTAGAGTGAAATTTCAGAGATTTCGCTTGACTAATATCAATAATTTTCTTATATTTTAATGGGAGTCGATATGTCGAGGTCAAGGCTACTTATTGTGATGTGTTGTTTAAGTATGACCTCAATTCTTTGGTCGTCCAATGAGCCAGCCCGTAGCTTTTCTAATGATTATTTCTTCCTGCTCTTAAATCCGGGCTTTACTTCGAGCGAGGCTAGAGACTGGATTCAAAGTGAAGGTGGGAACGTAACCTTAATGGTCAATCCTAATGCTTTAATTGCTAAGCTGGACAAACTGAATGCTTCAATATTGACAGAAAATCCGCAAATTCTAAAAGTTTATCTAGATACTATTCCAGAAACAGAAATTTCCACGCAATTTGAGCTGGTAGCCACTTTAATGAGGTTTTTTAATGAGTTAATCACTGATAAAGTTCAAGAAAACTTAGAA
>Ga0209641_10002190_pt1 | contig 16937 bp, 15 predicted proteins | sample RifCSP16_1_FD_184022 | JGI IMG/M metagenome (GOLD analysis project Ga0209641, IMG submission 184022) | Soil microbial communities from Rifle, Colorado - Rifle CSP2_sed 16_1 (SPAdes) (version 2) | ecosystem: Environmental > Terrestrial > Deep subsurface > Rock core/Sediment | place: Rifle...
GATATGAAAGGGGCAGTTCATCGGCTTGAGCTGATACTCAGCCTCCTCCAACTGCATGGTGGGATACATATTCTCCCGGTAGAATTCAGTGTGTCCAGAGGTCCTCCATAAATCAATTTTGGCAATATGGGGAGTGTAAACCAGTTGATAACCTGATTTCAGCAGAAGCTCCTTCATAAAGCTCTCAATCTGATGTCGCACAAAAGCGCCCTTGGGATGCCAGAAGACTAAACCCGGCCCGGCCTCCTCCTGGAAGCTGTACAGGTCCAGTTCCTTGCCCAACTTGCGGTGATCTCTTCTCTTGGCTTCTTCTTGTCTCCTTAGAAAATCTTCCAAAAGCTCCTGATTGGGATAAGAGACCCCGTAAATTCTTTGTAGCATTCTGTTTTTCTCGGACCCTCTCCAGTAAGCCCCGGCTATCTGCAAAAGCTTAAAAGCCTTGATCCTCTTAGTGGAAGGAATATGAGGGCCTCGACAGAGATCCACGAAGCGGCTGTGCCGATATAGAGAAACAGAATCTCCATTTAAGTCCGAGATGATCTCGACTTTATAATTCTCCTGGCAGTTCGCAAAGAATTTCTTGGCTTCCTCGGAAGGGAGCTCCTCTCTTTTGAAGCTGGCATCCTCTTGGATAATCTCCTTCATCTTACCTTCTATTTTAGCCAGGTCCTCCGGTTGAAAGGGAGTATCTTTGTCAAAGTCGTAGTAGAATCCCTCATCTATCGGTGGCCCAATTGCCAATTTGGTCCCCGGAAAAAGTTCCTGCACTGCCTGGGCCATCACGTGGGCAGTGGAATGCCAGAGTACTTCTTTGCCCAGCCGTTGATTAAAGGTCAAAAACTCCACCTTGGCGTCACTCTCCAGAGTGCGGTGAAGATCAGTCAAAATTCCGTTGACCTGGGCTGCCAAAACCTCTTTAACCGAATCCGGCTGGAGCACTTTGGCTATCTCAGCCAGAGTAGTCCCCTTGGGGAATTCTCTGCCATTTCCATCTGGTAAAGTAACTTTAATTTTGTCCATATAACTTAAAAGCCTAAAGGCTTTGGTTCTTCTTTGGGCGATACTGGAGTCGAACCAGTGACCTCTTGCATGTCAAGCAAGCACTCTAACCAGCTGAGCTAATCGCCCTGTCAATATTTTAGTATACCAAATCCAGTCGCGATTTGTCAAGTCGGGCAGAGGGATAAATTTATGAGGCGGTAGCCGTACCAGAGGGTAATCACAAGCTCTTCAGAAACTGCGGGTCAGCCAAAAGCTTCTCCACCACTAAGCTGTCAATGGCCGGAGAATCATAAAATCCCTGGTTTACACGCTCCCGGGCCAGTTTGATCTTGTCTGGCCGGAGTCCATCCCTGCTTTTCATTCCCCGGGAACCAGCGCTTCCCCGGGATGTCTGGCTAACTCTTCTCTTGGACATATTCTATTCTCTATATACACTCTTCTACTTTTTTATCGACTATCTTTGGGATAGTCTTTAAGACGGCTTATCTTTCCTCTAATGTATTACGGGACAGCAGCAAAGGCAAGTTGAAAAATCTAGACTGGTTGGCCTAGTTCTGGGCAGGAGAGAAAAGAGTGGAATTCGGTCATATCAGCCGGCTCAGTCTCTGCTTCCTTTGCTCTGACCTTTCTGGCTGGCCAGTAAATCAAACAGATTGTGCTTGCTGGTGTAGGGCTTTTTCTCCAGCACTATTTGCTTGGCCTGGCGATTGGCAAGATTTACTACAATGGGCATCAAAAGATTTACATTGCTGGATTTGCTCTGTTCGGCTAAATACACCTGGCAGTAGGATTCAACCTTATCCTTTTTCTGGATGGACAGTTCCTTTGCTATCTCATCTGAGAGTTCGAAATGATAAGAGGGTTGGAAGATTTGAGCGGGGATAACTGGAATAGCGGTGTGGGAATCCTCCAGGGACTGCAGCCAGGCAAAAGGGTAGCTCTCCGGAGGTCTGAGTATTAAATAGCGGGTGTGATCCTCCAGCCCCAAGAGCCCCTCCTTAAAGCTGATGATGTCCTTTTCAGAATAGCTGATTTCTCCAAAGCGGGTGGTGGCCAGACGCATATTTCACCCGGCCAAGAAAGACCTACTTCTCCTCGTAATAAACGAACCCTGTATCCAGCGGGGGTACAGGGCTAGACTGAGTGCCTTTGGAATCAGGGACAATCGGACCAGGAGCCGCTTGCTCAACTTTAGACACTCTGCCAGAGGAGACAGGTTTTGATTTGGGGGTCCCGGTTTTTTTGGACCAAAACATTGGTTTTATTGGGGGGGTTTGCTGCTGCCTTCTAATTGTTTGGATCTGACCGCACTGGCCAGGCGATCCAGCTCTTCTTTGGGGGTCTGGGCTGCCTTTTTATTTTCCTGCTGAATTTTTAGGTAAATCTCTTCCCGATGAACCGCTATCTTCTGAGGGGCCACTATTCCTAAGCGCACCTGCTGCCCCTGGATTCCTAAGACCGTAATCTTAACGTCATCACCGATGGTGATGGATTCTCCTAACTTGCGTGTCAGTATCAGCATCCTTCCCCCTTGTGATATTACTATTTAAGGGTTAAGCTCTACCTATATCATCGGCAGGAGGAAAAGTTCCTGAAGAAATCCGCAGACCCAAATAAAAAGGGCGCCAAGAAAGGCGCCCTTTTTTTGAACAGTCGTAAGTCCTTAGAAGTCCAGGCCAGTCTGTAGGTAAATCCAGTCTACATCCTCGAGATCCACGCCAGTGGCCCCAAACTCCAGGCCCTCAGTGGCACTGCCGGCAAAGAAGTGTGACCAACCCCCCTTGAACCAGAGGCCGCCGTTATATTTATACTTGAAGGAAAAATCCAGCTCGTTGCCTAAGCTCTTGCTGGTCCAAGTGGTGTCTCTGCCAGGTGTGTTTCCGCCTCCGGGCACATCAAACTGGCCGCCGTAGGCTCCATACCAGCCATCCTCTTCCTTGTTTAACCAGAAGAAGCTAAAGGCGGCGTTGAGGCTTAACTCCTCTACCGGAGTTACCCCGGCCTTTACATCCAGGCTCATAATATTCTGCATACCGACTAGGTCCATATAGCCCAGGTGAGGGTGCGGCGAGGGGAATAACCTGACAAAAGTGTTCTTGTCCCCATCGGCAGAGTCATCTCCACTTGCCAGGGTAAAACCAGCTCCGAAATAGGGCTTAGAGGCCAGTTCCTTGAATTTGTACCAGGCATCCAGTTCCAACATGAAGGCGGAAGCGTCAAAACCGTAGTAATTGCCGAACTGGAAGGCAAATTCACCGGCATACCCCAGTCCAAACGGGAAGTTCCCTTCGGCCCGGGTACCCAAAGTCCAGAGCAAAGTCTTGGTAGTGGTGTCAGCTACTGCAAAATCCTCATTGGGGTCATAGTACTGGTTCCCATCCCGATACCCGAACAAGTAGGCGGCCCAGTTGTGCTCCTCATGAAACTTAACCTTTCCATGGAGACCGAAAAAGTTGACATTGGGGTAGATGTCGTCGATTGGGTAATAGGGCTGGAACTGGGAGTAGAACAGGTCGCCGTCAAAATACTCGTGCCGGAACATCAGCTTGAGGGCGTCAAAAGACTGGCCGTAGTTATTCCAGTCGTCATTGCCTACCAGCTTTTCAGCGCCGTACTGCAAAAACTGCCGCCCTATTTTCAGGCCGAAAGGTGATTCCCAGAGGTTGTTGACCTGAAAATAAGCCTGGGATACCCCAAAATAGTCGTCAAAGTAGTTGTAATCGTGTAAATCCGGGGTCTGGCCAAAAAACCCTAACTGGCTGGCGGCGTCCCCAAAGTAGCGAGCGTCCTGGAATTGGACGTAGGCGAACTTGTCCTCGCTGACACTGGCCTTTACTCCCACCCGGGTGCGCAGGAGATGCCAGTTAAGATAGCTGTGGTTAAAAACGGAAGAACCGAATCCGAAGAACCCGGGAAAGGCCTCGCCGTTCCACAGGAACGGGTGCTGGTTCCAGTACTCGTAGCGGTACCTGATCTGGCCGTCGAGCTGGAAGTCGACGCTTTTCTCCTCTGTGCTGGTGGGGTGCTCGGCGGCAAAACCCAGCGAGGTTAAAGCGAAGACTACAAAAACCGCGAAGAACTTTAGCCTTTGTGGCATATTCCCTCCTCCTTGTTTAGGTTTCATATGTTTTCTGCCAGCTTGTCCAGTCTTCGCCACGTCCAAGCTGACAAATTTTGCCCAATATACCCCCCCCTTTGGGCTTGTCAAGAAAAAAATTACTTTTTTTAAAATATTTTTCAGGCAATCTTCAGGCCAGCAAAAAGTTAAGAAGCAGGTCAGAGCAGAATTCAGAACAAGGTAGCTAACTTTTGCCGCAGTAGAAAATCTTTGAGCTTGTTCCCAAAAGACTCCAGATTCTTGGGTAAATGGCGACAATTCTGCATAGAGACCGAAGAATAAAAATCAGCCACCTCACAGAATTCAATCCCCACCAAATACTTTCTCTTATCCTTTTCCACCCGTTTCACCTTGCCCAGCACGTTGGAGAGCCCGGCTAAACCAGGCACTTCGAAACTGATGGCTAAAAAATCCGGAGGCTCCAGTCGGGCCGAGGTAAGTAAGAGCATCCCCCCCTGGCTGATATTGAGCATAGCTCCTTGAAATGTTTTAGTTGAGGCAGCCGGAGGTTGGTGATTGGAATGAAAGACTAGTTGAAATCTTACCTTGGTCTTAATCTCAAAGCGGATATATTTTCTATGGCGGGAACTGGCAGGTGGGTGAGTATTGGTCATCCTTTCTGACATAGACTTCCTTTCAAAATTCAGTCCTTTAGCTTATAGCTTAGGCCAGGACTTCTACTTTTAATCCGGGCAAAAATCTAGTAGTGTTCACCAGTTCTCAGGGCCGGAGATCTTGCTGTTTTTTCTCTATCAGACTCTGCTGCCGGTTAGCCAGGTCTATGATTTTCCGAGCAAAGGCTGAGCGGTAAGTCTCCTTTTCCTTTTGCAGACACGTTTCCCCCAGGGAAATGGCTAAAGAGAAAAATTTTCGAGACTGGGGGTACTCCCCTACCCTCCGGAATAACTCTCCAATCAGATAAGCGGTCTGAACCTGAGGACCCAGATTAGCCCCTTCTGGCAGCGAGTCAAAATACTGATTATAGTAGGAGAGTGAAAACTTCAAGGCTACGGTTTCATTTAAGGGAACCCCGGGCCAGACGCTCTTGGAATCCAGGAGAAAGCTGGCTAGATTGAAATCCCCCAGCGAAGTCAAAGAGTCAATCTCATCGGCAAAACCTACTTTATCATTTAAGAAAGCTAAGAGGTCATCGGTTTTCTGGCCGGCCGGCAGGACCTGTTCCTCCAGGCTCTTTAATATCTCTTGGTAACCAGACCCGGAATCCGAATAGTCAGGTGGACCCGGGTCAACCGTTAGAAACTCCTGTTCCAGAAGTCCCCGCAGTTTTTCAGCCTGACCCAGATATTTTTTGTGCTGTTGGGAGAGTTTTTCCAGATTTCCTTTGAGCATTCCCTTTTCGGTCTGGTTCTCATTTGGGTCACTTAGGTGGCTCTCTCTGAAGACCCAGGCTAAACGGAGATAATAGCGGGCCAGGTTGTAGTTAGAATATTGATCCTTTAGCTTCTCGTCGTAAATCCCCAAAAGGAACTTGATGACGACCCGGCTGTAAGCCTGGGGGCAGGTCTTATAAGCGGTAGCCAGTTTGTCCAAGAAACTCCCCGGTTTTTCTATCTGATTCAGGTGTCTTTCAATCTGTAACTTTTGCTGGTAGTTCTCAGAGGCTGGCGGTCCCATCTGGAAAATAGTTTCATTGGCTTCGCCGGTGAAAAAACAGGAGGGACAGGTCTGCATAAAGTAAGCCAAGGGGCTTATGTGAGACAGATCCGAGTGGAGCCAGACTCTTTGGGCCGGATAGAAATCTGTGTCAGAAGAAGTCACCCGGTAAGACCCGGGATTTAGTCTTTGCTCCAGAAACCCTTTGCCGCAGGCTGGACAGCTTGCTAAGACTGATTCAAACGGAGAAGTGGGTTTATCTTCCATTCGGTAACAGTCTAGTTCACCCAACTTATGGTTGGCCAAATTCTTGAGACCATCAATAGCCCAAGTTCTCCCGGATTAAGTTTCTCAGCTTCATTACTGCCTTGGTGTGAATCTGAGAGACCCGTGACTCGGAGATCTGCATTACTTCCCCGATTTCCTTCAGAGTCAACTCTTCATAGTAATACAGGGATAAGACTAATCTTTCCTGTTCAGAGATGTGATGCAAGGCGGTGCCCAAGTACGCTTTCAGCTCCTTTAATTCCAAATCACTTAAAACATTGTCCTTATGCTCCGCTTCTAAAGTCTCCACCCGGGGAACCTGGCGGTTGTCATCTTCCTTGTAGACCAATTCATCTAAGGAGAGCATAACAGCCCCGGAGACATCGTGTATGGTTTCATAAACCTCTTGGGTAGAGACTTTCATACTCCTGGCCAGCTCTGAAGTGGTGGGAGTTCGGCCCAGACGGTTTTCTAATCTGGTGGTAGTTCTTTCCACCAGACGGGACTTGGCCCGGGTGGAGCGGGGAACCCAATCCAGGGCTCTTAATTCATCTAAGATGGCCCCTCTGATTCTGGGGACGGCGTAGGTTTCGAATTTGACTCCTCTTTCGGGATCAAAATTGGAGAGGGCTTCCATCAGCCCCAAGACGCCGGTGGAGACCAGGTCATCCAATTCCACTGACTTGGGGAAACCCAAAGCCATCCGGCCGGCCACTGATTTGACTAAGGGAAGATACGCGGTGACGATTTTATCCCGGGATTGCAGGTCTTTGGTCTTAAAGTAAGTCTCCCAGTCTACCTGAGCTAGCATTGTCAAACCTCCTTTTTTCCTTTCAGTTCAATTTTTGATGGGAGACGGATATGCAAAGCGTGTGCCTCTGGGAGCTCCCCCTTATTTTTGAGTTTTAAGCTGTTGATATGACAGGAATTGTCAGATTCTGCCTGTGAAGCGCTGAATTTTGGGGATATAAAAAAGAGAAAGAACTTCCTCTTTTAACAGAAAATTCTTCCTTTCTAGAAGAGCCGCTATAGGAGGATTCCTATAGCTTGGTCAACTACAGAGCTTCTCTTTCTGGTTTCGTCAGCTCGAATATTTTCTTTAGGATTTCTCTCTGGGAGTTCAACAATTCTACACCGCGGCGCTGCATAACTAGCTGGGCAGTTTCGATGAATTTGTCCCAGGAGTATTCTTTTAATACCTCCCTATTCCCCCAGGCGAAAGAAGGTATAAACTTATTCTTTTGCATACCCCCCCCAAAGATGTTGCTTCCCAAGCCCAGATAGGCACCGCTGTTTAAGAGAGTGCCAATGCCGGTTTTGGCGTGGTCGGCGATGAAGCTGCCGACCTTACTCTGTCCGCTGTCTATATTTCTATCCGGAAAATTTACCCGGACAGCCGAGTAGTTATTTTTCAGGTCGCTGTTAAATGTGCCGGCCCCTAGATTGACCCATTCCCCGACATAGGAGTGTCCTAGAAACCCTTCGTGGTATTTGTTAGAATATCCCAGAAAGATCGACTGCTGGATTTCCCCTCCCAGCCGGGAAAGGGGACCAAAGGAGCTCCCGCCCGAAATCTGGGCCCCGAAAACCTGGCTCTTTTTACCGATGTAAGCCGGACCTTCGATCCTAGAAAAGGCTTGGACCGTGCAGTCGTCGTCTACATAGATAGGACCTTCCTCGGCATTTAGGACTACAAAAGCTTCTATTTTTGTGCCTTTGCCGAGGTAGACGTTTTCTGGTTTGTAAATCACTGCTTGCTGGTCGAGTGAGCAGTGGTCGAACATATGCTTGAAATCAAGGCGGGCTTTGAGTAATTGAAAGTCTCTGGAAATTTCTTCCGGATTTGTGGAGACGAAGTCCCAGAGGTAATTCAGAAGTTGTGCTTCAACTGGCTCGGGAGGGAAAAAGTTTTGAAAAATATCGGCAGGTTTGTCAGATAGGGCTCTGATTGTATCGGAATGCTTTTTGAAACTCTCAGTTGAAAAAGTAGCTGCTACTAATTCTTGTTTGTGCCAGTAAGATTTTTCCTGATTCGGATTCAATCTTGTGACTAAAGCTGAGTCGACCGCTACTCGACCATTAAGCAGCAGAATCTCATCATTGGCAGCAACCTTAAAATCGTTTACTTTCAGGCTCGTTTTTTCTCCCAGATATTTTGCCAGGTAGTCCCGGCAGAGTAAACGGATTTCCGCCTGAGGAAAGTGTAAGGCTACTTTCTCGCGCAGCTTTTTCATCCCGAACAAAAGTTCGCAGGCTGGACGATTGTAGGTCAAAGGGTAGAAGTTTTTATAAGTCTGGTCTTCGAAAAGATAAATTATGGTTCCCATATTAAATGGTATCTCTATTCAAAGATTTTCGACCTCTTCTCAGCCCTTCAGGGTGAACCTTCTTGGTGAACCCTCTCCTCTTAGGAGAGGGAGTCGGGTCTCCTCCCCTAGAGGGGAGGACAAAGGAGGGGTCATTCTCAGGAGCGCAAGTCCGTAGCCCCAGGTTGCCCGCAACTTGGGAATGCTTAACCCACCTTGTGGACAAGGTGGGGCTACCGTTTGTCCAGAGGCTGTCATTCCGAGGAGTCCCGATAGAATCGGGACGACCTGGGAATCCCGCAGATATCTGACACAGTATTCATTCATGGGGATTGCCACGCCCCGACTGGTCGGGGCTCGCAATGACGGCCATATAATTACATCGACCTCAATCTGCGGATTCTCTCCTCGGTCGGAGGATGAGTGGAGAATAAATTGTTCAGCATGCTGCGGTGCTCGATTAAAGGATTGACTATATATAAGTGCTCGGTGGCCTTGTTGGCAACTTCTAGAGGCTCAGAGTCAGCTGAAATTTTTCCTAAGGCAGAGGCTAAACCTTCCGGGTAACGGGTCAGCATTGCTCCAGAGGCGTCCGCTAAATATTCTCTCTGTCGGGAAATCGCCAATTGGATCAATTTCGCTAACAAAGGTGCTAAAATTGCGGCTAAGATAGCTAAGACTATAAAGACTGCTCCGGCTGGTCCCTTGGCGGAGACCCGGCGGGAAGTTCTCCTCCCCCAGAAAAATGACCTCCTCAGCCAGTCTGATAAAAGTGCCACAGTTCCCACTAAGACCGCCACCATGGTCATATAGCGGATGTCATAATTTTTGATGTGGGACATCTCATGGGCGATGACCCCCTCTAACTCCAAACGGTTCAGCTTTTGCAAAAGTCCGCTGGTAACACAGATGACAGAGCGTTTTGGATCTCTTCCGGTGGCAAAGGCATTCGGGGCAGTGTCCTCTATTATATAAGCCCTGGGTGTCGGAACTCCGGCGGCGATGGCCAAACCTTCCAGCACATTATATAAATAAGGGTTGTCCTTCTTTTCGACTGGCTTGGCCTGGCTGAGTTTTAAGACGATGGAGTCGCTGTATTGATAGGAGACGAAGGTAACCACCAAGGCGATTACCAAGAAGAGACCGAACCAGAAGTAGTCATTATAGAGATAGGAGACCGAATAGCCGATCGCCCCGACCAAGAGGACGAAGAAAAACATCAAAAGCAAAGAGCTTCTTTTGTTAGCGCGGATGTGGTCGAATAAAGAGGTCTTCATTCTTTCAACAGTAGTGAGTATCCTCCCCTAAGACGGGAGGACAAAGGAGGGGTTTTGATTTTCTTAATTTATCACCCAGCAAAAACAAAACCTCACCCCTGCCCTTCAGGGTGAACCTTCTGGGTGAACCCTCTCCTGTTAGGAGAGGGAGAAAACGCCCTTCTCCAAAAAAAAATTGAATTGGGGTCTCCTCCCCTAAAAGGAGAGAGTATTTGGCACTCTCCCTTCTTAGGGGAGGGTTCAACATAGTTCATCCTGAAGAGGTGGAGAGAGATAGGTTTCTTCATTCTCCCATGAGTAGAGGGTTGACCCTGAAGGTTTTCCCTGAAGGGCAAGCTGGGGCTCTCCAGCTCCTAAAAATAAGTAGGCGGGGTTTTCTTACCCCGCCGAATGAGACTGTCATTGCCAGGAGTAAACGATCTGGCAATCCCACAGAATAGAAGAAAAGCAGATCCTTCGCTCCGCTCAGGATGACGCGATTTAGATTATCTCGTTGCCAGGAATAAACCAACTGGGAATCCCACTGATTAGAAACCGCCTGAATTCTTTGAGATTGCCGCACTTCGCCAGCAATCATACCCGGAAATTTAGAGTTATACACTTGAGTTAAAACTTAAAGTCAACTTTCGGCACTCCCCTTTTGGTCTCTTCCACCTGGAAGTACTCTTTAGGCACAAAGCCAAAGTTTTTGGCAAACAGATTAGCCGGAAAAGTCTGCTGGGCGTTATTGAAGCTCATGGTCGAGTCATTGTAGAATTGTCTGGCATAGGCAATCTTGCTTTCAATTCCGGCCAGCTCTTCCTGCAGCATCAAGAAGTTCTGATTAGCCTTTAATTCCGGGTAATTCTCAGCTACCGCAAAAAGAGACTTCAAGGCGCCGGTCAGCATATTGGTCGCTTCGGCCTTCTCCCCGACGGTGGTGGCTTTCTGCCACTGAGACCGGGCTTGTGTGACACTCTCAAACACACCCCTTTCATGAGCGGCATATCCCTTAACGGTCTCAACTAAGTTGGGGACCAAGTCCGCCCTTTTCTGCAATTGTACGTCAATCTGATGCCAGGAATTATCGGTCTGGTTGCGGAGTCGAACTAAGCGGTTGTAAAGGAAAACTACGTAGAAAACTATAAGAATCAACAAAATCAGTATGAACCCAAATGCTCCCATTCTATCCTCCTGTAACTGGTTGACCTATAATCTGTTGCTTATTGTTTTGCAAGTTCTGCTTTAAAGTGTCTTAGTCTCTTTTTAAGCTTTTCGTCAGATAAGGCTAAAATTTGAGCCGCTAAAATTGCGGCATTCTTAGCGCCCTGTGAGCCGACCGCCACGGTTGCTACCGGAGTTCCGGCTGGCATTTGAAGGGTCGCTAAGAACGAGTCTGTCCCTTTGAAGTATGAATTCCCCAGCGGCACGCCGATCACCGGCAGGGTAGTCAGAGACGCCACCACCCCGGCTAAGTGAGCTGCCATCCCGGCTGCAGCTATGATGACTTTGATTCCCCTTTTCTCGGCTTGTTTAGCAAGTCTTCTGGTTCGGTCTGGATTGCGGTGAGCTGAGGAAACTCTCATCTGGTAGGGTATTTGGAACTGATCCAAAAGCTCGGCAGTAGGCTTAAACTCTACTATGTCATTCTTGCTGCCAGTCAGTATCAAAACTTGGGCCTTAGGCACTGGTTCTGGTCACTCCTTTCCGGCCAATGTCGGTGCGGTACTGCATCCCCTCAAAGTAAATCTTGTCCACCAGCTGGTACGCTTTTTCAATGCTCTGCTCCAAGGTATTGCCGAGCGCCGTGACTCCTAAGACCCGGCCTCCTGAAGACAGAAGCTTATGGTCTAAAAACCTGGTCCCGGCGTGGAAGATTAAACCTTCATCATCTCTGACTGATTCCAGTCCTCTTATCTCTTTCCCTTTTTCGTAGGAGCCAGGATAACCAGAGGAGGCCAGGACTACGCAAGTGGCAAACGATTTTTTCCAGACAATTTTAAGCTGGTCCAATTTTCCCTCCAGGACTGCCTGACAGATTTCCGCCAAATCTGTCTCCAAAACCGGCAGGACTGCCTGGGCTTCCGGATCTCCGAAACGGCAGTTGAATTCCAGAACCTTGGGGCCGGAAGGGGTCAGCATCAGCCCGGCGTATAATACTCCTTTATATTCAATCCCTTCCTTCTGCAGTCCCTTCAAAGTGGGCTGCAGAATCTTCTCCTGAAAATCCTGTAACTGGCTCTCTGAAATAAATGGTACCGGAGAATAAGCCCCCATGCCGCCGGTATTGGGCCCCTCATCTCCGTCCAGAAGCTGCTTGTGATCTTGGGCCAGATGCATTGGCACCATGGTCTTCCCATCACAGAAAGCCATCAAGGAGAGCTCTTCCCCTTCTAAATAGTCTTCGATGACTACATTCTGGCCGGAAGGCCCCAGGATTTTATCCACCATCATCTCTTTAAGCGTACTGGAAGCCTGCTGGCTGTCTTTCACAATTACAGCTCCTTTGCCGGCGGCTAATCCGGATGCTTTGATGACCAAAGGGTAACTGAGAGTTCTGGTGAAAGCCAAAGCCTCATTATACTCAGTGAAATTCTCATAGCTGGCAGTCGGTATGTGATACTTATGCATAAAATCCTTGGCAAAGACTTTAGAGGATTCCAGTTGGGCAGCAGCTTTGGTTGGTCCGAAAATGGCCAAACCCTCTCCTTGAAAATGGTCTGCTATCCCACCGGCCAGAGGAGCTTCCGGGCCGACCAAGGTCAGATCAATCTTCTTCGTCTTAGCGAACGTAACCAGCTCGCGAACTGATTCAACCGGAATGTCTGCTATCTCAGCTATGCCAGCTATGCCTGGGTTACCCGGAGCGCAGTAAAGCTTTTTAACTTGCGGGGATTCTGATAGTTTCCAGACTAAGGCATGCTCTCTGCCACCACTCCCTATCACCAAGACCTTCATAAGTCACAAATATATAAGGAGAAATGGCTAGTTAGGCAAGCCATTTTGTAAACAGGAATTAGGCAGGCAAAGCTCTTTGAAGTACCAAAAACGATACGGCGCCTGGAGACTTGACTTTCTTCCAAACGGCCGGCCTATCTGTTCGTAGTAGAGAAAGAACAATTTAACTTGACAATTCCAGATTTCTGCTTAAGATTCGGTAGATATATAACAATTTGGGAGGTATGGAAGATGCGAAAGTACTTGTTGGGATGGGCCTTGATAGGCTTGCTTATATTGCTTGGATTAGCCTGGTCCTCGGAAGAGACGACCCAGCCGGAGAACGTCAAAGGACCCTTGCAGGTTTCTGAGCTGAACTGGGATTTTGGCTACGTTCCGGCCGGCTCATCGGTAACTCACCGATTTGTCCTAAAAAATGTAGGAGATAAACTCCTTAAGATAACCAAAGTCAGGCCAGCCTGCGGCTGCACCTCTGCTCCATTAAGCAAAAGCGACCTGGAGCCGGGAGAGGCTACTGACTTAGAAGTCACTTTTAATGCCAGAAACTTCCGGGGTAAATCTAGTAAATCAGTGGCCATTATGACCGATGATACCACCACCCAGGTAATTAACCTGCAGTTCTCCTGCGATGTGGGGAGCGCGGTGCCTACCCTTATATTTGAGCCCCAAGATATCAATTTTGACACCGTGGCTTTGGGGCATAAGGCTTCCAAGAGATTGAAGATTACCAATAACGATATTCAACCCATCTCCCTAAAACTAGTAGAATTTCCGCAGGGCCTATTGGATGCCAAACTCAAGAAAGAGAAACTGAGCATCGGCGCAGTTTCTGAGCTGACTCTAAATCTGGTGAACAAGAATAAGACCGAGGGGTATTTTAACAAGACCATTACGATGGAAGTGGACGGCCACGTCGATTATAGAGTGAGCCTGTCGGTTTCAGGCACTCTGGTAAACGGCAGCAAGAAGAATTAGGTTTAGAACCAGTTAAGGTTTAATAATCCCGGCTTAAAGGCCGGGATTTTTTTGGAAAAAAGCTCTCTAAAAGGGGAGGGAATGCTCCCTCTCCTAAAAGGAGAGGGTTAGGGTGAGGTTTTGGCCTCCTGCATCTGATTTAAGCTACAACCCCACCTCTATCCTCCCCTCTTAGGGGAGGAAGCATTTGCCCCTCTCCTAGGAGGAGAGGGCCGGGGTGAGGTCATACACACTCTCCCTCAAGAGCAAGACCTACCATCCTTGGGATTGCCACGCCCCTCGACATAGCTCGGGGCTCGCAATGACTGCTCTATTGAAATATAGTAGGGCTGGATCATTCCCGCCCTCTTTGTCCCAGCCGAGGAAAAAATCCTCGGCTACGGCGATGCCGCATGACTCTAGTTATACAGAAAGCAGATTCTTCGTCGTCCCGACTTTAGTCGGGGCTCCTCAGAATGACATGCTTCCCTTTTTTGTCATTCTGAGCAACCTGTCCTGCCTTCGGCTCTGAGGCTCAGGCTCGAAGAGAGCCGAGTCGAAGGAAGCGAAGAATCTGATTTTCCTCAAATTAGAAGAATCAAAAAATAGACTAAAAATGAAAAGCTCCCAGCGCGGGGAGCTCATAAACTGTTTGAGTTTGTCTGAGTTCAACGGTTGACCGACATCAACACTATTCTGACAATCTCCAAAAGCGACTCACAGGAGAAGGGCTTTTTGATGTATAGATCCGCCCCGGATTTGAAGCTTCTCTTATTATCTTCGCCGGGGTCTTTGCCGGTCAAAAAGACCACCGGAATGTCAGCGGTAGCCGAGTTTTTCTTCAGCTCTTGGCAGACCTGATAGCCATCCATCACCGGCATAGTGATGTCCAACAGCACCAAGTCCGGTTTTAAGACCTTGGCCCTTTCAATGGCTTTGACCGATGAATTTTCGGAGGTGACGTGGTAGCCAGCCCCTTCTAAAAAGGTCTGGATGATGTCAGTTAAATCCGGCTCGTCATCTACTACCAGGACCTTAGCCCCCTGGGTCTTAGCATGGAAAAATTTAGTCATCACTATACCCTTTCTCCTACCGGGCTCACAATCTATATTTCGGTCAGACCGTCAGGGAACTTTAATGCCTCAATATGGCTTGGCTGGCACTGGAGAGCAGGCAAAATCAAACCCTGAAATTCCTCTTAATCTGAGTAGATGGAGCAGAGAACCCGGGTCTCTAATTGATGAATATCTCCAGAAAAAATGCAATTCCGGTATCTTCAGTGAGTTTTAGCTAAATGCTTCTCAAATCACCTCTGCTGGAGCCCTGAAGAAAGGAGCCAGAGACTGTACTACTGCTTTCATATCCGGCGGACGTTGGGCCGGCTCCTTGGCCAGCATTTGTAGAATTGCAGATTCCACATCCGGGGGCAAGTCTGGCAAAAATTCTCTGGGTGGCGGTGGTGATTGAGTGATATGCTGGGCCAGCACCCCGGAGGTCTCCCCCTCAAAAGGTACTTTTCCGGTAAGCAATTCATAAAATGTGATTCCCAAAGAGTAGATATCACAGCGACAGTCTACCGGTCTGCCAGCGGCCTGCTCCGGACTCATGTAGCGGGGCGACCCGATGGTGGCGCCGGTCTGGGTAACCACACTGGAGGCAGAGAGCTTGGCAATCCCGAAATCGGAAATCTTGGGTTCTTGATTGGCGGTCAAGAGAATATTGGAAGGCTTCAAATCCCGGTGGATAATCCCTTGGCTGTGGGCATAAGCCATACCTGAAGCTATCTGGGTGATGTATTTGGTAGCCGCCGGAATTGACAACCGCTTGTGCTTACGCAGGTAAGTGGCCAGGCTCCCCCCCTCCACAAACTCCAGAACTACCCAGAGCCTTCCTTGTTCTTCCAGGAAGTCGTATACCTGCAGAATATAGGGATGAGAAAGGCGGGCCAAGGCCTTGGCTTCCTGGCGAAATCTGGTGACTTGTTCTTCATCACAGCTCATCAGAGTAGAAAGCTCTTTGACTGCCACAAAGCGGTCCAGCACTTTATCCCAGGCCCGGTACACTACTGCCATGGCCCCTTTTCCCACTCTGTCGGTTAAGGCATACCGGCCCCTCGGGCCCAGGGTAAGCAGGACCGGCCGGCTAGAAACAATCGGCGAAGGCTCTCTTTTCTCTGGCCGGCCTAAAGAAAAATCCTGGTACATGGTCGCTTCTGATACCATCTGACCTTCAGCCCGACTCCTCTGGGTTGCTTGAAGCTCTCTTATTTTCTCTCTTAATTCAGACTCTTGGACTGGGTCGGTGGCCAGTGCCAGAGCAGAATGATACCATCTGAGGCTTTCGGCAGGATTGGCCCAGGCAATTTCATCGGCCAGGCCTTCTCTCTTTTTTGCAAGTGAACCGGCTCGAGATAGACCGCCCGGTATATTCAACCATAAGAGAATTAAAACTGAGCCGCTGCCGCCAATCCATAAGACTGCGGTTATAAAAGAGCCGGTCGCCTTCTTAAGCGGGCTTTCTTGCTTCTTTTTTACCAGTCCGAATAATTTGTTGGATCGTTGGGGTGGAAATAACTGGTTAAGTCCCTCATTTATCACCGAGGCATTCAAAATCAGCAGTAAGACCAGGGCCGCAAGCGCAATTTGTGCCCGCCTGGCAGTTAGGAGAATGTGCGGTAGGACCGCTGGTTTTTTTAGGACCAGACGGGCCTCCGGTATTAATTCCCTCATCTTCTCCCCTAAGTTGTCAACTTGACGAACCAAAGCTTCTTTCAATTCGGAGAGATTTGTGGCCATCACGACTATAGTTCGGCAGAATAAAAAGTTGGTTGAGAACTAAAGCTAAAGGAGAAGAAGAGGGTCAGAAACAGAAAATAAGCTCTGGTGAGAAGTTCAATTATTGCTTTATTAAAGGGGTTAACGTAGGAGTTGAAGGAGGCCGGGATTGAAGTATCTTAAAGAAGATGTCAGCTCACACTAAAACACCTATAAAAGGACTCTGGCTGGAGGATTTAGAAATTCTTTTGTCCTCCTGGGGAGAAAAGCCCTTTCGGGCTAAACAGATAGCCACCTGGATTTACAACCAGGGGGTGACAGATTTTGACCGGATGTCCAATCTCTCCAAGAGCTTCAGGCAGAGGCTGGCCTCTGAATTCACCCTCTCCACTCTGAAATTAGTCAAGACTCAGGAGTCAGAAGATGGCTCAGTTAAATTTCTATTCGAGCTAAAGGATAAAGAGACGATTGAGTCGGTCTTGATAAAAGATAAAGGCAAGAACACCATCTGTATTTCGGTCCAGGTGGGATGCCCCTTAGGCTGCCTTTTCTGCGCCACCGGCTATATGGGGTACAAAAGAAATCTCACCGCCGGAGAGATAGTGGACCAAGTTCTCCAGGTTAAGAAACACATTCGCCCCGCTGAGATTTTGAACAACATCGTCTATATGGGGATGGGGGAGCCGTT
>Ga0209641_10002191_pt1 | contig 16936 bp, 23 predicted proteins | sample RifCSP16_1_FD_184022 | JGI IMG/M metagenome (GOLD analysis project Ga0209641, IMG submission 184022) | Soil microbial communities from Rifle, Colorado - Rifle CSP2_sed 16_1 (SPAdes) (version 2) | ecosystem: Environmental > Terrestrial > Deep subsurface > Rock core/Sediment | place: Rifle...
ATGTCGCCGGGCAACAGACGCAGGACGCCGTTCCGGATGGCCTTCGAGGCCATGACCTGTTGCTTCTGGAAGACGTCATCCTCGCCTGCGGGGAGAAGGTAGGTCGTCTCGTTCCGCGAGTTGACCATCACGCGGAGTGCCTCCTCGCCCTTCTTCAGGAACTTCCGCACGATGGTCTTCTCGATCGTGACGGAGGTCGGGAAGCTCGTGTTCGATTCGAGATCGAGCACCGTCACGCGGAGGACGCGCTTCTGCTCATCCTCGTAGATGGGCGTCGTCTCGATGTCGATGTTGCCCATGCAGCGTAGGGCCTCCTCGGCGAAGCGGATCGAGAAACCTTCGACGCCTTCGCCAACAGGCTTTCTGAACCAGGCCGCCCCCCATACCTTCTCGGTCGCGGAGCCCGCGAAGCCCGGGCGCTCGCATGCGCGCAGGAGCTTGGCCCGGACGTCGTCCCAATCGCGCGGCCGATTGAGGGCGATGTAGAAGCGAGCCTTGACCATGGCCTCGGCCTGGGCCGCGAGCATGACTGCCGATGTGTCCCCGCGGCGCTCGATCTCCTGGGCGGCACCCTCGTAGCGGGTGACGCCCACCGGCGGCTTCGGTGCGGCCTGCAATGGCTTCTGCGTCTCTGTCGTCGTCGTCATTCCATTTACCTCTTGACCTTGGGCCACCAGCGGTGTAGAGCGCGAAACTCTGTCGGCCCAACCGTGTAGCCCTTGCGACTCGTCTTCCTGAGCGTGAGAAAACTCCCATCGAGGAGAGCGCCGAAGGAGGCCAGCCCCATCCGCAGCCGGAGCTTGTTCTCCAGCTCCTCGATCGTCTCGTCCACCGCGTCGCGCCGGGCTGCTGCCTGCTCCCATTGCTCCACGAGCCGCATGGCCTCGGAACCGAGCGGAATCGTCGTCCCGTCCTCGCCGGCATAGATGCGCTTCAGCGCCTCCGTGGTGCCAGGCAGCGCATCCGCCTCGGGCGGCTCGCGCCGCTGGACGCGGAGCCAGAACTCCTCAAGTCGCGGGAAGGCGGCTTCGAGGAAGGCATCGTTCCGGGGCAGGTCGAACGTCTTGAGCGGCCCCGGCCCGACCATCCCGCAGAGTGCGCCCCAGGTGGAATCGGCGCAGGCCATCTCGATCGTCACCTGGATCGCGTAGGCGACCGGGGGCTCGTCTTTCCATTGCGAGGCGGAGCCGAGGGCCATCTTGATCTCGAGCGGTGCACGCCCCTGCCTCGTGCCTACGTCCCAGCGCCCGAAGGGATCGGGTGCCTGTTCCGTCGCAAGCACCTTGCGGTCAAGGGACGCGGCGAGCCAGGGGATCGAGGGATGGTGCAGCAGCTCGTACTCGGGCACCGCGAGGACCGGCCGGCCTGTTTGCTCGCTGTACTCCTCCCCAATCGTTGCCTCGAATCGCCGGCCCCGGCGCATCGGTAGCGTCTCCTCGGCCTCGATGGCGCCGATCTTGGCTGCGTAGACGGCGAGCGGGCCCCGGCGCGGGTCCTCGCCAAGAACGGCGGCCACGTCTGAAGCCGTCAAGCATTCGCGCCGAGCCGCGAGCCACTGCTCGCGCTTGTCGTGGATAATGGCGGCGCTCACGGTTGGATCTCCCCCCATTGCACGCACCCGAACTCGGCGTCGGTTATCACCCTTGCTTCCGTGGCCGGGACGGTGAGCTTCGCCTCGCGGAAAACCGCATGTCCGTCCTTCGTTCCGAAGAGGACGCATTCGCCCGGCCCGAGCCGGACCACATCGAAGGGATGCCACCAGCGGCAGCTCCGGCAGCGACCGAGGAAAGGGCTCTCATCCATTGCCTACCGCTTGGCCCGCCGCCGTCCTCGCCGGATCCCGGCGGCGCGGAGTTGCCGATCGATCTCCCTGCGCTGTGCCTGTGCCTTCAGTTCGAAGACGAGCGCCTTGCGGGCGATCTTCTGGCGTTCGGCGATCGCTGTCAGCCGCTCCTGCAGCCGCTTTGCGGCCGTGCGCCCATGCGCGGTCCGTCGCTTTCTTCTCGCCATGTTCATCAATCCTTTCAGGGGGTGGCCCTACTTCGTCTCTTCGCTGCGGGTTGGCCCACCAGCCGACATCTCGGCCTCTGCTTGAAACGGCTTGATGACGGATGCTCTGATGAGTCGAAGCTGTCCCTCATCGAACCATTGGATGTCGCGGAGACTTCCGTCCTTGGTTGGCTTTTCAGCTTGAACACCGAGACGCCTGCATCCATAGAGCCAGTTCGTCTCCCCCGTGACGATGCCCACAAAACCGCTGATCATGTCTTTTGCGCGATCGCCCAGCCCCACGAAATGCGTCTGCTTCAGTCTCGCCATGTCTACCTCCTGCTGTGACTGACCGTGACCCGCGACCGTGCGCGCCAACGCGCCTGCTCCATGTCGAGATCGATGGCGCGCAGCCGTTCGGCTTCTTCGCTCGCCTTCTCGAACTCGCGCGCCGCGGCGAGCGCGTGGCTCATTGCTTCTCGGGCCCGCGGGCCGCCGTCGCCCCCGTGGTAGACGAGCGCGTTGAGGGCGGCGTCTATCGTGCCGGGCTGTTCTATCCTCACGAGAAGACCTTCGTCCATCGAATCCTGGGCACACGCTCAAGCCACTCATGCACGGGCGTCGCTAAGCTGATCCCCGGTTCCACGTCGTAGCTACGTTCGAGTTCCACCGACTTTCCAGTTTGCGTCTCGAAGGCCCGCGATTCGCGCCCGATCCTCTGGCGATAGACTGCACAATCAGTCACCCGAACGATCCGATATGGCGGGCCTTCGGGATCGAAGCGCACAACGTCGCCTGCGATCATCGGATCGCGGCTCACGAGGCCGCCCCGAGCGAGAGCCGGACGCGGCCGTTCGACGGCATCAATGCCGCCTGCCTGCGGATCGGTACCCGATCGCGGCGGGCAAGAGCGTGAAGCTGGGCGAGGATCAGCCGATGATGGGCGAGCGCCGCCTCGATCTGCGCGAACTCCTCGTCATGGCGCGCTGGTAGGCCGAAGGCGCGGGGGTCAGCCGTGTTGGCATTCATCGCGGACTTTCCTTTCGAGATAGGCGAGAAGATCGCTGGGACGCCACCGGGGATGGCTGGCTGGTCCGAGGAGGCGGAGCGGCTCGGGGAAATCGCCCGCGGCCCGGAGCCGGAAGAGCTGGGCGCGGGAGAGGCTGAGGCTGCAGGCCGTCTCCTCGATAGTGAGGAGGAGCTGATGTTGTTGTAGGCTCGGATTCGCCACGGACCCTCCGCTGGGTTCCTGGTGGGGCCTCGGCGCCGTCTGCCCTCGCAAAGCGGCGGCGCCGTGGCCCGTCTTAGGCGGCGGAACGATTCGAGAGAAAGCTCTCGAGCGCTTCGTTCACAAGAGCTGTTGCCGTCGTGCCGCGCTCCGCAGCGGCGATCTTCAGCCGCTTGACGAGCAAAGCCGGCAGCCAGACGCTCGCTTGCACCCGCCGTTCTTTGTCCACCGCCCCTGTCGTCTTCTTCTTGATTCGCACCGTTCGCGCTCCCCTGTCGCTCGACCTTTCGATCACGCTGCCCAGATTGTCAGCCAGAATCTACTGATCTACAAATCTCCTGTCAAGGGCTTTTTTTCGCTCTTGACGGTAGACTTGTAGATGTGTATATTTCAGTCAGGACGGGGAGGGAGAAGTGGCTAAGAAGAGAACGGCCCCAGAAACGCGGGTACTCTTCGGTGCCCGCATCCCGGTCGATTTGCACAAGTTGGCCCGTCACTACGCCATCGATCGAGGCATCAAAATGCGCGATGTCCTCGAGCTGGCGCTGAGGGAGTTTCTCGACCGAGAAAAACGCCGCCCAATAAGTAAGAACGAGGCCAGCAGCTAAAGCGAACGAGCCATGGTTCGCAAGCGCCTCACCCTCACCGCCGCCCACGTCGAGAGCCTTCCGGCCATCGGGGGGGATCGGACCGAGTACCTAGACGTGATCGTCCCGGAGCTGGCGCTGCGCGTGTCGCGGCACGGTTCCCGGACGTGGTCCGTGCGGTTCTGGCAGGGGCGGGGCCGGGCCGGGCGCCGCGCCGTCCGCGTCACCCTGGGCCCCACGAGCCGCCTCGGCCTGGCCGCCGCCCGCGCCGAAGCCCGGGCCATGCTCGAACGCGTCTCCCGCGGGCAGGCAACCCAGCCAGAGCGCGGCCTGACGGTCAACGGCCTCCTCGGCCGCTGCCTCGACGCCCTGGACCTACGGGATACGACCCGCCGGGAATGGTCCCGGCTCGCGCTGGTAGAGATCGGCCCCGCTCTGGGCTGCAGGCTGGCCGCAGAGGTGCGCCGGTCGGACGTCCGGCAGTGGGTCCGGGACGTGGGGGACCGGTCGGCCTGGACCGCCAACCGGGCCTTCGAAGTCCTCCGCCGGGCCTATTCCTGGGGCCGCCGGGAGGAGCTGCTCGAGGCCTCCCCATGCGACCTGCTGGGCCGACCGTTCCCCGAGCCCTCCTCCGATCGCGTCCTCTCCCGGGACGAGCTCCGGCGGCTTCTCGGGGCCCTCGACCGGGGCATGGCCGAGAATCGGCCGTACGCCGACGCTACACGGATGCTCCTTCTGACCGGGGTCCGGCGGGAGTCCGTCCTCGGTGCCAGGTGGGAGGAGTTCGAGGCCTTGGACGACCCCAGGGAGGCGCGCTGGGTCGTGCCTGCCGCCAGGAGCAAGAGCGGCCGGCAGCACGTCGTGCCACTCTCCCCGGGGGCTCTGCGAGCCGTCCAGCGCCGGCTCGAGGCCGCCCCCGGCGCGCACCTCTTCCCAGTGGGCGGGCGGCGGGCGGGGCACGACGAACCCATGACCTGGTCCTCCGGCTGGGTCGGCTGGCTCCGGGAGGAGATGCGGCCCCTCGACGACGAGCTCCAACCGGGCCGTCTTGATCCGCGCTGGACCATCCACGGCCTACGCCACACGATCGCCACACATCTCGTCGAGGACCTGGGCACGCCGCGGGACATCGTGTCGCTCATCCTCGGCCACGCGCTCTCGGGGCCGCGGGTAACTAGGGTCTATGATCGGGCCGAGATGCTGCCTGAGAGGCGATCAGCCTTGGAGCGATGGGCCGAGTGGCTCGAGCGGTTGGCGGAGGAGGCGCAGAAGGCACGGATCCTGCCGATGCGCCGGAGCCTCGCTGGGGTCACACGCGGGGTCACACATGGGCCTGTTATTCCGGACCGTGGCGAAAGGAGTTAGGAGGTGGATTCAACGCTGACGCGGAGTTGCGAATACGGCGAGCGACGGCGGGATGCCATGAAACAGATCGCTCATGGTTGTGGCCCTGGAGGTCGCGGGTTCGAATCCCGTCAGCCACCCCAAGTTAGAGAAAGCGGGTATCCTCCGGGGGTACACCGGGGACACACGCCCCGAAAGGAGTAGGCCCATGTCGATCCTCTGGTTGGTCATCGGTGCCCTGATCGGCGCCTATGCAGCGCAACGCAAGGGCTTCTCGATGCTCGGTGGAATCCTTGGAGGTGCGCTGCTGGGCCCGCTGGCCCTGCTCATGTTCTTCGTCTCGGGCGTCTCGCGCGGTGACAAGCAGAAGAAGTGCCCGTGGTGCGCCGAGTGGATCAAGGCCGAGGCGAACGTCTGCCGCCACTGCCACCGTAGCGCGGCCCCGTCCCGATAGGACCGTGCTATCCTCTCCGAGGGCGGGCCCCCTGGGCAGGGGGGGCCGGCACGTCGCGCCCTGACGGGTAACGGCCTCACCCGCCCCTCTTTTCTCTCTCCGCTACGCGCTCGCCATGGGCGACTCTTGGAAGTCGACCGTCAAGGACCGCCAGGCCTCCGTGCTCTCCGCCGCCGTCATCCGCGAGTAACTCACCTCCGCCCCGAGGCGTCCGTGGTAGAACCGACCGCCCTCGAAAGCCGTCGAGGGGACGAGGAGCATGGGTTCACCCCCGAAGCGCGTGAGGCGGAGGATCTCGTCGCGGAGCCTGACGTAGTCGGTATCCGGGACGGCCCAGTCCAGCTTGAGCCGCGCCGGGGGCAGGCCCTCGCCGGCGACGACCTCCAAACGCCCCCGACTCCCCTCGAGTCGGACCTGGCTCGGATCACTCTCGGTCAAGGTGAGGGGAAGCTGGGGGCTCCTCTCGAATTCCCTCATCTTCCCGATCCAGACCTCGCCGAGGATCGGGCGGACGTTGTTCCCGGCGGGCATGTCCACGGAGAGTCGCCAGACGCGGGTGTAGACAGAAGTGCCGATCGTGAAGAAAGAAGGCTGGGCCGGCGTCATTACGATCGCGCCCAGCGCCAGCGTCGCGCCATCGGGGATGTTGTGTTGCACGATGGCTGCAGTATCCGCATCGGCCACAAGCGCGGGTTGCCCGGCACCGAGATAGAGTGAGGCATAACCGTAGGTCGTCGGCCCGTAGGTGGCCGCGATCGGCGCGAGGACGACGCGGTAGAGCGTGCGCTCTGTCCTTGAAGCGTCGGCCAGGATCTCCTCCTGCACGTCGAGCCACGTGTCAACGGTCGCCTGCGTCGCCACGATTCCGCCAGTGGTCCATGCGGCACCGTCCCAGCTCTTTCCGGACTCGAGATCGGTCACCGTGACGCGCGTGCCGGTCGAGCCGCTGGCGCCCGTGGGCCGATAAAGGCCGACATTGAGCTGGACCTTCTCGCCCGGCATGACGGCGATATCCTGGTAGCTCGGGCGGAAAAAGCGGAGGGCCGGGTTCCGGCCTCCGTAGGAGCCCCAGTCTGGAGGGTTCGCGGGAAGCCCAGGGGTGCCCGCCAGGTAGTTGAGGAGATCCGCCCATCCCGTCGGCGCGTCGGCCCGTTCAGAGCTGCCGGCCAGGAGGTTGAGGTCAAAGTCAACGTCGTAGGCACCGTCGCTGCGCCACTGCAGACCACCGAGCGTGTCTGGATAGTCGTCGGCGAGGTTCGCGAGCGGCAGCTCCGTATCCTCAAGCGCCGGGCTCACTGCGACGGGGAGTGTTGGGGCGCGCCGCGCCAGGTTTCCGATCACGTATCGCCAGACTGCCATCGCGTCACCTCTCTAGGTCGTGACTGACCAGCCTTTGCCGGGCTCCCAGGACAGCGTCTTGAGCGTCGGCACGACGAACTGCACCCAGATCCTTGCGTTCGTTCCGTCGTAGACGTCCACGGTGATGGTGACGCTCGCGGTGTCCGCGTTGTAGATCCAGATGCCCCGGAGCTGCCGCTGGATGTCGACCGTGGCGGGGGCCGCTACGATGGTCACGACGGTCGTCCCGTTGAGGACGCCGAAGTTATGGCCGAGTCGCAAGGCCCGGAGTTTGGGCTTGTGATCTGCCCACACGACGTTCCATTCCGGCTGATTCGTGGGTCCCGCAGCCAGGACGGCGCGGACAACCTTGGTCGTGCTATCGAGGATCATATGCCGTACACCTGTGCCACCATCATCACCTCGTCGAAGTTCGGCGCGTTCGTCGCGATCACCTTCCAGTCGGAGTTTCCAGAGGGCGGCGACATGAGGTAGACGGCCTCACCGGGGATGCCGAGATAATACTCTGCCTCGCCTTCGATCGTGTCGGCTGGACTCGTCGTGTCGGCCTTGACGACGACGAGGTTGTTGCTCGTGTCGACCTTCTTGACGACGAGCATGCGCTTCGCGAGCCGGAGTCCGGCCGCCGTATCTCCGAGGTTGGGGAGGTTGACCGTCCGCTCGGCACTCGAGGCGTCGACGAAGATGAACACGTATTTGTCATTGCCGGTGATGGTGACATCGCTGCTTTCCTCGGCGACGGGGAACATCGACGCGGGGTAATCCTTCCAGGAGTAGCAGCCGCTCTCGCCCGGGCTCATCCACATCGGAACGTCGAAGTCGGCGGGCCCGCCGTGGAAGCCGGTCTCTCCAGAGAGCGCGTCCCCGGTCTCAACGTCGGAGAGTTCCCCCAGGACTGGCCATCTGACCATCTCGACCTTGAAGGTGCCTGGATTCGCTGCCTTCACCACGTAGCCGATCTGCACCTTGACGGCACAACCCTTGAGCGGAGCCGAGCTTGCCATTCCTCCGGAGTCGTCCCCGAGAAAGAACTTCTGCCCCTGAGTGTAGATAGAGAGATCAACGCCTTCCATGTGGCCCTTGCCACAGACCCAACCCTCGGCGTTGTTCGCGATGCTGTGCATCGTGACGCCCAGGCCATCGAGGCTCGCCGGAACAGTGCTCCACTCAAGCGACTTGACCGTCAGGATGTTGCCAGCCCCATCGGCGCTGAAGACCCTGACGTTGCGGAATGCTGGGATGGTTGATCCGCTGACGTTCTTGACTCGATAATAGACGCTGCCGAAGAGAAGCTGCAGACCGCCGAGCACGTCCGCGACCGGTGCCTCTCTCCCATTCGTGCCGTCCCAATGGAGCCCGCCCTCGGCGTGCGTGTGTGTCGGGCTCACGATGAAGTCGACAGCGACCACGTTATCGACCTCGTGCGTATTCATGTTGAGATTGCCCGTCATCGCGCGCACACCGTCGATGATGAGATACCCGGGGCTGATCTCGTGCCAGACGTTCGCGATGCCGTCCGGCACCGGTTTCGTGCCGATGCTCGACGTGTGGTCCTCGAGGCAGAGGTAGCTCAGGATCGCACCACCTGTGCCCAGAGGCGGCGCGGGCGACGTGGCGAGATACACGATGTCCCCAACGTCGTATGAGGTATCGACCGCCCACTGCCCGCGCCAGACGTTCGGCTTCGGGCCCGGCGGTCCCTGCACGCCAGTCACCTGGAGGCCGCTGATGATCCGGGGGCGCGCCGCGTAGACGATCGAGTCGATGTCACCGGGGGATGAGCCGCGTCGTTTCACAGGCGCCATGTCGCCTCCAGGCCGGAGATCGGGTTGCGGCGCGTCTCCCAGATGCGGATGGAGGCATCCGCATAGCGCGAGCTCTCGTCGCTTCCGATGCCAACCCAGTCGCGCGTGGCGACGTCGCCCTCGTAGCTGAGGCGACCAATGGTCGAGCCCTGGGCGAGAAGCGCGCCCGTCGCCTCGAGGAAGACCGCGTAACCCACCTCGACCGAGAACGGCCCGAATTCCTTCCAGCCTTCCGACCCGAGCCACCGGACCCACGCCCGCAAAATGTGAGCCCGCGTCAGATCGACCCCGGTGATGGCCGAATCGAGTTGGAAGGTTGATTGTCCCGAGACCGCGCGCTCGAACCGTACGAGGTCGTTCGTGGGCGAGTCCTTCGCGACGAACTGGAGGGCGTCGTAACTCCCGGCACCGTGCCGGGCATGCAAGAGCGGAAGGATATCGTTCTGCGGGATCGCGGCCGCCTGCCAATAGGGTTGGACTTCCACCATGGCGACGCCCCGCGTGTAGCTCCAGATCTCAGCGGACGGCGTCGCGCTGTTCGCCATGCGGTGCGTGTCGGCTGCCCGGACGAGTTGGGCATCTAGGGTGACGAGGGGCGACCGTGCGCCGTAGCTCTTGCCGAACGCCGCCCCGCCGCGCTGCACGTTGAGGATGCCGGCATGGATCACGACGTCCGAGAGGTTTGATGAGAAACGGCCGATCGCCACAGTATAGGTCGGATCCGAAGTCGCCAACGTGGCATTGATCGGGATGGCATCCATAACGACCTCTCCAAAGGGCTCGGACGACGGGATCGTGTTGTAGGCCGGCGTCGTCGTCCAAGTCCGCGTCGCCTCGTCCCAATACTCGGTCGCGGGCAGTCCGCCCCCGGAGCGGGAGAGGTAGACCTCGGCCTTCTGAGTCACCGGGTCCTGGATGACGCTGTTCTTGACGACGGCGCGAAGATGGACGATCTCGCCAGAGGCCCGGGGCAGCGTGCCCAGAGACCGCGCGCGGCCGCCCTGCGCGCCGCCGGCGCCATAGGTGAACTTCGCCGAGGACCTGTAGCCCTGTTCCTCGACGAGGGCGACGGTCATGTCCTGAACGACGCTGAAGTCGCCCGAGCTGCCAACGGTGGACCAGCCCACGAGCGTCATGTCGTAGTTGCGGAGGACAAGTTCGACGTCGTTGCCGCCCTGCGCGGCGAGCCCGTGAAACGAGACGTTCGCATTGTCCTCGAGGACCCGCATGAGCACGCCGTCCCCGGGCCGCGGTGACCAGGCGTCTTGATCTCTGGTATGCGTGTAGCCGGCCCCCTTGTCGACGAGGGCGAGCCCCTGGAGCTCCGGCGACCACGGTCCGTCGATCCGGTAAGCCGCCCACGCGAGGCAGGCATAGGGTAGGAGATCGAAGAATTCGTCTTCCACCTCGAAGGTCTCGGGGTATCTTCTCCGCTTGAGCACGAGGCCGGCGCGGCGCTCGAGGCGTCTGCGGCTCCAACCGCCAGCGAGAACTGACGGACCCTTGGGGTGGATGAGGTATGCGCGCGAACCGACATCGCCGACCGCCCGATCCATCGGCACGCGCCCCGTCACTCGGTTGCGGGCGCGGCGCTTGAGACGCAACTCGAGCGAACTCGCGTTCCTCACGTTCACCACGTAGCCGCCGAGGTCCTCAACATCGACCTCGACGTAGAAGTGGAAGTGACGAAAGCGGGCGAAGCTCATCGAGTTGTCCCAACCCGGGGCCGCGATCTCCGCGTAGATCCCTACCTGCAGGGAGAGCATGTCCTCGAGGGAAAAGACACCCCCTTCGGGATGGCTGAGCATCTCGTGCTCCATGTGGATCGGGCCGTCGTAGCCCGTTCCACAAGAGGGCTGGTTGCCGTTGCAGTACCGATCACCGACGGGCGTGCCCGTCGAGCCGCTGTAGCCGACTTCGAAGAAGCTGCCGAGCTGGAGGATTGCGCTGCTATCGCGCGCGCGCATGGCGAACTTGGCGCGCGGCCCGTGGGGGTGGCCTGGCGGGAAGCCCGGGAAGAACCAACTGTTGCCGCCGTGCCCGAAGTAGTCCATCCAACAATGAAGCTTGACCCGACGAAAGAGGCTGAGCGTCGGTGGCGCCTCGACGGTCACGAGGCCCGTCGTCTTAGCACCGAATTGCCGAGTACCTGCGACTTTGCTGTAACTGCAGACGCCCTGTGTCGCCTCCGAGCAGTAAGGCGCGACCGTCTCGTGAAGGTCGTCATAGGTCGCGTCTCGCCACACCTCCCAGAGCGTCTTCAGAGGACTCCCACCATGGGGCGAGCTGTTCGGCCAGCGGTCCAAATGGGACGAGCCTGTGCCGCTGTAACGCGTGCCGGCGTTATAGGCATCTGACGTCGGCAAGAGATAAATCGTTCGCAGCATCGGCTCTACTCAGGTGATCGAGACCGTCGCCGCTCTTGCTGCTGCGGCCGCCGCAGCCCGGCCCGCCAAAATGGCGAAGGGGTCCCACGTCATCGGTCTTGCGGCGGCGATTGCTCCTGCACGGCCCGTTGCGGAGGCCGACTGCCCAGCTAGGTAGCGGCCCTGGGTCCAGACATTCTCGACCTGAAGGACGACCTTCTCTGGCAGGGCGGCGAGATCGTGGGCCTCGTATGCCGAGAGGAACTTCTGCTCGGCGCTCGACCACATGTAAGGCATCTTGACTTGCGTGTAGACCTCGCGCCGGTCGCCGGGCTCATAGAGGAGTTCGCCGGCTTGGGCGTCGTACTTCTCGAGGTCGAGCAGGGCCTCGGCATCGGGATCCACATCGTCGGGGTCGATGATCGCGAAGCTGAGCGTCCCGAGGGGCGTCCAGAAGATCCGCGCCCAGGAGTGGGCGTCGAGGAAGGATTGCACCACTTCGGCGGCCGATTCCGCATTCTGATCTCCGCCGAACCGGCGGGCGCACTCGTATCCCCGGGCGTCATACCAGGCCGCAGCATAGTCCCAAGAGATCGCGTCGATGATCGGATGTGGGCCCCGCCACTGGCCTAGGGGTGCGGACCTGTAGACGTACTCCTCAAGCACCATGCGGAGCTGTTGGATGGGGCCTGTGACAGGCAAACCTGCGTAGAAGCCCTCGGCATCAGGCCCCTTGCAGTCGAAGGATACGATCGCCTCTTCGACCGGCTGCGATCCCTCCCCGATCACGATGATGGTCATCTGATTCCCGCCGAAAACGCCGCGGAGCGTCGACCATCCCTGGGATGATTGCGGTATCCCGTCATAGTAGATCCGCGTCACGTCGACCAGGAGATTCGCGCTCGCGAGCCACCAGTAGCCGAGCGTCTTGTCATACCGGAGGTTGACCGCCGGGACCATGCCGCGGCCAGTGATATCGGCGCCGTCGTGAATTCCGGTCAGCAGAGGGAGCTGCGTCCCGAAGATCGAGCCATCCGAGGCGGCGCTCCACTCGATGCGACGGAAAACGCCCGGAGGGACCGGCGTTCGGAGCACAGTGTCGTCCGTCTTGAGCATGAGCCTCGTCACGAGGCCCTCACGCGCCCAATCCTCGACGATGCCGCGAAACTGCGGTTCCCAATCGGCGACGACGAGATCGGGCGCGGCGACGTCGATGGCCGCGGCGCTCCCGCGCGGGTCATACGTCTCGAGCATGTCGATAAGCTCGCGGCGCGAGTCGAGAACGCCGACGGACGCCTTGACCGCCTCAAGGGAGTTGTCCTCGATTCCAGGCCCATACTCGATGGGTGACCAGGAGCCAGGCTGGCTCGTCCGAGTCACCTGGCCCGCGGCCGTGAGCCGGCCCGTCGGGGCGATGACGTCTCGACCGAGCGAGAGAGCCCGCGTCTGCCAGTCGACCGTGAGGATCGGGAATGGCTGCGCGCCCCGCCGGCGGGCCTCGAGCAGGGCGGCCGAGCGCACGTGCTACGCCTTCCCGAGGGAGACGAGTTCGGCGAGACGCTTCTCTTGTTCTCGGGCGACCGATCGAAGCGTAAACGAACGCATGCGCTCGGTGTTCTGTGCCGTCTGGAAAGGGTTCTCGTCGATGTTGATGTAGTTGTTCTGGCGGATCTGGCTCCCGAGAGCGGAAGCCCCCCTGCGCGGAAGGGGCACGATCGCTTCCAAGCCGTGGAGCATGGCGAGTTGACCCGGGCCGAAGTCGCCGATCCCGCCGCTCTGGAAGTCCGGGATTCTCAGGATGTCCGCGACAGAATCTGGCGGTCCGCTCGGGATCTCCGGCGCTCGCCCTCCGGAGAAGGTGATCGGGATGTCGATCGCCGGAGGCTTGATGCCCGTCAGGGCCGAGACGAAGGAGTCGATCTTCTCGATGAGCGTCTGGAACTGCTCCGTCATGGTCTGAGAGAAACTGATGCCGGCCGCCTCGGCTGACTCGAAGGCGTTGCCGTTCTCATCGACGAGCTGGCCGCTGGCGATGAGCTGGTCGATCATCGGGCGCATGGCCTCGGGAATTGCCTGGCCGGCGGCCTTCGACGTGTTCACGAACTCGAGGAGGTTCGGCCCCATCTTCGAGATGACGGTCCCGACATCGATGCCGGAGGCGGTGAGCAGCTTGAAGTCCTGGAGAAGCTGACCGGCCTGCGAGTCGAGCTCCTGGCGCTGCATGGCCGGGCCCAGCTCCTCGATCGTGAATCCGTAGCGCTGGGTCGCGTCGGCGAGCGCAGCCTGCGCCGCCTCCTGGTTCCCGAGGAGCCCATTCACCTCGGCCACGGCCGCGTTGAACTGGTCGACCGTCTTCGCGTCAAAGATCTTCTTGACGAGGTCCTGGCTCGTGAGCCCCACGAGCTTCTTCTGCAGCTCGACGAAGCCCCCTTGCGCCTCGAAGAAGGCGTCGCGCAGGTCGTTGACCTGCATGATGATCGGATCCCCGCCGATCCCGAGCGCACGGCCGAGCCCACTTAAGGCCTTGCCGGCCAGGCTCCCGAGTATGGATCCGAGAGGTCCGGCGAGACTGCCGAGCGCGTCACCGAGACCCTTACCGAGTACCTTGCCCAGTTTGTCGCCGAGCCCTTTTCCGAGGCTCTCGCCGATTGAACCTCCGAGATGGGCGCCGATCGACTTCCCGACGTCGCCCCCACCCTGGATGGCGCCCAGGATGACCTGGGGCAGACCCTTCAGCGCGTCCTTGAAGGCCGAGCCGAACGTGACGGGGATGGAGGCGAGTGCACGTTCGAGCTGGTCGCCTTCGGCTCCGGCTAGCTTGAGTGCTGCGACGATGTCCTCGATCGGAGCATGGGCTCTGGCGCCCGCGAGCGCGATCTCATCGAAACTCTGCTGGGTCTCGAGTGCGCCCTGTGCGAGCACGTCGATTTGTTCCACGACTGGCCCAAGGTCAAGGCCCGACACGTCGAGCGTCGGGATCTCGATCTTGCCGCCCTTCAGGACGCCGAGCAGGCCCTTGTCGGTGATCTCGGCGCCTTGTTTCTGGAGCTGCTCCAGCTTCGCGCGTAGCGCCTCGAGATCCGCGACGCCTTCGACGCCGAGGATGTTGAACGCTTTCGCGAGCTGATCAACCTCGGCCTGAGCGGTGGAGCCGGAGAGCTCGTCGAGGAGGCCCTTGAACTCTTCCGCCGCGCGCTTTGCTTCCTCGGCCGCTTTCTCGTGCGCCTTGGCGGCCTTCTTGGCGGAGTCGATCTGCTTGTCCGTGAGGCAGAGGTTCTCGGCAAGAGCGGGGCTCAGCCGGCCCTTGTAGAGCTTGGCGATGTCCTCGACCTTCGTCCCCTGGGCCTTGAGCGCCTCGACCTGATGCCGGATCGCCTCCTCGTTCGAGGCCGCCATCTGCGCCGAGAAGCCGCCAATCCCTTCGAGCGCGGCAGCATTGCCCTTCTCGACGAGCCCGAGACCAGCCGCAAATCTGTAGAGGGGTCCCGTCGCCGCATCTGCGGCATCTCGCACAGCCTCAAACTTGTTCGCCAATGCGCCGATTGCGGCGCCGATCGCGAGACCGGCACCAATGACACCGACGCTCGCGGCATTGAACCCCGCCATCGAGGTTGAGAGGTTCTTGAATCCAATTTCTGCAACGTCTGCCACGTCGTCAAGGGCGCGGAGGGGACCGATCGGCAAACCGAAAGCCGTGGCTGATCGCGCGAGCGTCGTCGAGACCTTGCCGACGGTGTCGGCCAGCTTGCCCGCCCGTTGAGTGGTGGAATCAGAGGCGGTCTGGAAGGCCTTCATGCCGCGACCGACCGGCTCGAGACTCTTGCTCAGGCGATCGGCGGAGGTGGCGGCCTCCTTGAAGCCCTTCGTGAAGGATGTGGAGCCGGCCTCCAACTCGACCCGAAGTTTGCGGAGGGTGTCGGCCATCAGATCACCGGCCGTTCATGGCGCTCGACCTTCAGTCCGAGTTGAGTGGCCCAATCGAGCAGGAGCGCGCGCTGCTGTTCCGGCGTCTGGCGCTCGCCCGCCGTCTGCTCTTTCTTGAGGCTCTGCTGGATGGATCGAACCGCGGATCGGAACTGACGCGCGGGCAGCCTAGAGAGCTTCGCGGTGAGCGAGGCTCCGATCACCATGATGCGCGCTCGCTGTTCCTCCTGCCATTGAGCACCGCGAATGCGCACTGAGACCTCGCGCAGAGTCGCGTGATGGAACTCTGCCGGCGAGATCCCAGCGCGGGCAGCGTCTAGGAGGGCAGTGTCCCAGGAGAAGCGACGGCGTCTTTTTTTGGGGCACCTTGCGATGCCTGAGACTTGTCAGGCAAAGCCCAGCGAAGCGTCTCCTCGATCACTTCGTCCATGCGCTTGAGCCCCAACTCCGTGATGATCTCGCCTGCGTCTTCCTCGCTCGTCTGCGGTTGCGCATAGAGCATCGCGGCCCGAATGAGGGCGCGCCGTCGCTTGAGGCTTTTCTTGTTATCCAGGGCTACAAGGAAACTCTCGTCATCGGTCTCGAGTCCGTACTCTTTCTGCAGCGCGATCAGTTCGTTGATGCCGAGCCGGAAGATGACCGTTCGCTTGCTGTCACCTTCGCCGAGGTCGACCGCGACCTCGCCCTTGAGCCTGTTCGCCATCTGTCTCTTATACGGCGGTGATCGTGGAGACCTTGAAGGTCACGTCGGCCGTCACGGCACCATTCGGATCCGCGTTGCGCTTGAGGCCCTTGACGTAGGCCCGGAAGGTGATCGTCTCCATCGCGCCCGGAAGGATGAAGCGATAGTAACGCAAGAGACCGTCCTCCTTGTCCGAGCGCAGAGAAGAATGCGCGATACCAGCGAAGGAGGCCGTCGACCTTGTCCGAGCGCAGAGAAGAGTGGGAGGCATAGACGGTCGGGTTCCAGTTGACGCTGATGCCGGCCTCGCCGGCCTCGATCATGCCGCGGATGTACTCCTTGATCTTGTCCGGGCTCTCGAAATGGCTGACATCGATGTCGTCACCCTGCTCATCGGGCGAGTCGAAGGAGATGACCTCCATGATGTTCGAAAAGGGATCCCCAACGAGCAGCCCGCCGCGCTGGAACTGCGTCCCGTGACCGAGGACCGCCTGGGTCGCGTGTTCCGCCATGTGCCTTTCTCCTTCCTCAGCGAGTGAGGATCTAGTCGGGCTCTAGCTCGAAGATCCCATGACGATGATCGAGTACGTCTGGGTGCCGGCCGAGGGCGCGACCTGGATCACGTCCGCGGTGGAGTTCGTGACCGTGGTACCGGCGGCGCTCGGATCGGTGTAGACGAAGCAGGCGCTCGGCTTCAATGTCACCGTGGTCGTCGCAACGCTCAAAAAGAGCACAGAGGCCGCATCGCCACCAAGAATCACGTTGCCGGTGTTGGCCGCATCCGCGCAGACGATTAGGGCCTTGAGCTCGGCGATCGTGAACGTGGCACCGAAGCGGTGGAGTTCGTGACCGTGGTACCGGCGGCGCTCGGATCGGTGTAGACGAAGCAGGCGCTCGGCTTCAGCGTTACCGTGGTCGTCGCAACGCTCAAAAAGAGCACAGAGGCCGCATCGCCACCAAGAATCACGTTGCCGGTATTGGCCGCATCCGCGCAGACGATTAGGGCCTTGAGCTCGGCGATCGTGAACGTGGCACCGAAGGCCGTCGTCAGCGTCCCTCCCGAAACATCGAGGTCCTCAGCCGCAGCGACGGATCTCGTATCGGTGAAGAGCACGTCAGCCTGTCCGGCTCCAGTTCCGTTGGTGATGGCAAGGGCGTTCGTGAACGAGAGCGGGGCCTGGACGTTCGTGAGATCGAG
>Ga0209641_10002192_pt1 | contig 16934 bp, 20 predicted proteins | sample RifCSP16_1_FD_184022 | JGI IMG/M metagenome (GOLD analysis project Ga0209641, IMG submission 184022) | Soil microbial communities from Rifle, Colorado - Rifle CSP2_sed 16_1 (SPAdes) (version 2) | ecosystem: Environmental > Terrestrial > Deep subsurface > Rock core/Sediment | place: Rifle...
CAGGCCTATGCGGCGTGCATGTCGGCACACGGCTACGCGGCCGCCACCCAGGGGATAGCGCGCCCCCAAATCGCTGGGTCGCCCCCGCCGCCCCCTCCCCCTCCGGTCGCTGTCGCACCGCCGCCGGTCATTATGCAGACCCCACCGCAGCTCGTGGTCGTCCCAGGGATGCCGGTCTATTACGCCCCCGGGGGAAACTTCAACTACTTCGTGTACGGTGGCCGGAATTACCTCTTCCACAACGGGGCGTGGTTTTATGCCGCGGCCTATAACGGTCCGTGGACATACATCGCTCTAGAGCACGTGCCCCAGCCGGTCCTCTCGGTGCCGGTGCAGTACTACAGGGTTCCGCCGGGCCACTCGAAGTCCGGCTGGTGTCCCCCCGGTCTGGCGAAGCAGGGCCGTTGCTAGTCCCTTCCCCAAATATTTCTCCCTGGCCTGCGCGTTGCTCCCTCCTAAAGGGCCTGTCCGCTTTCCGAGCATATGGCAGCGGAGGCCCTTCAGGCTACGGAAGAAGAGATCACGACAGAGGAGCGCGCCCCTGAGGCATGGGCCAAGGTCCGTCAGTGGCTCGCCCGGCAAGGCATAACCCTCCGGATCGTGTGAACTGAACGCTGACAGCAGCGTGAACCTTTCCGGGCGAGAGAAGGAAGGAGATCGTTAACGTCTGGAACTTACTGGCGGGGTCGACGGGATTTGAACCCGCGACCTCTGGATTGACAGTCCTATCGTTCAAGGCTCCTAAGACCGCGGAAATCCTTGATTTGTAATTGGGCTTGATCAGAATGATCTTGCGCTGGAGTGAGCTGGAATGAGCCTGAATGCGCTCAGCGTGGGCACAATTTGGGCACAGTCTCTGTCATTGAATAACCTGGTCCGCCCGCAGAAGGAGGGACTGGGGGATCTTGAGGCCGATGGCCTTGGCGGTCCTCATGTTGATGACCAACTCGAACTTCGTGGGCTGCTCCACGGGCAGGTCCGCGGGCTTGGTCCCTTTCAAGATTTTGTCCACGTAGGTGGCGGCGCGCCGGAAGTTATCCAAGAGGATCGGCGCGTAGGACATGAGGCCACCGGCGTCCACATACTCCCTCAGTCCGTATATCGCCGGCAGCCGGTGTTTGGCTGCAAGACCCACGATGCGTGTTCGGTGGGCAAAGGTCAACGGGTCCTCCAGCGTGATGAGAGCACGGGCGCGCTCCCGGCTGGCGGCTTCGAACGCGCGATCGAAATCGTCTGGCCCCCGCACCCCTAGAGATTGCAGCGTCACTCCCAACGCGCGGGCTCCAGCCTGCGCTACTTTCAAATCGAGTGCCCTGAATGGATTGGCGGCATTCCACAAGACGGCCGCGCGGGAGAGCTTGGGCACCATCTCCCTGAGCAGCTCCAACCGTTTGGCGCTTAACTCCGGCAAAAGGAGGGACACCCCCGTGATGTTCCCACCCGGGCGAGCAAGGCTGGTGACGAACCCGTAGGTAACCGGATCGGCAACGGCCACCATGACGATGGGCACCGTCGTAGTCGCTTCCTTGGCCGCCTGGACCGGCTGCGGACTCACGGCGACGATGAGATCAACCTTGAGTCGGACTAGCTCGGCCACCAGATCGGGGAGCTGCTCCAACCTCCCATGTGCATATCGGTATTCAATGGTAATGTTCTGACCTTCAATCCAACCGAGGTCGCGCAGCCCCTGCAGGAAGGCCTCCCTGCCCGGAGGGGCGGGGAACATTGCGAGATAGCCGATCCGGTACACCTTCCCCGTCGGCTGCGCCTCGGCGGGCGCCGGCGCGGCGAGGAAGCCGAGGGCGAGGGTGACGAGGAGCCCGATGCTCCTGAGCCTCATGAGTGCAACGCCTTACTCGATCAGTTGGTCCGCCCGGACGAGGATCGACGGCGGGATCGTGAGCCCGAGAGCCTTGGCGGTTTTGAGGTTCACGACCAGCTCGAACTTGCTAGCCTGTTCTACTGGTAGGTCAGCCGGCTTCGCACCCTTGAGGATCTTGTCCACGTAGCCGGCTGAGCGACGGAACATCTCCATGAGGTTGGGTCCGTAGGAGAGCAGACCACCGTCACTCACGAACTCCCTGAACTCATACATGGCCGGAATGCGATGCTCCACCGCGAAGCGAACAATCCGGCTCCGCTGGCTCAAGATGAGAGGATCCGCAGGCGCACCCATTCATCGCACTCCTTTGGCGAACTCGCTTTCTTGGATGAAGCGCCAGCCTGCGCGCTCCGCAGCGCCACGGTCGTCGCTCGCACCGGAAATGCCGAGGATGTTGCCGACCATCACGTAGTCATGCGCCGGAATGTACTGCCGCAGCTGGCGCAAGAAGTCGTGCTTCTGGATGCCGCATGGCCCCACGAACGAGCAGATGTGGTGCCAGTCCGGACAGTGCCGCGTGACCATCGCCCAATTCCCACAGAGGCCGACGATATGGCCGTGCTCGCGCAGCTTGACGAGATCGAACAGCTTCACAGGACCCTTGCTGACCTCCAGTGTCTCATCCACGTCGAACGCGTACACTACCATAGCGGTTTCCTCCAGCCACACCGTGTACGGCGACCCTAGCGGCTACTTCGCCCCCTTCGTCAGGTCGCTCCAGCGCTCGAGCGTTCGGAGCTCGACCGGTCCCGGCTTGAAGAGGTCGCGGATCTTCTGCTCGCTGTCGGCCTCGAACACGAAGTAGGAGAAATGACCTTTCTCCGAGGGGCCCAGTCAGAGCTTGTCCACATACCCCTCGACGAGCCGGATCCCGCGCCCCTTGTCCACGAGCGCCGAGAGTGGCCTCGACGCCCGCGGTGCGCGTGTTACGCGGACCGAGATAACTACTTCCAGAAGTACAGGTCCTCTATCCTGACGGTGATGGGCTGACCCTTCTCGTGGATGCGGAACACCAGGAGTTTGAGCGGATCAGTCGTGCTGGCGTTCTTAGTCTCGTGCACTTTCCTGGATGGGATGTAGAAGACATCCCCCGCCCTAGCAGTCACCGGGGGCATGCCTTCGATGTCCCTGGTACCGGAGCCCTCCAGAACGTAGGCTACCTCGTGTCCGGGATGGGAGTGCTTCCCACTTGTCGCACGGGGCGCCAACTCGCTAAACTGCACGACAACTTCTTTCCCCTCCATCCCGACCACGTCGGTTTGTAGGAGTAGGGCCACCTTCAGCGGTGTCTGCTGGGCGCTCAGGACTTGGGTCCCGATCATCCCGAGCGGGATTCCCACAGGGCGAAAGTTCAGGGGTCGCCTCATGGCTGCCTCCTTGTGCATGAACGTCTCCGCGAATCTACGCGATCATCCAGGAGCACGTTTGCTTATTCGCCTGCTTTATTTTGTTGTGAGGGCGTCGGCGCCAGCCTTGGCCACTTGCCCGTAGCTGACAAGGCTGATGTACGTGGGCATGAGTAACCTCCTTCTTCGAATTCCGACGAGCAGTGACAATCCTAGATGGCGTCGAACCGCTGCTCCCCGTGCGCCGAAGGGTATGGGCGGACCGTATGCTCTCACCCGGAGGGCTGTCAAGACGGTGCTTGACGCGCCCTCCGCACCTTCTGTAAAGCACGAGCGCCCGAGGGTAGCCTCGACGCCCGTAGAACTGCCGGTGCAGGGGATGAAAACGCAGGGACTACTTCTTCTCCTTGATCGCCGCCTGAACCTTGTTCGCGAGGTCGGGCGGGATAGTCGCCATCCCATGGGCTTTCTTGGCGTGCTCCACCCCTCTCGCCATCACTTCCGCGTCATCCTTTCCCTCGATAACTGCCTTACAGCCAGGCATCAAGTCGCCACACGTGAGCACCTTTGCCATGATAAGCCTCCTCTCCTGTGCTGCCTGATTGTGGTTGAGCATACCCCAGCTACCGCCTGCCACGACGCGGTCGCGTAGCCGCTGGTCCGAGTCTGGCCCTGGTACACGGCCCTGTCAAGTGAGAGTCCGTCACCTCATCTTGAGCTCAAGTGAGCATGCGCTTCTGCGTCCGAGACATCTTCTTCACCTGAATCTCGCGCTGGCTGGCTGACGACCGGTTCTGGTGCGGTTCCGCATAGACCAACCTCACCGGGAGCCGACCGCGCGTATACTTTGACGCCAGACCGCGGTTGTGCATCGATAGCCGCTGATCGAGTGATCTTGTGATGCCGGTGTAGAAGGTCCCGTCAGCGCACGCTAGCACGTAGCAGAACCACCGGTCCTTTCCCTGGCCAGCGTCGCGCCTCAAGTCGGGCAGCTCTTCCTCTGGAGCCTTCACTTCTTTCGGTAGACGTTCAACCCGACCTTTTCCTCGCGTTCGGGCACGGCGACATTCCCCTCAGTTGAGGCTATGATGATGGTCTTGCCGGACGCAGATGGGCCAAACTCCTTCGACAAATCAACCTTGATCGTCAGGATGTTTCCTTCCACGGTCATCTGAACGTTCTTCATCGAACCGTTTCCTTTCGTGAGCGGCGCCGAGAGCATTCAGGCGGTTATTGCTCGCATACAGGTCCCCGAGTCAGCGACACACCAAGGGAAGCATCTCGGCTTGAGTGCGCTGAAATGCGCTGGAGTGAGCCCGAGATGGGCACAATTTGGGCGCAATCTGACTTCGGACGGAGGACCGTGTGTGATAAGTGATTGGATTGAATGGCGGGGTCGACGGGATTTGAACCCGCGACCTCTGGATTGACAGTCCTATCTTCCAGATTGTGTAAGCGCGCAGAAATGTTTGATTCGAAAACAGAAGCTCTGCGCATAATCTTGCGCTGGAGTGAGCTGGAATGAGCCCGAATGCGCTCAGCGTGGGCACAAATTGGGCACAATCATCACCCTTTACTGGATGGTCTCCTCCGTCCAGTTCGCCGAGCGGACCCAGCCGTGGACAACGTACCCCTGCTCTGAGGACTCAGACCGAGCAGGTTTGATCGGTTCATGTCGCAACGTACAACGAGTTGAGCGGGTCCACCCGCTCGAACAACCGAATGCTGCTGAACCCCGCCGCTCGCAGCATCCGGTCCGCCACCTGGCTCCCCCACGCGGTTCCAAGCCCTACACCACCGTGGGCCAGCGAGACCGTCATGCAGTGCATGGTACTGACCGTGTAGAGAAGTGGCGAGTGTGGCAGGCTGAGGTTGTCCTCGAGATTGCTCGAGGCGTGAACGTCGAGCATGAGGAACATGCCTCCGGGGGACAAGGCCTGCCGCACCCGACTGAGCACGGCGGCCGGGTCGACCTGGTCATGGATGGCATCGAAGGCGGTGATTAGGTCAAATGGCGGTTCGACGGGAAAGACTCGGACGTCCTCGATTTCAAAGTGGGCGTTCTGCAGACCGAGCGCTGACGCCTGGGAGCGAGCCTGAGCGATGGCAGGCTCCGACAGGTCATAGCCGACAAACGTGCTTCGGGGGAACCGCTCCGCCATCAGTCCGATGCAGTACCCGCTTCCGCAACCGATGTCCGCGACACGGATTCCTTGCTCCAGGCGCTTAATGAGGTCATCGGGGGCAGCCAGGTACTTGCCGAAGAGATTCTCGTCGTATCGGGGTCGGCTCCGAACGTCCATGAGTCCGGTGAACTCTGGCTGGAAGGCCGAGTAAGGCACGCCACCACCTTGGCGAAACGCCTCGACAACGTCAGGCAGGACCCGCGTGAGCAGCGGGAACAAGGCGGTGGTCGTCGTCAGGTTGCGGGTCGTCTGCCCGGTCAGCAGAGCGGCATGCTCAGGCGGGAGCCGGTAAGTCCCGGTCGCCGCCTCGAACTCAACGACCCCGCCGCAGACCATCGCCCCTAGCCACTCCCGGACGTAGCGTTCGGTCAGGCCGGCCTGCTCGGCGACGACCGCGCTAGTAGCAGCCGGCACTGCGGCCATCGTGTCGAAGAGCCCCACTCGGCGGCCGATCTCGATCATCAGGGAAACCGACGCACCATTGATATGCGAGATCATCCGCTCGGTGAACGCTTTGACTTTCGCCTCGTCAAGAGGTTCGGGGGGCGTCGCCATGGCTCTTACCACCTCCATGCACGCGGTATCGCCTGGACTTTGCCGGACAGGCTCTAGGGCGCCGCCAGGGAAGACTCGGCGCAAATCTAAGCAGAACTGCCCATCTCGTCAAGGGCGAAAAGATCTTGTACGCAGGGACGGGATTGAACCGCCCACACAAGGATTTTCAGGACTCTCTCCCAGATCTTCTAAACACCTGAAAACGCTGGTCCCACAAGCAGAAACCCGTCGGATCGACTTGCGCTGGAGTGCGCTGGAATGAGCCTGAATGAGCCTGGCGTAGTCACACTTTGGGCACAGCCCGAGGATTTTACTGGATTACCTCATCCGCCCGCACGAGCACGGACGGCGGGATCGTCAAGCCCAGAGCACCCCCACAACCTCACGTCCCCAGGGCCTGCGCCGCGGCGAGCAGTTCTTCGCCCGTCGCGAACTTGCCCATACCGGCCACGTCGTGTTTGGCACCGCCTTCGATATATGTCCAGCGAACGACCCCATTCCGGTCCACCAAGAATAGTCCGATGAGTTGCGGGTTGACTCGCTGCTTATCGGCTCGGTCAGCCTCAGTTGGTACGAAGCCTTCTAGGCGGTCGAGCGCATCGCTCGCCTCAAAGAGAGGCAGCGGCTCTGACAGTTCCCCCGTCGGATTGATTCGCACGGACTGGAGGAGCTGGATGCGCTCCGGCGTTCTCGGGGGCTTCGGTAGCCCATAGGCCCGGTGCGTGACCACCTCTGGATCGGCGGCCAATGGCAAGCGGATGGGATGATACCGAAAGTAACGGCGGGCATGCTCCAAGCTGCTGCCGATGATCCCTAACGTCTCTACGCCCTCCGCCTGGAGCTTCGCCCCCGTCGTCAACGCGAGTTGCGCCATGTTCCGTCGGCAGAATGGGCAATAGATTCCGCGGAACATCGCCAGCAGCACCGGGCTCTTGCCCCGATAGTCGGCCAGCGACACGAATCCCTCCTCCGGAACCGTCGGCAAGGTGAAGTCAGGGGCACGCTCTCCCGGCTGCACCGGCGGTCGCGGCTCAACGGTAGCCATCTCGCTACCTCCTTTTTTGCCTGGACCTTGTGCAGCCCCGCCCTTCACGCGATGCCCTTATCCGCCCGCACGAGTACCGCCGGCGGGATGGTGAGTAACGCCTACCTCTCCCGAGTGAGCAATCGAGTCACTTCGCTTCGAGAGGGTGGCTACTTGAGTTCTACAAGAATCACGTGCGCATCGCCCGTTCCCGTGATCTCTGTGGTGTGCTCCACGCGATCGAGGTAGAGCGCCTGGCCGGCTTTGAGCTCCGCATCCACCCTCTGACCGTCAGCCGTGGTGAACCTGAACTTGCCATCGCGGATCGCCACCGCGACGTGGGCCGGGTGTGAATGCATCGCCGTTTTGAAACCGGGCTTGCCCCGTACTTCTAGCACGCGCACGCGGTCATTTTCGAGCAGCATCTTGTAGGTCTCCGGGGCCGCTTTCACCGCGTCAGCCGTCATGGTAGTCCTCCTCTTGTGACTTTCCGAACCTATTCAAACGTACATACGCCCCCGCCGGCCATTTCTATGGCCAACGCGGGCCTCGGTAGGCTGTCCGGGGACCCGATCGACGGGCACGGATGCCTCCCCTCAACGCTGCAAGGTTAGCGCGTAGAACTTGCCGCGACTCTACGTAGGATTGAGAACGCCGTCAAGCAGGAAAACAGAACTGGTGGGCAGGGACGGGATTGAACCGCCGACACCAGGATTTTCAGGGCTTGCCCCCTAGGGGACCAATTGCCGCGGGGGAAACGGCACCACCCTCACCTCTCCCGGACAGCGATCAGGGCGACGTCCCCGCGCTTGGGAATGGGTTTGTTACATGGGATTGAGGTTCGATGACCAGGACGCGGTGTGGACCTTTATCGCACCTGGCAGACCACCGATTGACGCGACTCTGCCCGTCAATAAGAAAAACCCGGTCCCAACCTCGAAACACGATGAGGGGCACATCGGTTCGTGCCGGGTTTTCATTCCTGTGCCACTGCGGGAAAACCTTCAGTTGTTCTAACGACCAGAGTTCCTCTAGGATATTCACTTCGTCATCTGACAATCGCAACAGTCTGACGTTCTGCATGGGCTCACCCAGTCGGCGGCCGAGGATACGCTCGTGCAGTTGGCGATTAAAGAACTGCTCGATCGATTCACCACGATTCCTGGCATGCCGAATCAGTAAGGCCTTAACCTCTTCCAGCAGTTGTGCCTGGTTGCCGGTCAATGCTTCTTGCTCCACCGGAAGCGTAACCCGCCGGCTCGTGCTCGACCACATATGCCCGAATGCGCTGCAGTAAGCCCTGTGTGGGCACAGTCGTCGGGCAGGGGCTACTGGATGACCTCATCCGCCCGGAACAGCAGCGACTGCGGGATCGTGAGGCCAAGGGCCTTCGCCGTCTTGAGATTAATCACCAACTCGAACCGCGTCGGCTGCTGCACGGGCAGGTCGCCTGGCTTCGCCCCTTTGAGGATTTTATCCACGTAGGTGGCGGCGCCTCGTACCTGGTCGTAAAAGTTCACCGCATACGACATGAGGCCACCAGCCTCCACAAACTGCCGATGGCCCCACATCACCGGTATCCGATTCTTGGCAGCGAGGTCCACGATGGCTTTTCGGTGCTGAAAGGTCAGAATACCCGCAGCCCCGAACAGCGCGTGGGCGCGCTTCCGGGTCATCGCGCCAAAGGCGCCCTCGAACTCGCCAGGTTCTCGCACCTCGAGCGGTTGCAGGGTTAGGCCTAGTGCCGGGGCCGCCTCCTGCAGCTCCTTCAATACCAGCACATTGGATCGGTCGGCCGGATTATAGAGGACCGCCACGCGGGAAGCCTTGGGGACAACTTCCTTCAGGAGCTCCAACCGTTTCCCGCCTAACTCGGCGCTGATGCTTGTCCACCCCGTGATGTTCCCACCCGGTCGCGCGAAGTTGGTGACGAGCCCGGCGCCAACCGCATCGGCAACGCCCGCGAAGACGATGGGAATCGTGCTGGTCGCCTGCTTGGCGGCCATAGAGGCTGGCGTACCTGGGGTGACGATGACGTCCAGCTTGAGACGGACCAGCTCGACCGCAAGTTCGGGCAGTTGCCCTACCCGCCCGCTTGCAAATCGATACTCGATGGTGACGTTCTGCCCCTCGATGTAACCGAGCTCACGCAACCCCTGCCGGAAGGCGTCGAGTTCTGGCGCGGGTCCGGGAGAGCCGTAAAACAGGAAACCGATCCGGGGAACCTTCCCCGCCTGCTGGGCGTCGGCGGCGAGCGGCGCGGCGAGGATGCCAAGGGCGAGGGTGACAATGAGCCCGATGCTCCTGAGCCTTATGATGCGTCCTCCGAGGTGTACGCGGGTCAGCGTCTGGAACTTCACTGGAGTGTAGGCAGGAACGAACTGCCCGTCAAGAACACTTTCGAAATGCGCTGGAATGAGCCCGAGATGGGCACAAAATAGGCACAATCGCAGGTGCAGCGAGACGGGGGAGAGTGCTAAGCGATGGAAATGAATGGCGGGGTCGACGGGATTTGAACCCGCGACCTCTGGATTGACAGTCCAGTGTGCTAACCAGGCTGCACCACGACCCCGCGCTGAGAATTTACATGGTTACGCGACGGCCGTCAAGCGCGGAATGCCCTGGTGTGCCCGAAAATGTGCCCGTGAGCCGCCGGGCGACCTCACGATGCGCTTGAAAGGCGGGTGCTCTACCAGTTGAGCTAACGGTTCGCGTAGCGTCGCTCACAATGGCATAGCATTGAGCCTTGCAGGGCTAGTCGTGTGCCCGGGCCCAGAGCACGCCGGGCGCGTGCATATGGGGGTGGTGCCATCACGAGCATCCAGACCGCGCCGCCGATGATCCGCGTCTCGTCGGTCGTCGCCATCCTCCGCCTCTGCTCGCGCTCGTCGGGCTACTTCTTCATCCCCGCCGCCGCCATCTTCATGAACTCGTCGGTGATGAATGTCTTCGGGTCCGGCTTCTCCTTGAGCGTGCCGGCCGAGATGAAGTAGTCGCCGACGGCAGAGAACCAGTTGTCCACGGTGCTGGGCTTGCCGTCCTTGCGGGCCAACAGTTCGAGCTGGCCCGGGATGGTCCACACCGGCCGCGTCTTGAACTCCTCCTCGAACCATTTCTTGTCCAGCACCACCCCACCCTGCTGGTTGAACTTGGCCAGCATGTCCACGGCCTCGGCGTGGTTGGCCTTCTGCCACTCGATGGCCTTGAAGTAGACGCGGAGGAACTTGGCCACCAGCTCGGGCTTCTCCTTGGCGAACTTCGGCGTGGCGACGATGGCGCCCGGCACCGTGACGCCCGCGGTCTTGCCGTTGGCCAGCACCTCGGCGCCGCGGGCCATGACCGTGTAGATATTGGGCGCCCAGAGGACGAAGAGGTCGCCCGTGGTCCCGGCGAAGGAGGAGACGATCAGCGACTGGTCCATGGGCACGATCTTCACGTCGTTCTTGGTGAGCCCGATGGACTTGAGATACGTGAGCAGCACGTACTCCCCGGTGGAGGTCGTGGTCACCAGCGCCGTCCGGCCCTTGATGTCCTTGGCCGGGTCCTTGAGCCAGGTCTTCCGCGCATCGCCGCGGATCATGACCGCGTTGGTGGCCGACTCGTCGTTGGTGATGCCGATGGTCAGCAGGCCGTAGCGCGCCCCCCCGGCCAGCGCCGGCGCCGAGCCCGTGCCGCCCACGTCCCAGGCGTCGGTGGCGCCCGCCGTGACCTGGGGCGCGCCCGAGGGGAAGGTCGAGAACTCGGGCTTGAGCCCCTCCGCGGCCCAGAGGTTCTTCTCCGTGGCGACGTAGAATGGCAGCGCCCAGTAGTTGTTCGGTTGGTAGCTCACGCGGATGGTGGTGGGCTGCTGGGCGAAGACCGGCGCGGCGCCGAGCCCGATCACGATCGCGCAGGCTGCCACGAGAATGCGCCAGAGAACGGTCGTCATGGGTTGTGCCTCCCGTCTGGTTGGGGTCACTGGGTCAGCTCTTCCTTGATATTGCGCCACACTTCGGCCTTGATGTGGAGATACTCCGGGTCCTGCATGACCTCCTCGATGGGCCGCTTGCGCCAGCCGAGCCTGGCGCTCACCTCGCGGAGGTCGAGGACGCGCTTGATGCGGCCCGGCCGCCGCGTCATCACGATCAGGTCATCGGCGAGATAGACCGCCTCGTCCACGCTGTGGGTGATGAAGAGCACCGTGCCCCCTTCCCGCGTCCAGAGCTGGAGCAGGTTCTCCTGGAGCACCACGCGGAGCTGGGCATCCAGCGCGGCGAAGGGCTCGTCCATGAGCAGCACGCGCGGCCGCACGGCATAGGCCCGGGCGATGGCCACGCGCTGCTGCATCCCACCCGAGAGCTGGTGCGGGAAGCGGTCGCCGAAGCCCTCGAGTCCCATCAGCTCGAGGTAGTGGCGGACAGTCGCCTCGCGCTCGGCGGGCGCCACGCCCAGGTTCCGGGGCCCGAAGGCGATGTTCTCCCGCGCCGTCTTCCACGGAAACAGCGCGAACTTCTGGAAGACCACCGCGCGGTCCGGCGCCGGGCCGGCGACGGGCTTGCCCCCCACCAGAATCTCCCCGGCGGACGGTGTCTCGAGCCCGGCCACCATGTGGATCAGCGTGGACTTGCCGCAGCCCGACGGCCCCACGATCACGGCGAACGTGTCGCCGGGCACCGTGAGCGAGATGCCGTCGATGACGGTGAGCTCGCCGTCGTCCACGGCGAAGCGCTTCACGACGGACCGGAACTCGACGGAGCTCATGCCATCTGGCCCAGCCGCGCGAGCATGCGGCGCTCCACCCGCCGCGTCGTCACGTCGATGATGAAGCCGATGAGCCCGATGGCCACCATGCCCGAGATCACGAACTCCGGCCGGAAGGCCTGCATCCCGATCACGATCTTGTAGCCGAGGCCCGATCGGACGGCGATCAGCTCGGAGCCGATGAGCGACATCCAGCCGAGCCCAGCGCCGATCCGGATCCCACCCACGATCACCGGGAGCGCCGCCGGCATCAGCACCTCGAGGAACATCCGATGCGCGGGAGTGGCCAGCGTCCGCGCCGCGTCCACGAAAGCGCGCGGCACGCCGCGGGCGCCGAAATAGGTATTGATCAGGATGGGCGGCAGCACGCCTGTGACGATCACGAAGGCCGAGGCCTCGGCCCCGATGCCGAACCAGAGGATGGCGAAGGGCACCCACGCCAGCGGCGGGATGAAGCGCAGCACCTCGAAGATGGGTGTGACCACGTAGTCCACCGGGCGCACCCAGGCCATGACGAGGCCCAGCGGGACGGCGATGAGCGCACCGAGGGCGAAGCCCAGGGCCCAGCGGCCGAGGCTCGTCGCGACGTCGAGTGGCAGCGTGTTGCCGGCAAACGGCACCACGAGCTGCTCGAAGAAGGTGGTGAGCACCTTCCACGGCCTCGGAATATGCGACTCCGGCGCCCAGCCCGTGACCACCGCCAGGTCCCAGACGACGATCAAGACGAGGAACGGGAGCACGCCCAGCGGGAGCCGCCGCAGCGCCAGAGCCCGGCTACTCACGCGGGGGCTCCTGCCAGGAGATCAGCCGGTGCTGGAGCCGCTCGAGCCCCTGGGTCATCAGCGCACCAAGGATCCCGATCATGGCCATGGAAAGCATGATGAACTCGGGCTGGAGGTTCCGGCTCGCATTGACCATCATGAACCCGAGCCCCGCGCTCGACGCCAGGAGCTCGGCCGCCACCACGGTGGTCCAGGAAATCTGGAGCGACAGGCGCATCCCCGTGAACATGAGCGGCGCCGCCGACGGGACCACCGCCTGCCTGACGAGCCGCCAGCCGCCGGCACCGAAGACCCGCGCCGCGTTCAGAAGGTCGCGGTCCACCATGCGCACCCCGATGAAGGCGTTGATGGTGCTCGGCACCACGGCCGCGATGAAGATCACGAAGGCCTTGGGCGCGAAGCCGATCCCGAACCAGACCACGGCCAGCGGCACCCAGGCGAGCGGCGGGATCTGGCGCACGGTGTTGAAAAACGGGCTCATCATCCGTCCCACCGTGGGCGACCAGCCCATGCTGACGCCGAGAGGAATCCCAACGGCGACGCCACCGACGAAGCCGACCAGCACCTCGTTCAGGCTCACCAGGATGTGTTCGGGGAGCGTCGCGCCGCCATAAGGCTCGCGCAGGCTTGTCGCGAAGGCCTCCCACAGGGTCGCCGGCGAGGCCAGGAACAGCGGCCTGATCCAGCCGAACCAGGCGGTGGCCACCTGCCAGAGGAGGAGAACGCAGAGCAGCGATAGGCCTCCGACGACGAGCCGCGCATGCCGGCGTAGACGGGGGCTCAACCGGGATTTCCGATATGGACCCATTTTCTACTCCTCCTATACTGCTAAGCGCGTCGCACGCTCTCCAACCTGCCGTTCCGCCCGGTGCGGAATCGATGACAGGGGGGCCTTCTCGGGGTTCCTGCCCTGCTGGCCCCGCGTGCTCCGAGGCGTGCCACTCCTGACCACCCACCTCAGAGACACCCCCGCCGAGATCGAACGGCTCCTCGTCTCACTCCCCCTGCGTACCGTCCTCTCGATCAGGCCCTCCAGGAGAAGGAGTAGTGGCATATGGTTTCCAAGGTTCGTTGAGAATCGAAGTTTAGGACACCGCTTCGCAACTGGGCGCAGCAAGTGCGCGGTGGGCCTCCAGGGGCCTACCACTCCCGCCCTCAGGAGCCTGGCCCGTCAGGAGCATAGCCGATGCTACAGCGCGGATGAAGAGCCGGTCAAGGGGAGCGCTGACGCGTTGGGCTGTGGAGCGGAGGTTGGCGGCGCGGTCGCGCAGGCCGGTCAGACGGAGCAGGGCCGGACAGGGTCGGGCCACGCTCCTGTTCACCCTCCGCGCTACCCGGCCTTCTCTCGGCGGAGCCGCTCAACGATCCACATCCGCATCAGGGTCTGATAGGGGACCCCCAGGTCCCGCGCGACCGCCTTGATCTCCCGCACCCGGGAGGGTTCCATTCGGAGCGTCAGATTCTTCTTGCGCTCCCTGACCCGCTCCCGAACCCGGCGGGATAGCTGGACTCGCTCGGGCACAAGCGCCGCCACGTAGTCGCCCGGTCGATGGGTCTCCCAGAAGACCCGCTCTTCCTCGTCCGTCCGGAATGCCGGCAGCCGGCGTCGCCGAGAAGTCACCCTGGCCACGCGCTTACCTCCTGTGACGATCGTAGTACCGCCTGGCCTTCTCATCCATGTCCATTGCTGTCACACACCGGGCGCGCCCCCGGCCCCGCGGGGAGAGGACGACGAAGAGATACCGCCCTCCCTCCGTCTTCCCCAGCACGTACAGGCTCTTCCGCCCGGTCTCCGGGTGCTTCCGCCCTCGCCGCCACACTGGACTGCCGGCCAGGACTTCTTCGACCTCGTCCGGCCTCACGTCATGACGGGCGAGATGCGCCACATCCCCTTCGGTCCATTCGATCCCGGAGATACGCACACGGCGGTCCTTTGTCCACCATAGCCTGATGCAAATGCATTGTCAATGCGTCCCAGGTCGGTACGCCGGCTGATGAGCAAGGGTCGGTTTCACGCCCACGCCCAGCAGCGGCTCTGATAGGGGCAGCCTTGGCAGTGCCAGCCGACGACGGGGTGGAAGGCGCCGGCCTCGATGGCGTGGAGGACCTCCGAGGCTAGGCGGAAGAGGCGGAGATTGGCGGCGCGGTCGCGGGTACCTCCTTAGCAGCAGGGCTTGCTACATCACACCACTTCCTCCCGGCGGATGAGGAAGCCGCAGGGAAGCGCTGAGTCGCTTGAGTTGACCGGTGGGATTGGGAACTTGATAATTTCCTTCGTACCTGGCTAAATACGGTCAGCTACAGCGGTCAGAATCAAGTGAAAGCCCTCGACTTGCCTGGAGGATGGTCTTTAATCCCGGTAGATGTCCTTTCGATGCCGAACTCGGTAGAGGACCACGTCCTGGCCGACGATGTCATAGCGGACTCGATACGGCCAGACCTCCAGACGCCACTGTCCCACCCCCTTGCCCTTGAGCTTCTTGATCTTCGGTGGGGGACCGGAGGGGGTGGCCTCCAACCGTTTGATCGCTTCGAGAATCTTGTCCTGGATTGAGAGGGGGCAGCCGCTTCGCGGGTGAAGCTCGGGGTGAGGCGAACAGTAAAGCGAGCTGGCATCAGCCAGCCCGGCGCGTGAGCCTCACTTTCAGGTAGTCCCTCAAACTCACAGCCTTCCCGGCTCGGTACTCCCCGGCGGCGATTTTGAGGCTCTTCTGGAACTCCGGATCGAGCTCTTCCAGCATGTCGTCAAAGTCCGCAGCTCCGAGCAGGACGGCCGTCGGCTTGCCGCTTTTCGTGATGACAAACCGAACCCTTTTGCGCGCCACCTCCCCCAGGATCGAGCCGAGTTGGGTGCGGGCGATGGAGGCGGGGATGGACGTCGTCAGAGTCCGTTTAGGCATTGATCTCTCCGTGCGAGAAATTGATTAATCAATTCTAGCCCGTAACCCGGACAAGTCAAGCGTCTGCGACGGCCCAAAACCCAGCCAAAACCACCCATCGCCAGCCAACGCGCAAACGAAAAACCCCTCGGTAACTTAGTAAGTTGCCGAGGGGCTCTGATCCGGGTCAGGGATTGACAGTCCAGTGTGCTAACCAGGCTGCACCACGACCCCGCCAAGAGGAATCGCGAAATAACTGGTGGGCGGAAGAGGGGTCGAACCTCTGACCTCAGCCTTGTAAGGGCTGCGCTCTCCCAGCTGAGCTATCCGCCCGCGCAAGCAATCTTACGGGGTTCCGTGACGGGCGTCAACATGCCCAATACGTCAGCGGCCGAGCGGTGTTATGACCTGGCGGCGCAGGTCCCTCATCCGACCGCCGGCCGCGCGCTCGGTCATCTCGCGGTCCTCGCCTTGCGGTACACCTCCGGGGTGAGGGTGTTGGGGATCAGGTACTTCTCCAGCCCCTCGTACACGCATTCCCGCCACTGGCGCCTCGAACGGCGCGAGATCCGCCTCCCGCGCCGGCCCGGGCTCAGCGCCCTGTTGAGCCGCGCCATTGACTATTTGCGGTCGTTGGCAATCTGCCCGGCTCTTTCCGTTCACGACCGATGGCCAGCGCGGCATCCCGAAGCACTTCGGCCAGACGTAATTTCTCGGACCATGTCAATTGCGCCCGGGACCGCTGCCACCGCTCCCGACGCTCCAACAAATCCGTGAGTTCACTCATCCAAATATCTCCGCCTGAATGCGCTCCAGCGATCGGAGAGACCATGGCGCGCCGCGAGCGCCTCAATCGTCTCGGCTCGCACCGATCCTGCGTCGAGCATTGAGAGAATGCGCAAGTGATCCTTGGGGCGCCCGACGCTCAGAGCGATCGCGGCCAAATGCGCAGCAGACACCACGCGCAACGGGACCCCTTCGATTTCGCCTGTCTCCGCCTGTCGGACGGCCTCTTCGGTGAGTGGGCTGAAAACGGGGACAAATTGGACAGGCCAGTCGCCCACCCGTATGGCCTCGCCCTGCGGTAAGTATCCGCGGGCTTCGCAGTAGCGGTAGATCGGGGACAGAGCGTCCAGACCCGAATCCTGGATGGGCATGACCAGGATGTCCGCGTCCAAAGTCGCCATCGGTTCGGTGTAGCGCATCTGGGCGATGGCGCCAAACACGGCGTAGTCGCGAATCACACCGGCGGTTTTCATCCCCTCAAGCAGTTCGGCAACTTCTTTCATCGTCCGGCCATGTGAGCTGACCCTGATCTTGGACCCATCCGGATCGTGACGCCAGGATGATTATAAACACATCACCCTGACTGCTCGACCGCCGTTTACCTGATCTCCCCCATGCGTCCCCGTCAACTGAGCGCAGGGTTTCCCCCGCTAAGGCAAGCCGAGGGCGGCGAGGCGCTCGGGCGTGGGAACACCCTGGGCGTCCCAGCCGCGGAGCCGGTAGTACTCGTCAAGCATGAGGTCGAGCTCCCCCG
>Ga0209641_10002202_pt1 | contig 16901 bp, 12 predicted proteins | sample RifCSP16_1_FD_184022 | JGI IMG/M metagenome (GOLD analysis project Ga0209641, IMG submission 184022) | Soil microbial communities from Rifle, Colorado - Rifle CSP2_sed 16_1 (SPAdes) (version 2) | ecosystem: Environmental > Terrestrial > Deep subsurface > Rock core/Sediment | place: Rifle...
CTCGTCCTGGTGGGGCTGGGCGCGCTCGCCCTCTTGATGCGCCTGGCCCGGCGTGGAGGGGAGGCGCGGGGCAGCGTTGCCTGGCGTCTGGCAAGCCTGGCCGGCCTGCACGGCGCGGTTTACCTGGGTTTTCTGGGAGTCTCGCTGACCTTCTTCGACGCCTCCACCCGACTGCGCGATCGAATTCTGTCGCCACTGTTCCTGGTAGGCATGCTGATGGTCGTCGGCCTGCTTGCCGCGCACACCCCGAGAGAAGGTTCGGGCATCCGGATCGCGGCGCTGGCGAGCTTTGCATTGTTGGTCGTACCCTACGCGGTGGCGACCGTGGGCAGGGTGCAGGAGTCGAGGGATGGACTGGGGTTTGTGGGTCCAACTTGGCGCAACTCCGCGACATTGGCTCAGATCCGCCGGCTCGACGCCGATCTGCGGCTGTATTCGAACGAGGCATTCCCGATCTACTTCCTGACGGGGAAGCCGGCCTCCTGGGTTCCGGAACGCATCGACTCGGTGAAGGGCACCGAGCGCAGCGAGTACCGGGATGAACTGGAGGCGATGCACACCAGGGTGGACGCCGGGGAGGCGGCCCTGGTCTTGTTCTATCCCCATTCGCTTCGCCCTGAGCTGCCCTCCCTGGATGAACTGACAGCCGGGCTCGAGCCGGCCCTGGTCACGGCTGACGGAACGATCTACCTTGCCCGATGAGCGCTGATCCCGCCGCCCCCTCCTCCCTCCTGCGAGCCGTCTATGCGGTTAGGAAGGCCGTTCCCCGGCCGATCTGGCGCGCGCTGACTGGCCCGTACTGGTGGTGGTACAACCGGGCCCGCCACCTGGCCGCCAGCTTGCTGGACGGTCGGCTAAGGGAGAGCCGGCGCCGCCTTGCCAACCTGCGCGACCTTCACCGGGGCGAGCGCTGTTTCATCCTCGGTAACGGCCCCAGCCTGAAACAGACTGATCTCGGGCTGCTGCGGGGGGAGTTCACGTTCGGACTAAACCGCATCTACCTGCTATTCCCCCAGCTGGGATTCACCACCACCTGTCTGGTCGCTATCAACACGTTGGTGATAGACCAGTGCGCGCCGGACCTGCGAGGGCTGAACTTGCCGAAGTTCATCACCTGGAGGGCTCGCAGCCATCTGCGGGGTGACCCCCAGGTGGTCTTTGTGGACTCTGACTACACCGGCCCGCCCACCTTCTCCACCCAGGCGACCGGACGACTGTTCGAGGGCTCGACGGTCACCTACGTGGCGCTGCAACTGGCCTATCACATGGGATTCGAAGAGGTCGTCCTGGTGGGGGTGGATCACAGCTTCAAGACCCAGGGTCAGCCCAACGTCCCGGTGGTATCCCAAGGCCAAGATCCGGATCACTTCTCGCCGGAGTACTTCGGCAAGGGGTTTCGGTGGCAGCTCCCGGACCTGGAGGCCTCCGAGCGGGCCTATGTGCTGGCGAGGCAGGCTTTCGAGGCCGCAGGAAGGCGCATCCTGGACGCCACCATCGGCGGAAAGCTGACGGTGTTCCCCAAAGTCCAGTATGAGGACCTCTTCTCAGCCTCCGGCACGCTATAATCCTGCCGCCCTTGAGTCCATCCCCCCGGCCGGTGACTCATGCCCAGCGTTCCAGCTCTGCATTCTGCCAGCCCAGCCTCGTCGATGACCTACCTGTCGATAGGAATTAGTCGGTCGCATGATCTGACCCTGTGTCGGGGGTGCTCTTGAAGGGCATTGATATTCGGAGGCTCTGGTCTCGAGGGCTTAATGGGCATCTGCCGATTCTCCTCCTGCTGGCGGGGGGCACGGTTGCGGGACTGTGGCTTGGCGATGATTATGGCCTCTCCTGGGATGAGAACCGGAATGCCGTTGTAGGCGAAGAGGCGTTGCGTGCCTACGTGGGCGAAGGCGATTACTTCTCGCTGCGGTACATCGCAGATCACGGGCCGGCGTACTTCATGCTGTTCTCGGCAAGTTCGAGGTTGATCAACAGCATCGCTCCCGAATTACCCCTCCACTACGGTCGCCACCTGACCAACTACGCAGTTTTCTTGGTAGGTGTGCTGTTCCTCCACCGGCTCTGCCTCCGCTTCATGTCACCTGGATCAGCCTTGATGGCAACCGCGATGTTTGCCACGCAACCGCTGCTCCTGGGCCATGCATTCGTCAATCAGAAGGATATCCCTTTCATGACCTTCTTCCTTGTAACTGTGGCGACTGGGATTGAAGCGGCTGATCGGAGCAAGGACCGCACCAAGCTAGCCCCCAGCAAACCACTTCAGGATGCCGCAACCTCCGGCCTTGGATTCAGGAGCAGCCTAACCCTGGAGTGGGGAGCGTTGAAGACGCCCACGAAGATCGTGCTGGGATTGGCAGTGACTCTTGGACTGATGCTTCTGATCGATCTGTTCCTTGTTGGGACGCTTCGCCGGTTTGGCGCTTCAACTGTCGTGGCTGCCTATGAGGGCAAGGCTCCAATGCTCGTACAGTGGGTATTCTCGCAGGTCGCCACCGACGCCCATAAGACCGCGGCCGGGGCTTATCTGGCCAAGTATTCGTCTCTATTTGCGAACCTGCGTCTAGGCATTTCCATTGTTGTCGCCTTCATCGGGCTCGCCGGCATGGGTAGGGTGCTTCCATCCGTTGCAGATCGCCTCGGGATCTCTCGCATGGCGATCAGGGATCCCGGTCTGTTGGCTTCCGCCGTCATGTTCGGCCTGACGATCTCCATCCGCCAACTCGGTGCCTTCGCTGGGGTCCTGGTCACTCTGTTTCTTCTTACACGCTTAGGGACAAGAGGGATCTTTCCGACCTTCGTGTATTGGGTGATCGCGGCCTTGGCGGCGTATGCTTCTTGGCCCTATCTATGGCCAGATCCTCTCGGCAGGTTCACAGGCAGCGTGGCGCGCGCGGCAAACTTCCCGGTGCATGCCACACTGTTCAGGGGAGTGGACGTGGGCTCGAACAAGCTACCGTGGGACTATTTTCCAACCATGACTGCCCTGCAGCTTACCGAGCCGGCCGTTCTCCTTGTTCTTCTTGGATCAGGAGTGACGGTATGGAGGCTGTCTTGGGGACACCGCTCCTCCTACCTGGTTCCTGTTCTATTCCTATGGGTGTCAGTGCCAGTGCTGGCGCTTGTATCCCATGCCTTGCCGGCCTATGGCATCCGCCATCTGCTCTTCGTATTCCCTCCCCTGTTCATCCTAGCCGGCATAGGGTTGGAGATTGTCGCTGCTCCGCTGAAACGCCCCTGGCTTAAGGCTATTCTTTTCGTGTTGGTGCTCACCCCAGGGATTGTTGGGATCGCCTATATGCACCCGTACGAATATGCTTACTTCAATACTCTGGCGGGGGGCGCGAGTGGGGCTTATGACTACTATGAGCTGGACCGATCGTGTCTTTCCTTTCGGGAAGCCACCGAAGTAGTGAATCAACTGGCTGACCCCTATGCCGTCGTGGGAGTTCCAACACAGACCGATCAGATTGAGCCCTTTCTCAGGCCCGACCTGAAACTGGTCAGTGAGATTGCCGAAGTGGAGAGCGCTGACCTCGTGATATCTTGCCTCTGGAGCTCTCAGGGAGACTGGCATACCCGAGATTTCGAGCAGGTGTACGCCGTTCACCGTGGAGATGCAATCTTCGCTGAAGTGTGGCGGCGCAGACAGTAGAAGAATCAGCGGCCAAAGTGCGCTACCAGGATCTCTTTCAGGGAATCGGCGGACTATAATCCTCTCGCTGGCGCGCCTTGCCAAGCCGCATCCGGCGCTGGCCAGATGGACAAGCCTTGGCCTCAGATGGTCCGCTGGTCTCCATCGTCACCCCCTCCTTCAACCAGGCTGCCTTCTTGGAGACGGCCGTGCTGTCTGTGCTGGGACAGGACTACCCCCGGATCGAGTACATCCTGATTGACGGCGGATCGACCGACGGCAGCCTGGACATCATCCGGCGACATGCAGACCGGTTGGCGTTCTGGACCAGTGAACCGGACCAGGGTCAGGCGCAGGCGATCAACAGGGGGCTACGAAGGGCCACCGGGGAATTGGTGGCCTGGCTCAACTCCGATGATGTCTTGATGCCGGGGGCGGTCGCCGAGGCCGTGGCGGCCGCCCGGAAGCATCCGGCCGCGGGAATGGTCTATGCCGATGGGCTCATGGTGGATTCCGAACTGCGGCTGCTGGATCCGCACCACTACCGCACCTTGTCCTCCCTGGACCTGCTGTCCTTCGAAGTACTGCTGCAGCCAACCGTGTTCATGCGCAGATCTGCCTTGGAGCAGGTCGGGTGGCTTAACGAGCAGTACCACCTGATCCTTGACCACGAGCTTTGGGTGCGGATTTCGTCCAGGTATCCGCTGCAGCATATACGCAGTTGCTGGGCCCTGGAACGGACCCATTCCCAGGCCAAGACCATTCACCAGGCTGCGGCTTTTGTTGAAGAGGCCCAGCGTCTCATCGATTGGGCCGCCGCTTCGGAGGAGTTCGCAGAGCTGGTGCGCGCCAGGCGCAGGCGGGTTCTGGCGGGCTTGCATGTCTTCTCTGCCCGTCGACTCATCGACGCCAGTCGGCACGGAGAGGCGGTCGGGCACCTGGCGCGGGCGCTGGTGCAGCACCCAGGCACGGTGGCGCGCTACTGGTATAAGGTCGTGCAAGCCGTTTTCAGCGCAGCGGGATTGGAAGGGTTGTTCCTGTGGTATCGAAACACTCGTCGGCGAATTCGCTATCGCGGTCGTCGGATCGAGCTTCCCTATTCGGCTTCCGCGGACGCAAGCCGGCAGGCCCGCTGAGGGGACCTCAGTACTCCAGGAGAGCATGCCTTTGATGGCCCCCGAGCTCCCGCTCGTGAGCATCGTCACCCCCTCCTTCAACCAGGCCCCCTTTCTGGAGGAGACGCTGTGCTCGATCCTGGACCAGGACTACCCGCGGGTTGAGCTCATCGTGGTGGATGGGGGTTCCACCGACGGCAGCCTGGAGATCATCGAACGCTACGCCGCCCGCCTGGCGCACTGGGTTTCGGAGGCCGACCTGGGTCAGGCGGATGCCATTAACAAGGGATTCTCCCTGGCGCGCGGGGAGATCTTTGCCTGGCTGAATTCAGATGACACCTACAACCCAGGAGCCCTGCACGATGCAATGGAATACCTAGCAACCCATCCCGAGATCGGCATGGTGTACGGAAGTGCCTACTATATCGATGCCGAAGGGCGCCGCATTGGGCGCTATCCGGCCAGGTCAACCGACTATCGCGGCCTGCGCCGGGGGGTCAACAACGTAACCCAGCAGGCCATGTTCTTCCGCTCGACGCTTTGGCGGATGGTCGGTCCGCTGGATCCCTCCTTCTACTACGCCATGGACTACGACCTGTGGGTCAGGATCGCTGCGATCACGCCGATCGCTTTCCACAATCGCTTTTGGGCCAATTTTCGGCTGCATGAGGGGTCAAAATCGATGATCGCTGCGCGGCGCGCCTGGCCGGAGATCGTGAGAGTCCATTTGCGGGACGGCGGCAGCCGGTTTTCAATCCTGTATGCCAAGTACGTGCTGCGGCGCCTCCTTGAGCCCTTCATGCCGTTGCGGATGAAGCTGAGGCTGTGGCGCTACGGCCTGGAGCAGAAACTCAATCAGCCAGCCCCTCGATGATCCGATCGAAGGACGGTAGGGTCTTCTGATCGGAGAAGTCGCGCTCGAAGGCATTCCGGGCTCGCTGGCGCAGTCCGCCTGCATAGTCGGCATCCGACCGCAAGCGGAGAATGAAATCGACCACTCCTTTGGCATTCCCGTGGCGCAGACTGACACCACAATCGAACTGGCGAATCGCCTCATCCACATTGCTGCCTTCGGGCCCGACATACAGGATGGGAAGGGCCATGGCCAACGCGGCGTGCAGCTTGCTGGGGCTGATGATCCCCAGGTACGAATCGCGCAGGGTGACTAGCGCACAACCCGCGGAGGCCATGGCCGCCTTGAGTTGGCCCTCAGGCAGGTAGCGGATCAGGTGCCAGTGCGCCAGCGCTCGTTCGTGCCTTGCAGCCTCAAGCCACGACCATCGCTCGCCTCCCCCCACAAACACAAAGTCCACAGGAACTTCCCGCAGTTGCTCAGAGGCATCGACAATGGTCACGAAGGAGTGGCCGTATCCGGTATTGCCAATGTGTAGCACACGCAACCGCGATTCCGGCGCAAGCCGCTCCCCCAGGATCCAGCCCTGGGCCAATTCCGCGGCCGCAAATCGTTCCGCCGGCTCCCAGTTGGGGATCACAGTAGTGGGCAGTGCGCTGCTGTCCGGGATGTAGTGGGAGCTGAGCAGTCGTACCATGGCCGCATCCAGGCAGATCACATGGCTGAGCTGACGGAAGAGCAGACGGTTCTGCCAGCGCAGCAGCCGGGCAATCCGGCCGTGTTCGGGGATGAGTTCGGCCCGGATCAACGCCTCGGGATAGCAGTCCATGTTCCACAATATCAGGCGGGTCGAAGGGTGCAGCCACCGGTGGAGCGCGGCAGCCCAGGCAATGAAAGGGGGCGTGGTCAGGCAAATGATGACGTCCTGGCGAGGCAGGAACAGCATGCGCATCGCGGCCGCCAGATAGAAACAGATGTAGTCGATCAGGCGCCTGGCCCAGGTGCCTTTGCCCAGCCCCGGAGTCCACAGCCGGTAGATGCGCAAGTGGGCGGTTGGACCGGTTGCCGCGATCCCGGACTCGGGGACATACTTGCCCCTGCCCGTGATCACCGTGACTTCGTCCCCTCGTTCGGCCCGATGGGAGGCAAGCGAGGCGGCAAGCTGCCCAGTGGGCGCCAGGTCCGGGGGGTAGAACTGGTTGAGAAGCGTCAATCGCATGGATCAGCAACCTGAGGGAGTTTCCGGCTTCGGGTATGAGGCAGCTGCCGGCTGTCGGGGCAATTGGATCGGGGCTGCCCCCGCAGGCTCGGCAGGCCGTCTCTATTTGGCGATGAATTCATTCAGTGGAATGAACTCTTCGATGCCGAAGTAGGTCACATCCTCCAATAAGGGCAGGTCCTCCTCGAACAGGCAGTTGAAGATGACCCTGAAGGTGTTCACCGGGGATATGCCCGGGTATAGCAAGGCCTTGCACTGGTCTGGAACGTAATAGGCATTGAGGATGGCGGATTTCGCCAGCAGAGGCTCGGGTTCTGGCTGCTCCCAGTCAAGCCCAGGAGCTGGCCCGTGGTCAGATTGCAGAATGATGACAACCGGTCGCTCCGACTCTGAGAGGATCGAGGTGACCGTCTCCTCCAGCTTCGATGAGATGAAGACGAGCTGATCAATGTAAAGCTTGGCATCTCGTTCGAGGTCCAGGTCGCCGGCAGGAGCCAACGTGAATGGTCCGCTCGAAGTCCGCTCCTCGCCCTGCGGTCCGAAGATATAGGGGCCGTGAGGCGAAATGATGTGGACGAAGGCGAATTTCGGGCCGGGAAGTCCGGGAACAAGCGCCAGATTGTCAAACTGCGCCAGGATGATCTCTCTCTGCACCGTAAAACGTCGCTGCAACCGCTCCGACATGTACTGGGCCACCGGGGTGCTTGACAGGCTATCCAAGTCCTCAAGGATTCGCAGAAGCGAGCTGTGGATCACCAGCCCTTCGAAATCGTTGAATATGCCCTGTTGGCTGAGCAGCTCCATGCGTGAGATGTCCGGCGTAAGTACATACTCGGCATCGAACAACTCCGACGCTTCCCAGCCCGTGGCGAAACCAACCGTCGAATAGCCCAGCGCCTGCAGCTGCTCCCGAACCCGGCTGTGCCGGATCAACTCCACGGAATCGACGTGAGAACCTTGCCTCCAGCCGGGGATGATTTCGGGGATGTAATCCATGTTCAGTGAAGTAGCCAGGGACAAATGAGTCCATAGGTAGTTGGCGACGCTCCGGTCCGCCAGATAGAAACCCTGATCAACCAGCGAGTCTAGGAACTCCGAGTTGTCATACTGATAGTGCTCCAAGAGCACATCCGAACGGCCGTAGGCGTCGGTGATGATGTAGTAGATATCCGGCAATTGGGGCGAAGCCCGGGTGGTTGCGTCCCTGTCCGAGGCCTCCAAGGGTCTCGCAGTTTCGACCCCGGCCGCAGCTACTATAACCACGTAGCGCATGATCGACGCCATTGGCAGCAGCAAAGTGAAGGCCGCCAGGGCATTCAATGCGCGGGTGGGACGGGCAAGATCGCCTCTTCGCTTCGCGGCCCACCAAGTGACCGAAGCGAACAACCCAACCCAGAGGGGTATCAAGAAGCGGTGCCGCCCAATCACCTGCCCCGCGATGCTGATGGTCTTTAGGACGGAGTAGACATGGCCGTAGGACAGGAATAGCAGCAACGCTGCTGACGTGGGGATGGCGGCCTTCTGCAGGTTGCGCACCAAGAGGGTGAGGAGGGAAGTCAGGCCTATTGCTATGAGAAGGGTCACTGCTGCAGGGCGGACAGCATCGGCGGCTTGGACTTGACCCAGGTTGACCGAAAGCAAGGAGAGAATCGGGAAGATGCCGAAGAGGATGACATGGATGGGCAGCGTGGGGAACCCCGGTCTCACCAGCCAATCCTCATGTGGTCATGGTCGAGCTCAGCCCGACTTTCGGCCGCAAAGTATAATCCAGGCCCCTCCCCTGCCGACATCACCCAACGCTCAATAGAATGCGGGGACGCGTGAGCCGGAGCATCGCAGAAGACATCCAACCACTGGAAGGCTATCAGCGCTTGGTGGGCCGGGTAAGTTGGGTCTTGGCGGCCGCCTTGCTCGGGGCGTTGGCCGGGTTCGGGTTGAGCTCGATCAGGCCACTGACATATCGGGCCACCGCGATTCTGGTCATCGGCGTGGACTACTCCCGCAGCCTGTGGCTTGACGAGGATGCTGACCGGCTGGCCCTGGGTAGGGTACAGGAGTTGATCCTGTCCGACGATGTCCTGGGCGACGTGTTGGAACGAACTGCGGTCGGTTCGCGCGGCGGGTCGACCTCTCCGCGTTCTATCTCCGAGCTGCGGGCTGGGATGCGTCTGCTGTGGGTCGACAGCCGCTGGGAGCTGTCAGTCGAAGGTCGGGATCCCGAGCAGGCTGCCGAGACCGCCAACGCCTGGGCCGAGAGCGCCCTGGAGCAGCTCAGCTTGGCTGCCAAGCACGCCTGGCGAGTTGCCGAGCTGCAGTCGCTCTTCTTTCGGGTCTTCTGCAGACCCGCAGCGCCCTCGGGCGGCACCGAAGAATCGCTCTGGGTGTGTGACGAGGGAATCCCCAGTTCAGAGACGGCAGGGATTCCGACGGAGCTGATCACAGAGATCGAGCAGAGCCGCGGCATCATCCCGGCCCTATCCTTTGGCTGGGAGGCCAGGGCTACGCCACCGACGGAACCGGAGAATGGAAACCGCGCCCCGATGATTCTGGGCGGGATGCTGGTGGGACTGCTCGTCGGGACGATCGCCGTGGCTGCTGGCGGAGAGCCCCTGGCGTGAACCTCGGAGCCATGGCTCGATTCGACAGGTTGGCCTGGTGGGCCTGGCTGGCCCTGTTGGTGGCCATTCCGGTGACCAGCTTCCCCTGGGTGGAGGCAACCATTGGGGGCGAAACGGTCAGCCCGCTCTCACTCTTGCCTCTGTTGCTGCTGATCGCCTGGCTTGTCCGCTACCTGCGGCGCGGCGGCAGCCTACCTTTAGCGTTGCGGCCGCTTCTGCTATTCGGCCTGCTCGCGGCCGTCAGCTCTGCGGCGAGCCTGATGCTGCCGCTTGGTCCATACAAGGGCCAGACAGTGCTGACCCGCAGCTTCCACGGGATGGCCACCCTGGCTATCGGTCTCTGCTTCTATGCCTGCGCGACCCTGCTTCCTTCGGACCCCGCTCGGCTGCGCTCCAGTCTGAGAGCGATCTACGCCGGCGGCATCCTCACACTGCTGTGGTCCAGCATACAAGCCGTCTACGTGCTGCGCCCCATCCGCCAGGTACCCTGGGGCTTGAACGAGATCCATCGACTGTTCTCGGTGCGCGATTTGTTCGCCAATCGCGTGACCGGGTTGGCCTATGAGCCTTCCTGGCTGGGGGATCAACTGGTGGTGTTGTACTTGCCGTTGTGGCTGGCGAGCATCGCCACCGGGTATTCCATCACGCTCAAATGGAGAAAACTGCCGATCCTCGAGCTGGCCCTGGCCGCATGGGGAGCCGCAATCCTCGTGCTGGCGGAATCCAGGATCAGCGTTGCGGGGATGCTCTTGTCGTTTGGCCTCTTTGGGGCGTGGCTGCTTTGGCGGCTTGCCGGTCGGGTGGTCGACAGGGCGCCGGCGGCAGTTTTGCGCCGCTGGCCTCTACGCGGCATCTTCCCCCGCGTGCTCGCGCTGGTCCTTGGCCTGGTGGTCTTTGTCCTCCTCGCGATGGGGGTCCTGGGCCTGAGCGCGACCACGGATTGGCGGATCCGGCGAGTGTTCTCCTTGCCCGGGGAGGTCGCCGCCCTGCGAGCCGAGTACCCCTTCGAATTGGGATACGCCATCGCCGACCGGGCGGCCTTCGCCGAGCGAGTGGTGTACTGGCGCGCCGGTTTCTCGGCATTTGAGCGGTACCCGGTGCTCGGTGTTGGTGTAGGCAATGCAGGTTTCCTCTTTGAGGATGGCCTCCCCACCTTCGGCTACCGCCTGGAAGAGATCCGTCGGGTCCTGAATCCCGAGAATCTCAGTTTCCCTAACCCCAAGAGCCTGTGGATTCGGCTCCTGGCGGAAACCGGCATCGTGGGAACGTCCGCCTTCTTGACTTGGACTGTGCTGATGTCGGGGACGGCGTATGCTCTGGCGAGGACCTCTGCGGTGGAGACCAGACTCGCCGGTGTCGCCGCTCTCCTGGCGCTGCCCGCTTGGATCTTGGAGGGTTTCAGCCTGGACACCTTTGCGCTTCCGCAGACCTGGATCTTGCTTGGCCTGCTGACAGCCACAGCCTGGAAGGGGCGACAGAGTGCTACAGCGGAAGAGCCGGCCGCCGTGCGATTGCCTTCAGGACCTACTGCGGGCCGACAGTCGCTTGCATAGTAGAATCCGCATCGTCCGGGCGGATGCGGCTCTGGGCGGGATCCGGGAGCGGCCGCTTTCTCTCCTATGCAAGAAGGCCTAGCTGATCTCTTTCCCTTGATCCTGGCAGCGACGCTCAGCGCGCTGGGGCTTGCCCCCGTTTTGACCCGGGGCGCAGCACAGCTGGGGCTCGTCGATGTGCCAGGCTCCGCGCCGCACAAACGGCATGCCAGCGTCACCCCATTGGCCGGGGGGCCGGTGCTGGCCGGCAGCATTGGCCTGACCTATGCCGTGCTGCGGCCAAACGCCGATCCCCTGGTGCGGGGCATCTTCCTGGGGGGGTTGGCCATGTTCGTGTGGGGCATGCTGGATGACCGCTTCACCCTGCGGCCACGGGTCAAGATCCTGGGGCAGATCGCGGCCGCGGCCATCGCACTGAGCTTCGGCATTCAGGTCCGTATCACCCAGTACGCCTGGGTCGACCTGGCCCTGACGCTGTTGTGGATGGTAGGGCTGATTAACGCCTTCAATTTTGTGGACAGCATGGACGGTCTGGCGCTCGGGCTCGCCAGTATCGCGCTAGCCTTCTTCGTCCTGGCGACGCTGGATGCCGGTCAGCCGGCGTTGGCGGCTCTGTCGGCGGCCATCCTGGGCGGCACGCTGGGCCTGTACTTCTACAACGCTACGCCCGCGCGGCTCTTCCTGGGGGATTCGGGCGCCCAACTGCTAGGCTTTGCGCTGGCCGCTATCGGCATCGCCTACGTCCCGGCCGGCGCGGGACTTCCCCAGGGCGTATCATGGTTCACCCCCATCCTGGTACTGGGGGTACCGATCTTTGACACCACCCTGGTGGTTGTCTCTCGCCTGCGCAGGCGGAGGCCCGTCTATCAGGCACACAATGATCACACGTATCATCGGTTGGTGGCCTTGGGGATCCACCCCTCCCGGTCGGTGCTGGCGATGCAATTGGCCGCGATCCTGCTGGGATTGTCTGCGCTTATCGCCCTGGATCTGACGGTGCTGCTTGCCAATCTGCTCTTTGGCCTGATCGTGCTGTGTGGAGTGGCCTCCATCGGGGTACTTGAGCGAGCGCCGGTCGAGGCATGACTTCGACGACAAGTCGAATGCTGGCAGAAGGCCCTTGCCGGAGCAATGCCGCATGAAACTCGTGATACAGATTCCGTGCTTCAACGAGGCCGAGACATTGGGCAGAACCGTAAGAGATCTGCCCAGAGAGCTTCCCGGGTTCACTTCCGTTGAGCTGCTGGTCATCGACGACGGCAGCACCGATGGCACTGCAAAACTGGCGCGCGAGCTGGGGGTCGATCATGTGATCTCCCTACCGCGCAACCGCGGGTTGGCGGCCGCCTTCGCCACCGGGCTGAGCAGGGCATTGGAGCTCGGCGCGGACGTCATCCTCAACACCGACGGGGACCACCAGTACCGGGGCGATTCCATCCCCGCTCTGGTCGAGCCGATTCTCCGGGGCGAGGCGGACATGGTGGTCGGCGACCGCCAGGTCAAACGCATCGCTCACTTCTCCGGCACCAAAAAGCTGCTGCAGCGGTTGGGAAGCTGGGCCGTACGCTGGGTCTCCGGCACCGAGGTGATCGACGCCACCAGCGGTTTCCGGGCGCTATCGCGGGAGGCCGCCCTTCGGCTGACGGTGTTTTCCACGTACACGTACACGCTGGACACCATCATCCAGGCCGGCAAGAAGGGGCTCACGGTCGTCTCCGTGCCCGTTGAGACCAACGATAGACTGCGCGAATCGCGGCTGATCCGCAGCATTCCCCGCTATGTCGTCCGCTCGGCGGTCACCATCCTGCGCATCTTCCTGATGTATGAGCCTCTGCGGGTCTTCACCATCCTGAGCCTGGTTCCCGGGCTGCTGGGTGGGATCCTGCTGATTCGATACCTGTACTTCTTCTCCATAGGCGAAGGCTCGGGGCACATTCAATCGGTCGTGGCAGGAGCCGCCCTCGGCATCCTGGCCTTCCAGGTCTTCTTGCTGGGACTGCTCTCCGACCTCATCGCCCGGAATCGGCGCCTCATCGAAGACGCAACGCTGATGCTCCGACGGATTGGCTACGGGAGCCTTGCCGCTCGGGAATCGATCGGCGAGCCTCTTCCAGACCGATCGGAGAGCTAACCGGCGTTGCCTGCCTCTCAGAAGGTCCATCCCTTCTTCCTGGTCGGCTGCGGGCGGAGCGGGACCTCGCTCCTCAGAGGCCTCCTCAATGCCCATCCGCGGGTGGCGATTCCGCTCGAATCACTGTTCATCGCCGACTACTTGAGATCCGCAGACCGATGGACACTCGATCAAATCAAGCAGCACATCGTGCACGAGCCGGAGCTCCGCGAATGGGGGCTGCGCGTCTCGGTTGGGGACCTGGGAAGGTGCCATACCGTCGGGCAGGTGGTTGTCCGCCTGCATGAGTTGTACGCCGAGTCCAAGGGAAAGGAGCATTGGGGGCAGAAGACCCCGCGGCTGGTGCGCCACCTGCCGCTGCTGGCGGACCACTTCCCTGACGCCCGCTTCATCCACCTGGTGCGCGATCCCCGGGCCGTGGTCAGTTCGCTCATTCGGTCGGAGGTGCACCGTAGCACGCCCTGGTACGGAGCCCGACGCTGGGTGATGGATGTGCAGGCCGGCCTCGACTTTGAGGCGCAGCAGCCGGAGCGGATCATGCGCCTGAGCTATGAGGCGCTGGTCGAGGATCCCGAACCGAGGATCGAGGCGATTATGGAATTCCTGGGATTGGAGTTCGTCCCGGGACAGCTGGAAGCGGGGATGGGAGCGCAGGAGTACTCCGAATTCTATGCCAACATACACGCCAACCTCGAGCGCAAGGTCACGGACCGCTTCGTCGAGCATTGGCGCAGCCACCTGGTTGTGAAGGATGTGGCCCTGATCGAAAGCACCGCAGCTCCCCTGATGGAGGCTCTTGGCTACCGGCGCGAAAACCAGGAGCTTGAGCCGCCCCGTCTGTCTCGGCTGCGAGCCGGCTGGCGGCGTCTCGGGGGGCTTGTCCCACAGCTCTGGCGCTATCTGAGATACCGCCGCTCGTACCTCTTGCACCTGATCCGGCGGAAATGGCGCATGGGCCTGCTGGGCGAATTCCTTACCGAGATCTACTACTAGGTCTTGGGTTCCGTGCGGAGCGATTGGTCGTTGGACAGTCAGCCCCGTCTGACATCATGAACTACGCGACCAGGCTGTACACAACCCTGACAGAGCCTTTCCGTGCCGGAAGCCGGCTCGACCTCCGACTGGTGGCCGTCTTCGTCTTGATAAACGGTCTTGTGTTTGCCAATGCTTATCTGCATGACCCAAGGATAGGCTACGACAACAGGTCGTACTTCGCGTACATCCAGGCGCTTTCGAAAGGGCGCCTTGTTACGCCGCAAGATTCGCGCGAATTCTTCTCCCCTCCCTTGCCGTTTGCCTTTCCCGCCTTGCTTGTGGCGCTAACGCGCATGGATGTCGCTCGGGCCGTGAAGTTCGCGCAGTTCCTTAACGTCTTTCTGTCGATTGGCTTGACATGGTACCTCCTAAAGGCAAGCCGCCTTCTTGGATCGCGATCCTCGCTCGGACTCGGGGCTCTCGTTTTCCTAGGCATACTTCCGGTCTATTACAGGAGCTTCGCCTTTGTTCGGGGTGAACCCCTGGTTGCCTTCTTTGCAGTGATGATTCTCTATCACGCACTGCTAATGGTTGCTCGGAGGCAATTCACTCCGGTCAACGCGAGCATCTTGGGGCTTTGCCTGGGGTTGAGCGTTCTGTCTCGGCAATGGGGGGTGCTCCTGCTTCCTCCGGTTCTTCTACTGCTTGGCTATTGCTGGATTCGGCTGCGGCCGTTGCGTGTCCCAATAGCCAGGGTTCTGGGCCTGAGCTTGGTCATTGCGACCGTTGTCGGCGGGTGGTTCTACTTCTACCTACGATTCAGCCAGGGCTCCTTTACGCCATTCAATCGGCCACCCGCTGCCAAGTTCTCATTCGGCAATCAACCACCAGAGTTCTACTTTGGATTGAGCCCAGGACTCCTATTCAAAGCGCCGGTCAGGCCGAACTTCCCCAATGAGCTCATACCGATTCTCTATTCGGAAATTTGGGGAGACTACTGGGGTTTCTTCAGCATATCTTCAACCGATACCAGGACATCGAACCATATCAACGGGCGAGGCCTCGCAGATATTCTGGAGACCGGTAGTCGCCCGAGTTGGCTGGAAACGAACTACGACACGATCAGTGCCTATCTGGGTAGAGTGAACCTCGTCTCGCTGTTGCCGTCATCATTGGCGCTGATTTCTTTGGGAGTGGTGACAGTTACCACGCTAAGATGGCGAGGCAGCCGTGAAGCACTGCCGGACCAAAGGGTGATCCGTGTCTTCCTGTTGCTCGCCATCGGCACGACCATGGCGGGCTATTTGTGGTTCCTGATCATGTTTCCGGATATCGGAAAGGGAGATACGATCAAAGCCACTTACGTACTTCAGATCTTCCCCTTCGTGGCTGTCATCGTAGGCGTCGTCCTGAAGCACGTCGAAGAGAGATCGCGACTTCTCTATCGTCTGCTCATAGGCGGGCTGGGTCTGGTCTTCCTGCACAACATTTCCACCATGGTGACCCACTATTAGCCGCTGCTCTTGCCATGTCCGCATTTGAACTGGCCGCCAGGCTAGCCGCCTGGATGGTGGCCGCCGGGTTCATCTTCCTGCTGGCATACGTAACCTTGCGTCGCCTGCGGTCCGGCCGGACGGCGCTGGATGGCGTGATCTATATTCTACTGGTCGTCTTCCTGACCAGCCTGTTTACCTTGCTGGCCGGCCTCGCTGGCCTGCTTCGCCCGGCCCCCCTGGCCGCGATCGCGGCAGGCGGCCTGGGGATTCTGATGGTAGCACCCGGGGCCCGATCATCGCTGCGAGAAATCCCTGGGGGTCTACGGTACTTCCTGCATAGCTGCAAGGCACTATGGAACGACCTGCCTCGCTGGCTGCGGCTGCTCTCCGCTCTAGGCATCGGGCTGAGCGTCGCCCGATTCGCTTTCCTGATCTGGGCACTGCCCCCCTTCGTCTGGGACTCGCTCACCTACCACTTGACCAACGTCGCACACTGGATTCAGGCCGGCCGGATTGAGCTGTTCGAGACGCCGGTGGAGCGCATCTACAGCCCGGCCAACTATGAACTGCTGGCGACCTGGTTCAGCGTCTTCCTGCACCATGACGTGGTGGTGGAGGCGGCGGGCCTCCCCGCCTACCTCATAGGGCTGGCCTCGGTCTACTGCATCGGAAGGAGCCTGGGGGCTTCGCGGAGCGCGGCCTGGATCGGTGTATTGGCCTACGGCACCACCCCCGCCTTGCTCATCGCCACTACCGGCACGAAGAACGACCCGCACGTGGCCGGCTATTTCCTGGCCGCCCTGGCACTGGCCATTGACCTATCCGGCGGGCGGTTATCTGATCCGGCGCAGAATAGCTTGGGCGAGATGCTCTCGATTGCGCTCGCCCTACTGCTGGCTGCTGGGACCAAGGCGTACATCGCCCACCTCCTGCCCGGCCTAGCTCTTATCGCAGCCCTATACCTGCCCCGGGGGCGCAGCCTGAAGCTGTGGCGTGGCCACCTGGCTGCATCCGCCCGGCAATGGAGAGCGCTGTCCGTCTCAACTCGAGCGGGGTTGGGCGCGCTGCTGTGTGCCGGCCTCCTGCTGGGTGGCTATTGGAATGTGCGCAATTGGATCCTGACCGGCAATCCGTTCTATCCCTATGGCGTGATCGTGGAAGGCAGTCAGGTCATCCAAGGGCCGGAGAGCTACTACCATTTGGGACTTGATCGACTGGCCGAGAATCTCGCCAACTTCGCTTTCAAGTTTGGAGATAAGCAGGCCCCGATCCGACCCGATCTGCCCAATACCACCGGCTGGGGC